>Ga0137375_10006818_pt1 | contig 13548 bp, 13 predicted proteins | sample SagtaG_24_FD_104936 | JGI IMG/M metagenome (GOLD analysis project Ga0137375, IMG submission 104936) | Vadose zone soil microbial communities from Sagehorn Ranch, Mendocino, California, USA - Sage1_R_113_16 metaG | ecosystem: Environmental > Terrestrial > Soil > Vadose zone | place: USA... | reverse complement strand
GCCGCCGACGCAAGCGGGGTTGATCGAATCGCGAAAGACGGCGGCACGACGAGTGATCGCGTCGGCATCGACGGCGAGCCCGCAACCGACCGCAGTGTTGTGAACGATGGCGGGCCGAACGATGGCAGCACCACGATCGACGTGGGTCGCTGCACACCCTTGAACTGCGCGCTCGGCGAATGGTGCGACACATGGGATTACAGGTGCAAGCCCGGGTGCGACGGAGCCGAAGATTGTCCGGCGACGGCATTGTGCGACATGTCCGCGCATCTCTGCAGGTGCTCGGTCAGCGGCGAGCATCTGTGCGGAATGGCGTGCGTCGCCGAGGGGCCAACGAGCTGCGGTGACAGCTGCATGAATTGTCCCTCCGCGCCCAACGCCGAACCAACTTGCGTCAACCACGTTTGCAAGACGTCCTGCGTCACGGGTTCCCATCGCTGCGGGACGGACTGCATGCTCGACACGAGCGTGCTCAGTTGCGGGGCCTCCTGCACTCCTTGTGCAACGGCCGCGCTTCAGAAGGCTTCGTGCAATTCCGCAACGTGCAGTCTCTCGTGCATCGCAACGTGCGGGTCGGGTTGCGTCAACTTTCAAAACGACTTGGCCAATTGCGGAACCTGCGGTCACGCGTGCGGCGGAGGCGAAGTCTGTTCGCTCGGCCGGTGCGCCGTTCCCTGCACGGGAATACCGGGATTCGCGCGCATCCTGCCTACACTCGACGTCGGTACCGCCGAAAGCAGCAGCGATCTTCAGGTCGCCGATTTCAACCGCGACGGCCAGGCCGACGTCGCGTGGTTGGACTTCTGGACCGGCGGCATTCAAATCGCTTTCGGACGCGGCGATGGAACCCTCGCAGCGCCCACGGCGAGCTACCCGACTGCGATCTTTGCGCGAGGGTTGCGCGCGGCCGACGTCAACGGGGACGGCAAGCTCGATCTGCTCACCGTTCGTGACACCCTTTACGTGCTTTTGGGCAACGGCGACGGCACGTTCGGCACAGCGGCGACCTACCCGGTGGGAGGAAATCCGATCGGCCTTGCGGTCGGCGATCTGAACGGCGATGCGAAACCTGACGTCGTCGTGAGTCAAAACAGTAGCTCGAGCGGCTCGATCAACATTCTGCTCAATACGGGCAGCGGCGCCTTCGGAGCCGCAACCACGCGTGTGCTCCCCGTCACGACTCTGCAATCGGTGGTCATGGGCGATTTCAACGGAGACGCCAAGCTCGACGTCGCAGTGGCCGCTAACCCCGTGGTCGGCGGTTCGGTTCAGATCCTTCTCGGCCGCGGCGACGGCACTCTGGGCGATCCGACGGCGGTGAGCGTTGCCAATGGCGCGCATCGCTTGGCCGTCGCGGATCTGCAAGGCGATGGGAGACTCGATCTGGTCGCCTCCGAGCCAGATTTCGTCAACCCATCTTCAGGCGGACAGCTCTGGGTACTCGTCGGTCAGGGCAATGGCACGTTCCAAGCACGCGGACCCTTCAGCGCAACCGGCATCTCGGCGGCACCCATCGCCGTCGCGGACATCAATGGCGATGGGCGCAAGGACGTCTTGGTCACCAAAACCGATGCCGGCAGCGGCGACGCGATTCTCTACGACTTCCCCTTGACCAGTACGTTGGACCTCGCCGATCCCATCAAAGTCGAATTCTTCATGGGCGCCGTCGGCGTCGGGGACTTCAATGCAGATGGCAAGATGGACGTCGTGACCGCCGCACCCCGCGTGCACGTCGCGCTCAACACCGGCACCGCCCTCGACCAGCCGCCGACCGTCGCCTATGGCGCTCCTCCGGCCATCGTCACCGACGTCACCGGCGATGGCAAAGCCGACCTTCTTACGATGTACCGCTATGGTCCCGGCATTTCGACGTGGACCGCGTGCCAGCGCAGCAACGGCGACAGCACCTTCCAGGCCGCAGTCAACGTGACCGGGTTCGCGGCGACCACCCAAGGCGACTTCGACGGCGACAAAAAGCCCGATCTCGTCGCAGTCAGCGACATGCAAGTGCAGGTGGCGTTCGGCGATGGGGCTTGCGGATTCGGCGGCATCGTTACGCTTCCGATCGGGGGCCTGGGCGTGAGCGCGACGGCGGGCGATTTCAACGGCGACGGCAAACAGGACATCGCGGTGACTACCAGAGAGCTCTTCGGATCGGGCACCGATTCCATCACCATTCTGTTCAGCAACGGCAATCGCACGTTCCAATCCGAAAAGAAGCTCGCCCTCGCCTTCGAGCCCATGCCCATCGCCGCGGGCGACTTCAATCACGACGGCCACGACGATCTCGTCGTCGGCGTCACACAGCCCTCGAACCAGGGCGGTATCGCCATCTCCCTCGCGAACGCCGACGGAAGCCTGCAGGCGCCGATGCGTTACGCCAACGTGAACTGTAGCACTTGCGATCAGCAAGACGTCCGCTGGTTGCGCGTCGGTGATCTCAATGCCGACGGACACCTGGACGTGGTGTTCGGCAAATACGGCGGCGGCACTCTTCACCGCGCATTCGGACAGGGCAACGGGCTGTTCACGCTCGACACGAGCCTTCTCATCCCGACGCAGGGGCCCATCGAGCTCGGCGACTTCAACGCCGATGGGCTTATGGACATTGCAGTGGCAACCACCAGCACCGGTGCCCTCTATCGTTTCTTCGCGCTCTTTGCTCAACCCAACGGTTCTTACGTACGCGCCGCCTACGACGCGTGGCACCAGGGCGAATATGCGCAACTAGCTGGGGGCGATGTCAATGGCGACGGCAAGACCGACTTGATCCTGTCGGGCAAGCTCCTGCTCGGAAGCTGCCGTTGACGACGCCGCGATCAGCCCGCCCCCCGGAGAGGCAAGGAACCAAGCCGGGATCGCGCCTGAAGGATCGAGCCGAGGGTGAGAGCGACCGCAACCTTGACCTTCGGCCACGGCTCGTGTCACAACTAACGATGAGCGGCTAAGTGCTCGTTTACATAAATAATTTATGCGATTCGCGGGTCGCTCCGATGTCCCCAATTTGAAGCGATGCGACCGAGACGATTCCCAAATTCATGGAAACCCACCAGCATCTCGTCGTGAGCCTGCTTTTTCTCGATTTCGATCTTTACGAGCCGACGAAGGCGGCGCTGAAATACTTCGTGCCGAGGATGCCCAAGGGGGCGATTCTTGCGTTCGATGAGCTCGATAATCCCCTCTGGCCGGGCGAGACACTCGCCCTCTTGCACGAACTTGGGATGGGCAGCCTGAGGCTTGAGAGGGTCGAGTTCGATCCGTACATCGGCTTTGCCGTTTTGGGTTGAAGGACAAGATGAGAATCCTTTACACGGGGCCCTTTGATCGAGGCAGCGTGACACGAGCCAAACTCGAGGCGCTCACTCAGCTCGGGTACGACATTGTCCCAATCGATCAAAATCCGTATTTGCAATGTGTACCGAAATTCTTGCGCAAGGCTCAGCTTCACGCGCTGATTGGTCCTGGGATCGTCCAATACAATAGAGCCCTGCTCGACCTCGTGTACCGTTCCAAGCCCAATTTGGTGTACGTCGATCAGGGCAGTTATCTATGGCCTGAAACGATGGCCAGGCTGGGCGGATCCGGGGCGCACCTCGTGCACTACACCTCGGAGCACATCGGCAACAGGATGTATCAGTATTGGTACCGCCATTTCTGGCCCGGCCTGCGCTATTACGACGCCCATATCGTCACGAACAAACTTTCTCGAAACTTACTCGAGGAGCGGGGCGCCAAGAACATCGTCATGAGCGAATTTGGCTATGATGCTGCCGTGCATCGTCCGCCGATCCTGTCGGAAGCAGAGCGGCGGTCGTTTGCGGCCGATTTGCTTTTCATAGGTCATTGGGAACCCACGACTGCGCGAATGATTGCGGCGCTTCGGAGAGCGAGCCATTCCGTCAAGGTGTGGGGCAAGGGATGGTGGCGGGCGTGGAATCTATCCGATCGATCATCGATTATGCCCATTCCGCACGAGGACTACGCAAAGGCAATAGCCGCAGCCAAAATCGGCCTTTGCTTCTTGTCGAAGTGGATGCGGAACGAGTCCTGTGGGAGGACATTCGAAATCCCAGCCATTGGCACGTTTCTTCTGGCAGAGCGAACTGCGGAACAACTGTCGTACTTTGCCGACGGTAAGGAGGCGGCGTTTTTCAGTTCTGCTCAAGAACTGATCGACAAGGCGAAGCATTTTCTGGCGCATGACGAAGAGAGGAGGATCATCGCCCGCGCTGGACACGAGCGCTGCGGCAAATCAGGATATACGTACAAGGATCGCATCAAGCACGATATCGAGGCTGTGCTCGAACGGCTGGCGCGGGCCACGGCTGCGTGAGTGGCCGCAGGGTCCGAGAAGTGGAACGCGACCCAGGTGTGCAGAATAGCTCCTAGCTTATGATGCCCCACGCCGATTGATCTGTGACTTCCATGAACCGGCAAGCGAATGCTCGCACCGAAGGAGACAAAGATGGTCGCGTACCCCTGGCCCGCTCCCAGCGATAATCGGCAGTTGCCCACCTGGACGGGTCGCGGGTTTCGGCTCGGCAATGATGTTGTGCCCGTGCTGTCCTACAAAGGCGATTCGTCGGGTTGGACCGACGAGCTGACGGCTTTGCACGAGGACCTCGCGGGTTCGGACCATCCCATCGAGCTCGCGTCCCGAGAACATGCCCTTCAAGAGCTCCGGACCCATGTCCAGGGGGAGAGGCCGGTGATCCTGGAGGTGGGATGTTCCTCCGGTTTCATGCTTCGTCACATCATTGAGCACATGCCCCAGGCTATGATCATCGGGGCGGACTACGCGCGAGGTCCGCTCGAAAAGCTCGCCGCCGAGCTGCCCGAGGTTCCCTTGATCCAATTCGATCTGACGAAGTGCCCATTGCCCGCAGGGACTTTGGATGCCGTCATCGCTCTCAATGTTCTCGAGCATATCCCTGACGATCGCGCGGCCGCTCGTGAGATCTGCAGGATTCTAAAACCAGGCGGAACCGCCGTGATTGAGGTTCCCGCAGGTCCCACTCTCTTCGATGCCTACGACATACGGCTCATGCACTACCGTCGGTACGCCCTAAATTCAGCAGTTCGAATGCTCGAAGAAGTTGGCCTGAAGGTCTTGAAGGGCTCCCACCTCGGTTTTTTCGTGTACCCACTGTTCTGGCTCACGAAACAAAGAAACAAACGGTATCTCGGCGAAGCCAACATCGAGCAAGAGCGCGTCATCAACCGGCAAATACGGAATACGCGTGCAAGTCGACTGTTGGATCTGAGTCTGCGGATGGAGTTGGCTCTTGGAAAGTGGATCTCGTATCCGTTCGGCATTCGCTGTCTGCTGACATGCCAGAAGAGTGCCTAGATGGTTTCGACGAAGAGAGTTGCGGAAGGGATAATAGGAGAAGAAATGGCACCTTTTGCAACGCGGAAGATCAAGCTTTTCATGGATGGGGCGGATATTGAAAGCATGAAAGAAATGTATCGTCAGGGCATGGTGAAGGGGTTTACCACCAACCCCACACTCATGCGCAAGGCTGGGGTATCGGACTACGAAGCCTTCGCCGCGGAAGCGCTGCGAGCCATCCCCGATTTACCGATCTCCTTCGAAGTATTCTCGGACGAGTTCGATGAAATGGAGCGGCAGGCAAGAAAAATTTCAGCTTGGGGCAATAACGTTTACGTCAAGATCCCCATCACCAATACGGAAGGCAAGAGCGCAGTTTCGCTGATCCGCAAGCTCGCTCAAGAGGGCATTGCCCTGAACGTCACTGCGATCTTGACGCTGAAGCAGGTCGCGGCTGTCGCAGACGCCCTGAACGCCGACGTACCAAGCATCGTTTCGGTTTTTGCCGGACGAATCGCCGATACCGGCCGCGATCCTATGCCGCTGATGAAGGAGGCTTCGATACTTCTCCAGGGGAGCCGCCAGGCAGAGCTGCTTTGGGCAAGCCCCCGCGAACTCTTGAACATCTTTCAGGCAGAGGAGTGCGGTTGCCACATCATTACAGCGGTCAGCGACATTCTGAAAAAACTTCCACTCATTGGAAACCGCTCGATGAGCTCTCGCTGGATACTGTGAACATGTTCTACGCCGATGCGCAGGCCGCAGGTTTCAAGATTTGAGGTGGGGACGTGATGGTCACCAGGTGCCTTGTCTTCACCGGTTTTCGCCTTGACGACCTATGAGGCAAGGAGAACCAAGCCGGGATCGCGCCTGAAGGATCGAGCCGAGGGTGAGAGCAACGCGCAAGCTTGACCTTTGGCCACGCGTCGTGTCACGCTAGCGATGAGCTGTTAAGTGTTTGTTTGCATAAAATAAACTATGCGATCTGTGGGCTGCCTCGCGCCTCTCAAGTAGGAGGATCCAATGAAGCGGTCAATCGTTTGTTTCGCGGTACTGGTTGTGACTCTTGGCGGCTGCGCGAAACGGCAGACATGCGAGTGCCTGAGCGGCGGAGGATTGCCTCCTTCAACTCCCGAAGAACAGCGCGCTCGGTCCGAGCGTACGTACGAGTGTCTAAATAGAACCGGAGGGACGATCAGCGGATGCCCGCAGCCGCCGAGCTCCCCGCCGCGCACAAGTCCGTACGCCAGTCCGTCGGCAGCTGTTCCCGAATCTCCGCGATGAAGCGTGCGCGCAGGAGCTCGCGCTCCGAGCGCGAGGACCGACCGTAGGCATCGTCCATAGGCGCTCGAACGCCTCGCCGAAGCTCGCGATGACCATGCGGTACATGCATCTCGCCCCGGTCGCGCGCAAGCGCTGGGCGTGGCTGCTCGCTCCGTCTTCCGTGCCGACCTCGACACGTGCCCTCGATGCGGTGGACCGATGCGCTGGGTCGAGGCCGCGCTGGGCCCACCCTCCATCGCCCGGCTCTTGGCCCAACACGGTCTGGGTCCCGGACCTCCGCCGTCCCGTCCGCATCTAGCAAGTAGGAACCTCGAGCGGGACGCCAAGAAGCCCTGCCAGATTCCCCTCGTTCCTCGAGGCGCTCGAGTAGGAGCACGGCCGCCTCGAGGCCCGCGCCGAGGTGCTCGATTGAGCCGACCGTAGACGCACTCGTACGTCCTCTAGGGTGCTGTGCTACGGTGCCGCGGTGCCATCACGGCTCGTCTGGATCCCTCCGTCCACTCCGCCCGCTGGCCTGAACATGAACGAGAAGCTCGCGGAGATGATGCGCGAGCTCGCCGTGCCAAATCCGCCGCTCGATGACGATACCCTTGCGGAGGTCGAGAAGCGCCTCGGCGTGAAGCTCCCAGCGGCATACGTCGAGCTCATGCGCGAGCAGAACGGCGGCAACTTCGAGACCATGGTCATCCGCGTGCAGCGGCGCCTGCCCCGGGCGCTCGCGCAGCATTTCGGGGACGATCGCCATGTCGAGATCAACGCGCTCGCAGGCATCACGCTCGAGGAATCGCGCAGCGTCTTACACACGCGGTACATGATCGGAGGAGTGGGACCTGCCATCCGGGCTCGTGCTGCTCGATGGCGATGGGCACACCTGGATCGCGCTCGACTACCGGAAGCCAGGGCGCGAACCGCCAGTCATCTTCATCGAGTCTGACTCGAAAGAGTCGACCGTGCTCGCCCCCACCTTCGCGGCGTTCTTCGAAGCACTGATTCCCTACGAGGAAGTCTACGACGAAGATCGAGAGGTCTTGCCGAAGCACCAGGCCTGGTGGCGACGCTGGCTGCTGCGAGTGAAGAGCAGGCTTCTGGATCGGCGCTGACGTGGTCCAGGCTTCCGCCCAACCAGAGTCAGCTCGGCGGCCGTGAAGGGCGTGATCGGCCCGAGAAAGCCGCCGGAACGCCGCCCGAGCCTGAGCAGGGTAGGCGCCGGGTACGCAACGTACGCAAGCCGGCGCCGTCGGGTTCATCGGTGGCCGCTCCCCTTCGGTTTGCCTATCCGCTCGCGCGTACTTCGAGGGGCTGCAATAACCGTGAATACTATCGACATCAACGACACAACCGTCGCTATTCGGTTCTCGCGCGAATGCCGAGCTACTTCAAATAGACGACTGCGCAGCCACACAGGATGTATGGCGAGCCCGTGCCGTCGGTGACCTCGTCGCACTGTGCGGTGGCTGCACCATTCGGCCCGAAAAGATCTTCACAAGCGGCGTTGCAGTATGACCGCTGAGGAACGCAAGCGCATTCGAACGGGACGACGGTGGCGAGGGGCTCGCCGCTGGAGCCCGCCGTCGCCACTCGACATGCCAAGATTTCACCGGTGCCGCAGTCGGCGGCCAAACGTGGACGGTTGAGGTCGCAGGTGCAACCGGTTGGAAGCTGCCAACCTTGTTGCGAGGGACCGCAAGGAGACCAGAAAGGGCATTGCCACTGAGCGGGAACGCACGGGAGTACGCCAGCCTCCGCGAGAGGTACGACCGCTGCGTCGGTCAGGGCGGCGCTGGACCCGGTACCGCCTCCGGACAAGCCGGTCGATCCGGTTCCGCCGGCCCCTGCGCCGCCACCACTTCCGGCGGAGCCGCTGGACGGCTGCTCGTCGTGCGCCGCGATGCCCCCGCACCCGACGGCAAGGCTACCACCCATCAGCACCATCGCTCGGAACAAGCGATGTCGCGCCGCGCCTTCGGGTGCCTTCATACGGCGCTCCGCAAGCCGTTGTGTTCGAGACCGGGCAAAATGACCTCCTCTACCGCCTCGGCATGCGCATTCCTCAGAAGGCTCGGGGTGAAGTAGCCATAGGCGACGAGGTCTTCTCGTTCTTCCTCGGGTCCGTCACAACACACGGTGGGAAGCAACTCGAGAAGCTTGGGCATCCATTCGGCAAGAAAGTCTCGCTGGCGCTCGCCGAGCGTCGACAGGTGCGCCCACCCCACACGGCTATGCTGCAGCTCGTCGGCGAGATGACGGCGATTCAACTTTTTCAGGTCGGGATCGCGCAGCGCCGGACGCACGTGCCGGAGCAAAAAACACCCCACGGTTTCGGTCAAGCAACAAAATGCGATCCGCAGAAGTCGATTCTCCGCTTCGCTGCAGCCGGAGAAGCGCAACGGTTGCTCGCTGCGCGGGCGAAGGTCCACCCCGGTCGGATGCCCGAATTGCTCGGCCCACTCCCGGCACCAAACGGCATGCTGATACTCGTCGGCGACCGCGCGCTCCGCGAGCGCCAAGACAGAGGCGGGCGAGTGCTCGATGCGCAGATCCTGCAGCACGTGCCGGAAGGCTACCCAGGACGTGATCTCCCCCTCGGCGCGCCTCCACCAGTACGCGGCGAGGCGCTCGCGCTGTTCTCGCCTCAGCTCATCCATTCCGTCATTATTTGCTTATCGGCGCATTTCGCACAACGGATTTGTCGGTGTTCCCGCCGGCAGGGTACCCTCGGGACGCCCGGCACTTGACTCGCCGACTTCATCGATGCCCCCGAAGGAACGATCGCGTCGAGACTCCGGCTCGCGCGAAAGCGGCTCGACGGCGTGACGACGCCGGTCCCCAATCTGACGCACATCGTCGTGCAAGGATCGACCACCGCGCCGCTCACGGAGTGGATCCGACTGCACGTCGACCCCTCTGCCTCACCCCCCTTCAGCTGGACGCGCAATCCACGCTGATTTGATCCCTTGCCGCCCTGGACAGATCTTTTCTGTCGTTGAAAATGGATCGGCGGTGAGCAGGACTTAGACAGCAAATGCTTACGACGAAATTCTTCATTGGGGCGATGGTTGTGATTTGGGCGATGGTCGCGTGCGGAGGGGACGAATCTTCGCGCGCCGGAACGCAGCCCCCTGACGCGGCCTCCGGCGCGGGGGGGAGCGGAGGCAGTGGAGGCGGGGGCGGCGCAGGCGGCAAAGGGGAAGCTTCCGATGGCTCGTTCGATGCTCCGGCGCGCGTCGAGGCGGGAAGCGACTCCGACGTCGCCACACCCTGCACGAGCTGCGATGATTGCAGCAAGATCATCCCTCGGATCGGCCAGTCCGAGACCTACCCGTGCGTAGGCAGCTTCACCTGCACGGTTCCTGCGGGTTGCAACCAGTGCGGGCAGTGCTGTGCGCACGGCTGGCAGTGCAGCGAGGGCAAGTTTCATTACCTCGGGTTCAGCGACGGATGCGCCCAACCCTGTGGAATGTGAGTCTACTTCTTTTCGAGGGTCAGCTCGGCGACGCCGTCCTGGAAATGAATTCGCAGCAGCATCGCCTTCTCCTCGAGGCCGGCTAGATCGGTCGTGGCTTGCGACAAGCGATCGCTCACCTCTTGGAGCTTTTTTTCCAGGTTGCGCATGAGATTGCCCCCCGTTTTCACCGCGCGCAAATTCACGATCTGTTCGTGCAGCTCGTCCATCCGCGTTCGGTAGGCCTTCATCTGATCGCGCGTCGTCATGATGCGCTGCTCGAGGTTGCCGAGGTCTTGTTGCGTCTTCATGAGATCTAAAATGGAGCCTTTGAGCGGTCCCTCGATGGCGCCGGACGAAAGATAGAGCCTCACCTTATCCATGTCCGCCGGCGAGCGAAGGTCGATGGTTTTGTAGACGGGGGTCGCTTCCTCGATGGCAAACTCGCTGTGTCCGTTCGCGGGCACGTCGACGCGAAACAGGTGGGCGCCGCCGATGCGCTCGGTGCGCGCGGGGGATGGCCCCTTCAGCTTGTAGCCGTCGGCGATCGTGTGCCGAACGTAAACGGTGGCCGGCTCCCCCAACCGGTTGTGGAACACGTAACCGAAGCGTCGAGTGTGCTCGACCTCGCTCGAGAAGATGCCTCGCTGGACCGACAAGATGCGCGCGATCGCGTCGCCGTCGTTGTCTTTGCGTTCGACGGCGACTTGCCGGTCGAGCGCGAAGGGAATGAAAGCGGTGGAACGGGCTGGAATCGGCTCGGCAAGCCCCTCTCCGATGAATCTTCCCTCCCCGAACACCGTCACCGGCCCGCTTTCGAGAACCGAATCGGTGGGGTTCTGGAGGCGCACCGCCTTGAAAGGAAACGACGCATTGCCGCGAGGACTCTCGGCGTCGTAGAGGTAGACCACCTCGCCCTCGGTCTTCGCGTCGAGGATGGACACCATCGCCGAGGTACCTCGCAGTACGGTCATCGCGCTCCTCGATTCGAAGTGCGAGGTACCGATGGGGTCGAGAGCCTGCGGCGGCGGCGCCGTCGCCGAGGTCGACTTGGCCGAGGCAGAAGTGTCCGTCAATGGAGCTTCGATGATTCGCACGCCTCCGGCGCGACCGGCGCGTTCACCCTGCCCCTGCGCGACGACCTGGCTCGGGTCGACCCCGTGCCTGAGGAGCTCAGCGCGGACCCGGTTCGCGCGATCGAGGGAGGCCGACGACTTGTCGGCATCGCCCTTGTCGGCATAGCCCTCGATGACGACCTGACGGCGGGTACCCTTGAGGGAGCGAGCGATGCTGGCGTAATCGGCCGACGCTTCGGTAGCAGTCGGACCGGACGCCCGCTTGGGTTCGGCGGGGACGGGAGAGGCGCCGGGGACGGGAGGGGCGGCGCCGGGCACTCCGGCGACTCCCCCGAACGTTTCATTCTTCAAGCCCAGACCAGCCGAGGCGGCGCCCGAGGGCACTGCCGGCCGGCTGTTCTTCTTTCGCACTGTGGGCGCACCCGAGAGTGGAGCGCTCGACACCTGCCCGCTCGTGAGAACCTCTTCCACGGCTGGTGAGGGGGTCGCTCGTGCAATGGCGCCGTCGGTCAGCTCGCCGAGGACCCGCCGCTCCTGTGGGGATTCGCCCAAGGTGGCGCCTCCCATGGGAGGGGCTTTCGCGAACGCGTCGTTCGACCGGAGCGTCTCCCGATCGACGAGGCGCACCGACCGAAGGTCGAACCGAAATGACAGAGCCGAGCTCGATCCCACGCCGAGCTTGACGTCGTGCCAGTCTTCGCCCGACGTGTTGTCGACGATGGCCCACCCTTGGAACGCGACCTTGTTTCCTTTGTCGAGGACCACCCGATAGCTCGGCTTCCAGGCCGGGGCCTCGGTGACGTAGGTTAGCTTGAGCTCGTGGGGTTTCTTGCCCACGAGGTGGATCTTCATTTCCGTAAACCCGGCCGCGCCGGCGGCATTCGGAAAGTCGATGGGCGCGCGCTCACCGGTCTTGGCGTCGGTCACCGTCAACGATTTCAGAAAATCGTCGACCTTGTCGGCCGGCACCGACAATCGAAGAACGTCGTCGTCGACCTTGGCGGTGCGCTCGAAGTAAGCGACACCATTGCGGTAAACGACGACCCTGCCGAGCGCCGTGTCCGAACGGACATAGCTCGTCGTGCCCGAACAGCCGAAGAGAACGACGGAGATTGCCAATACCGCAGGTGACACGACGGGGGGTGTTCGCATGGCCATCTCCTTTCGACGACCGAGCGACGCAAAAGTTCACGTTATGCCTGGAAGTAACGCGAGGTTTCTTCGTCCAAAGCTTCAGGGGGAGATCGGAGGGTTATGCTTCGGAAACTTTCATGCTGCGTGGTGTCATGGCTCGCGGTGATCGGGTGCGGCGGCGACGATACGAGTTCTCAGGGCGGCAGCGGCCTGCTCAGCCAAGCTCCTCACTGCCCCGCAATGACGAACGCCCTCAAGATTCAAGGCACCCTCGATGGTTCGTCGATTGAAGACATCCGCTCCACGAACATCAACGCGGGCTACGTCAACTTCGGTCAGGCCTATTTCGCAACGCCCTTTGTCGAGTTAGCCACGCTCGCCGATGGCCAGGTCGGGCTGCGCCTCGAGTGGCTGAACGCGCCGATCGCCCATGGGGAAACGACGCCGGCCAGCTCAGGGTTCGTGACGGCGCCTTCGAACCATCCGCGGGCAGGCGAAAAGCTGTGCGTCACGTCCGGCCAGATCGGCTTCGTCCAAGGGGGCGAAGAGGACGGCGCCTTCAAGTTCGCGGTCACCGGAGCGCGCACTGGTGCGGACTGCACGGGGTCAGACCTCGCCGTCGATCTACGCGGCTGTTATCAATAATCACCGATCGCCGGCGGTCCCCAGCAACGAGTGTGCCGACGCCTGCACTCTCGTAAGCCGGTCCTTGCCTTGCCCCCTTCGACGCCACTATATTGACAAATATGTCAATGAGCGCCATCGCCGAGCTGACCGGCCGATACATCCCGCGACCGCGGTCCCGCCGAACACGACCTCCGCGCCTCGAGGTGGGAGGCATCCCTCTCGGTGGGCTTCTCGCACTGGCGCGCGACCGAATTTGGTTGCTCGAGCAAGCTGCCACGGTGCGCGGGGGGATCTGCGAGCTTTCGCTCGGAGTGGGGCCAGTGGTGATCGTCAGCTCGCCGGAGCTCGCCTACGAGGTGTTGGTGGGCCGTGCCGATAGTTTCGTGAAGGGCAGCTCGTACGATCTCTTGCGTCCCACGATCGGCACCGGGCTTCTCACCAGCGAAGGGAATTTTCATCGTCGTCAGCGCCGGCTCATGGGGCCGGCATTTCACCATCGGCGCGTTGCCAGCTACGCCGACGTGATGAGCTCGCATGCGGAACGCGCGCAGTCGGAATGGATCGATGGCTCGAACCTCGACGTCGCCGCAGCGATGATGCGGCTGACGCTCGCGATCGTGGCCAAGGCCCTCTTGAACGCCGAAGTCGATGGC
>Ga0137375_10006815_pt1 | contig 13551 bp, 13 predicted proteins | sample SagtaG_24_FD_104936 | JGI IMG/M metagenome (GOLD analysis project Ga0137375, IMG submission 104936) | Vadose zone soil microbial communities from Sagehorn Ranch, Mendocino, California, USA - Sage1_R_113_16 metaG | ecosystem: Environmental > Terrestrial > Soil > Vadose zone | place: USA... | reverse complement strand
CGCAGCACGTCGAGCAGCGCCAGGATTGCCCGCGCCCAGCCGGCCGGCGCCGAGGCGCCTAAACCGCTCGCCACCGCCGCGACGCCGAGCGCTCCCAGCGACGGTAGACCGATCAAGGTGATCGCGTACAAACTCATCACCCGGCCGCGCAGCTGGCCCGGCACGCGCAACTGGATCACCGTCGCGATCAGCGTGGTAAAAACTGTCGACGCCACGCCCACCACCACCAGCAGCACAACGCCGACCCAGAACCATGGCACCAGCGCAAATGCTGCCAGCGCCGCGCAGAAGATCAGCCCGCTCGCGATCATCGCGCGGCCGTGCGCGCGCAGATCACGTGCCGAGGCCATGGCGAATGCGCCGATCAGCGCGCCGGCCCCGCCGGCCGACAGCAGCGCACCATAGCCGCCCGACCCGACATGCCAGATGTCGTCGGCGAACACCGGCAGGAGCTGCTGATACGAGCGCCCGAACAGCGCCGCCAGCGCCGAAAGCGCCAGCAACAGCAGCACCGTGCGATCGCGCGCGGTATACACAAAGCCGCCGAACAGCGCATCGCCGATCGAGACCGAGCGGCGGCGCTCGCGCGGCGCCGCTCGCATTGCCGCCAGCGCGCCAATCACCGCCAGAAAGCTGATCGCATTCAGCATAAACAGCCAGCCCGCGCCAACGCTGCCCAGCAGCACGCCGGCGATCGCCGGGCCGACCAATGCCGCGCCAGTGTAGGTCGCCGAGTTGAGCGAGATCGCATTCAGCAGATCTTCACGCGGCACCAGTTCGGGGATCAGCGCCTGGCGGGTCGGGTTGTCGAACGCTAACAGCAGCGCGCCCAGGAACGTCGTCACCAGGATATGCGCCGGCCGCACCGCACCGCTCCAGGTTAGAATCGCCAGCAGCACCGCCAGCAGCGCCGAGCATGTCTGGGTTATGTATAGCAGCCTGATGCGATCGACCCGGTCGGCCACCACGCCGCCGATCGGCGGCACGATCACCATCGGCAGGGCGAAGCTCAGGCCCAGCCAGCCGAGATACAGCGGGTTATTGCCGGTCAGCTTATAGATCAACCAGCTCTGCGCGACATTCTGCATCCAGGTGCCCATATTCGACACCAGCAGGCCACTCCAGATCAAAGCGAAGTTGCGATGCTGCAATGCCGGGTAGCGCGCTGGCGGCGCCGATGTGAGATTCACAAGCACTCCTGTATGTTCAAAGGAAACTATGTTATTGTAGTCAATCCATGCGTCCCCGCAACTACTTCGTTCTCATCTCGTGGAAAAAGAGTATCATGTGAGCACGATCCAAAAGCGTCACTTGTATTGAAAATTCACGAAAGGTACGACTATGTGCCGCAGTATCAAACAGCTGCGCCAGCCGCAGCAACCCGCCACCGATGCCGAGATTCATGCGGCGGCGCTGCAGTTCGTCCGTAAAGTCAGCGGCTTCCGCGCGCCGTCGCGTGTGAACCAGGCCGCCTTCGACGCCGCTGTGGCCGCGGTCGCCGCCGCCACACGCGATCTACTGGATCAGCTCGGTACGCAGGGAAAGCCTGCACTTTCCTGATTGTATAGCTAACACGCGCTCCTTATCGGATCTAGGCAATCACGATGCACCGCAAGCTCGTGGACGAGCCTGGCGGGTGCGTCGCGTCGCGACCGTTATCGGGTATAATGTGGCGGTAACATCTCATGTCTCTGGCATGCTTCGAAAGGACAACGTCGATGGACTGGCGCTCGCTGATATTTGGGATGGTGCTAGGCTCGTGCGTCACATCCGCGCTGATCTGGATGCTGCTGCCTCGCGGGCAGGCGAGCGACCCCCGAGCGCTGGTGAGACAAATTGGCCTGAGCGTGGTGCTTACCGCGATCCTCGGCGGCCTGGCGCGTACCGCCATCGAATATGGCTCGTCCGGCGTACTGACGATGGCCGGCGTGCTCTTCGGCACCGGCTGGCTGATTGGCGGGCTGCTCGCAAGCTGGTTCCTGGCCGGCCCAGTCCGCAAGAGTTAGCACGCCGATGCCGCACTGGTATCGCTCGCCAGATAAGGGACTCTCAAAAATTAAAGCATCCCGATGACAAGATGACAAGCTGACAAGGTACAGCTGATCACCTTGTCACCCTGCCACCCTGTCACGCGCTTTCTGATCGGCAGCCGTACGCTGATCGAGCAGCCTCCTGTGAGCAACCGAGGGATAGATAGAATGATCGGCCAGCCTAAGACTCTGAGCTTCGCCGAGCACGACGCGATCCGATTGGCCTGGGCGCTCTACGGGCTGCGCGCCGGCGCGCGCGCGCTGCCGGGCGAGTACGACGACAATTTTCAGCTTACCAGCGACGCGGGCGATGAGTTTGTGCTCAAGATTATGCATGCCGGGCAGCAGCGCGCAGTGCTCGACTTGCAGTGCCAGGCGCTCATCCACCTGGCCGAGCGCGCGCCGGAGCTGGCGCTGCCGCGGGTCTACCCAACGTTGGCCGGCGAAACCATCGCAAGCGTCACCGCGGCTGACGGCGCGCCACGGCTGGTGTGGCTGCTGAGCTACGTGCCTGGCATCCTGCTCGCCCATACCAACCCGCATAGCCCCAAGCTCCTGTTCAGCCTGGGCCAACTGCTGGGCCGACTGGATGCGGCGCTGGCGGGCTTCGAGCACCCCGCCGCGCGGCGCGAGCTCAAGTGGGATCTGACTCGCGCGATCTGGATCCGCGACTACCTCGCGTATATTCACGATCCGGCCCGCCGCGCGCTGGTCGAGCGCTTGCTGGCGCTGTACGAGGCCGAGGTTGTGCCGCAGCTGCCCACGCTGCGCACCAGCGTGATTCACGGCGATGCCAACGACTACAATGTGCTGGTGAGCGTGCCGGGCGCCGGGCCGCGCCAGGTCGTCAGCGTGATCGACTTCGGCGATATGCATCACTCGATCACTGTTGCCGAGCTGGCGATCGCCGCCGCCTACGCCCTACTGGGCAAGCGCGATCCGCTCGCCGCCGCCGCGCAGGTCGTCGCTGGCTACCATCAGGCCTTCCCGCTGCACGAACAAGAGATTGCGCTGATCTACCCGCTGATCTGCGCCCGGCTGAGTGTGAGTGTGACCAACTCGGCCTACCGCAAGACGCTCGAGCCCGACGATCCATATATCACGATCAGCGAGCAGCCGGCGTGGGACGCGCTGCGCGCGCTCGCCGCGATCAATCCGCGCTTCGCGCACTACACCTTCCGGCGGGCCTGCGGGCTGCCGCCGGTGCCGCACAGCACCGCGGTAGTAAGCTGGCTGCGCGAACTGCTGTTCGCGCCGGTGATCGAGCTCGACCCGCGCACCACGCCAAGTGTGGTGTTGGACCTGAGCGTCGGCAGCCTGCTGCTCGGCGCCGACCCGCGCAACGTCGAGACGCCAGTGCTGGGCGAGCTGCTCGACCGCGAGCTGCGCGCGGCCGGCGTGGCGCTTGGGATCGGGCGCTACGACGAGGCCCGGCTGCTCTATTCCAGCCCGGCGTTCGGATCGGGCAGCCACCCGACCGACGAGCGCCGCACGATCCACCTCGGCATCGACCTGTGGCTGCCAGCTGGCGCGCCGATCCACGCGCCGCTGGATGGTGCGGTCGCCTGCCTGGCAAATAACGCGGCCAGCAAGGACTACGGGCCGCTGATCATTCTACAGCACGCAACCGACGCCGGCGAGGAATTCTACACGCTTTACGGCCACCTCAGCGCCGAGACGCTGGGGGAGCTAGAGCTCGGGCAGACGGTGACGCGCGGCCAGCGCATCGGCGCGATCGGCGCGCCGCCGAGCAATGGCGACTGGCCGCCGCACCTGCATTTCCAGATCATCATGGACCTGCTGGAGCTGGATCGCGACTTCCCCGGCGTGGCGTTCGCCAGCCAGCGCGAGGTCTGGAAGAGCCTCTCGCCCGACCCGAATATCATTCTGGGCATCCCCGCCGAGCGCTTCCCCGCGCCCGAGCCAACCAAAGCCGCCACGCTGAGCGAGCGGCGCGCGCGGATCGGCCGCAACTTGAGCATCTCGTACGCCGACCCGCTCAAGATCGTGCGTGGCTGGATGCAGTACCTGTACGACGAGACCGGCCGGGCGTATCTGGATGTCTACAACAATGTGCCGCTGGTCGGCCACAGCCACCCGCGCGTGGTACAGGCCGCCCAGGCGCAAATGGCGCTGCTGAATACCAACACGCGCTATCTGCACGACAATATCACACGCTATGCCGAGCGATTGACCGCGCTGATGCCTGATCCGCTGAGGGTCTGCTTCTTCCTGAACTCGGCCAGCGAGGCCAACGAGCTGGCGCTGCGGTTGGCGCGCGCCCACACCGGCCAGTACGACATGATCGTGCTGGAGAACGCCTACCATGGGCACACGACCGCGCTGATCGACATCAGCCCCTACAAATTCAACGGACCGGGCGGCAGCGGGCCCAGGCCCTGGGTGCATGTCGCGCCAATGCCCGACGACTATCGCGGCCCGTACAAGCGCGGCGACCCGCTGGCCGGCCGCAAGTATGCCCAACATGTTGCCCAGCTGATCGCGCAGCTCCAGGCGCGTGGCGGCGGATTCGCCGGCTTTATTGCCGAGACGCTGCCGAGCGTGGGTGGACAGATCGTGCTGCCGCCCGGCTACCTTGCGGCGGTGTACGAGCACGTGCGCGCGGCCGGCGGGCTGTGTATTGCCGATGAGGTACAGGTTGGCTTTGGGCGGCTGGGCACGCACTTCTGGGGCTTCGATACGCAAGGCGTCGTACCGGATATTGTGGTGCTGGGCAAACCGATCGGTAATAGCCATCCGCTCGCGGCCGTCGTCACGACGCGCGAGGTGGCGGCCTCGTTCGACAACGGTATGGAGTTCTTCAGCACCTTTGGCGGCAACCCGGTCGCCTGCGCCGCCGGGCTGGCAGTGCTCGACGTGGTGCGCGACGAGCAGCTTCAAGAGCATGCCCTACGCGTCGGTAACCATCTGCTCGCCGGCCTGCGCGGCCTGATCGATCGCCATGCATTCGTCGGCGATGTGCGCGGCTCAGGCCTGTTCCTGGGCATCGAGCTGGTGAGCGACCGCGCGACGCTGGAGCCGGCGCCGAACGAGGCAGCCTACGTCGTCAACCGGCTGCGCGAGTGCGGCATCCTGGCCGGCACCGACGGGCCATACCACAACGTGATCAAGATCCGCCCGCCGCTGATCTTCGCCGAGCACGACGCCGATTTCTTTGTGGTGGCGCTGGATCGCATCCTGGCGGAGGATGCGGCGCGGGAATGAAAGACTGCGCGTCCAGGGCCAGTGGGCTTCAAGTCTCAGGTAGGCCCTGCGCGCCCGGACCTAAAAATAACGATCTCTTTGCTGCCCGCGCTACCCCAAACCAGCGTCGCGCGCTCGAATGATCGCCTGCGCGCGGTCAGCCACCTGCAACTTGCTGAAGATCTCGGTGATGTAATTGCGGACGGTCTTCGGACTCAACACCAGCCGTTCGGCGATCGCGCTGTTGGTCAGCCCTTGGGCAATCAAGGCCAGCACCTCACGCTCGCGTTCGGTGAGGTCGGGAAAGACTGGCGCTTCAGCCGACGGGGTGGAATCTCGCGCGCCGTCGTGCCGAAGGCCGCCAGCACTTTCGCGGCGTTGTACTTGCGGCGGTAGAAGCGCTTGTCGATCAAGTTCTGAATACGTCGTCGCAACGGGTTAAATAGCGCGGCGATTGCTAGCGTTGAGGCCACAATCGCGAGCTCTGAGCCGCCGATATAGGGTGCGACGAGCGTGCGACTGAGCAGAATGCAGCCGACATACACCAGGCCAAGCGTGAGCGTCAGCGCGCCGTAGACCAGCGTGCGCCGAATGATAATGTCGATGTCCCAGAGGCGATAGCGCAGAATGGCGACGCCCGCGGCCACTGCTACGAGCACGCTTGCGAGCGACTGGAGGACGAAGCTCAGGTCGGCCGCCGCCGTTAAACCCTGCCAAGACCGCGCCACGGCGAGAATGATCACGCTCTGGGCCGCCAGGTACACCACCAGGGCCGAGACCAGCAACTTGACCTGCTGCCGCTCGACACCGCGCGCCCGCCGCAAGCGCAAAATGAGCGAGAGGACTGCGGCGAAGGTGCCGATCAACTGGAGTGCGGTGCCAAGATCGGAGATGCGCTGCAGGAGCGCCGCGGCGCCAACAAGGCCGACTGGGTTTGCGATCGGAACGGCTGGATCGAGTGGCCCAGGCATCAGGACAAGCGCGGTGAGGATGGTCAGGGCCCCAAGAATCGCAAGCCAGCAGGCGAGCCACCAGCGGCGCGACAGCGGGCGCCCGCTAGGGAACAGCAGAATCAGCAGCAGCTCGAAGATCGTCCCGACGGTATACGGGCGGGTGTGCACCAAGAGCATCAGCATTCCGCCGGGCAGTTCGCCCGGCCGAACGAGCAGTGCGTAGCGCCAGTAGCTTTCAGCGAACCCGCCCAGCCACGCAGCGAGCGAGCTGGCGAGGAACAGCCAGCCAACCGGGTTGCGCGGCTGGCGCGCGGCGATCAGCGCGCCGACGGTCTGGAAGGCGAAGGTGCCGGGGAGAAATATCATGAGGCGCGGGAAGAGCGGCATCGCGCCGGGTGGCTCTGCGTAGCCGCGGGCAAGGAACGCGAAGCCGACGACGGCCGCCATCATGAGCAGGCTAAGCGCCCAGAGCGCCCAGGCTAGCCGGGTGGCGGTTCGGGATTGCGCCTTGACTGGAGCCGTTTGTGTGGGCATCATTTCGCCTTTCGAACCGTAATCTGTTGCGTGCAATGCGGTTCAAACGTCGCTGGCTGGCCGACCATGTCTTCGTTCCTGTACTACCAGCCAGGCGTGAAGTTCCACCAGCACCAACGCCGAGACAACAATGACGGCCGCCATGAGAGTTAGTTCCTTGCCCAGCCCCGACGTGCCGCCGATGAAAGGGATATTGTGCCCAGGGCCAAGCGCAAAGACAAAACCGGCCACGGCTGTCGCTACGGCCGCCCGCCGCGTACGGCCTAATAACCCGCCGACCAGCCCACCGACGATCGTCGCCGTTGCCAGCAATTCGCCGACGAAACGTGCGACGATCAGCCAGGTTGGTACTGTCTGCACCGGGCCCGCCGGCGTGACGGTGAACACAGGCGCTTGTAGTTCTGCCAACACGAATGCGGGCAAGAGTATCACGGCGATCAGGCCCACTACGGCCAGTGCTGTCCATGGCCGCCGGGGTAAGCGCCATCTCAGCTCGGCATAGGCCCACCCCACCGCCAGGCCGCCACCCCCGGCAATCACCAGGCCAACCGGCAGGATGAACCAGATCGGTACAATCCAGAGCGCGTGAAGCGCCAGGAAGACCAGCAGACCCGCTATCCCGGCCACGATGCCGGCGATAAAGGTAGCGGTATTGGCGTGATTCATGGAACGATCAGCCCTTGCGTTTCACGTTGTGGGTTCTCCGACGCGCGCGCGCGCCGGATCAACACGATGCTGATCGCGAACAGCCAGAGATAGCACAAGCCGAATGGGATGAACACGAGCCCAGAACTCGCCCAGACGGCGCGCGCCGCCAGCAAGCCTCCGGCGATCAGCACGCCGGCCCAGCCCAGCCAGCGCGGAAGCGCGTGCGTGCGGATGCTCACCACGCCGGTGGCCAGACTGAGACTGGCCAGCATCGCCCAGGCGTTGGCAAACGCGAAGTTGCCCTGGTCGAACAGCAGCCGCGCGATCTGGGGGTCCAGTCCCTCGTCTCTCCTAAACACGGCCAGCGGCCAGCCTGCCCCGGCGCTGACCGTGGCGACGATCATCAAACCGGATGCCAGGGCGACGAGTGAAAGCCAGGCTGGCTCGCCTTCTGCGCGGCGCAGGGCGCTCCACAAACTGCCCAGGAACCACACGAAGGCGATCAGCGAGAGGGTGGAGAGGTAGTCGCCTAGCGCGAAGAGCTGGCTGTTCCTGGCCATGAAGAACGCGGCGATCGTCGGTGCCGGAGCGTCGAAGGGTGGTTCAGCACCGCCAACCTGGATCAGCGCTTGCGCGACCATTTGCAGCACCACGAAGACAATCCCTCCGGCAGCGCCGATCTGCTCCCAACCAGAGTTGCGCATGTGTGACGTCCTTTCTTTACTGTTCGGTGGTGGTCTCGATGATGCTCCTAGCGCAACGTTTTCCATCCCATTGCGAACAGTAGCACTCTCAGTGGGCCAATCACGGCCATAATCGGCAGCGCATACCCGATCCAGAAAACCATGCCCGCAGGGAACAGCACGAGTCCAAGCTTTCCGCCTTGCTTGCGCGATTTCCAAAGCCAGTATCCGATCAGCACCTCAAGGACATTTACAACTCCCCAGGGAACAGCGGCTGCGATCGCCGCGTCAAGTCCAAGGCGCTCCGAAAAGGGGCCTGACAGCATTTCGATTCCGAACACGACCGGCAGCTCACCGTTCCGCAGCGCAGAGATGACAATCAGCAGACTCGAGATCAGGAATGCCAAGCCGAACCAATAGTACAGGATGGCCGCCAGTGTAATCGCGCCACTGCGTCGTTGACTGGCAGTTGTCGTCGCATTGTTCAGAGTTGCCATCGGTCTTCGCTCCTTGCGTCACAGCAACGCTCCAATGGACAACAGGAGCGTGCGCTGGCTCCTTCGGGAGGATGATTCACCATCATCCTCCCGGGTCTACAGCCCGACCCTACGGCTCGACGATCAGTGTGCCGAGCATGCCTGCTTCACGGTGACCGGGGACGCTACAGTAGAAGGTGTAGGTGCCAGGCGTGGTCGGCCTAAAGAGCGCCAGGGCCGGCGCGCCGGTTGGGATCGGAACATGGACATCGAACGCGTCGATGTCGAAGTAGTGCATCTGGGTGTCGCTGTTCTCGAGCCGCAGGGCCACGGTCTCGCCAACTCTGGCCCGCAGCTCCGCCTGGTTAAACGTGTTCCGACCCGACACCAGCGCGGGGAGCGGCGCCAGCGCTTCAGCGCTCACCCCAGCCGTGGCGCCGGATGGCGGGATGGCGGCGACCAGGACCGCGCCTAGCGCGAACGTCGCCATGCCGATCAGAAAGCTCGTCAGCCAGCGCGGCGTGCGCCCCTCCGCTACCTGATGATCACCATAGATGATCGCGGCAATGCTCGCGACGACGGCGACGAGCAACAGCCCGAGGATGAGCACCGTTGTGATGAACGTGCTGATCTCGGCGGGATGGGCCAGATCGTAGCGATAGTGTTCCAGGCCAGGGATGAGGGACAGCACGCACCAGAGCACGGCTAGGTGCGGCGCCCAGCGCCACCGCGTCACGCACACGCCGGCAACCACGAGCGTCAGCGCCGTGATGATCGCCAGTGGCGGGACCAACGTTTGTAGTATCAGCGTCTGCAGCAGTATGTAAACCAGCACAGTGCCGACCAAGCTAGCGATCATCACGGTGCGCAGCGTTGGCAGGCGCATCCGCTCTTGCGTGTGGGTCACAACCATTGGTGTACTCATGAGATTCCTCCGTACAATGAAGACGGCCAGCGCCGTTGGGTCAGTGTCATGCCGAGCATGGCTCCGCCCGCGAGCGCAGCCGCCAGGTTACTGATGATTAACACCGTTATCATCGTCCCGCGTTCTTCGGCGCCCGGCCCACCAACCTGCCAGCCCAGCGCTTCCATGCCGAGATTGACGGCCAGGAAGGCCAGCGCTGCCGTGAGACCCACGCGCAGGGCCAGCGCGGGCGCTGCTCGGCCCCACCCCAGCGCCCATCCCAATGCGAGGCTGCTCGTGCCGGCAATCAGGCAGGCCGACGGGACAAACAGCATCGTGAACAGCCGATGCAGTGGCAGATTGGCTCGAACGGCGATTGGCTCAACGGCCAGCAGCCCGATATTCAGCATGATCGTGATCGGCACGAAGCCAAGGACACCTGCCCAGGCCGCGCGCCGCGATGCCGGGCTTCGCGCCAATCCTGCCATCCCTGCGCCCCACAGCGCGCTGCCGCTCAGTATGCCCCCACCAAAGGCTAGCGCGGCAAGCGTGTAGGTGAGCGGATCAGGCACCTTTCCAATCAGCCCGTGAAAAATAAAGGAACCTCCTATCAGACCGCCCATCAAGCCGCCAACCAATCCAAGCACGGTCAGGGTTGCGCCTAGGATGGCCGCGTGAAGGCGAGATGCCGGCGCCATCTGTTGCGTCTGGGGAATGTTCGCCATGAATGTGTCTCCTCACGTCCAAGGATGGCGAAGAAAGTCTATCGCGCGACCGTCCAACAAACATTACGAAGAGCGTTACGGATCATATCGTCATTGTCGCACGTCCATGATCGACGCGATGGCGACATTACATGCCGATGATCAACGCAGGGGCGAAGCATTTGCACCCATGAATCGGTTCGAGCTTGATTGACAAACCACATCCTCGATCCATACTGTGTCGATCGATACGAGCAAATGCTTCGCCCCTGCATCATTGCCGTTCGATGCTGATGACAATGATTCGGATGACCGATATCATTGCCGATCGATGCTCGGAATGGATCGCCGCGCCTACCGCTCCGGCTCCCTCAGCCACAACCCCCACAAACGCCGGCTGCGCGGAAGTATTCCACCAGGGTCTGGATATGACCGTGCCAGGAACGTAAGGACAACGGCGGCCGTGAGCAGCAGAAAGTTCAACGCAAAGCTCGGAAGGAGCGCGACACCGCTGAAAAAGGCGATCTCGGTCGAGCTGGCGCCCACCCAAAAGGTTGCCGCGCTGGCCAAGCCCCATGTGCTTGCCCGGTGCAGGTGCCGGCGCAGGAGCAGCCATTGCGTGATCCCGAACGCCGCCCCAAGCACGGCCAAGCCCAAGACGATGGTTGCTTCCTGCACCCACGGGTCATACACGAATTGTGTTACGATCGGTCCCAGCACCGTGTCGATACTGGTGTAGGACAGCGATGCGAACATGGTCATCACGATCACCCACTGGAGCCAGAAGCTCCATCCGACCTGCGGTCGTTCCAGCGCCAGTGTCGTCATCGGTCACCTCCACAATGTCTACGAACGTTGTTCATGGTTGCACGTCAGCAACGGGAATTCCAAGCCATCCCTGCGGCGATCGCCGTTGGGGTTAGGGCACGACCACCAGGGTACCGACCATGCCGGTGCCGGCGGCTTTGTCGGCATGCGGATGGCAGTAGAAGGTGTACGTCCCTGGTTGCGTGGGCTTGAAGAGCGCCACGTTGCTCTTGCCAGCTGGAATGAGCGCATGCACGTTGAACTCGTCGATGTCAAGGTAATGGGTCGAGGCGTCGGCGTTGTCGAGCCGGAGCACCACCGTCTCGCCGACCTTTGCTGTGATTTTGGACTGGTCGAACAGGAAGTCCTTGGCCGTAAGCGCCGGGAGCGCGGCCAGCGCTTCGGGGCTAAAATTGGGGAGTACGCCGCGTGGTTGGATCGCGGTCGACAGGATACCGCCGAGGGTCAGCGCAATGAGCGCGAGCAAGGTAGGATACGTCCAGTGTGGCGCGGGCTGATCGACGAAGGGGCGGCTCCGCGGCGCGCGATAGTTCTGCACGGTGGCGCCGACACCAGCGATCAACCCGACGACCGTTATGGCAAAGAAGACCGCGGCGAAGGCGAAGGTGGCGGTGCTATCCGGTTCGGTTAGCATATGGCCGAGGAACACATACCCTTCTACCAGCTGGAGAGCACACAGCAGGGCGCCAAGTGCGGGCGCCCAGCGGAAGCGCAGCGCCGCGATGCCGGCGACGACCAGCGAGATGATCACGTGGGTCACATTGATATCGTCCAGACCGCTTGAAAAGGTGTCGAACAGAAAGAGCAGGGCGTTGACCACCAAGGCGGCGACGGTGATCGTGCGCAGTGTCGGCCGTGCATATGGCTGATGTGTATGTGTTACGATCATTGGTGTGTTCATGTGGTTCCTCCTTTAGGAAAGCTGTCATTGTTATCTTGCTGGCGATTCCGTTTCCACCCTGGCGGCCGCAGCCACAGCGACACGTGCTCCGGCTGCATTGTCTCATCCACCACGCGCAGCATCGCGGCGGTCAGTCGTTCGAGGTCGGTCTCGTCGCGCGCAGTCGTGCCGAACGCCGCCAGCACCTTGGCGGCGTCGTATTTGCGGCGATAGAAGCGTTTGTCAATTCTCGTCTGGATGCCGCGGCGCACAGGGCTGAACAACACCGCAATCGCCAGCGTTGAGGCCACGATCGCCAACTCCGAACTGCCGGTCAGCGGCGCGAGCAAGTATCGAAGGAGCACGACACTGCCAATGTAGACGAGTGCCAGGGCGGTCGTGAGGGCGCCGTAGACCAGCGTGCGCCGGATGATCACGTCGACGTCCCAGAGGTGGTAGCGCAGGATGGCGATGCCGATGAACAGCGGCACTAGGCAAAACGGGATAACGAGGAAGAAGGTCTCGCTGAAGTTGAGATACAGCACTCTCGCAAGGCCCGGTTCGAGCACGGACGGAAATATCACCGGGAGAAGGATGTAGAGAACAAACCCAACCGGCTGCACGCCGAAGCCGAACAGCACCCACTTGGTCTGCTGCTGCTCGATGCGACTGGACACGCGTAGATAGCGATAGACCTGGGTCAGGATGCCAATGATCATTCCGCCGGGTATCAGCACGCCAAACCACAGCGCTGAGGGTCCGGCGAAATCGGCGACCGCGAAGGGCGTGAACGGCGAGATCACGATCCACACAATCCAAGCGAGGGTCAGCGCGCGCGTCCAGCGCGGCACGAACCGCCCATTGGGGAAGACATACGTCATGATCGGCAAGCTTCCCAGGGTGGCGCCTTGCAGGAATCTGACCGGCAGCTGCCACATGGGATAGGCTCTGATTAGCGGATCGAGCAGCGGCGAACCGGTCACAATGAAAAGCGCGATCCACAACGAGACGAACAGGGCCATGCGGTCGACGGACTTGTGCCAGAAGATCAGGGCTGCGACAGTCGTGAACATGAGCGAAAGAATCGCAATCAGCGCCGTCTGGTACACAGCATAGAAGTCCAGCGACAGGCCCCACTGCTCGTTCAGACGCACATCTTCGAGCGTAAGCTGGCCAGGCAGCTGTGTTTCAGGCGTGAGGATCGTGCGCGAGGACTGATAGTAATCAGGCAGGGCGGCGACGAGAGCGACCAGGGCCAGCCCGACCAGGGCGACCCACGCGACCCGCGCGGCGGCGAGCCAGGGGCCGCGCAGGCGGGTATCAGACTGGGCGGTGATCGCCTCGTTGCGTGCTGGTACCGGCGCTTCTTGCATCACTAGATTCTCCTATCGCGGTATGCGGCTATGGTAATCGAGAAGCGTCCAACAAACGTTACGAAGAGCGTTACGAAGTTAACAGTTCCTGTGTCTCGTCGTGGAGGGAGGGAGACCACTGGAACCTCAACCGATCGGCACGACTTCGTGGGGCTTTGACCGGCATGAGATACCGATGCTCAACGGCAACGACGAGGACAGCTGTTTGCAGCAGCAGGTAGATCACCCAGAGTGTCCAGGCCAGCCGGGTGGCAGTGCGGGGTTGCACTGTGCTTGTAGCCGTTTGCCTTGACATTGTTGCATCCCCGCATCTCAATGCGCTGCACGTAATTCG
>Ga0137375_10006797_pt1 | contig 13575 bp, 11 predicted proteins | sample SagtaG_24_FD_104936 | JGI IMG/M metagenome (GOLD analysis project Ga0137375, IMG submission 104936) | Vadose zone soil microbial communities from Sagehorn Ranch, Mendocino, California, USA - Sage1_R_113_16 metaG | ecosystem: Environmental > Terrestrial > Soil > Vadose zone | place: USA... | reverse complement strand
GGTGAGCTCGGAGAGCTCCTGGTTCCTCCAGAGCACGCCGGGCCCAACAGGCTTCAAGGTCGCTACGGGAAGCGCGGCCGCGAACAGCTCGATCGGCCAGCTTGTCGCGCTCGCGCCCGCAGGGGCCCCTCTGCCACCGCCGCCACCTCCGCCTCCACCACCGCCTCCACCTCCGCCTCCGCCTCCACCGCCTCCGCCGCCGCCACCTCCACCTCCGCCTCCTCCACCTCCGCCGCCACCACCGCCTCCGCCGCCACCACCACCACCACCGCCGCCGCTGCCGCCACCGCCACCGTCACCGCCACCGATGCTCACCTGGGCACCGCCCTCCGGCTGGGAGAACTACACCGTGCTGAACGTCGGCGCGGGTGGCGACTTCACGCTGCCGAACTCGGTCGACTACAAGATCGTCGGCGCCTCGACGACGACCCGGATCAATCTGACCGGTGGGCGGAACATCGTTATTTTCGGTTCTAACGTGAACGTGGACGCTCCCTACGGCGATCCCACTTCGACCGACAACACGGGCATCAAGATCGGCGGCAGCAGCACCGTCATCGGTCGAATCATCCACATCGAGGGTGTCGAGATCGGCGGTGCCTCGCTTGGCGACGGCATCCAGGCAGCAGACGGCAACGCGATCTTGCAGGTGGAGAACGTCCACGTCGTCAAAACGCACGGCTCCGAGTCTGGTGTTCATGCCGACTGCATCCAGCCCTGGGGCGGGGTGCTTGAGCTGCGGATCGACCGCTTCAGCTGCTACACGCAGTACCAAGGCGGTATGTGGAAGCGCGATCTTCCCTCCGGCTCGCGCAACGGGCCGATCCACCTTCGCAACGTCAACGTCCGCGACGCCGACGGGCTCAGCCAGTACCTCTCTTGGCTTTCGGGACCGAAGAACGAGCGCTTCTACATCGACGACGACAGCTTCTACATGCAGGGGGCAGCGGGGCGCAACTTCGGCGCAGAGGTGATCTGGGACGCCACGAGCGACGGAACGGTCTCTAACAGGCCGGTGATCTCCTCGGACGGCCTTGGCAATTACGCCACCTATCCGAACCTGCTCTCCCCGCTCGGCGGCCTCCTCGTCCAGAACTTCACCGGCGGGCTCGGCAAGTTGCGCGAGGGGGTGCCGCCCGGCGGCGACTACGTGCTCCCGGCCAACGTCGGGGTCGGTTATGTCTCGCCGGGGTACCAGTGACCGCGCCAGGCGTGGTCGGGCGGCGGCGGACGTGGTTCAGCACGCAAGGGGCGACGTCGAGGTAATACCCGACGAGGTCGCCCTTCGTCGGCCGGTAAAGAAGACCTTGCCCGGGTTGGTGATCGTGACCTCGCGGCGGCCGATTACCATCGGGCCAGCATCGAGAAATCTGCCTTCCGGGCATGCCGCGCGGCACGTCGGCGTGAAAAGATGAGCGCGCCGCCTCCTCTATTACCCGGCAACTCGGCGGGAGCGGGAGATCAACTCCCACTCCCTCGGCGGCCGCCTCGCTCGCGGCGCGCCAGCCGCGGGGCCGTGTGTCTACCACTGTCCCGCCGGCCTACGCACCGCGCCCGTGCGACAAAGACGCTTCACTCCTGGGTCAGCGCATCAGCCAATGAGGGCGATTGCCACGCCCACACCGACACTGAGGGCGGTCGTGGCTCCTGCGAGCGCAAGGTCGAGGCGGTGGCGGTAGACGAGCTGCAGCAGCGGCCGCGGAAGTAGCGAGGAGGGCGCCGCCGCCGCAGCGAGAAACAGAACGGAGACCCCGAACAGGGCGAGCACGAGCCGCACCAGCAGGCTCGGGGATTGCGATGACTCGCGGGCGCCGCTCGCTGGCCTGAGCGGCGAGCGGGCGGCGCGTGGAGCGAGAGCCGGCTCGCTGGCGGGCCCTGAGAGTCCAGGAGGGTTGAGGGGGTATTCCGACCAGAGCCTCGTCGGGGCTCTGCGGTCGTCCTTCGCGAGCGCCGGAGGCGCGACGACTGCCTGGCCGCACGCAAGGACGAGCGCGAGCAGTAACGATCGAACGAAGCTTCGCTTCACCTGATCGTCACGGGTGTGCCGACAGGCATCAGCCGGCCGAGCTCGAGGATGTCCTCGTTACGGAGTCTGACGCAGCCGTGCGAGACGCGACCCGGCAGAAGCTCAGGCGCGTTCGTCCCGTGAATTCCGACGAATCCACCGCCGGGCCAGTCAGTGAGCACGCTAGAGCGGGCGCTGGTGCCGAAAGCGAGGGGCCCGTAGAAGGGGCTGCTGTACCGACTCAATCTGTTGCGAATGTAGAACTCCCCCTCTGGCGTCGGCCACGCAGGCTTGCCGACGCCGATCGGCGCCCGGAGGATCGGCCGCTCGTCGCGAAGCAACGTCGCCGTGAGCCGTTCGAGGTCGATGACGAGGTGCGTGTGCACCAGGCCGTAGCCGCCGAGGGCCGAGCGCGGCACCCAGCCGGTCCGGCCGTTCGGGAGTACCGGTAGGCGCACGTGGACCCACAACCGGCCCGATTCGTCCCTTGCGCGTCCGAGCACGAGGACGATGTTCGCGGTCTCTTCCGGAGTCGTGCGCACGAGTCGAGTGACGGTCGGGGCCCTGAGGCTCGCCAATTCCCGGGCGGAGACATCACGGCGCACGGAAGCCCAGTAGGCGGCGCCGGGAGACTCCCGCAAGCGAACGGGACGAGGCACGCTCAATGCAGGCCTCGGAGACGCCGGGAGAGCTTGTGCCTCCTCGACGACGGGTGACGGAGAAGACGGGCGCGACCAGACCAGGACTGCGATGACCGCGGCTGCGATCGCCGCTGCACCGACAGCGAGTGCTCGGATGATCGCTCTCTGCCCCGCGACGCCCTTCGCCATCACCTTTGTCCTTGGGCTTCTTCGTCGCCGTCCTTTGCTGTCAGCCGGTGTACTTGGGCCTCTTGCTCGCCGTGCTCTTCGGATGCCTCACGATGAAATGCGTGGAGGCCACGATTGCCCGTACCTCGGACTCGGGCTTCCCTTGGTCGAAGGCGTTCGCGGCAGGGGTCGCCCCCGCGAGGTAGCGCATCCAGGCGGCATGCCGAGCTTCGACGGAATGAATCGAGACCGCAGCGGCGAGCAGAGCCGACGACTTGATCCGGGGTGCCTGCGCCTTGTAGGCCGCCGCGCCGAGATCCTCGAACGCTACGGCCGTCCGCAGGAACTTCGATTGGTCCTCGGTCACTCCCTGAAAGTCGAAGGCCGGACGTTTTACGGCCGCCCGCCCCAGCGCCGCCTTGATGGCTTCCACGTGCGCGCGCTCGACGGCGCCGAGTTGGGGCGGCACGCGCTTGAGCTCTCCCCCGACGGCGCCGAAGCGCTCGGTCTCGGTGTAGAAGGCCGCCTGGAGGTACTCGAGAGTGAGCGCATAGTTGAGGATCGCGACGTCGGACGCCGCGGTCGCCTCCGAACGACCTGGCGCCGCGAGCGCTCCCAGGAGTGCGGCACCGCCCACGGCGGCACGACCCAGAAAGGCCGTACGGGTCTCGCCTGAAACCTGCTCGACCGCCTCGCGGATCGCGCCGTCGCGATCGAGCTCGCCAAGCGTCAGGTCGGACATCGACTCAAGCTGCTGTTCGTCGGTCGCCGTGACTGCAGCACCACCTAACCGGCCCGGAGAAATCGGGTTCGCTTGATTTCCGCCTGAACCTCGGCGCCCGTCTTCGGCTGATCGGTCGCGTTCGGAGCCGGATTCCTGCCGGCGATCGCCCGGATCCAGCCTGCGTGGCGAGCTTCAACGGAGACGATCTTCGCGGCCTCGTTGAGCGTCCCCTTGGTGAGGTTAGCGGCCTGGCCGTTGTAGGCGGCGATCACCGTCTCCTCGAGCGCGATCGCAGCGGTTGTGAACTTCTCGGGATCGGACGTCGTCTCGCCGAAGTCGAGTTTCGGCTCTTTGCGCGCCTTGTCCCCGAGCGCTCCCTTGAGGAACGCGACGTGCGCCCGCTCGTGACCCCGGACAATCGTCACGTACTCGAGCAAATTGCCGGTGAGCTTGCCCTTCGCAAATGCCTCTGCGTAGAACCCCGACTCGATGTATTCCAGCAGGAGTGCGAAGTTGAGGATCTTCTGGTCCTGCGCAGGCGAGGGAGCCGACACGGCGATCCGCGGCAGCCCAGCCACGAGCACGCCCCCCGCCGTGAGCGCGCCGCCGGCGACGACGGCTCGCGCGACGAACTGTGCCCGCGTCGACACACCGAGATCGTCGTCGCCGGGGGGAAAGACCTCTAGCTGGAGTCCGGCAGCCGACGCACGCGAAACGTCGTCGCCACTTCTCCTCCCTCTCGCTGGTTCCCGCCGCACAGGCCAGCCCCTTTACCGCAGATGAACGGCGAACATAGCGCTTGAAAGACGTCCGTGCAAGGCGGAAGAAGAAGAACCGACGCCGGGCTCCGCCTCCTCGACGCGGACACCGCGAGGATTCCCATGTTCAGTGATTGTCGCTCGGCAAGGCCACTGAGCTCGTGCGGCAGGGCAGGGTGAGGCCAGCCGGGCTCGCGCAGATCGAGCTGTCCCGCGAGCGAGGCGGCCGCTGGGACTCGGCGTACGGAGAAGGCCGGCCACGGTCTAGCGGGCGGTTGGAACCTCCTCTGGGAAGTCGCCTCGCTTTTTTGGCCGATCGCCAATAACCGTGATCGGAGACGGCCCCGGGGCAGCTCACCGCCGAGGAGGTGGAGCCGGGTCGGAGCTTTTTCGCATCCTGCCGGGCACCGGCCGCCTGCGGGGGCTTTTCCGGACCGCCGTCGCGCCACCCGACGCACCTCGGAAGCGAAGCGGTCGAGGCCGAGGCCGACGGATGGGCGCTCGACGCTCATGCCTCGGTACCGAACCTGCCCGCTGACGCGGAGCCGCGGCGGAAGTCGGCGCGCCTCTTCGCCCGCTATCTGAGCGCGTCCGACCGGACCGCGTCGCGGTAGAACTCCGCTGCGGCCTGTCTCGAGGAGAGGCCGAGCTTCTGGCGGATGTTCTGCAGGTGCCGCTTGACGGTCAGCTCCGAGATAAAGAGCGCGCTCGCGATCTGCTTGTTGCGCGCGCCAACCGCGACTAGCGCCACCACCTCCCGTTCCCGATCGGATAGGAGCGCCGCCCGGTCGCGGGCCGACTCGCGCTGCTTCAGCGCATGGATGCTCACGACGAGCGCCGTGACGAGATCGCGCGAGATCGGCGCCTCGCCGTTGGCGATGCTGCGCAGCGCGCGGACGAGGCCGCCGGGCGAGATGTCCTTGTGCAGATAGCCGCTAGCGCCGGCGCGAATCGCAACGACGACTTCCTCCTGAGCCGGCTGAAAAGCCCACACGACGATCTCTGCCGAGCAGCGCTGCTTCAGCCGCGACACGGCGCTGGCGGCGCCGAACGGAGGTAGCTCGGCGTCGAGGATCACGATGTCCGGCGACCGCTCGTCGGCGGCGCTCAGCAGCTCGCTGAGGTTCGCGGCCTCGATGACCGCGAACCCGGGCTCTCGGGCGATCACGCTCCGAGCGCCGGAGCGGAAGATCGCGTGCGGATCCGCGACGACGACGCGGGTCGGCTTCATGGCGACGGCCGACGGCTCGCGGGGTCGACGGTGGGAGGCAGCCGCTCTGGCGCCGTCCGCCGGGCATGGCCGGTCGAGAATCCGCATTGAGGGGGGTCAAGTCGCCACACGATCCTCGATGCAGCGTACATCCGGCGATTTTCTTCCTCAAGGCGGAGCGGCCCGAGGAAGAGGCCGTCTACGGCTGAATGAGACTCGTAATGGTCGACTGCCGACGTCGGTCCGACGGCGCCCGTCGCAGTCGCGACCGCGCGCAGCCTAAAGCCCACGAGAAGTGCTGCCGTACTCGATCCCGGAACGCACAGTGGGGCTCGACCGTCTTGAGGCCGCCGGCTATGGACTGCGAGCGACACGGCGGACCGGCGGTGAGTGCTCGTCGAACCGACCGAGAAGACGCGCACCGAGACTCTGGAGCAGACACGGCGCAGGCCGTCGCCCGGGGGATTTGCCTTCTTGGAGAAAACCCGCAGCCTCGTTACAGTAGTCGTATCTGAGTCGTCTGCGGCCCTCCTTTACAGCTTGGAAATCACCTGTCAGGAGATTCCGAGCTAGGACCCCCGGATTGCGCGCGTTCACGGGGGTCCTCTTCGGCTGCACAGCGCTCGCAGTAGGGGCTGTCTCATTTTCCCCAGGAGCCGCGACCGTGCGCGATACCGTCGCCCTGAGGCCACTTGCCGACGCCTATGTGCGTTCCGCGACCCCGCGCACGAACTACGGGCGGCTGCGGACGTTACGCGTCAGTCGATCACCGCTCACGCGCAGCTACCTTCGCTTCCGAGTGCAGGGCCTGACGGGACGGGTGCGACGGGCTACTCTCAGGCTGCTCGCCAAGAACTCAGGGCCGAGGCGGTTCAGGGTTCACAAGGTGAGGGGCAACAGTTGGCGGGAGGGCAGGATCACGTACGGGAACGCGCCCTCGCCCGGCGGGGTGATCGCCGCGGGCTCCTCTTCGAGGACCGGCGGGTGGACGGCCATCGACCTCACCTCGCTGATCCGCGGCAACGGAGTCTTCAGCCTCGCGCTGACTTCCTCCAGTCGGAGGGCCATTGTCTTCGCGAGCCGCGAATCGGGACGCACGGCCCCACAACTCGTCATCGCCACCGAGCCGCCGGCTCCGGGGCCGCCTCCGGTCGTCGTTGCGGCTGCGGGCGACATCGCCTGCGACTCGAACAGCCCGGATTTCAACGGCGGACTGGGCACGCCGACGACGTGTCGTCAGAAGTACACGGCAGACCTCCTCGGCGGCGCGAGCGCCGTCTTCGCGCTCGGGGACAACCAGTACGAGACCGGCAGGCTGGCGCAATATCAGCGCTCCTACGATCTTTCCTGGGGTCGGTTCAAGCCGATTACGCGCCCGACCCCCGGGAACCACGAGTACTACGATTGGGAAGGCGGTGCGAAGGGCTACTTCGACTACTTCGGTGCCGCCGCCAGCGAACGCGGCAAGGGCTACTACAGCTACGACCTCGGCGCGTGGCACATCGTCGTGCTGAACAGCAACTGCGCGTATGTGAATGGGTGCCGCGTCGGCTCGCCCCAGGAGGTCTGGCTCCGGAGCGACCTCGCGGCACACCGAGTCCGCTGCACCCTCGCCTACTGGCATCATCCCCGGTTCGCAACGGGACGCCAGGGCAACTACGCGGCGTACCAGCCTTTCTGGCAAGCGCTATACGAGCATCGCGCCGAAGTCGTTCTGGCCGGCCACGACCACAACTACCAGCGCTACGCACCATTGACACCGACCGGATCTGAGGACCGAGTCCGCGGGATCCGCGAGTTCGTCGTCGGGACGGGAGGGCGCAGCCACGAGCATCTCAGGAGCGGCCTGGGCGCACACCGAGAAGCTGGTAACGACAACACCTTCGGCGTTCTCAGGCTCACTCTGTACGGGAAGCGGTACGCGTGGAAGTTCGTGCCGGAGGCCGGCAGCACGTTCACCGACTCGGGCTCAGCGGCCTGCCACTGAGCGACTCGCGGTCGAGCGGCTGAGCCGTCGCGCCGAGCGGCCCAGCCGATTGCGGATCGACGTGATGGGAAGCCTCTCCACCCTGTGCTCGAGGTACGTTTGCGGCTGCGCGCCGAAGCGGCTCTTGAACTGAGCGAGGGAGATGTCCGAGCCCGTCTCGCCCATGTGGTAGTACCGGCAACCCGCTTGGCATGCGCTGAGGATCGCACGACTGTGCAGGAGGTAGTTCGCGCGTGTCGGGCCGGCGAGATCCTTGTCCATTGCACCGCGCCAGTAGCTCGCATTCGCTCCATGAGTGAGGACGATGATCGCCGCAACAGGCCGGCCGTCGAGCCATGCGACCCAGATGCGACAGGCCTCACCCATCCGCTCGGCGACGAGCTCGAACTTGTCGAGCGGATCCTGGCGTCGAAGACGCCGGCGTACGAGCCAGGACAGCCTTCGGCTCTCGCGCGCCCACCGCTCGATGGACGTCAAGTAGAGATCGTAGAACGTCGAGACGAGGCGTCCGGAAGAATCGCCCTCCACGACCAGCGACGACCGCTCCGCCTTGCGGACAGCAGTGCGCGCGGTGCCGGTGAAACGCCCGCTCCAGACTTGCTCGAATCCTCCGTCGAGAGGGAGCACGTGAGCCGTACGGCGAACATGCACCATTCGGGGCGATGATCCAGCAACCGGAGCTGCGGCCAGGGGATTCGGCCGAAGACTCGTGCGGAGAACGGTCCTGCCGGCAAGCTCGGTGAGGACGGTCGTCAGCTCCGAAGGCGCGACTGCGCCCGATGCCACGACTCCGCCGAAACCCCAGCCGTGCGGAAGCGACGCTTCGATCGCAAAAGGCCCGGGTACGCCCGTGCGCCGCACGAGCGGAAGGACGAGCCGGCGCCCCTCCTCGGTCTCATAGAGCCGGCTGGCGTCTTCGTACTTCCCTGACTCGCAGATACACCCCACCCAAGCCGGCGTATGGAAGGCGAGCGCTTCGGCGCTGCCCTCGAGTGCGCGCGTCCAGGCGTCCCTCGACGCTGGGCTGGTCACCTCGACGATAGGACTGCGCACGCGCTGGCCATCCGAGCTCGGCTCTGCCCGCACGCTCAGTCCTGCACGTGGGCCGCACGCGTCACGACGAAGCTCCCGCTCGTGACCAGCTCTCCGGGCCGCCCTCGGTTCACGGTCCGGACGCGGTACGAGTATCGCCCGGGTGTGAGGCGCTTGCGACGACCGCCATCGAGCCAGGTCGTCGGCGGAGCAAGCCGCGGGACGAAGGTCCAGGCCTCGAACATCTGTCCTCCTGACGGCGCCGGGCCTTTGAAAATCTTCACGCGGTAGTACGCGGCCTGCCGATCCGGCCGCCAGCGGAGCACGGCTGGGACCACGCGAAGCTCGTTCCCGCGAGTCGCACCCGGGCGAGACGAGGACCGGGAGCGTGCGTTCGCATGATTTCCCCGCCGCAGGTGGAACACGTTGCTCTTGACGCCGCCGGCCGCGCCCCTCCTCACCGGCGTCGTCGCGCCGGTCGTCTTCGCGTCCCCGCCGTCCGTGAAGAGGTCGCTTGGTCTCAGCATCAGAGCGGCCGTCCCGAGCGTCACCGCAAGGACGACGGGGCCGAGATAGAGCACAGCCGACCTCGCGCGGCGCGAGATGCGGCGGCGTCCAGGCTCTGCCGCCTCGACGCGCTGCCTCTCGCGCGGTAAGCGGGACGGGGCCGCAGGCGGCCAGGCGCGTCCTTCGCCGAGCTTCGGCTGACGAGCCGGACGGTCGGGAAGCCGCTGTCGAGCCCGTTCAGCGAGCTCGGGATCGACGAGGACGAGCTCCGGACTGATCGGCTCCGATACCCTGCCCGGCGCGAGATCGGGTGCCGGTCCGATTCGCGCCGCCGGGTCTGTGCCGTTAGAGTCATCCGGTTTCGACGCTGCCTCGATCCGAGCGCGGAGTCCGCCGGGAAGCGCCGCCGCCAGGTCGCCCGCTGCGGGGGTCTGATGTCGGCTGCTCTCGGGGGTCGCGCCGCGCACTTCTTTGGAATTGAATCAAGACTTCCAGCCGGTCCGCCTTTTCGTTCGGAGGGCGGTCCGCGAGCGGATCTCAGCCCTCGCGTTCCTCCTCGCGACGGCCGTCCTGGTCGTGCCACTCGGTAGCGCCTCTGAGCAACTCACGGCGCTGACCTTCAGGCCCGTCGCCGATGCGTTCGTAACCTCCCAGGAGCCGTACGGCAATTACGGCTCCTCGACCAAGCTGACAGTCTCTACCGCGCCGGTGCAGCGCACGTACCTGCGCTTCAACGTCGAGGGTCTGACTGCTCCTGTGACGCGAGCGACACTCCGCCTGTACACCAACAACAGCGCGGGCGGACAAGATGGAGTCTTCTTCGTCCCCGACAGCGGGTGGAGCGAACGCGGGATCATCTACAGCAACGCCCCTGCGCTCTCACAGGGTCCAGTCGGGTTCGTCGAGGCAATGGAGTCTGGCAGGTGGACGATGGTCGACCTCACATCGCTCATCACGGGCAATGGGACGTTCAGCCTGGCTGTGAGTGACGGTGGGAGCGCCACCTTCTTGAGCAGGGAGTCCGGATCGGCCTCTGCCCCTCAGCTCGTCGTCGAGACGGCGCCAGCATCCGCTCCGCCGAGCGCCATCTCGCCGCCGACAATCGCAGGCACCCCTCAAGAAGGCGCGCCGCTGACCGCCGGCCCGGGCACTTGGTCCGGAACACAGCCAATCAGCTACGCCCACAAGTGGCGCCGCTGCGACCAGGGCGGGGCCTGCGCGGACATCTCCGGCGCGACGGGCACGACGCACACGCTGACGAGGGCGGACGTCGGCTCGACCATCAGTGTTTCCGTCACGGCGTCCAACGGAGCAGGCACGAGCTCCGCCTCGTCGCTGGCGACTGCCGTGATCGCCGCTCCGCCCGTTGCGCCTAGCAACATTTCGCCGCCTACGATCGCGGGCAGCGCTGAGGAAGGCCAGACGCTGGGAGCCGAGGTCGGCGCCTGGTCGGGCACGGAACCGATGAGCTACACCTACCAGTGGAGCCGCTGCGGCTTGCGCTATTCCGACGCAGTCCGCGCGGATACGCCGCTCGCCTACTGGCGACTCGGTGAGCCACGCGGCCTCACGGCCGCCGATGTCAGCGGCAGCGGCCGGGACGCCGTCTACGCTGGAGGAACGTCGCTGGGCAATCCGGGGGCCCTGCCCGGTAGCAGCGACACAGCCGCGGGCCTGGACGGAACCGACGACCATGTCATGCTCAACCCTGCCTCAGGCTTCCCGGCGAGCGCGCTCACCGTCGAGCTCTGGCTCAAGACGAGCGATACGACCAAACGGGGCACCGCCTTCTCATATGCCACCGCAGCCAGCGACAACGAGGTCCAGCTGCGCGACTATCGGAACTTCGTCATCTACCGCGGTCCGACCAAGATCACGACCAGGGTCTCGGCGAACGATGGTGCCTGGCACGACATCGTCTTCACGTGGCGGGCCTCCGATGGTCAGGTCCAACTCTTCAAGGACGGCGAGTTGGCCTTCACGGGCACGATTGCGCCCGGCACGTCGATTCCCGGCAGCGGCGCGATCGTCTGGGGCCAGGACCAGGACGTGGTCGGCGGCGGCTTCGATCGGACGCAGGCCTTCCTCGGCCACCTGGACGAGGTCGCGGTCTACCCCTCCGTCCTCTCCGACGCCCGTATCCAGACCCACTACTCCGCGGGGCCCGACGCGAGTTGCGACGACATCAGCGGAGCGACAGGCCAGAGTTACCTGCTCTCCAGAGCGGACGTCAGTGGGTCGATCCAGCTCGCTGTGACGGCTTCCAACACGGCTGGGTCCAGCACTGAAGCCTCGGCGCAGACAGCGCTTGTCGTTGCCGCAACGCCCCCGCCGCCACCGCCACCCCCACCTCCGCCACTACCGCCCGGGTCTCCGGAGCCTTTGACGTGGGCGCCGCCCGTGCTCATCAATCCGATCACGATCAGGATTAGCTCCCCGACTCGTGATCTGAATCTCGACTCGACAAGGGACTACCTCCTCGAGATGCCGTCGACGGCGGTGCGGCCCGGGCCCAGCGGGGGCTTGTGGATTCAAGGCGGACACAACATCGTGCTCATCGGCGGGGAGTTCGACTTCACCGGCGTCGTGAACACGAGCCCAACCGAGGTCGAAGGGCGTCTGATGACGTACTCCGGCGTGACCGGCACGATCCACATCGAGGGCCTGTACGCACAGGGAGACGGACTCGTCGAGGGCATCCAGACGTTCTCGAACAGCCCCGCGGTGCTCCAGCTCGAGAACTGCCGCTTCGAGCGCCTCCACACAACCGCGAACGCTCTGCACTCCGACCTCATTCAATGGGACGGCAGCACAAACCTTCGGGTGGACAGATTCACAGGAGCGTCCGAGTACCAAGGCTTCTTCCGCACGAACGACGTCGGTACCGCGATCTTCAAGCACGTCAACCTCAGGGGCGCGTCAGGCTCGAACGACCCTTCGCCGCGTCTCCTCTGGCAGGGGGGTAGCTACCTGCCGATGGTGCTCGAAGACTTCTACGTCGAGCCGCGGCCGGGACAGGCACTCGGGATCACGGTCTGGCCTGGGCGGGATCACCCCGATTCAAGCGTCCGGCCGACCGTTCAGTCGGACGGCTCGCTCGCCTGGCCCACCCGGACGGGCATCACTGGGACCGCGATCCCGGGGGGGCCTGCAGGAGGCGACTTCGTTCCGGTCGGTCTAGCCGGTACGAGTTACGTCTCCCCAGGCTACCGTTAGGTCGAGGAACGAAGCCGGCCCGGGTTCGACGGTTGGGGGACGCCCGGGGCGACCTTTTCAGTACGGTTTAGGCGGTATCCCTGACGCCGCCCGCCGGGGTTCCGCGTCCTCGCAGCCGCCCCAGCCATCGTAAGAAGCGTCGCCAGAGCATCCCCCGCAGCAGAGGTCCAGGATCATTCCATGCCAAGCCCCACTTGGCTTCGCACGCCAGCGCCCAGGGCAGCCAACGGACGAGCGGCACTCCCGCCGCCTTCGCCGCCCGCGCATCGCTTCGGGGACTGCACCACCGCACGCCCGCTCGCGCGGTCGAGAACGAAGGGCGCGGCGCTCCGGTGAGATCCGCGTAGACGAGCGCGGGGACGTTTACGCCTGCCCTGGCTGCGGGATGGTGCCAGAGCGTGAAGCGCGGATTGATCTCGAGCAGATACAGCGTGCCGCTAGGGGCGCGTTTGAAGTCGCATTTCGCTACCCCCCGGAGATCGAGCCGCCGGAGGATGTCGCGCCCGAGCTCGCCGACATCGGCCGTATCGGTGATCACGACCGAGGTGCTATAGCCGCCTTCGGCCGGATATGTCCTGATCTTGCGCCCCGTGAACTCGCCCACGATTGCCCCCGCGTCGTCGACGTAGGCGTGGTAGCTCTCGATGCTGCTTTCGGGGCCGGGAATCAGCTCTTGGACAAGCACTTCGATGCCGAGCTCGGCCAGTCGGGGCCAAAGCTCGCGCAAGGTGGCAGGCGTGTTGACCCGAACAGCCTTGGCCCCACGCCCCACCGCCTTCCACGGCTCCATCGGACGAGATCGCGGCTTCACGACGAGCGGAAACAAGAGGTCTGTATCCGGGGGAGTCGCACTTTGAGCCGGAGCCAGGACCGCGGTTCGCGGCACCGGCAGGCCGAGTCGGTCGGCAAGCATGACGAAACGGCCCTTGTCGACGAGGTCTTCGACCAAGGTCGCGTCGGGGACAACGAAGCGAAGCGCTTCTCTCAGGCGCTCACGGTGGCGAGAGACGGCAAGGAGAACGCCGTCTCCGTCGTAGATGAGTACTGGACGCTCAGACTGATCATTGCCGAAACGGGCGACGCTTTCTACCAGCGCCTCCGGCGTCTTCCAGGGATCAATCCAGTCGAGAACGGCCTCGGTGAACCGCGAGTAAGGGCTCAGATCGCCCGGTCTGGCCATCACGGCGGAGCGGATTCCTGCAAGAGCGAGCGGCCGGACAAGATCGATGTCCCCGATCACGACGGCGAGCGCCGCCCCGCCACCCTTACCCTTACCGTGGAACAAGGAAGCAACGCGTCGGCGCACTTCGGCCATCAGCGCACGCCG
>Ga0137375_10006793_pt1 | contig 13582 bp, 10 predicted proteins | sample SagtaG_24_FD_104936 | JGI IMG/M metagenome (GOLD analysis project Ga0137375, IMG submission 104936) | Vadose zone soil microbial communities from Sagehorn Ranch, Mendocino, California, USA - Sage1_R_113_16 metaG | ecosystem: Environmental > Terrestrial > Soil > Vadose zone | place: USA... | reverse complement strand
TCTGCTCGAGGACGGATACGACATCTGCACGGTTCAGGACCTGCTCGGCCACCGTGACGTGACGATGACTCAGGTCTACACGCACGTCCTGAACCGGGGACCGTCCGGGGTGCGAAGCCCGGTGGATCGCTTGGCTCCGGCGTGACTCACACGCGCGCCCGGCGCCTGGCGTTCTGGTCCTACGAAATATGGCCGACGGGATACGCTGCACCCACTTGCAGCCCAACGACCGGAACCGGGAAGTCCCGTCCAAGGTAGAAGTACGTGAAAAGTGAAACTATCGTGATGAAACGCGAGGTAGGGACGATCCCGGATACGCTGACCGGCCTCGCAGCATCCACCGCGATACGCTGGTCTGTGTATTTGTGGACCGAATTGTAGTTCGCCGCATGCGCGACTGACGGGCCCCGGGTTCGGCGGGCTGTGGCAGGCATCAGCATTTCCTCGTCAATCGAATGATCAGGCGGGCTCGGAAAGCAGCCAGTCAACAGGAGCGCCAGATGACGGCCCCGGAGCGGCTACTTCGAGGATGCATGGTGGGGCTTGCACGCTGGGTCTCAATCCTAATGCTGCTTGCTGCCGCGTCGGGCGCCGCGGCGCAATCTCAGGCCAAGGTGTACCGGGTCGGATATCTCGGGGTCGCGCCTCCGACCGGTAGCACTACGCCGCTATGGGACGCATTCGTCCACGGCTTGCGCGAGCACGGCTACGTTGAGGGGCGAAACCTCGTGCTGCACCGGCGCTACTCGGCCGGCCAAGAGGCTCGTAACGTGGAACTGGCGGCAGAGCTGGTGCGCCTCAACGTCGACGTGATCGTCTCCTCGACCACCACCGGCGCGCTCGCGGCGAAGCAGGTGACGAGCACCATCCCGATCGTCACGATCTTGGCCGGCGATCCCGTGGGGTCGGGACTGGTGGCGAGCCTCGCACGCCCTGGCGGCAACGTCACGGGCCTCACGACGCAAGCGACGGACTGGACGGCGAAGCAGCTCCAGCTCCTGCGGGAAGTGGCTCCCGGGATCAAGCGGGTTGCGGTTCTCTGGAATCCGACGCTGCCGCAACATCAGGCTTTCTTTCTTGAGACTCAGAAAGCGGCGTCGACACTGCGATTGGAGCTCGAGTCGGTAGAGCTTCGATCCCCCGACGACCTTGAGACAGTCTTTCAACGCATCGCGCACACGCGCCTCGATGGGCTCCAAGTGTACGATCAGCCCGCCCTGTCCCCGCAGCGCCAGCGCGTCGTGGACTGGGTAACACGCTTACGCATCCCGGCGATCTACGGCCTCGAATACTATGTCGATGTCGGCGGACTCATGAGCTATTCGCCCAATCTGGCTTACCTCTTTCGGCGCTCGACAACGTACGTCGACAAGCTCCTCAGGGGCGCGAAGGCAGCGGAGCTTCCGATGGAGCAGCCCACGACGTTCGAGTTCGTGATCAATCTCAAGGCTGCGAAGGCCCTCGGCATCACACTGCCGCCGGCCCTGATGCAGCGTGTGAATCGCGTAGTCGAGTGATTGGTTGCACAAAGCATATGGCGGCACCGAATCACCGGGCAATGCGGCGAACCACGCAGTCGAGCAGACCGCGGGCTCGCATTCGCTCGCTCGCGGCTGCTCACCGCGGGCGTTGAGGACTCCGACCTATGCGATATACCGACAGGAGCTTGGACCGGCCGGGCGGGCCCTCGGCGTAGCCCGCTCGCTGTCGGCCATCGCGCCGAACCACGGCATACACCCGACGGCCTTCGGCCGCGGGTGACCGAGCGTTCGACAAAGATAGGAATGGTGTCGTGCCGCCGAAAGTAAGAGCCCTGATAGCCGATCTTCAAGCGGCTGGGTTTCTCGATCGAGAAGGCAAGGCAGCCATCGGAGCGTTGTGCACAGGTTGCCAGACCGGTGACAGTATCTGTGGGCTCGCCGATGATGCGAAGCACCGTGAAGTGCGCGCGCGGTGCAGCTTGCCATCGAGGAGTCGAAGAAATGAAGGATCGTGCCCGCTACGTGAAAATCGTTTGATCTGGGCCGAATCGTCGAAGACGCGATCGAGCTGTATCGCAGGGAGGGTCGACCGTTACCTCCCCCGACCTCGGATCGGGACTTTGCCAACAAGATGCCGCACGTCGCATAGCCTTCTCCGGCACCTACCGTCGGTCGGCGGCCACGGATGATCGCCGTTTGGGTAACCAGACAGGCGAATCGCTGACTCATGGCGGAAGAGGATCTTCGGTTGTTCGAGGGATCGGAAGTACTTCCGATGTTCCCCACGTTCGTCTGGAAGATTCAGCTCACTCCGGAGCGGCACGAGGCGATGAACGCGAAGATTCTTGCGGCGCTCGAAACGATGAGGCGCGATCTTCCGTCACTGGCGCCCGGGCAAGGCTGGCAGTCGGATCGCGCGCTACATGAGCTCGCAGAATTTCAGGATCTCGTTTCCTGCGTGAGTCATGCGGCGAGAGGGGTCCTGGAGTTCTTGAGAATAGGGTATGACGCTTTCCAGATTACCGGATGTTGGGCCAATGTTCTCGCCAAGGGGGCTGCACACCGAACTCACAGTCACCCGAATAACTTCTTGAGCGGCGCGTATTACGTTCGGACTCATCCGGGCGCGGACACGATCAACTTTCACGACCCGCGAAATCAGACCAGCATCATCAGGCCTCCGGTCGTGGAACTGACGGCAGAGAATACCGATCAAGTTGTGGTCAAGGTCCGGAATGGCACGCTTCTCCTGTTCCCGGCCTACCTGCATCACTCCGTCGATCCGAGCAGGAGCGAACCCGAGAGAGTAAGCCTCAGCTTCAACATCATGTTCTCGTCATTCACGGAAAACCTCAGCAAGCCGCTATGGTGAGCGTGGACGAATAGGCGATCACGACGGCCCTCCCAAGTACGTGCAGGCGTGGAAGAACCCGTCGCCGCCCTGGACGGCTTTCCGAAGGAAACGGCGCGGCAACCCGCGGCCAACGGCCGGTATCGGCCACGAGCGGTCATTCAGTCGTCACCTTGGTGAGGCATAGTATTGTCGGACTGTCATTGGTCGACGAGATGATGCAGTGATGGATCGGCGAACGTTCATCGGCCGTGTTGCGGGGGGCCTCCTCGCCACGCCGCTCGCTGCGCGCGCGCAGCAGGTGGGGAAGGTCTATCGCATCGGGATTCTAGAGACGATACCGGCCGCACGGAACGCCGCCAATCTCGATGCCTTGCGCAAGGGGCTGCGGGAGCTGGGCTACGTCGAAGGGCGAAACCTGGTCATCGAATATCGGTCGGCGGATGGTCGCGCCGAGCGGTTCCCGGACCTCGCGGCCGAGCTGGTTCGTCTCAAGGTCGACCTGATCGTGACCAGGGGGACGCCAGCCGCCAGGGCGGCCAAAAAAGCGACCGAAACAATTCCAGTGGTCATGGCGACGATGGGCGACCCGCGCGCCATCGTGGCGAGCTTCGCGCAGCCGGGTGGCAACATTACGGGGGTGACGACCTTCAGCACCGAGCTGACGGCGAAACGGATCGAACTCCTCAAAGAGCTGGTTCCGAGGCTCTCGCGAATTGCGTTGCTTCACAATATGGGCAATCCGGCTGCCCCACCCGAATGGGAAGAGACGAAGATCGCGGCGCGCTCCCTGGGTCTCCGGACTGAGCTTCTTGACGTGCGGAGCCAGGACGACCTAGGCCGCGCATTCGAACTAGCCGTCCGCCAGCATGTCGACGCGCTTCTCATCGGGGCAGACGGTCTCACCCAAATGCATCAACAAACGATCGTTGACTTGGTGACGCGCAATCGGCTGCCTGCCGTCTATCCGGCCCGCGAGTTCGTCGAGGCCGGGGGATTGATGGCCTACGCTGTGAGCTATCCCGACCTGTATTTCCGGTTCGCAAGCTTCGTCGACAAGATCTTCAAGGGCGCGAAGCCCGCCGAACTTCCCGTGGAACAGCCAACCAAGTTCGAGCTCGTGATCAACCTGAGGACCGTCAAGGCACTCGGCCTGACGATTCCGCAGTCGCTGCTCCTCCGGGCGGACCAGGTCATCCAGTGAGGGGAACCCGGCGGACACCAAGACGACCGGAGCGACTGCTCCGACAACGGTACAGGCAAGCAGTCCAAGTGAGTGACGGTCATGGCCTCGACGAGCGCGTCTAGACGGCGCAGGCGGACGCGTGGCAGGCGGAAGGACCGCTGCGGTCCCCGCTCGGTGGGGGCGCCGCCGAGCTGCCCGGCGTTCGGCTGATGGCGTCCGGGCTGCCGCACGCGCAGTGGAACAGCGGCGATGTCACGGAGCCGGGACGCGTCGAGCTCGCCGACGTGCGCGCGTGGTACGCGGCATGCGCGCACGGCGCCGGGGTGCCGTGGGGACTCCGCGTTCCCGCGGGCGGTCTATTGCCGGATGGCCGTCTCCTCTTCCGGAAGCGCTGCATGGGTCTCGTCCCGAGTCGGCACGCGCCCGCGAAGGTACCGCCCGGAGTCGAGATCAGAGTGGCGAGCCCGACCGATGCCGACCTCGCGCGAGCTAGAGCGCGACCTCCCGGTCGCGGTCTAGCTCGCGAGCAAACGCGTCAGGACTTGCGGGCCGCGGCCGCCGCGTCCGCCTTCTTGAAGTGCGCGTCCGTGAAGCCGTACAGGTGCGCGCCGCCCATCAGGATCTGCGCGGCGATCTCGCGCGGGACGTTCTTGAGCAGATTCTCCGACACGTGGGGGAAGTTCGAGTCGAAGTGCGGGTAGTCCGTCGACACGCACATCCGATCGGCCCCGATGAGCCCCGCCGTCGCCTCGATCTCGGGCTCGCTCCCCTCGACCGCGGCCCAGCAGTTGCGCCGGAAGTACTCCCGCGGCGTGAGCGTCAGATACGGCGCGTGCGAATCCCGGTACTGCGGATAGTCCCACTCGATCCGCGACAGGAGCCCGGGCACCCACGAGTTCTGCGCTTCGAGAAATCCCACGCGAAGCTTCGGATGGAACTCGAAGACGCCGCCGATGACCATCGCGACCAGCGCCTGCTGCATCTCGATCCAGTGACTGGCCACGTGCCGGTAGAAGCGGTTCTCGCCGTACAGCTCGATCATGCGCGAGTAGATGGCGCTCACGCCCTCGTGGAACCCCCACGTGACGCCGAGCTCTTCGTGGATGGTGTAGAGCGGGTCCCAGTAGTTCGAGTGCCAGAAGCGCCCGTTCACGAGGTTCGGCCGGATGAACGACCCGACGGCACCGAGGTCCCGCACGCAGCGCACGAGCTCGCGGCAGGCCAGGTGCACGTCGTGCACGGGCAGCATGGCCACGAACTTGAGCTGGTCCGGGCTGTGCTGGCAGAACTGGTGGATCCAGTTGTTGTAGGCCTGGCAGATCGCCAGCGAGAGCTGGGGATCCATGTTGTTGCGGCCCATGAGGGCCAGCCCGCCGGTGGGATAGAGGACCGCGATGTCCACGCCCTCCATCGCCATGCCCATCACCTGGGCCTCGGGGTCATAGTCGCGCTCGATCGCGAAGTCGAGGCGCCCCGTGTCGAAGATCCGCGACCCCGAGAGCAGCTGGGTGCTCTGCGTGGGGCCGGTGCGTACCCGCTTGCGATACTGCTGCAGATCCATGTCCGAGGTCGGCTCGCCGTCGATGACGACCAGACCGGAGGGCCCGCGGTTGGGGCGGCCATCGCTGCCCACAGGCACGCTGACGCGGTGCTTGAACTCCGGGTCGAGGAAGCGGTCGAAGAGGTCCGGGGGTTCCATGATGTGCATGTCGGAGTCGACGAACCGGAGTCCATCCTTCATGGTGCGCTCCTTTCAGGTGCGGTCGCGGTCTGCCGGCGGAATCGGGGCATCACGTGCCGGGCGAACAGCTCGATGCTCCGGCGCGCTCTGGCCTTGTCCATCATGCCGAAGTTGATCTGAAAGCTCGGATAGACCTCGCCGAACGTGTCACGGATGTACGTGAGCTGCGTGGCCACGTCCTCGGGGTCGCCGATGATCGCCCGGGTCTCCTCGAGCACCCGGTCGTAGGTGATGTCGTTGAGCATCTGCTCGAGCGCCGAGTAGGGCTTGTACTGTCCCGACTGCCGGCCCGTCCACGCCTTCGCGTGGGTCCGGAAGTTGCGCAGGTACTGCTCCATGTAGGGCCGGCATTCCTCGCGCGCCTCCTTGCGCGTCGGCGCGACGTAGAGGTGCAAGACCATCATGACCTCGCCGGGGCCGCGCCGAGCCTCGTGCCCGTGGTCGCGATACGCCTGGCGATAGAGCTGGAGCTTTTCCGCCAGCTCGTGGTGCTCACCGAGGTATGGCACCACCATCATGTTGTAACCGCGCTCGCCCGTCCACACGAAGGACTCGGGGCTGACCACCGCGGCCACCCAGAGCGGCGGGTGCGGCCGCTGGGTCGGGCGCGGCAGCGAGGTGACGTTCCGGAACCGATGGAACTTCCCCTCGAAGGTGACGTCGTCTTCCGTCCACAGCCGGGTGAGAGCCTCGATCCCCTCCTCGAAGCGCGCCCGGCTCTCGTCCATGGAGATGCCGAAGGCGTCGAACTCGTAGGGCATGAACGCCCGCGCGACGCCGACGTCGAGCCGGCCGCCGCTGATGGCGTCCAGCATCGTGAGCTGGCCGGCCAGCTTCAACGGATGATTGAAGACGGGCAGCACCGCGCCGGTGACCATCCGCATGCGCCGCGCCCGCTGGCTGCAGGCGGCGAGGAAGAGACAGGGGTCGGGGCTGTAGCCGCCGTAGGACGTGAAGTAGTGCTCGACGATCTTGACGCTGTCGTAGCCCAGCTCGTCGGCCACCTCGGCCAGCTCGAGCACCTCGTCGAAATACTGGCGGCCGGAGACCCGGTCGGGCTCGGCGTCGGGGAAGTAGTCGATCCCGAACTTCATACCTCACGCCTCCAGGCCGATACAGTACCATTCATGGGGTCAGACTTTGACTCTTACCTATTTCGATCACCGCGCGGCCACGTCAACGGCGCCTCGCTCGAAATAGGTAAGAGTCAAAGTCTGACCCCTGAAATGAGCTGGCTCGAAACGTACCGCGGCACCGTGTACCGGTGGGAGGTCGACAGCGTCGACCACTTCACCGTGGCCTTCTACTTCGCGCGGCTCGACGACGCCCGGGACGCGCTCCTGCACGCCGTGGGTCTCGATGCGGAGGCCCTGGCGGGAAGCGGCGGCGTGTGCAGCACCGTGGAGTGTTACGTCCGGTATCTCCGGGAGCTGCGCGTCGGCGACATCCTGCACATCCGGACCGGCGTCGTCGCCGTGGAGGACGAGGGCCTCCGGCTCGTGCACGAGGTCATCGATTCCGGTGACGGCACGACCTGCACGATCGTCGAGGAGCGCGTCGCGCTCGTCGACCGCAAGAGCCGGGCGCCGGAGCGACTGAGCGCGGCGCAACGGAGCGCGGCCTCGGCCCGTCGCGTCGAGCCTCCGAAGGCCGCCGACAAGCGCTCGGCGCCGACCCGACCGACCGACGACGAGCGGTTCATCGACTCCGCCCGGGATGCCATCAAGCCCGCGGAGGTCAATCTCCTGGGCGAGGCGACGCTGTCCGCCTACATCCATCGGTTCACCGCCGCCAACGGCCACGTCCTCGCCGCCTTTGGCCTCACCCCGGAGTACTGCCGGCGGGAGCATCGCGGCTTCTCCACGTTCGAGTTCGACCTGCGCGTGCCGGGCGTGCTGCGAGCGGGCGACCTCCTGCTCGTGCGGAGCGCGCTCCTCCACGTGGGCAGCTCCTCGGTGCGCATCCTGCACCGGTTGACCAACGCGCGGACCGGCGCGCTGGCGGCAACGCTCGAGCAGGCCGGCGTCAACCTCGATCTCGACGCCCGCCGCCCGAGCCCGCTGCCGCCACCGCTGCGCGAGCGCGCCCTCGCGATGCTTTCCCCCGCGTGAGCGTCGGCGGGGGGCAAGCCCCCGCCCTACAGTCCACTCCGCATCGTAGGGCGGGGGCTTGTCCCCCGCCGCTCAGCGTCCGAGAAACTCGAGCGCGTTGTCCCTCAGCAGACGCTCTCGCAGCGGGGGATCGAGCCCGGCGGGCTCGAGCGCCGCGATCGGATCCTCGGTTCCGAGGCGGAACGGATAGTCGCTGCCCAGGACCACGCGCTCGCGGCCGAACGTCTCGAGGACGACGGCGAGCCCGCGCGGAGAATGGGTGAGCGAGTCGACCCAGACGCGCCTCGCGTACTCGCTGGGCGCTCGGGGGATCGCGGCGTGCGCCTCGTCCATCACCCGCCATCCGTGATCGAGCCGCGCGACGACCGACGCGAAGGCGCCGCCACCGTGGGCGAAGCACCATCGCAGGTTGGGCCAGCGCTCCAGGACGCCGCCGAAGATCAGCCGCGTCATGGCCAGAGCCGTCTCGAGCGGAAACCCGATCACCTGGGTCAGGTTCTGCAGGTGCACCCGATCCTGGCCCACGACCGGCGCCTGCGGATGCACGAAGATCGCCACGCCCAGCGCGGTCGCCGCCTCCCACACCGGCGTGAGGGCCGGATCGTCGAGATCGCGGCCCCGCACGCTGGCGCCGATCTCGACGGCCGGGAAGGCGAGCGAGCCGGCCACGCGCTCGAGCTCCTTCACGGCGAGATCCGGTGCCTGGAGCGGCAGCCCCCCGGCGCCGATGAACCGAGCGGGATACCGGCTGACGGCCTGGGCGATCGCGTCGTTGACCATGCGGCACCACTCGGCGGCGGCCGGGCCGGGCGCCCAGTAGCAGAAGAGCGGCGGCGCCGGAGAGAGCATCTGCCGCGCGACGCCGCACCGGTCCATGTCCTCGAGCCGCCGCGCCGGATCGAAGGCGTTGGCCGCGAGGTGGCGGTTGAAGGTCGCGCCGACGTAGAGCTGGCACGTCGCCGTCGGATCGCCGACGAGGCGCGGCCAGCGGTCGCCGCCGAAGCGGGCGGCGAAGTCCTCCCAGCCCGCGGGCAGGATGTGCGTGTGGAGATCGATCGCCCGCGTCCCCGCGAAGATCAGCTCGGCCATGGAGCCCACACGATCCCGCAGAACGGGCCGATGTTCAAGGGCGCGTGTTCGTGCTATCCCTGGCTGGGCCGTCGTCGAGGAGGGGCCGCTCGTCGGTGATTGGGATCAGTATTTCCGCGTCGACGCCGAGTCGACCGCGCGTGACGGGCGTGCGATCGTGAGCGGCCGCGTCTGGAACGATCTCTCCTCGCGCGGCCGCTGCTGAGGCGCGAATCAGGGGCTCGCCGAGATTCGCTTACGCGCTACGCTCCGCCCCTGGCGTGGATGACGCGCCAGACGCGCTCGGGCGTCACCGGCATCTCGAGGTGCTCCACGCCGAGCTCCGCCAGCGCGTCCACGATCGCGTTGACCACGGCGCCGAGCGCCGGCGTGGTCCCGCCCTCGCCGCCCCCGCGCAGGCCAAGCGGATTGGAGGTCGACGGGACCTCGCTGATCTCCGTGGTGAACATGGGCAGCGCGTCGGCGCGCGGGATCACGTAGTCCATGAACGTCGTCGCCTGGAGCTGGCCGCTCGCGGTGTCGTAGGGACAGAGCTCCCACAGCGCCTGCCCGACGCCCGCGGCGATGCCGCCGTGCGTCTGCCCGTGCAGGATCAGCGGGTTGACGGCGCGTCCCACGTCGTCGACCGAGGTGTAGCGAACGATCTCGACGATTCCCGTCTCGGGGTCGACCTCGACCTCGCACACCGCACAGCCGTAGGGAAAGGACGGCACGCTCATGGTCTCGTCGCAAGTGCCCCTGAGCGGCCCTCGGAGCATCTCGGGCGTGTCCGTCCGGAGCGCCGCGGCAGCCACGTCGAAGAGATCGACGGAGCGATCCGTGCCCTTCACGACGAAGCGTCGTCTCGAGAAGTCGATGTCGGCGTCGGCCGCCTCGAGCAGCCACGCGGCGATGCGCCGGCCCCTGTCGACGATCTGGTCCGCCGCCTTCGCCATCACGACCGCGCCCAGACGCATCGAGCGTCCGGAATGCGAGCCCCCGCCGACGCCCGCGACGTCCGTATCCCCGGTGAGCACACGCACCTGATCCAGCTCGACGCCGAGCCACTCGACGACGAGCTGGGCAAAGCTCGTCTCGTGTCCCTGCCCGGCGGACAGCGTGCCGATGACGACGTCGAGACGACCGTCGGGGTGCACGGTGATGTCGGCGCGCTCGCGCGGCACGCCGGTGTTGAGCTCGACGTAGTTGGCCAGGCCGATGCCACGATAGCGGCCCCGGCGGCGGGCCTCCGCGCGGCGCGCCTCGAAGCCGGCCCGGTCGGCGAGCGCCACCGCGCGATCCTGCGCCGCCGCGTAGTCGCCGCTGTCGTAGAGCAGGCCGAGCGGATTGCGATACGGCATCGCCGTCGCCGGCACCAGGTTGCGCCGCCGCAGCGCCACGCGATCGAAGCCATGGCGGCGCGCGGCGAGGTCGATCAGTCGCTCGACGACGAACATCACCTCGGGCCGTCCCGCGCTGCGATACGCCGTCGTGGGGGCGGTGTGGCTGAGGACGGCGCGCGCGCGCATCGTCGCCACGGGAACGTGGTAGACGCTCGTCGACACCGCCACCCCCTTGGCGAGCGGAACGAACGAGACCGTATGCGCGCCGACGTTGCTGGTGTTCACCCCGCGAAAGGCGAGGAAGTTGCCGTCGGCATCGAGGGCCAGCTCCGCATGCGACGAGAGATCGCGGCTCTGGTAATCCGTGGTCAGCGCTTCGCGCCGCTCGCAGGTCCACTTCACCGGCCGGCGGAGGCGACGCGCCGCCCAGGCCACCAGCGCGAACTCGGGATAGAAGCTGTTGCGGGTGCCGTAGTTGCCGCCGACGTCGCGCGCCACGACGCGCACCGCGCTCTCGGGGACGCCGAGGACGGCCGCCAGGTCCGCCCGGTGCCGCTGGACACCGCCGGAGCCGGCATGGAGCGTATAGCGGCCTGCCGCTTCGTCCCAGACACCGAGGGCGGCGCGCGGCTCCAGGGGAACCCCGGTCACTCGGTTCACCTGCGTCTCGAGACGCACGACGTGAGCGGCACGAGTGAACGCGGCCTCGACGGCCGCGGCGTCGCCGACCTCGGACTCGACGCACACGTTGGACGGGTGCTCGTCCCACACGCTCGGCGCGCCCGGGCGGGCCGCGTCGGAGGCAGCCGTGACGAGGGACAGCGGCTCCCAGTCCACGCGCACGGCCTCGACGCCGTCGCGGGCCGCCGCCGGCGTGTCGGCGATCACCATGGCCACCGCCTCGCCCACGCAGCGCGCCCGGTCGCCGGGCAACGGCGGATGCGGCGCGACGAAGAACTCCGAGCCGTCGCGGCTCCTCAGCGGCACCTCGTGCGGGTTCGTCGGCACCGGACGGTGCGGGATCGGCCGCAGGCCGTCGGCGGCGGCCTCGCGTCCGCTGAGCACCGCGAGCACGCCCGGCGCGGCCCGGGCCGCGGTGGCGTCGATGGCGCGGATCGCCGCGTGCGCATGCGGCGAGCGGACGAACGCCGCGTACGCCTGGCCCGGCGCGTTGACGTCATCGCTGTAACAGCCGGCGCCGGTGATCAGGCGCTCATCTTCCCGACGCGGCACCGGCTTGCCGATGCCCTGCGACGCGGCCCTCGTCCGTGAATCCAGGAAGGACATGTCTAGGACAGTCGGAGGTGCGCACCAGATTTGTCAAGGGCAGTGCGGTAGAATTCCGACCACCTTCGGGTCACCCCGTCCAAAGGAGAGACTCCATGACTTCTCATTGCCCCTGGCGTGGCGGCATCGCGGTGGCCGTCTGGCTCGTCTTCGCCTCCGGGATGCTGCTCGGTGCGGCGAGCGCCGACGAGACGTGCAACTCGCCCTACATCGCCAAGCTCATCAAGGGTCAGGAAGACTACGTCTACGTCTGGGCGCTGGGCGTCGAGGGGGTCGGTGACGGCTCCGACAAGCTGGTCACCGTCGACGTCAACCCGAAGTCGAAGACCTACGGCAAGGTGCTCGGGTCGGTCTCCGTCGGCGGGCGGGGCGAAGCGCACCACATGGGCTTCACCGACGACCGCCGCTTCATCTGGGCGGGCGGGCTCGCCGAGAGCAAGATCTCCGTGTTCGACATCGCCAGCGATCCCGCGAAGCCGAAGCTGGTCAAGACCATCACCGACATGGGCGACAAGACCGGCTATCTCGGCCCCCATACCTACTACGCGCTGCCGGGACGGATGCTCGTGCAGGCCCTCTCGAACACCACGAACAAGGGCGGCGTCACCGGCATGGCCCTGTACAACAACAAGGGCGAGTTCATCGATTCGTACGCGATGCCGACCGAAGGCGGCGGCGACGGGTATGGCTACGATCTGGCCGTGAATCCGAAACGGAACGTCCTCCTGACCTCGAGCTTCACCGGGTACGCGAACTACATGCGGCCGCTCGGCGAGCTGATCAAGGACCCCGAGGCCATGAAGCGCTTCGGCAACACCATGGTGGCGTGGGATCTCAAGGCCATGAAGCACAAGAAGATCTTCGATGTTCCCGGAGCCCCCCTCGAGATCCGCTGGTCGCTCAAGACGGGGGACAACTGGGCCATCACCGCCGCCGCGCTCACGTCCAAGCTCTGGCTCATCAAGCCAGACAGCCGGGGCGAGTGGCAGGCCAAGGAGGTCGCGACGATCGGCGACCCGGCGAAGATCCCACTCCCCGTCGACATCAGCATCACCCGCGACGGCAAGGGGCTGTGGGTCAATACGTTCATGGACGGCACCACGCGATACTTCGACCTGAGCAATCCCGAGGCGCCGAAGCAGACGTACGAGAAGGTCACGGGCAAGCAGGTCAACATGATCTCGCAGAGCTGGGACGGCAAGCGCGTCTACATCACCTCGTCCCTGCTCGCCAACTGGGACAAGGGCGGCGCCGACAACGAGCAGTTCCTGCGCGGCTTCGCGTGGGACGGCAAGGAGCTGAAGCCGACCTTCGAGGTCGACTTCACGAAGGAGAATCTCGGGCGCGCCCACCACATGAAGCTCGGCTCCAAGGCGCTGCGCAACGGCCCGTGACGGCCGGGGAGCGACGCGGCACGCTGCCGGCGCTGGTGCTCCTCGCGTGTCTCGCCTGGGCGCCGCCGGCGCCGGGGCACGACGGGGCCCCCATCGCCCCGCTCGACTTCGATCCGCCGCGGCCCGGGACCTACACCTTGCACCGCATCATGGCGGCGCCGGACGGCGAGGTGGTGGGCCTCGACGGCCGCGCCGATCGGCTGTCACACTTCACGCGCGGCCGGATCACCCTGCTCGGCTTCATCTACACGACCTGCATCGATCCCGTGGGCTGTCCCCTGGCCTACCGGGTGTTCGAGACCGTGAAGCAGGCGGTCGCCGGTCCGGCGCTCCGCGACAAGGTCCAGCTCGTGACGCTGTCGTTCGACCCGCTGCGCGACACGCCGACGGTCATGCGCCGATACGCCGGCAGCCGCGTCAGCGACAACGGCCACGGCCCGCGCTGGTACTTCCTCACCACGCGCTCGGACCGTGAGCTGGCGCCCCTCGTCGAGGGCTTCGGCCAGGACCTTCGCTACACGATCGATCGCTCGAGCGGCGCCGCCCGTCGCGAGCTGTCCCACGTGCTGAAGGTCTTCCTGATCGACCCCGCCGGGTTCGTCCGCGAGATCTACACCTCG
>Ga0137375_10006790_pt1 | contig 13583 bp, 17 predicted proteins | sample SagtaG_24_FD_104936 | JGI IMG/M metagenome (GOLD analysis project Ga0137375, IMG submission 104936) | Vadose zone soil microbial communities from Sagehorn Ranch, Mendocino, California, USA - Sage1_R_113_16 metaG | ecosystem: Environmental > Terrestrial > Soil > Vadose zone | place: USA... | reverse complement strand
GAACTGCCCTCTCTGAAGCTGGTTACCGGCCATAAGACCGATGCTTAGGACCGGAAATCGTGGGGTACCACCGGTCCAACGATCGGACTGTTCGAACGGTGCTAATGCAGGAGGGCATCCGCGATGGCCAACGTACGCAGGCTCCCCGGCCCCATCGCCGACGTATGGGACTGGCAGCTCATGGGGCTGTGCCGGGGCCGCGACAGCGCTCAGTTCTTCCACCCGGACGGCGAGCGCGGCTCCTCCCGCAACCGGCGCGAGCTCAAGGCCAAGGCATTGTGCGCCGCTTGCCCGGTACGCGCCGAATGCGCCGCGCACGCCCTCGCCACCCACGAGCCCTACGGCGTGTGGGGTGGCTTCACCGAGGCCGAGCGGCTGCGGCTGCTCGCGGTCGGCTGGGAGGACACCGCCGACCGGTACCGCCACCGCGTCGACATCCCCCGGCTGGAGGCCAAGCTGGCGCCGACCCGGGTCGTGCGTCCCCGGTCAGCGGTCAGCTGACCTCGACCGTTATCGAATGCCATCCCGTGGCGCCGTCTGGAGCGGGCGGCGCTTCGTCTTGGATCTGCACTGCGCCCGAATTGTCGGCTGCGCGCACGGTCAACCGGTGCCGGCCCCGCTCGGCCGACCACGTCCACGTCCACAGGCGCCACGTGTCGACGGACGGTACGGGGCCGAGCGTGGCCGGCTGCCATGATCCGTCGTCGACCCGTACCTCCACCCTGCTGATCCCCCGGTGCTGCGCCCAGGCGACCCCGGCCACCGTCACCTGGCCGGCCCGGGGCCGGGCGCCGTCGCGGGGCGTGTCGATGCGGGACTCGGTCTTGATCGGCGCCTGGGCGGACCAGCCCCGCGGCACCCAGTACGCGCTGAAGTCGTGGAAGCTGGTCAGCTCCAGCTCGGTGAGCCACTTGGTCGCCGAGACGTACCCGTACAGGCCCGGTACCACCAGCCGCACCGGGAACCCGTGCTCGATCGGCAGCGGTACCCCGTTCATGCCGACCGCGACCAGCGCGTCCCGCCCGTCCATGAGCAGCTCGGTCGGGGTACCCACGGTGAATCCGTCCACCGAGCGCCCGACCACCTGGTCGGCGCCGGGGAGCGGGCCGGCCGCCTCCAGGAGGTCCTTCAGCGGTGCCCCCAACCATCGCGCCGTGCCGATCAGCCCGCCGCCCACCTCGTTCGAGACGCAGGCGAGCGTGATGTACCGCTCGATCATCGGCCGGGCCAGCAGGTCGGCATAGCTGAGCGTGATCGGGTTGCGGACCCGGCCGTGGATCTTCAGTTGCCAGGTGGCCGGGTCGATCTGCGGCACCGACAGCGCGGTGTCGATCAGATAGAAGGCCTTGTTGTCGGTGACGAACGCGCTCAGCCCCGGCGCCTGCGGCTGCGCCGGCAGCTCCGGCGCCGGGCTCGCCGGGGTGGGGAGGCTGATCTTCGAACGCGCCGCCGACACGTCGCGCCGGTCGCCCCAGCCGCGCCCGAGCAGCCCGACGATCACGGCCCCGCCGAACAGCCCGCCGGCTTCGAGCAGGAAGGCTCGCCGCGGGGCGTCCTCGGCGCGTGGGCGCAGCAACGCCCGCAGGGTGACGACGCCGGCCACGGCGCCGAACAGCGCGGGCAGCTCGGACAGCGGGCCGGCGCCGGCGCGGGTCATCGCCGCGATGATGCCGATCAGCCCGAACACCCCGATGCCCGCAAGGCCGAGGGCGGGTCGCCGCTGCGCCAGCGCCCCGATGCCGGCCGCGAACAGGGCCAGCAACACGGAGGTACCGATGAGCAGCGCGGCCTTGTCATGGGTACCGAAGGTCGCCACGGCGAAGTTCTTGACCGGCCCGGGTACCGAGTCGACCACGACCCCGCCGACCGCCACCAGCGGCGCGGACCGCGCGCCGGTGAACACCGCGACCAGCTCGGCCACCCCGAGCGCCACGGCCGCCGCAACCACGCCCGCGACCGGCCCGAGCCACCGCCTGCGCTCCTCCACATGTCCAGTCTCGCCCCGCCCACGGTCCCGGGGTAGCGCCGTAACCGAACGATAAGGACCGCCGGGGCCCCCGGACCCCGAGATCTTGGACGCCTGCACCCCTCGGGTCAAGAGTTTCTTTAGTAACCAAGATCGGCGCTTGAGCCCGGCCGTTGCAAGTCGGCCAGGTGCGCCAGAAATGCCACGCGGGTCGGGAAGGGGCAGGACGAATTGTCGATCCTGCCCCTGACCTGGGCTCGGAGCGGTGGTCGATGGTGGACGTTGGTGGCGGCTTGTGGACGTCAGACGGCCTGGCGACGGCCTGGGTGAGAGGGTTGAAGAGCTGGAGGGAATCCGCCAGTCCTGAGCGCTTCGCGTCCGTCACGAGGGCCAGATCCGTAACCTGATACCTGTGGCTGGCTGGGATCTTCCGTTCGACGTGCACATAGACGATCTCGATCTTGTTCGCGATTGCTTCCGCATCCTCCGTCGTACGTGCGGTCGGCACCGACTGACCTTCAGTTACTACGAAGAGGGTCGGATGGACCACCGAGTCCGGTACTACCTGGTCTTCGATGGCCGGCCGCAGCGGTTGACGCTGGCACTTGGAGATCTTGATCTAGAGATGCGCGCGGTGGCGTTGCTGCAACGTCACCGGCGGAAGAAGCGCCTACCGTTGCGTCTGCTGGCAGATGTCATGTGGTCTGGATCGGATGAGCCGATCGCTGACCAGATCTCCGCAGAGCTGGTGCCGAAGAGCAAGGTTGACGTGGTCGTTCGACACTTGGAGGACTTCACGACCGCCTACAGCTCCTGGCTCCGGGGGGAGATCGCGCCGCCGGATTTCCTGGAGGCTCAGCACTCCCTCATAACGAATCTCGCCTTGGATCTTGTCCCTGGAGTCACGGCGGATATGTCATATCCCGGCCTGGTCACGGCAGCACGGCTGCCGACGCGGCTTGAAAATCAGTGCAAGCAACTTGGAAGGGATCGTAACCGCGTCAAGCACCGAGGGTATCGTCACGAGGCTGCTCGGTACGTGGAGGAACACGAGGAGACCTTGAGATCAGCGGTTAGGATCATGACTGGCTACACCCCTAACCCGAGACCTCCAGTTATGGTGCGGTGGGAGGCGAACCCGAAGTCCGCGTTTCGGCAGGCTCCCGCCTATACGCGATTTGGCGAGGCGCGTCGATTCACGCGGTACTGAGCCATGTTGTCGGGTAATGCGCCATCGCACAGTCAGTTTGGAAGACGTTGATCAACTGGCCGCGATGACCCGAACCGCCTGGTCGGGCTGGCCGCGCTTGTGACCGCTCCTGCCCAATGGCGACCGTTCGCGGCATGGGGCACTGGCACGCGAACGGCGCGTTCGATCTTGTGGCCCTGGCGGCTGTCGATCAGGGAAGGGGTGGCCTCGTCTATGATCGAACGTATGTCTACGAAGCCGCCACGGTCGTTGGTCGATGCGTTCACGTCGCTGCGTCCGGACCAGGACGGTGGGTTCGGAGCCGTGGACTCGGTCCGGTCTTCGATCGCGCAGATGGCGGCGTCGGTGGCGGGGGTGGACTCGGTCCGGTCTTCGATCGCGCAGATGGCGGCGTCGGTGGCGGGGGTGGACTCGGTCCGGTCTTCGATCGCGCAGATGGCGGCAGCGAACGCCAACCAGTCGCGCTTCGACGAGGTGCTGACTGTAGCTGCGGATACCGTGCTACGGACTGCCCGGTCGGGGATGACTGATACGCCGCACACTGTCGCCAGCGAGCCGGGAGGGCTTCTTCAAGCCTGGGCTGATGTGGCCCAAGCCCTCCTGACCTGGTTTGCAGATCCAAAGGTCAAGTGGCCGGCAATCGGCTTAGCTCTATACCTCTCCGCGGCGTGGTACATCACGATCAAGGTCTACCGTCCGGACATCGCGGACTTGATCGAGCAACCCTTCTGGGTACTCGTCGCGCTCCTCCTCCAGGTTGCCGCCGCAGTGCGCAAAGACGGAAAGTAGGCGGCCAGGTAACGGCGCGTGGTATTGGCCGATCATGTCGGCCGCTCATCACGCCTCCGGCATCGCCTCATCGCTGCCATATCCAAGCCGGCCCGACCGGAGTCAAGGGTGGCCGTTAGGCCATCGCGCAGCGCCCTTGACGCCGGGCGGTCCGGCTGGACAATCACGGCGGGGAGGAGAGGACGGGCGACCGCAGCTGGCCATCTGCGCGGTACCGCCCGAGTGCTTGTCGGGCTCGTTAGCGCCTCCGCTTGGTGCGGCGCCGAGCGCGCACGGTGCGCCGCGCTTGCGCGGCGCTCTTGATCCTGAAGAGACGGAATCGGCAGCTGAGCGGTGCGACACAGCGGTGCGACACGCCGGTGCGGTAGGAAAGGCATGCCAGCGGGCCGCGACCGGTACGGCGCGTCCGAGTGATCGCTTCGGTGTGAACGCATGATCAGCGTCAGTTGACCTGCTGCTGCGTCCCGCCCCACATGCGACAACGGTCCGCGAGCGTCCGCAGACGTACGCGGCTGTGCGCATCCGTAGTCACGCAGTTAGTCATTCAGGCGCTCAAGCCATCCCGTCGCCTAGGCTTTGCCCGTACTCGGGTTCTCCCCGGGCCGGAAAGGGTGTGCCGTAGGCCGAACGAAGCGAGCCCTTGGGGCGCCGGGAGGTTCCGGGTACGCCTCCGGGTAGGCGACGGGATGGCGCCACGACCACCCGAACAGTCCCGATCTTGCCATCCCGGAGCCTGCCCGTCCGGCGAGGACGCTCTTGGCCCGCTGACCTCTTCTGCGGCAGCTAGTGGTGGTGAAGCTACGACCGGTTGATGGCGAGGTCAGAACGTACGGCGAGTTTGTCGACAGTCTGCTACGGCGGTTTGGGTTGCCGTACTTCTGTGCTGTACTCCCGTTAACGCGCCCACGTCGGCGCAGGCGTCCGGCGTTCGGGTCCAAGTGCTGCGGCAAGCTGCCCGGCCACAAGGGCAGCATCGACAGCCCTGACGAAGCCGTCCGAGATAGCCTCTGGCGACATTACGTCCTGAATCGCCGAGACGATCGGGTCGTCTGGAACATGCTCTCTGAACGCCCGGAGGCAGGCGTCGAGTACCGGCACGGCCATGCCGCGAACCTCTTGCTCCGGGTCCCGTTCCGCAATCCTTTCAAGGCTGCGAAATAGCAGCCACGCCCTCTGACGCGCTTCTTCTCGATTCACGGAGCCTGACATTACCGGCCGACGGCCACTCGGTCGACCTATGGCCAGGAGGGACGGGGGTGGGTGAGGATCGAGCATCGCATCTACTGTTGCTGCGCCGGAGCGGGGCCACGTGCGACATGCACCTGCGTCAGGACCGCCAAGAGCCGTCGTCGTCGCTCGACGTTACTACAAGCGCTGCTACATCTCGCCACCGTCAGTTGCTCGGGTAATTACCCGCTGCCACGGTTCTGCCACAGCTTGACGGAGCTATGCGATCCTATGTGTATGGGAACTGTCAGGGTTAGCGCCCGAATTGCGACGACTCATCCGATCGCGGCATACGGTGGATTCAAACTGGATGAAGAGGATGTAAATCGGCTTGCAGCGGCCATCGCGACTGGGTTAATCCCGATGCACTTTGGCCACGACATCACTCGTCCGTTGGACGCAAGCAACGTCGAGGCCGGCGTCGAACGCTTGGAGGATGGCCATTTCGCCGTCTGGGCTGAGTTCGATACCGATGCAGACGACTGGGCAACCTATGAAGCAGAGCGCGATGCATTGGGCGCGCCTGGAGGTATGTCGTTTTCGCTTACCAGGCCAATACCTGGTATCCCGCGTGAGGAAGAGCCACAAGTAGTGGTGGCCGGCGATGCCGGCTACTACGATGACGCCACGATCCTTCGGGCATCGCAGCAGCTTCAAGCGGTCGGAGTCACCTATGCAGAACGCCTCTACCAGTTTGCGCTTGGTCCGGACGCTAAGGTCATCATTGAGTTCATCTCTGACGGGCTCGTTGGCATCGCGCTAAACATGATTGCCTCAGGCTTGTATGACGCAGTCAAGGTATTCCTAAAGCCCGGTCGCTCAACGGTGTTCGATATCATCGCGAAGCAAAGGAAGAGTGGGCGCAGGATTCTCAAACTTCACCTGGCAACAGACAACGCTGATATGGCACAACTGGCTACCGAACGTGCGGCGGAGTTGCTTCATACGGCAGCCACCGGAACCTTCGCGTTCGACGAGAGCGCGGAGACATTTCGCCATCTCGGCCCAGCCGAGTTAGACGAGCGCGAGGTCGCGGGGCCTGGGCTGCTTGGGCCTCAGGACGGACAGGCTCCATCGGATGAACCGGATATGTTGACACGCCTGGGGATTGTAAATCGCAGCAGTGGTCTGATTCGGGCTCGAACAGCTCGTAGTCATCTACTGGCCGCCGGCCGACATGTACTTGAGTCAGCCACTGACTATACCGTAGGGTTGTTTGTATTTTCTGGGTTCTTAGCAAGAGCACAAGGCTTCCATGACGCTGCGGTTACGGCACTAGAGGCTGACAACCCATACGCAGCTTTTACTCTTCTGAAGGCATATGCCGAGAATGCTGCCGCTATCCTGTATGTTAAAGACAAGCCAGACAGCATGAATCTATTCTGGAATACCGATAGTCCCGCTGTCCCAGTCGGGAAGTTGGTGAATCATGCCAAGAAGCGGTTCCCAGGATTCAAGCCGATCTACAAAGAACTTAGCCAGTTTGCGCGCCCTACCGCTCGATCGCTCTTGGCGTCACATCGCGTCGCGGGCGATGACGCCCGGAGTGTTCAATGGAGTTCTGTACCCTCGTTCAAGTCCGATAAGGACGCAATGATTGCTTGCGCCTGGGTAGTCGAGCTTGCCGAGGCATCGTCCCAGTTGCTTGTAGAGCTTGCCGCCAGTTGGATAAGTCAGCGGCCGTTGGCATAGATGCGAAGGCAGGAATCCCTCTCCGTGCAAGCCCCGATGCTCGTCGAATCTCAGTAGTCCTAGGCGGCTGCGCGGTCCGAGCTAGCCGCGTTGGAGGTACCCGTGGTTTCTTCAGGGGATAACGGCAATCGCGTCGACTGAGATTCGCCTACCTCCGGCGAGTCCGACGATTGCGGCTGACCTGGCGGGAGGGTCGGTGGGGAATACGCTGGCATAGACCTTGTTCAGAATGGGGAGATCGTCAAGGTCGGCGTAGAAGATGGTTGTCTTCACCACATGCGCAAGGTCGGATCCAGCGACTCGCAACGCCTGTCCCATGTTCTCGAACGCTTGCCGACACTCGCTCTCGAAGCCGCCTTCAGGTACTGCATTGGTCGATTGGTCCACGCCCGTCTGCGCCGATAGGAATAGTAGATTTCCGACACGGACCACTGGCGAATACGGCCCTAGCGCACGCGGCATTCCAGCGCCGTTAACAATTTCGTGCGACACGCATTACCTCCCGGGTCGTAAATCGGGTTCTTCGACTCTTTCTCCTAGGGCAAGCGCACGTGGGACGAGATTATCGGACGTCATTTTCGCCCAGTATGCTGGCTGCTCGCTGATCGAGCGCTCGGGCAAAAGCGGGCTGACGGGGGCCAAGCGATCCTAGGCGCCGACGTAGGTTCAGAACGGCCTGATTAGCTCGCGCCGATTTCAGTCCCGCCATTGTGTCCAGCGACCTCGACCAACTTCTGCATGCCTCGGCCAGTTCTCCTCGTATGTATTGAATGTCGGCGAGATTCGCCAAGGTCAGCGCATGAATACGACGGTGCGTTGCACCGTCGCGAGTGGCTGTGGACCGCTTAAACTGTCGCTCCGATTCCGGATAATCGCGAAGGTCGCGGAGAGCCTGAGCGGTCTGGTTTGCAAGCGATGGTTCGCCGAATCCCATGCGGTGTATCCAGACGGGCTCTATGCTCCAATCGACTTTGCTAAGCAGCCGTTCCGCCGCCTGAAGGGTCGTATTGGTTGCGGCCTTTTCGTGCCCCGCCGCATATCCGCGAGCCTTAACCACCGTAAACAAAGCGGACGCCCCGGGCGCCGCGTTCTTGCGGGACCACTCAAGGGCCGACTCTGCCAATTGTGCGCACGCTTGACCATGCCCAAGGTCGACGGCTTGATGTGCCATTGCACGCAATACAAAGCCGCCGAACGCACCGTCGTCGGCCTCATTTGCAAGTCGCAGTGCTCGGAGATAATACCTTTGCGCGATTCCCTGCTCGCCGGAGTCAAATGCCTTCCAGCCCACCAGATACGTAAGTTCTGCGGCGGCACTGAACATCGCACGCCGGTCGGCATCCGAGCCGAACGAGCTCCGCAAGTAGCCCGCAACGTCAGTAGTCAGGTAAGCCACCACCGCAAGCCGGGCATGTCCGCCACCGAACCGTTCGTCCGCCTGAGAGAAAGTGGAGATCATGTGCCGCACGGCATCAACCTCGCCGGAGCCGACACGCGCCCCGCCGGACCTGCGCGCCCGCCTACCCCGCTCGGCGATCTCCGCCCAATCGCCCAACGGCACAGCAAGGGCTGCGAGCGAGTACAACGCCGTCTTCGCCAGGTCGCGCCGCTCCAAGTCCGCCCTCCCAACCATGACAAGATCGGTTACAGGGTCATGGTCCCAATCAAGATCGGTTGACTCAGGTCTGGGCTCATCCCCCGAACGTAGCCCCAAGTCACCCAGAGTGACCAGACGCCCGAGTCGGCGTGCGACGGCCTCCACCAGGTACAACGGCGTTGACCCGCTGGGCCGCACGCCAGAGATCCAATGCGCTACGTGAGACCGGCTCAGCGACTGTAAGTCGTCACTGCTCTCCTTCGCCACGGCGCGGACCGCGTTGGCGCAAGCCTCATAGGTCCACTTGCATTCCTCAACAATGGCGGCCAGCCGCTCGTTGCGCCGTCTACCTGCGCGGCTCATCGCTGGCCCTCCCTGGTTGGGGCGTTCAACACGTTCAACGCATCCCCTGCTTACCGAGCCTACCAACCGTGCGCCCAGCCCGGTTCACTGATCGTAGACGCATGCGACCGGAGGTGATCCAACCATGACAGCCACGAGCGTCCCGGGTAATGCCGGGGTCGATCGGGAAAGCCCGCCAATGTCTCTCCCTGTGGCCGGGGACGCTCCAGCTCCGGCCGCTCCTCCCGCCGCACTGGAATGCGACCTGATCACGGTACCTATCGACGCATGTTGCGGTGTCTTTGATGAGCTTGCTCGCATGGGCGGCCCCGTTCCACCGATAGCTCAGATCGCCGAAAACATGGTGTTCGTGGTCCGTTTCGGCTCTGTAGCGGAGTTTCAAGGCTCCTCCCCGTTTCGCTCAAACTCGCCCGCGCCCGACCTTCCAGAACTCTCCGGCGTCATACTACAAAGTGCAACGCCCACTATGCCGGATGTCACATGCTGGATCGTACCCCCCGTTTCTGGCGAGATTTTGCCACACGCGTCTGCGGTCATCGCCGCCCTCCATGCGGCCTCGGCACGGAGGGAGCATACGCGATGAGCAATCCGCCCAACACGATCGCTGACGCCGAGAAATGCCTTGACACCGAGACCTTGGCGCTAGTTCGCCAATTACTGGCGGCCGACGGTTATGTCTACGTGACCGGTGTCGTCGATGGTTTCGACTACCTCTCGGAACTTTCCCGTCTCGGCGAGCCGATGGAACAGTACAACGGTGCGCTAATCCGAGACGTACAGCCTGCACCGGATATCGGAAACGACGTTTACTCCGCTTCCAACACCCGCGAACTGACACCGCACACAGAGTCGTACGAGTTCGACGGGTTGCCGCCCCGGTATGTTGCGCTGTGGTGCGTTCAACCGGCGGAGGGGCCGGGCGGAGAAACAACTCTCGCGGATGGGTACCACTTCATTCAGCAGTTCTCCGTACCTGATCAGGAACTAATGCGCTCTCGCGTATACGAATGGCGGTCAAGCCCGAGTCTTGCTAAGCGCGGGATTCGGATGTGTGCCCGCCATCCCATTCTCGAATCGCACCCGGACGGACTCGTCATGCGCTACTCGAAGCAGGACATCGTGCGCGTAGACGATGGCCTCCTTCCGCGCTATGTCGACGGCGGCCAAGAGTTCTTCGACAGGAACAAAGTCGCGGTTCGCATTGAACGCAACGCCGTGCTCATCTGGGACAACTGGCGAATCATGCACGCGCGCAACGGCTTCGGTGACCGCCGTCGCCACCTTCGGCGGGTACTTCTCAGCGCATCCACGCTGACCGAAGCATGAACTCCCCGGCAGTGCGTGACAACCGGTCCGCGTTGCCGGGTGACGGGTCGGGCACGCCGCAAAAGGCGTGAAAGCGTCGCGGCGTGCCCGGCCAACACGGCACCGAGGCTGTGATGTGGCGAGGGAAGGGAAGACCAGCGGCATGACGGCGACGACGTATTACGCCGGGACGGCCGACGAGCAGTTGACCGCCGCACAGCGGGTACTGGATACGCACATTACATCCAGCGCCACCGGCCGCTGTTTGGCGTGCGGGACGTTGGGTCCGTGCTGGCGGCGGGAGACCGCCGTGTCGATCTTTTCGCGGACACTTCGACTTCCGCGTCGCCAGCCTGGCGCGACGCGGCCCGAGTTGATCGGCGCTCGCCGCATTCATAGCAGGTTGCTGGGCTGAGTCCTGGCTGGGGCTGCTCGGTGCCACCGGGACGGGGCCGATTCATACCGATCTGGCTGCGTGTCAGGAAGTGGCGTGCCGGGACATGCCCCCGTAACGCGAAACCTCAAGGAAGGGAGTCTGTGGATGGGGCACGAGGTCAACGACGAGGCAGGGGCTGGCAGCGCTTCGTTTGTGGACGAGGCCGACGTGATCGGGCTGTATCCGGTTGATATCGCGGCGATGGCCAGCCGTACCAGCCTGACCGACCTGGGTTCGGGCCAGTGGCGCACCGACGATTGATGTCCTGATGGATTCGGGTGAGATGAGCAACGACAGCAACGGCCAGGAGGGCGAGGGTGACGACCATCCTCAGCCGGCGTCCGGGCCGATGGACCAGGCCACGGCCCAGCGGTACGTCACGCTCACCAGGGGCCAGTTTCAGGCGTTCCACCGCGATGGGGTCTGGTACCTGTACGTGCCCGACGCGGACGACGAGCAGCCGGCACGGCCGGGGCAGGCCGATGGGTGACCCGGCGGTGCTCATCCTCACCCACCCGACGGACGTGCACGCCGACGCGGTGCAGGCGCATCTGGACGCTGCCGGGGTGCAGGTGCGTCGGGTCGACACGGCCGCGTTGGGGGCGTTGACGGCGCCGGTGACCGCTCATCTGAACGGGGGCGCGGTCACCGGCGACGTGGCCGGGGTCAGCCTGGACCGCATCGTCGGGGTGTGGCATCGGCGCCCGTCGCAGTTCCAGGCCGCCGACGAGCGGAACGCCGCCGAGATGCGCGCCGGGGTCGGCGGCATCCTGGCCGGGCTGCCGTACCTGAACCATCCGGCCGACATGGCAATCGCCGAGTTCAAGCCCTACCAGTTGGTGACCGCCAGCCGCTGCGGACTGTTCGTGCCGGAAACGATGATCTCCACGGTGCGGCCAGTGGCCGCCGCGATGGCCGCCCGGCTACACGGTGGCGTGGTGGTCAAGCCGATGTCCCGCTTCGCCGCCGGCCTGGTCGACGAGCACGACCGCTCCGGCTGGGACCGGGCGGTGCACCTGACCCAGCAACGCATCACCACCCGGCGGCACGTGCGCCTGACCGTGGTCGACGGCACCATGTTCGCCGCGCTCATCGAATCGCCGCATCTGGACTGGCGCCGCGACCCCGACGCCTGCCGCTACCAGACGCTGGAAACCCCGGTGCAGGTCGCCGGACCGGTCCGGCGGCTGATGGCCCTGCTGCGGCTGCGCTGCGCCGGGCTGGACTTCGCCATCGACCAGTCCGGTTGCTGGTGGTTCCTGGAGATCAACCCCAACGGACAGTGGCTCTGGGTCGAGCATGCCACCGGCCTGCCGATCGCGGCGGCGGTAGCGACCGCGCTACGGCTCACCCGCGACGCGACCCCACTGGTCTCACTGGCGGTGCCGTCATGACCCGCCAGCCGGCACCCGCGCACGTGATCGCGGCGGCCGAACAGGACTACCAGGCGATGCGCGAGACCCTGGCGGCCTTCTTGCCGACGGTGCGGGTGCTGCTGGCCGAGTTGCCCAGCGAGGTTGAAGCCGTGGCCGAGGTGTGGCTGACCCTGGTCAGCCAGGACCGCCGCGCGGCGGCCATGCTCGGCGCCACCGCGATCGTGCAACTCGCCCGAACCAGCATCCCCGCAGGAACAGACGGGCGCCGTCCGGTCAACACCACCGGTCACGGCGCCGATGACCAACACCAGCCGGCCACGACAGGCCGGCCCAACCAACCCGAGGAGAACAGATTGGGCGCGTATCGCAAGGGACAACGAGTCAAGGTGGCCGTAACCACCATCCAGCGCAGCAGCGGCGCCGCGTGGAAGGACGAGCAGGGCGAGATCGTGGCCGAGTCCGGCGACGGCTACACCGTGCGCTTCACCAGCGGCTTCGTCGCCGACCGGGTGAAGGACAACGAGATCCAACAGACCTGACCTACTCGGTCCCACACGCACTGGTGTGTGGGCCGGGCCACCCCGCGACCTGGGGAGGCTGGGGGTGGCCCGGCTGGGGACAGCGGTCCCCGGTACCTGATGGTACCGGGGCATTCGTGCTGTCCCGGGACACGCAATGGGGAGGGTTAGGTCGGGTGGCTGAGCAGCAGGAACCCCGGGCAGACGACGACATGCGGCCTGCGTTCGCGCTGGAGCCGGGGGTGCCGTACGTGCCGGGGTGGAGCGAGGCCTACGAGGCGACGCGGCTGCTGGCAGCAGAGTTGGCCGCCTGTGGGTTGGCCGGTCTGGTTCCGTACCTGCACGCGGATGTCACCGTGGCCGGTGCGGGTGTGGTGGAGCTGGGCCGCATCACCCCGGCCGCCGCGCGGCGGCTGGCCGAACTGCTCGCTGCCGCCCGCCTAGACACCAATGGAGACCCGCCCCGGAGCCCGATCTCCCGTCCACGCGCTGCCTGAGCGCCGCGTGGCCACCGGCGCCATCGATGGATCCGACATCGCCCGGCGGAACCGCAATCACGCCCTGAGTGACCCTTGTGACCAGCGTCGGCGCTGCGACCACCATCGCCGCGGCACGGGCTGCCTGAGTGCGGGAACGTCCTATCAGCCGGTGGTGCGTTTGTGGGCCACTTGTGCAGCCGGGGACGCCTTGCCGGCTGTCGTCGCCGGCTTGGTCGGGTTGCGCGGACTGGCCGCCTTGGTGACTGGCAACGGGTAGGCAAGTTCGGTGACGTCGGCCGGGGTGCGGATCTCCTCCACCGCCAGAGGTCGGCTGTCGTCGCGGGCGATGCGGGTAACGATGAGCAGGGGCACGCCGGGGCCGGCGTGCAGGGCCTGCCCGTCGGCGTACGGGCTGTAGTGCCGCCGCCAAATCCCCGCAAGCGGCCTCCCGCACCGGCCGCAGCGCATCAACCCGGATGCCCAATGCACCCGACCCGCCGGCCGGCCCCGCCGCCGCCCATCAAACAGCGCGCACAGCCGCTCCCACTCCTCCCGGCCCACCACCGGCTCCACCCCGGCCAGCGTGCCCACCACCGCCCCGTTGTGCTCCCGCAACCCCGCCAGG
>Ga0137375_10006784_pt1 | contig 13593 bp, 14 predicted proteins | sample SagtaG_24_FD_104936 | JGI IMG/M metagenome (GOLD analysis project Ga0137375, IMG submission 104936) | Vadose zone soil microbial communities from Sagehorn Ranch, Mendocino, California, USA - Sage1_R_113_16 metaG | ecosystem: Environmental > Terrestrial > Soil > Vadose zone | place: USA... | reverse complement strand
GGAAGTTCAGCCGGACCGATCTGGCCCGCCTGATGAAACGTCTGGCTGATCGCCAGGCCCTGGCGCAAGCCGCATGACCGGGCAGGAATACATCACCGAACTTACGAGCCAGAGCACTAAGGCTTGACCGCACGGATCTGCAGGAACATCGGCACCCGCTGCCACTGGATATACGAGGGGCGCGAAGCCACAGCCTCCTCGGTCGCCGCCGGCTCCCGAATGCGATCGATCAGCAACCCCGCCGACTCCAGTGCCCTCGAGTAGTCCTCCATTGGGTAGCACCATCCGCGGAACGTTATCCGCAGCCCGTCGCGCTCGAAGGTCCCCTCGAATCGCCGCTTGCCAAGGTACGAGTTTTCGACAACGAACGGGGCGTCCGGATCGTCTTCCCGGAACGCGCCTGCGTCGTTGACCGGATGGGTCACTGAGACGCAAAGGCGACCACCTGGCTGGAGGACCCGAGCCGCCTCTGCCACCGCGGCCGGCATGTCCTCCACGTCCATGAGCGAGTTGTAGGCCACCGCGATGTCGAAGCTGCCGTCAGCGAACGGAAGAGCAGCAGCATCGCCCAGGACGTATCGGCCCTCCGGATCGGCTTGGCTCGCGTGGCCGATCAGAGTGGCTGAGGCATCGAGTGCGGTCACCCGGTGTCCGCGGAGAGCGAGATCGCGTGCCGCCCTGCCTTCCCCGCATCCGATTTCAAGAGTGCGCCGGCCCGGCTCAGGGACGATCTGGTTGAAGAAGGAGGGCGCAAAGTACCAGTAGGCGTCGTGCCCGGGTGCCCGGGCCCACCGGACCCAGTTCTCGGCCTCCTGCTCCCACTCGGTAGGCATCGCGCGTCGATTTTGTCCCAGAGACAGCCTCAGCGTGGCGTCCTTGATCCGGACCAGCGGTTTCGCCTCTGTGAGCGAGGCGGCACAGGCGTCTATGGGTAGACGGCTCTCGTCGCCTCGGTCGCGATTGGAACGCCCCTTCAAGCGGTTCTCAAGCGCCTCGGCCGAGGCTGAGCGCGTGAAGGAGAGGGAGGAGGGGGCGGCGCCCTCCGCGACGCAAGGCTCGATACTCGGCGGCATGAGGCGACTGAGGCGCCCCCAGGGGGCTCCGTCCAGCCGAACACCAGAGAGGCGGGATGAGGCACGGAGTCGGAGGCCGCCGAGCAGATCAGGGCGTGGCTGGTCGCGGACATTCGCGCCTGCACCATCTGTTGCGCGCCGGCGTGCCGATGTCGGTGGCCGCGAACCCCCTACGAGCCTGTCTCGAAGACGAGGCGCGGCGTCGGATGGTCCGGCGAAACCGTCCAGACCGGAGCTTGTGTTCGTCCCGTGGGCCCGTGAACGTCGCGTACGCGAGCCGGTTTCCGTCGGGGGCCCACTCGATGTCCTGGACGTGGTCGGCAAACGTGCGGACATTTGAGCCGTCGGGCTTCGCCAAGAGACCCTGGTGCGGTCCGGTCGGACGGTCTCCGCCTGCATCCCCAGCATCCGGCCGGCCTCCTCGGAGCTGTAGCCGGAACGCCGGCCGGGCGGCACGGAGGGCGCGACGGTCACCACCCCTCCACCTCGGAGTCGGGGATCGGTTGGGGCGAGCCCGATCCGTCGGCACGCACCACCAGCCACGTCGACAGGTCGCTGCTACCGTCGACGTCGTCCCAAAACGCGACCCGTAACCCGTCCGGCGACCAGACCGGAGGCCGCCAGTCCTGGATGCAGCATTGGCCATGGAACACATTCGTTGGCGCGGACCCGTCCGCACCGATCACCCAGACCTCGAACGAAAACCCGTGCCCTCCGCCGGTGAAGCCTCCGGGCGTGGTGACATAGGCGATCTTCGTGCCGTCCGGCGACCACCGCGGGGCGCCCGGCCCCTGCGGCGCCCCCTGGTCGACGAGGACGACCGGGTTCGAACCGTCGGCGTCCACTGCCACGATCCGATTCCGGCCGTCCTGGTCGGTGTCATAGACGATCCGCGACCCGTCCGGCGACCACTCGAGATCGTCGATCGCCCCGGCGTCCGTCGTGAGCACCGAGGACGTACCCGACCCGAGGTCGACCGAGTACAGGGAGGTCTTCGTCGAATACGCGATCCGCGACGAGTCGGGCGACCAGGCAAGCCTCAGCGCGCCGCTTCCGGTGTCGGCGACGACCGTCTGCTGTCCCGTCGCGGGGTCGATCGTGAGCACCTCCGAGTGGTCTCCCTGCCGGAACACCGCCAGGGTGGCACCCCGCGGCGACCAGGCCATGACTTCGATCGGACAGTCGCTCGCGGACAGGCACTGGTCGGTCACCTGACGGGGCCCGCCGGCCGAGCCGACCAACCAGATGCCGGCCTCGGGGTCGCACGGCGGCTTGTCGAGACACGTCCGGATTTCGTAGGCGAGCCACCTGCCGTCGGCCGACACCGAGGCGGCGTCGAACCGGATGCACGGCGCCCGGCACGTCGCAAGGATCCGATCCATTCCAGGGCTCCCACCTACCGCCGCGATCCGCAGGCTTTCGACCACCAGCGTCTCCCCCGGATGCAGGATGGTCGAGTTCCCAGGGACTGCGGGCCCCGTCGCGGACGGCGTCGCCGGCGACGCGGGCGAACTCGTGGTCGGGGTGGGTCCGGCGGGAGTGGGCCCGGACGAGAGGAGGCTGGTGCCGACGAGCACCGCGGCGATGCCGAAGGCCACGCCGACCACCCCGGCAAGGATCCGGTTGTTCCGACGCTTCCGGCCGCGCCGCCGAAGGAGCCCGTCGTAGGGCTGCTCGGGCGCCGGAAACAGCGGCGCGTAACGGTCGAGCAGATCCCGCCGGTCGCTCATGCTGAATCGACCACCCTTCGCCTCATCTCGGCGCGGGCCCTCGTCGTCAGCGAGCGCACCGAGGAGGTCCTGATCCCGAGTAACCGGGCCGCGTCCTCGGCGGTGAAGTCGAGGATCGCGGTGAGCACGACCGCGGCCCGCTGCGGCGGGGTCAGTTTCCGGAGCAGCCGGATCACCTCGTCGTGCGTCTCGACCGCTCCCAGGTCGTCGGTCTCCCCCGGCGCGAGCGACAGCGCGCGGCGGACGGCGAGGGCGGCCCGCCGGTACCGGCTCCGGAAGACGTTCATGGCGACCCGGAACACGTAGCCGGTGGGGTCCTCGAGGACCCCCACCCGGTCCCAGCGCTCGAAGACCCGCAGGAACGACTCCTGCGCGACCTCCTCCGCCTCGTGGCGGTCGCCCGTCACCAGGCAGAGCCCGGTGAACACGCGCCGGAAGTTCGACTCGTAGAACTCCTCGAAGCTGCGCAGCGTGACATCCACCGCCGCCTCCCGCGTGGCGCCGATCGGCGTGCATCGCAGGCGTGCCGTCATGGTGCTCCTTGAACGCACGGGACGCGAACAGCGCTGCGTCGATTGTTTGCGGTCGAGGGGGTATCCGCTTAGCTCCACAAGCCTCAAGATGTTGTGGTGGAGCTGGAGCGGCCGATCGGTGGTCGGGACTACCCGCGGACGTGGAGCGAGTTCCTGGAGTGGTTTCCCGATGAGGCGGCCTGCCTTGCGTTCTTGGAGGGACTTCGGTGGCCAGAGGGTTTCGTGTGCCCGGCCTGCGGGACCGCGGCCGAGCCGTACCGCGCGACCCGGGGACGGCTGATCTGCCCGGCCTGCCGGCACCAGGCAAGTGTCGGCGCCGGGACGATCTTCGACAAGACTCGTACGCCCCTCACGGCCTGGTTCGCGGCGGCCTGGTACGTGACCAACCAGAAGCACGGGGTGAGCGCGTTGGGGCTGAAGGGGGTGCTCGGCCTGGGGAGCTACCAGACCGCCTGGACCATCATGCACAAGCTCCGCCGAGCCATGGTCCGCCCAGGCCGCGACCGCCTCTCGGGCGACGTGGAGGCGGACGAGACCTATGTCGGGGGCCCCGAGCCGGGCCTCCGCGGCCGCCAGACCAGGAAGAAGGCCATCGTGGCGATCGCCGTGGAGATCCCGCAGCCGAGGGGGTTCGGCAGGGCCCGGCTCCGCCGGATCCCCGACGTCTCGGGCCAGAGCCTCCTCTCGTTCGTCCGGGACGCCGTGGAGCCCGGCTCGGTAATCCACACCGACGGATGGCGGGGCTACAACGGGCTCCCCGAGGCTGGCTACACCCGCAAGAAGACCGTCCTGTCGGACTCCGGCGACCCCGCGCACGTGTCGATGCCCGCGGTGCATCGGGTGGCTTCCCTGCTCAAGCGATGGCTGCTCGGGACCCATCAGGGCTCGGTCGGCCCCGAACAGCTCGACTACTACCTGGACGAGTTCACCCTCCGGTTCAACCGCCGGAATTCGCGGTCCCGAGGGATGCTGTTCTACAGGCTCCTGGAGCAGGCGGTCGTCACGGACCCCGCCACCTACGGACTCATCACCCGGCGAAAGCTCTGACCCCACATGTTGTGGTGGTGGAGCTAAGTGGATACCCCCTTTGCGGTCGTTGTGTAGCCCCGGACGTCGGCGATCAGGAACGCCTTGATCGCGGTGCCCGAAGAGGCGACGGCCAAAGCCAGCCCACGCCAGGCCGAGGACTACGCACGATCACCCACGGCTGGGGAGCTTACGTCTCCATCTACGCCCGATGATCGACCGAATGGCCTTCGACGTTGCCACGGCGGCGAGGGCGTCGTTGATCCGTCACTTCTTCACCCCACCTCCGAGTGGTAGCTCGCCGATAGAGTCGCTCCAGCCGGCCGGCACATGACCGTGCCATCCTTCCCCGGCTTCTCGTGGATCCCTGGCCGGCATATGGACCCGCCGACGTGATCAAACGAGCGCAGCGGGACAGCCAGGGCTAGGGCTGGGCGTTCCAGGGCTCCGTGGGTCTGGCGTTGGCGGACCCTGCGAGCACCCAGACTTGACGTCGCCGCCAGGAGCCGATCACCTACCCAGCGGCCGGGAACGTGATGCCGTCGAGCGAGACGGACAACTGCGTAGCACCCACCTGAACAACCACCGACCCCTGGCTGCAGACGACGACCTGTCCGAACGCCTACCCATCGAAGGCCCTGCGGTCCAGGAGAGGCTCCGCTCAGCGTCGGCGAGTGAGTCGACCCGGGCTGTCACGAGACGACATAGACCCCGCGCCCGGACACGGCAGGCTGGGTTCCCCATATCACCATGCCTTCGGGCTGATTCCCTCCGCCTGGAAGCGTGTCGCACTGTCGTGCGCATGGCGTTCCCCTATTCCGTCGGCTCAGCCACCCGAGCCACCCGGTAGACGCCCCTCGGCTCGACTTCCGTCCACACTAGGATCTCCAAGATCCGCAACTCGCTCAGCGAACCCCTCCGCGGCGAGAGCCTCTCGGAGGCCCGATAGCCTCCGGGCGGCGGAGGCGAGATCGCGCCTAAACCCGTCGAGCGCCACCATGGCGGCGTCGGCGGCGGACTCCGGGGTGTCTTCTGCAGCGTCCGGAGGAATAGGGGCCGGCGCTCGGGCCCGGAGAGGTAGTGCCCGAGGACGACGGAGTCGAGCATGGGGATCAGCCGGGGGCGCTTCCGGTGCAGCACCTTAGTCTCGGGCGGACTACCGGGGCGACTGTCGGTGCGCGGTGCCAGGAGCTTGCCCAAGGCGGTAGGACGCAGGACCACAAAGAGATGGCGCTGAAGGGTCAAGATCCCCCGCGGTCGCCGGCTGCTCCAGTCCGGACCGCCGGGCCCTTCGGGTCGGATGCGAGACTGGTCCGGATGTCGGGGCATGGCCGAGGGCGAACTCCTCGTGAGGACGGCACGCCAACTCGCCAAGCTGTGCGACCCAGGGGGCTCGACTCGTGGAGGAGGTCAAGGGGCCGAAGCCCAGGCTGGCGTGGCGACGGCCGCCCGCCTCATGCGCTCGCACCCAGCTGCGGGCCAAACACGCACGTGGAGGACGAGTTCGTGGCCGTCGTGCACCCGATGGGACCGGCGCGTCCACTGGATCCCCGGCTACCGGTGCGCTCTGGGCCACTGGGCTCACGGCGAGCCTCCGGCCCGGACCACCGGCGGCGCCTGTCCCGATCCGCGCGGTGAACGCCGATGGGCGTTTGGCGTCGTGTATTGAGACGGATCAACACGCATCGGCGAGGTGCCTTGCCCGCCGCCGAGGAGGCTCGCACTCGACACTCCCGCGGGCTATGGTCGAAACATGGGCCAAGCTCCGTACTGGGCTCCCTCGCCGACGTGTAGGGTCTGCTCGAAGCCATCCCTTTCCGGCAGCTTCCTCTGCAAGCGTTGCCGGGACATCTACCGACGCGAAGACATGCGTAAGGACCTCGACGGACGCCGAGTCAAGAGCAACAGGCAGGCCCGGCTACGCGCGATGCGGAAGCAGTACGACGAGGTGAACGACGTCTTCCGATGTCACTACACGGGGATTCGGCTGGACGGAGACAAGGGGAGTCGGCGGTACGCCACCTGGGAACACCTCACGCCGAGAAACCAGTCAAGCGTCGCGCTCGCCGCCGACCTCGTCAACAAGATGAAGGCGAACCTGACCGATGACGAGTTCCGCGTCATGGTTCGGGCACTCGCTGCGAGCTTCGACGAGGGGACGTTCGAGGAGTCGCGTTTCCCAGCGGATCCGTGATGCACCGACGGCGTGCGGGGGGCTGCTGAGGGCGCGGGGCGTCGCTACCTTCGAAAAGCGAGTGCCTATGGGTCAAGAGGGATTCTTCGAGCCGGTCGCCGTCGACGCGGCCCGCGTGGTGCAGTGACGTTGATGTCTCGAGCTGCTGAGCCAAGCAGCCGATGGAGGTCGCCTGGCTGAACGTCGTCAAGGTGCGCACCACGGCCGGCTGGGGAAGGACCCTCCGGTGTCACTGTTTCCGCGGGTCATCGGCCGTTTTCGCGCATGACTTGGGCTTGAGTTCGGTTTGGTTCACGAGCGCGCTTCGGAAACCCTTTGACACCCGGCCGCTCATCGTCGGAGTCGCCGAGCTGCCCTGACCGGCAGGGGGAGGGGGAAGCTTGCCCATGCGCGTTCGGTACCTATCGAGCCTGACGACGAGGGAAGAGACGTCCCTCAGACGGTCGAGCGCGAGAGCCGGACTGCGTCTCCCAGATTCGAGTTCCCCTCCAGGAAACCAAGGGTCGCGACATCGGAGGCACGAGGGCCCGTGTACCTCAAGACATACAGGCCATTGCGGATGTCGGTCGCATAGATCAGCCCGTCCTTGACGATGGGGAAGCTCCACATCACGACCTTGTTGGGCCCGCGGGACAGCGCGGGGTCCTCGTTCGCCACCGTGGCCAGAGGGGTCGGTGAGAACCACCCGTCCTGGACCGGCAACCCCGGATCTCCCAAGTCGATGGCCTGCAAGCCGCCCGAGTGCCAGTCGACCAACGCGAGCTTCCTGGTCAGGGTTGGGTTGTGGGATGAGTAACTGGTGAATTGTTCCGTGTCGGCATCGTCGCCGGGACTCCCCTGGAACGGCTGGGTGTTCTGGAAGATCTTGTACTCGCCCACGATCCGGGGCATCCGGGGCTGGGACACGTTGATGAGTCTGGACCACCCCCACGGCCACCCGAACGAAGACGCGGTGAAGGTCCCGTACACCTCGTCGATGGTCAGGGCGAACGGCCGGCCGGGGACGGGCACCGCGGAGTGGCTCTCGGAGCAGCCGACCGCCGTGTGTCCGGCGCACTGGTTCCCCGCTCCCCAGGTGACCCGGTTGGGCACCGGCGTGAGGAGGTCGTCGTTCAGCGATTCCACCTGTCCTGCCGGGACCAGGTCCTTGGCGGTCTTGCTCGTGTCGAGCACGAGGAACCCCCCGCGCAGGTACGCCATATAAGTGCGGGTCCCGTCCGCCGTGGGGGTCATGGAGTGCAGGGAGAGGTCGAAGTCGTAGTTGGCGGGATCGGACGCCCCGGGGAAGAACTGGTTCCAGTTCCCCTCGGCCACCTCGGCCACTGCCCCGCCCGAGGGTACCGCGCTGATGTCCACGATCATGAGGTTGGTACGGGCCGGGTCGACCGAGACGCTGGGCGTGGAGAGCCACAGCAGGGCCCGGTCCGGATCTTTGGGGTCCACCCACAGGTACATCTCGTGCGGCTTGACCGCCGTGCCGGCCTGGGAGGTCGGGACGTAGCTGGAGATGAACGCGGGATGCACGGGATCACTCAGATCGAAGAACTTGATGTCGAAGGGGAACGTGGTGTCGTTGCCGGGCGGACAGGCGTGGATCACGGAGCTGCACCGGAACGTCATCACCATGAGGAGCTTCTTCTGAGGCCACACCCTGAGCTCCCGGGTGGTGATCCCCACCAACCCCGCGTGCGGAGGCCCGATCTCACCCACTACCGCGGGGTTCGCCGAGTCTGTCACGTCGACGATGAGGATTCCCGGGTGAGGGTGGGGACAGGAATTGGGGTCCACGTCCCGGCGCGGGTCGCCGATGCCGCACGTGCTCGAGCCGTCCGTTCGATTCCCCACGTAGACGTAGTGGACGTAGATGGCGAGAGCGGCGTTCATCCCGCGGCCGAACAAGGGGTCGGACCCGACGAGTTGGAAGTTCGAGCTCGTCCCGGGGGTGCCTCCTCCGGGTCCCACTCCCACGTCGGCGGAGGAGGGCAGGACGCCAACCACAAGGAAGGGCAGCGAGAGCAGAGCCAGGACCGAAGCGCGGACGAGTCGGTGGGGACGCCGTAGGTCAGAAGCGCGCATCGCGAACCTCCTTCGTCTGGGCGAGCACCAGAACAGCACGCAGGCCGCCGAAGAGTCCAACCGGCCGGCCCCCGGCGTACGCCACCATGTTCCTCCTTTCGTCTTTTCCACAGTTCAGAAGCGGAACCCTTGGGGCCGTACGATCCAGAGTCCGGTGGTGATATCGCTCGCCAAGACGAGGCTCCTGCCGCGCACGGGATGGACCCCCCACACGAACGCCACCCCACCCGGGCCGGGGGGCACGAACTGTCCGAGCTGGTTCGAGACCCCCTCGTCGTCCATGGTCCACCACACGATGCCGTCGGAGTACCACGACGAGAAGAACTGGTCGTCCCCGACGGCCTCCGTGTTGTGGTCGGTGTACGCGCCGTCGTCTCGGGTCGATCGGCTGTTCGGCGTGGAGAAGGTGCCGAGGAACGAGGGGTTCGCCGGATCGCTGTTGTCGTAGACGTAGACCTCCCCCCAGCCGCCGAACGATGACTCACCGGGACAGTCGCCCGGCGAGAAGTCCTCGGGGTTGATGACGAGCCAGCGCCCACTGTTGGCCAGCGTCATGGAGTGGTTGTCGCCGTCCTCGTCGGGGGGAATGATCACGGTGTCGCTCACGACCACCGGATTCGATGCATCGGTGATATCCAGGTGGACCGTCCCGGCGTCCCAGTTGGACACGTAGGCGGAGGAGCCGCCGTCCTCGAACCGGATGCTGTGGGCGAACTGGACGGGAAGACATCCCACGCCCCCGAACGGATCAGCCCCCAGGGTCCAATCGGTGAGAGTCACAGGATGGGCGGGATCGGTCGCATCGACGATGTGGACCGAATCCTGACCGTTCGAGTTGAAGTGATCGATAAGGTTCCGCGCACATCCCGCCAGGACCATGCCATCGGCGCGTTGAACAGCATCGATCTCGTGGCAGCCAATGGTTCCCTGCGGGAGGTCCCAGTGCCCTATCAGCGATGGGTGGGCGGGATGGGTCACGTCGTAGAACCGAAGCCCCGGAACGACCTCGGCTTCGTGTCCCGACCCGAAGCAAGCCTGGATCCCCACGACCGCGAGATCGCCGGTGAACGCCGGGGTGTCGATGGCCAGGACGGTCACATCCTCCGCCCTGGTGAACGGAGGGTTGGGAAGGGTGCTCACCACGGCAGGCTGCGCGGGGTTGCGGATGATCACGACCTGCACCCCGTCGCCCCCTTGCCGAGCGTCTCCGCACCGGCTCCCGACGTAGGCGAAGTCGCCGTGGGCAAAGACGTCCCCGTAATCGCCGAACCCATCCAGGCTCGAATGACCCACGAGCTTGAAGTTCTGAAGGACGGCTGCGTGTCGCTCGCCGGCCCCGGCCTTGTCGGCCTGACGGACCAGCTGGTTCAGTACCTGATCCGGCGACCGGGGAGCCCGTGGTCCGGAGTTCGCGGGCGACGAGGGGGCGATCAAGCCCAGGACCGTGGCCACCGCCGCCACGAGCCCGATGCGTCGGCACATCGTCTCACCTCCTCATTCCCGAAGAGTCGAGAGGGCGCCCGCCCATGCTATCGACAGGTGGCGACGAGGGCGAATCCAATAGCCAATCGACGCGCGGCATCGCCATCGCCGCCGCCTCAGGGAGACGAGGGCGCAGTCTCTGGGTGAATCCCTGGGTTTGCCCCGATCCGGGTCGGTGGGTAGAGTCCGGTTCCTCATCTCGGAGCGAAGATCCTGGCGCTATCGCTTCCTCCTGGCCGGGGGCCCGCGACCCGGATGCCCGCCTCCTCACGCCCGGTGTCGCCGTGGGCTGCTCGGGATCCCCCGTTGAATCCTCCCAAGGTGCGCCTCACCGGCTCTCGACCCAGGGAGGAATGAATGCGACGAACGGCCCGGGTGTGTGTGTTCGTGGCCTCGGTGGCGGTGCTCCTCGTGATCCCCCAGGCGGCGCTCGCCGCCGACCCGCCGGTCGGCACGTTCACGTAAACCAGCAACACGGTCCTCGCCGAGGACGTCCTGTAGGCCCGTCCCGGACCCCGGCACACCCGCGACGTGGAGAACATGGTGGCGTGGTGCGCCCAGCGCATGGACAAGACCACCGTGTCGAGGCTCCTGCGGGTGTCGTGGGAGGCCGTGGCCCGCATCGTCATGCGGGTGGTGGACGACTCCATCGACGACAGCCCGCCTCGACGACTTGTACCACGTGGGGGTCGACGAGGTCTCTTACCGCAAGCACCACCGGTACCTCACGGTGGTGGCCGACCACGACCGCGACGGCGCCGTGGTGTGGGCCGCCGAGGGACGGCGTGCCGAGGTCCTGAGCAGCTTCTTCGCCGAGCTGGGGGAGGAACGCACCTCTGTCCTCGAGGCCATCACCATGGACATGAGCGGGCCTTACCTCAAGGCGGTGGAGGACGCCCGCACGGACCTCGGACTCACCGCCCCTGTGGCGTTCGATCCCTTCCACGTGGGCGCTCTGGCTGGGCTTGACCCGATTTGACGGACATCCACCAACAGGCGTGCAACCCCAAGGAGGATGTCCGGCATGGAGCACAGACGGAAGCGACCGCGACGGTCCTTCAGCCCGGAGTTCAAGACGGAGGTCGTCGAGCTGTGCCGCACGGGAGACCGATCGATCGGGGAGGTGGCCAAGGACCTCGACCTCACCGAGACGGCCGTGCGGGAGTGGGTCCGCCGGGCCGACGTCGACGCCGGCCGGCGGGAGGGCCTGAGCACCGCGGAGCGCGAGGAGATCGCCAGGCTCCGCAGGGAGAACCGCGTCCTGCGCGAGGAGCGCGACATCCTCAAGCGGGCAACGGCTCTTATGTAGAGCCCGCGGTTATGCCGACTCCGCTCCGGGCGGCGAGCGTTGCCGCTGCTCAGCGGGGGTGGGGACCGGTGGCCCGGTCAACATAATCGCGGTGGTTCAGAGCTATATGCGGATGTTGTGGATGCGAGGTCTCTGAAAGAAGGCGGCGTATCCTGTTCGATGCTCGCAACCACATCCGCGGGCTCGGCACGGATCTGGGCGCTCGGCATCGACGATCTCCTTCAGATCGCGCGGCGAAAGCTCACGCGGTCCTGGACCGAGGACGAATGCAGGACGTATCTGCATCTCGGCACGTGTCCTGCGTAGAGGCGCGTGCATCATCATCGCGAGGATCCGCATTGCGCGGGTCGTGTGCGATGGCCGGAACTCAGCCTCGTTGAAGGCGGCGACGTACGTCGATGCCGTGGCGACCGCGCCGACGGATCAAGGACGCGGGATCGGAAGCGCGGTCATGCGGCATCTCGCCTCGGTCATCGACGACTGCGACATCGGGTGGCTGGAGACCGAGCTCGTCGGTTTCTACTAGCGCCTGGGGTGGACGTGAGGACCTCGACTTCACAGTGGCGACGACGAGACGACCATCGGCATTCGGCGCAATGGAGCCACGGTTAGCTGTTCCCGGACCCGGAATCGTCTGACCGACCCCAAGTTTCTCGTGACGTCTGAGGCAAGCGTTGGTATTGCCTCCCGCGCTTCGGAGGAGTATGAGAGTGGTCAATTGGCCCGCGTGATTGGGGTGTGGCCCCCCGGGGCCACCGAGCGAAGGGAGGGCCGTCATGGCTCGAAGGACCAGGATTTTTCGGATGGCGATGATGACGGTCGCCATCCTCGGCCTGCTGTCCTGGGATGCCCCCGTGGCGCAGGCCGCGAACTGTGGGGCAACCCAGCCAGGCCCCCTGCTCCTGGGGTGCAATAACAACACGGCCACCGACACAACCGTCCTGAAGACTTCCACCATCGGCATCCCGGCGCTTCAGGTGAGCAACACGGCACAGGTCGGCACCGGCGTGCAAGGCAAAGGAGGGGTCATAGGCGTGCAGGGCACCGGCGGCCAGACCGGCGTGTCCGGCACCGGGTCCAACGTTGGCGTGGCCGGGGATGCCTCCAACGTCGGCGTGTCCGGCATCGGGTCCAACGTTGGCGTGGCCGGCATCGGGAACTCCTTCGGCGTGACCGGGTTCTCCTCCGACGGGACCGGCGTGCTCGCGACGACGACTAACAGGGGCGTGGCTCTCGCCGTGGATGGCAAGGCGAACTTCAGCCGGAGCGGCCTGCTCACCGTCCCCGCCGGGCAGAACTATGCCACCGTGAGCGGCGTGTCCCTCACCTCGGCCAGCCTCGTGCTGGCCACCGTGCAGTCCACCGGGGGCAATGCCTACGTGAAGCAGGCGGTCCCGAACGTGGCCGGAAGCTCGTTCACCGTGTACCTGGACAAGTCTCACAACGTCCCTGTCCCGGTGGCGTGGTTCATCGTGAACTAACGGTGGGCGCGTGAGGAATGACGGCGACCTCGAGGGCCGCAATCTCCCCGGAGCCTCCGATTCCTGCAAGCTGGATCAGTTCGTTGGGGTCGTACATGCATCAAGAGCGAGTTTCGGGCCGGGGGTAAGGCGAAAAGGGGCGTGGGCGGAATCTCGAAGGCTAGAAACGGCCTCTACTCGGCGGCAAAACTGTTAGGCGATGTCACCGCTGCTAGAAGGGGCCGCATCGGACAGCGGCTCGCACGACCTCCGCGAGGTCGAAGTCAGGCTGGACGTACGCCGCCTTCTCCTTCATCCACGGCGCCATCATCGTCGGGCTGCCATAGAGGCAGTAGCGGAGCGTGACCCCGTCGCGCTCGTACACGCCGATGAGCCAGTGCCGGCCGTCCACTTCTCGATATGGTCCCGCCCGAAGTCGCGGACCGTCGTCACGGATCCCCTGGTCGTCGACTTGAGCTCGAAGGGCACCTCGACGCCGTCGAGGGGGAGCATCGCGTCCAGGCCCGCCCTGCCCGCGTCGGCCGGCTTCAAGAGTTCGAACAGCTCGATGAGCTCGCTCCCGGCGGTCGTCCTGCACGGCCATGTCCCTGGCCCAGAGGGTAGGTCCGGGCTATCAGAGTGTCCAGCAGGGGAGGCAGAGGTGCCTATCTGGAGAAGTTGGCATGGGCCGTGGACAGCGACCCCTCGTG
>Ga0137375_10006774_pt1 | contig 13602 bp, 17 predicted proteins | sample SagtaG_24_FD_104936 | JGI IMG/M metagenome (GOLD analysis project Ga0137375, IMG submission 104936) | Vadose zone soil microbial communities from Sagehorn Ranch, Mendocino, California, USA - Sage1_R_113_16 metaG | ecosystem: Environmental > Terrestrial > Soil > Vadose zone | place: USA... | reverse complement strand
TCATCTGAATATCCTTACTTGTCAGGCTGTCTGCCCGCATGAACTCAAATTAGAATGGTTAAGATCTCGTTTGTCGTCCATTAAAAGCTTAATCTCTAGTCTAGCCTCATGGTAACACAATTTTGGCTATTTGAAGATGAACGCTGGCTGAGATCATTTTTGCTCGCGCCACGCGGGCCGCTCGCTCATGCGTACTGTCTACACCGAACAGCTTAGCGCAAAGGTTCGGGTTCGGCTCACTGCGATAGGTGACAAACACATCAAGCTTTGTATACCGCTGCGCCATTCGGGCGCTCGTGTGCCTCGAATGCTCGCACCAGGCCGCTGAGCATCGCGTCGAGCAAACGCAGCAGCTCGTCGGCTTCTTCAGGCGGAATATCGGTTAGCGCCGAATGCATCTCGGCCCGGCGTGCGCGCTTGATCGCCTGGAGCAGCACACGACCGCGCTCGGTCGCCGAGACCATGACTTGGCGGCGATCACCCTCCGGCCGGCCACGCGCCACCAGCCGCTTTTCCAGCAGCCGATCCACCACGCCGGTGAGCGAAGCTGCCGATTGATGGGTAGAACGTGCCAGATCCGACATTTTGCACTCGCCGTCACAGTAGCTCAGGTACAGCAGCGTATGAAACTGCGGCACAGTTAGATCGAAGCGATCATCGGACAGCAACTGCATGAATTGACGCTGCCCCAGCCAGCCGATCTGCATAATCGCCTGCTCAATTCGCTCGAACACATTTTCATCTACACTGCTGGCGTTCATTGCAATTTACTCGGTATTATTGATATTCAATACCGCTAAGTATATCACTGCCTGCACATCACGTCAAATTCGCAGGCGGATAGGAGAACGCCAGCCAGGGCCATCCGGCAGATACCTTGCATCCCAAAGTAAATTACAGCCCCGCCAACATTCCGATCACATCTTGTGTGCCACAGTGTCAGCAGAGCAGAGTATCATCCTGGTACATCGAATTTATACATTCCGTTGATGTTGAGGGCCAGCGATGACTCCACGTAGTATACTAATTGTCGACGACGAAGCCAACCAGCGTCTCATGGTTGAGCAAGCTCTTCGCGCCCTTGCGTTCGACTGGATGATCTCGACCGCTGCATCCGGCCAAGAGGCGCTCGAGTCGCTGGCGCTGCACGTGCCCGACCTGATCATCACCGATTACCACATGCCGATAATGAATGGGCTCGAACTCATTGCGCGGGTGCGCGAGCGCCAAATTCCTTCGCGGATCATTTTGATCACCGCCTACAGCTCGCCCGAGCTGTACGACGCCGCGCAGCAGCTTCAGGTCGATCACTACCTGACCAAGCCAGTGCCGCTGACCTTGCTACGCCGCATCGCCACCGGCACGCTCGATGCAACATCGACATCGATTATTGGCAACGAGCGCTGACTTATCTCGGTCTAGGCGTGTCGGCATGCTTGAAACCCTGCTGATCCTCATGCGCTCCACTATCTCCATCATTGTGCGGTGGCTCGAAGCGATGGATAAAATGTAAAATCACCAGAATCAGCAGCGTGCTGCCTGCCGCCAGCACATAGCGCTCCAGCCCGACTGCGATCCCCACTGCGGCAGTGACCCAGAGCGAGGCGGCGGTTGTCAGCCCCTTCACACGCCCCATCCGGCCCGAAACAAAGATCGTGCCGGCTCCCAAGAAGCTCACGCCGGTGACGATCGCCTCGACAATCGACAGCGGCTGGATCTGCACGCGGAAGTTACCTACTGCGCCAGGCGGCGCCAGCGGCAGCGACTCGATCGCAAACAGGTCGTTGAACGATACGAACAGCGCCGCTCCAACCGCCACCAACATATGCGTGCGCAGTCCGGCTTGTTTGCCGGTGTACTCGCGCTCGTAGCCGATCAGGCCGCTGAGTACGGCCGCGATCACCAAGCGCAGCAAAATCCATAGATCAAGCTCCACATGAAACCTCCGTACCGACGAAAGACGAAAGACGAAAGACGAAGGTAATGAACCGTTCGTCCTTCGTCTTTCGTCCTTCGTTCTTGCCTTAGGAGCAAGGTGCTCGCTCAAGAATCAGCGAAATTGGATAATCCGCAGAAAGCTATCGGCCTTGAGCGCCGCGCCACCCACCAGCGCACCATCGATGTCGGGCTGCGACATGAGCTCGTCTACATTGTCGGGCTTGACGCTGCCACCGTACTGGATGCGAATCTGGTCGGCTGCCGCCTCCCCATACAGCTCGGCCAGTGTGCGGCGAATGGTCGCATGCATGGCCTGCGCGTCGTCCGGCGTCGCAGTGTCGCCAGTACCAATCGCCCAGACCGGCTCATAGGCGATCACCAGATCATCCAGTGACGCCGGAGCAACATCGGCCAGCCCAGCTTGCAGCTGGCCGATCACCACAGCCGCCGCCGCGCCGGAATCGCGCTGGGGCTTGGTCTCGCCGACGCACAGGATGCCGCGCAGCCCGTGGCTGAGCGCCGCGTGCAGCTTGCGATTGACAAGCGCGTCGGTATCGCCGAAGACCTGCCGTCGCTCGCTATGGCCGACGATCGTGTAAGTGCAGCCAACATCCTTGAGCATCAGCGGCGAGATCGCGCTGGTGTAGGCGCCCTGCTCCTCGTAGAACACATCCTGTGCGCCTAGGCCGACCGGTGTCTCCTGAAGTAGCGAGCTAAGCGCGTGCAGCGCGGTGTAGGGTGGGCAGATCAGCACCTCGCGATCGTGCGTGTCGCCCAGGCCGCCCAGCAGCGCCTCGGCCAGCTCGACCGCCTCGGCGATCGTCTTGTACATCTTCCAATTTCCGGCGATCAGGGGCGTGCGCATAGTATTACTCCTCTAAAACCCGCGCACCGGGACACCTAACAGGCTCCAGGCCACCAGCGGGTTGACGGCGAACGCGAGCGCAATACCAACCGCCACTGTGATGCCAAAATACAGTGGGCTCCATGCTAGCACCTTGGCGCCATCGAACGGGCCGGCGGGAATCATATTGAACAGGCCGATCCAGGCGTTAAGCTTGAAGCCGCTGTAGCAGAGCAGCACGGCCCAGCTCGGCAATGCGATCCCAGCAAAATAGAGCACCGGCAGCGCCAGCAGAAACAGCAGCGCGAACACCAGGTTGGTCGCCGGCCCGGCCAGCGCGATCAAGCCGCCCTGGCGCTCGGTCAGGTAGCCGCGATGCCACACCGCACCCGGCGCGGCGATAAAGAAGCCCGCGAACGCAACCACGATCGAAATCAGCAGCCAGCCATTGTTGGCCACAAAATGCGCCTCGGCGCCAAACCTACGCGCGACGATCCTATGCGCCAGCTCGTGGAACACAAACGCCAGCCCACAAACCACCCCGGACACCAGCAGAGCAATCACGAAACCAAAGGTCAGGAGATTCTGCGCGCCGGTCTGCAAGATCGCATACGCCAAGGTGGTACCGGCCCAGGCTTTCAGAAGCTCAAAATTATCATTGGATTTACCTTGGAAAATGCCCTCGTCGGGAATGCTGAAGATATTACGCACGATTTGCCTGCTACTTTCATTATTCTTCGTTCGTGGTTTGTCGGTCGTCGCCTTCGTCGCGGCTCGATCCCGCCTCCGGTTCCGCCGGCTCCCAGGCGTGTTCTCCAATCAGCGGCACGAAGCGCACTTCGCCCAGGCGCGCGGTATGAGTTCGATGGTCAGTGCGAGTCAGCCGCAGCAGTATTTGTTCATTGCGCCCGCCAACGGGTATAACCAGCCGCCCGCCTTCGCCCAGCTGCTCGCGCAGCGGGCGCGGCACCCACGGCGACGCCGCCGAGACCACAACTGCATCGAAAGGCGCGTAGGCTGGCAACCCGGCCGTTCCATCGCCGTGAAAGACATGTACATTCATGTAGCCCAGATCATGGAGGCAACGCTCGGCGGTTTCAGCCAGTGCGGGCCAGCGCTCGATTGTATAGACCTCGCTGGCCAGACGGCTCAGCACCGCCGCCGCGTAGCCCGATCCCGCGCCTACCTCCAACACACGATCGCCCGGCCGCAAGCTCAGCGCCTGCGCCATCAGCGCAACGATATAGGGCTGTGAGATCGTCTGCCCCTCGCTGATAGGCAGCGCTCGGTCGCCATATGCCTGCGCGCGCGCCTCCGGCGGCACAAACAGATGCCTCGGCACCGTGGCCATCGCGTCAAGCACGCGGCTGTCGGTGATGCCGCGCTGCACAAGCTGGGCACGCACCATTGCATTTCGCTCATTGTTTGTATCCATACCTCTATCTCCTGATCAAGCACTATTATACCGCAGTCCAAGGTATTGCAAGAGCCAGAAGGCAGATGGCAGGAGGCCGACAGCAGGAGATAGTAGCTACAAACTGTTGTCACTCTGGCATCTTGTCATCTTGTCATCCTAGCGGCGATCCGTGGTAATGAACTGGTATGAGCCAGCTTATACAATGCGCTTAGTTATTTTTTCGAACACCACGAAGCGCCGCCAGGCAGCGGCTTCAGTAAGGAAGCACAACAATGTCGCCGAACGTCAACGATTCCGAGCTGGTTGTCCGTGCAAAGGCTGGCGATCATGCCGCGTTCACGCAAATCTACGAGCGCTATGCGCCGGCGATCTATCGCTACATCTATTTTCGAATTGGTGAAGCCGAGTTGGCCGAGGATCTCCAGGCCGAAGTCTTCCTGCGCATGCTGGAGGGGATTCATCGCTACGAGGATCGCGGCTGGCCGATCTCGGCCTGGCTGTATCGGATCGCGCATGATCGGACGATCGACACGATCCGCCGCCGGCGCAATCGCCAGCATCTGCCGCTTGAATCGTGGGGCGGTATGTGCGATGGCCCCGAGGGTAGTGTCAGCGCGCAACTTGAGTACGAGGAGCTTAAGCGTACGCTCAACGACCTGACTGAGGATCAACGCCAAGTCATCCAGATGCGTTTCATGGGCGATATGTCGATCCAGGAGGTCGCGAACAAGCTTGGCCGCACCGAAGGGTCGGTCAAGGCGCTTCAGCACCGCGGCTTGCAATCGCTTGCTCGCCGGCTCCAGCCGGCTGTGGCGTACCCCTAGCACCAACCCTTCAAACCTTCAAAGGAAGTATCTTGATCTCCAGCGGACGATCAGTCGCCGCTAGCTCGGCTCCACTGCTTCGCTGGAGATCAACCACCCATAATCCTGCCATAGCGAGCACGCGCTGCCGTTTGATCTTACTGAGGCGTGCCTTATTTGACAACCAACATCGGCAATCTCGGAATCGAGGCTTTCGCCGGTTCCACCCTCTGAAGCCCAAGCCGCAAGGCTTGGGCCTCGTCACTCCTCTACCGAGATCTGCACCAGCCCACTATCGCGCGCGGCCGATTGGGCCGCCGCCACGAGCACGCGATCGACCGCCAGCCCAGCCTGGAGATTCGGATGCGCTGCCGCCCCGCCTCCAAACGACCGCACAAAGGCCGCCAGTGATGCGAGGTGCCACTGGAGCGTAGCCGTCGAGGTCTCCGCGCTGGGCAGGGCAGCGGGGGGCATGGTGCGACTGAATGTCGCAATGCTGCGCCCGCCTAGCGCGGCGCCAGCGCCCTCGGCCACGATCAGGGTATTCGGGTCGCGTGTGTCGAAGGTCAGCGCACCGTTCGAGCCATACGCCTCGATCCGCAGATCGTCGGCCGCGCCGGGCACCAGCTTCGACACCTCGATCGCACCGCGCCCGCCGCCGACCAGCTCGATCTGGAGCCAAGCTACATCGTCGCTCTCGATTGGAATCATCCGGCCATCCGCACCGGGCCGTTGCTCGACCAACGTGCGGGTGTGGGCTGCCACGGCGGCGATCGGGCCAAGCAGGTGCAGCGTCAGGTCGATTAGGTGCGAGCCAAGATCGACCAGCACGCCGCTGCCCGCGCCGGTGAAGCGCCAGGTCGCGGGCCGGTCGCGGCGCAGATTACTCGACCGATAGTAGCGCATATGGAAGCCCAGCACATCGCCAAGCAGCCCAGCATCGATAAGCCGGCGCGCCTCCTGAATGGCGGGAATCCAGCGGAAGTGAAAGTTGACCCCGCCCACGAGCGACCGCTCTTGGGACAGCGCCACGATCCGCTCCGAATCCTCCAAACTGGCCGTCAGCGGCTTTTCACAAAACAGCGCCCGGCCGGCCAACAGCGTGGCCATGGCCATGCGTGCATGGTCGCCGGTCGGCGCGCAGCAATCCACCAGCGCGACGCTGGGTTTGTCGAGCAAGCGCTCAAAGCGCGTTGTCACGGCCAGATCGCCCAGCTCGCGGCGCGCGCGCTCAGCGCTGGCTGAGCTGGCCGTCGCTACCGCCACTAGCCGTGGCATCAGCGGCAGGTCGGGGTACGCCAGCGCCAACATGCGGTAGCACAGCGCGTGCAGCCGCCCGATCGCGCCGTAGCCGATCAATCCAACGCCGATTTCGGGAGCCATAGGGTTTTCTCCTGACGGAATTTTTTCTTTTGTATTAGGACGGACGCACGAAGCAGTTTAGCCTGCGGCAGCATGGTACTTTCCGTTTTTGTGGGTCGTTTTTCGCCCTACAGGGCGAAAAACGACCCACAAAGGGTAAAAATCCATGGTTAGCGTACGTCCTATGTATGTTCATTTTTCACCCCACAGGGCGAAAAATGAACATACAAGAAACATAAAGTACCATTATTCCGCGCGCTCGCCAAGCACTTGGGCTAATGCGCTGCTCTGAGTCTCAGATAAACCATAACGGAGGATTCCAATCTCGCCGCTCAACAGGCGTGGCAGGTCGCTATCAATCTGGGCTTTGATCCTGGTATCCAGCTTAAAGGCGCGCAACATCTCGCGAACAATGTCGGCGCGGCGGTCGCGCTTGGCAAGTAGCGACGGTTGGCTGGTAGATACCAGCAGGTGCAACATGTCAGTTGGCGTCAACACGCCAACCGCGACCGTCAAGGTTTCAGCGTGCGCATCGTACTGAACTGCCGTCGGCGTAGCAGGTCGGCCGGTGATCGTCAAGGTCATCTGTTCGGGCTGAATGATCCCGTGCAGCACCAGATGAAACGTGCGCAGGGCCGGCAGCAGCGTCGTATCGCCGGTTGCCGGGGCGATGATGAAACTCACGCTATTCTGGCCCCAGTGCTGCTCAAAAACCGTCAGCGCATTGCGGTCACGCTGGTAATCAGTGGTTTCGCCATCATCCTCGTAGAGCGCAAAACGATTGTCTGCGCCGGCGAACACATGCACCGTCAGCGTATCCGGATTAGCGACGCCGCCCCACCCGACGTTCGGCCCTAGTGGAACAATTGCGCCGGCCTTCGCGAATACTGGAATGGCGCTCAGGTCGCCATACACCACATGCCAGCCACCCACAAAATGCTCGCCAGTGAAGAAGTTGAACCAATCTCCTTCCGGCAGCCAGATCGGTTGGCGGCTCATCCCTAGCTCCAAGATTGCGGGCCTAGTAAACGGTGCGGCGAGCACTTCGCTACCAAACCAATAGGCTTGGGGACAATCATACGCGTCGCTGGATTCCGGGTGTGAGTAATAGAGCGGTGTAACCAGCGGCACGCCTTCCTGAGTGTTTCGCCATGCCATTGTGTAGATGTATGGGATCAGCGCATGGCGCAGCTGGAGCGCCTCGCGGGCGATCTGCTCTACAGCGATACCCCACGCCCATGGGCACCGCTCGGAATACGGATTATTGGAACTGTGCAAGCGCAAAATCGGGCTGAAGGCGCCAAACTGCACCCATCGGGTATACAGCTCAGCATCTTCAATGCCCCACATGTGCCCACCGATGTCGTGACTCCACCAGCCGTAGCCCACATTCGCCGCTGTGGCAGTAAAGTAGGGCTGAAACGCCAGCGACTCCCAGCTTACAACTGTATCGCCGGAAAACCCGATTGGGTAGCGGTGGTTGCCCAACCCACCCCAGCGCGAAAAAATAAACGGGCGTTTGCGGCCATCGCGCCCCAAATCGTAGAAGTGCAAGTGATTGAGCCAGCCGAGCGGGTCAAGCCCCTGTACTTTAGTCTGCGTCCCTTGCTGCCAATCCAACCACCAGAAGTCTACACCGTCAGCTTCATGCGGATGGTGCAGGATCGTAAAATAGGCGTCGGCAAATGCGGGGTTCGCGATATCGAATGTTACGGGTTCACCAGCGGCTGGATCGACGCTCAAGGCCTCGGCCATCTGCTGGTATTGGGATTCGTGCGAGAACACGCCATCGGCGGGATGCAGGTTCAGCGCGGTTTTTAAGCCCTTCGCATGCAGCCAGGCGATAAACCCTGGCGGGTCGGGGAACAGCGTTGTGTTCCAGGTATAGCCGGTCCAGCCAACCGACCAACCGCCTGTTTCGGTAATATGCCAATCCATATCCACGATACAGACCGAAAGCGGCACCTGATGGGTTTCGAATGCGGCCATCAGCGCTTGCAGTTCATCCTGCGTATAGGCCCAAAAGCGGCTCCACCAATTACCCAATGCCCAGCGCGGGATCAGCGGCGTTTTGCCGGCCACCTTTTGGAAATCTTGCAGGCATGCGACATAATCGCGCCCGTAGCCGAAAAAGTACAGATCGAAATTGCCGGGAGCTGTGCGCGCCGTCAGCCAGCCATCCGGATCGAAGATCAGTGAGCGCGAGTCGTCGACGATCGCCCACCCGCTGCGCGCCATCAAACCGGGGTCTAGCTCGGCAAAGCCATTGGTTAGATCAAGCGTGCGCGTCGTTCCTCGGAGGTTGCCGGATTTGTCGATATGATCGCCAAAAAACCATGTGCTGTCGGTGGCTTTGACAAGAATCGATAATGTGCCGGGCGTAAACCCCCGCTCGGTGAGCGCATAGCGCAGATGCACATGTTCGGTTTCGATTTCAATCAGCTCGCCGTTCTGCCGCACCTGAAATTGCGGTACCGGCTGGCGGCGATACCAAAACGCCTGACTGGGACAATCTTCAAATTCCTCAGTCGCACTATATTCCAGACGAATCAGGCATGACGTCAACACAGTAAAGCGCACGGCCGGCCCACGCACGACGGCGGCAGAATCTGGCTGTGGTTCACAGGCGAGTTGAAAATGGGCCAGCGCCATGGAGTACCTCGATCTTTCTGCTCTATAATGCGGCGAACGCTTCGAGGAAGTCGATAATGTCCTGCGCCATAGCAGCCAGCATCAGCTCGCCCTTCGCGGCCATCGCCAAAGTCGCGTCGCCGTTGGTGCCGCTGCTGGTGATCATCTTGCCATTGTCAGTATATCGAACGGTGGTGTTCCCGCCTGAGCCATTTGCTCAAGCTCATCGAGCGCTGCCAGCGCCGCCGTGTGTGTGGCCGGATCGGAAGTCTCGAAGCCACGCGCCGCGAACTCGCCCAGATCGAGCCGCAAGATCTGCACACGATCGGGGGCCACGAACAGATCGAGCTCAAGATCCTCGGATGTAATCGTATCGCCGTCGATTCGCGCCGGCCGGCTGATGTTGCAGTACCAGCCCTTCAGTACACCAGCTTCGCTGCGCAGCTCGAAGATAGTATACCAGCGCTCGGTGTAGAAATGTTCGTAGAAGTGGTCGCCCGGCTCGAACGCGACATACCCAAGGTCAAGCCGCGGCCGATCCCAGCGCGCGTGGATCAGCATATAGTCAGGCTCGTGGCGCAGCAGTTCGCCGTTGTAGGTGATGGTGGCGCCCTTGCTGGGCTTGAGCAGGTGGATGGTGATGCTTCGCATAAAGAACTGAGGACTGAGGACTGAGAGCTGAGTGCTCAGTCCTCAGCACTACACGTAGCTTCGCCCGAGCAAAGAACGAATCTTCTTGCGCGTATCGGCTCGCACCCGTCGCGCCAGCAGTGTTGAGAAGAACAGCGCCACTAGTCGCGGCAGCGAAATACGTGGTCGCGCCAGCTCGCGCAGCGCAGCCGGATCGCGCAGGGGCAGTGGCGATGAGTCGCGCACCTGGACAGCGAGCTTGCCGTGCCACTCCTGCTCGATCCAGAACAGATCGGGCATACTGCGTTGGAAGAAGTAGTAGGCCGGGTTGTACTCGTAGAGGTAGTCGAACAGCTCGCCCAGCGGCTCGGCCGGCTCCTTGGGATGCAGCACCAGCGTCTCGCCGACTAGGTTGACATACCAACGATGGAACGACCAGTGGAATAGCCGCTCGGCGATCTCGGATGGGCTCTGGATGTAGCCGCCCGCGCTGGTTCGCTCTAGCTCGCGCGCGAACTGCTGTGGGTCGTCCATATGCTCAAGGATATGCGAGCAGATCGTGTAGGCGAAGGCGCCATCGCGAAAGGGCAGGTGATGCGCATCGGCCACCACGAACGGCCGATCGACCACCAGGTCGCCGCCGCGCTCGCGGTTATCTGCGCCCACAAAGCGATCGACCAGCACATTCGAGCGCGGGTTGGGATTGTCGCCGCTGCCAATTTCGAGCACCAGGCCAGTGGCGGGCGGGTTGAGTTTTTGCTTCATAAGCCAGGTGTAGGGTGTTGGGTGTTGGTGGGTGATCTGCCAACACCCGATACCCAACACCTAGTTCAGCTCATCGCCCGACAGGCTGTCGCGCAGAATATCGATATGCTCCAGCGCCAGCCCTGTGCCGATCGCCACGCAGTTAGCCGGCTGGTCGGCAACGTAGCAGGGTACGCTGGTCACCTCGGTCAGCAGCTCGTTGATCCGACGCAGCATTGAGCCTCCGCCGGTCATGATCATGCCCTTGTCGATAATATCGGAGGACAGTTCGGGCGGGGTTTCGGACAGCACCATGCGTGTAGCATTGACCACCGCTTCGAGCGGCTCCTGGATCGCCTCGGTGATCTCGTTGGAGTTGATCTCGATTGTGCGTGGCAGGCCAGCCACCTGATCGCGGCCGCGCACTTGCATCGTCAACGGACGAGCCAGCGGCAGCGCCGAGCCGATTTCGATCTTGATGCTCTCGGCGGTGCGCTCGCCGATCAGCATATTGTACTTGCGCTTGATATACGCCGCGATTGCCTCGTCGAAGCGATTGCCGCCGACGCGCACCGAGGTGCTGACGACGATATCATTGAGCGAAATCACCGCCACCTCGGTGGTGCCACCGCCGATATCGATGATCAGATTGCCGGAAGGCTGAGCGACCGGAATATTCGCACCAATCGCCGCCGCCAGCGGCTCGCGGATAAGGTAAGCGTAGCGCGCGCCGGCCGAGATCGCGGCCTCTTTGACCGCGCGCATCTCCACGGTGGTGACGCCGGCGGGGATGCAGATCATCACCTCGGGCTTGCTCATGCTAAACGGGCTGCTGGCCTTCTTGATGAAGTAGCGCAGCATCGCCTCGGTGATATCGTAGTCGGCGATCACACCGTTGCGCATCGGCCGCACCACCTCGATGCTCTCCGGCTCGCGCCCAAGCATAGCCAGCGCGTCGGCACCGACAGCCTTGACGCGATTATCTTTGGTGGACAGCGCCACCACCGAGGGCTCCGAGAGCACGATCCCGCGGCCCTTGACATAGACCAGCACATTCGCGGTGCCAAGATCAATCCCGATTTTCCGCATACCGGCTCCCGAGTGACAAGTGACGAGTGACGAGTAAGTATAACATTACTTGTCACTCGTCACTTGTCACTCGTTATTTCTTACTGTCGGCGATTGCGCTTGAGCTGCGCAACCTTGAGACGGATCAGCGCACGGCGCAGCTCAGCCTCCGCAAGGGCTATATCTTGGTTGCTCTGGCGCTGCGCGATCTGCTCCTCGGCGCGGCGGCGGGCCTCCTCGGCACGCGCCTCGTCGATCTCATCGGCACGCTCGGCGGTGTCGGCCAAAATGGTCACCCGATTCGGCAGCACTTCCATGAAGCCGCCCGAGACCGCGAACGGCGTGGTCGTACCATCTTTGATGATCGTCAGCTCGCCAACATCAAGGATGGTCAGGAGCGGCATATGGCGCGGCAGGATGCCGACACGGCCATCCTTTGTCGGCGCGTTGATCTGATCCACATCGTCGGAGAGCACCACCCGCTCGGCGGTGACAATTTCTAGGTGAATTGGCATAACCCTCACCAGTTAGGAATTAAGCGTTAAGCGTTAAAAGTTAGCGGTTGTATAACTTTTAACGCTTAACGCTTAACTTTGAACTCTACTTCCGGCTCGCCTCGTACGCCGTGATCACATCCTCCAGCGGGCCTTGCAGGAAGAAATACTGTTCGGGGATGTGGTCGACCTCGCCAGCCAGCACGCGCGCGAAGCTCTTGACCGTCTCGGCGATCGGCACGTACTTGCCCGCGCGCCCAGTGAACTGCTGCGCGACGGTGAATGGTTGCGAGAAGAAGCGCTCGATCTTGCGCGCGCGCGACACCGTCAGCTTATCCTCGTCCGAAAGCTCTTCCACGCCCAGGATGGCGATGATGTCCTGTAGGTCTTTGTAGCGCTGCAGGATACGCTGCACGCTGAGCGCAACCCGGTAATGCTCCTCGCCCACGATATTCGGGTCGAGGATACGGCTGGTCGATGCCAGCGGATCTACCGCCGGGTAGATACCCTTGGCCGAGATGCTGCGCTCAAGCGAGATCGTCGCATCCAGGTGCGCGAAGGTGGTTGCTGGCGCCGGGTCGGTATAGTCGTCCGCCGGCACATACACCGCCTGCATCGAAGTGATCGAACCTTTCTTAGTCGAGGTAATCCGCTCCTGCAACTCACCCATCTCTGTGCCGAGCGTCGGCTGGTAGCCCACCTGCGAGGGCATACGCCCTAGCAGCGCAGAGACCTCCGATCCGGCCTGCACAAACCGGAAGATGTTGTCGATGAACAGCAGGATGTCGCGGCCCTCGTCGCGGAAGTACTCGGCCATGGTCAGGCCGGTCAACGCCACGCGCAAGCGCGCGCCTGGCGGCTCGTTCATCTGGCCGAATACCATCACGGTTTTATCGAACACGGTGGTGTTCTCGTCGATTCGGGCGTGCTTCATTTCGCCGATCAGGTCATTGCCCTCGCGCGAGCGCTCGCCCACGCCGGCGAAGACCGAGTAGCCCGACTGCTCTTTGGCAATATTGGCGATCAGCTCCTGGATCACCACCGTCTTACCCACGCCGGCGCCGCCGAAGATGCCGGTCTTGCCGCCGCGGGTGAACGGCGCGATCAGATCGATCACTTTGATGCCGGTCTCGAAGATCTGCGCCTGCACCGACTGATCCGCGAACGAGGGCGCTGGCTGGTGGATCGGGCGGCGCTCCTGTATATCGACCGGCGTGTCGCTATCGATTGGGTCGCCCAGCACGTTGAACACCCGACCGAGCGTGCCCGGGCCGACCGGCACCGAGATCGGCTGGCCGGTATCGATCGCTTTCATGCCACGGCGCAGACCGTCGGTGGTGCTCATGGCCACGGCTTTCACCACACCACCGCCGAGATGCTGCTGGACTTCCGCGACCAGCCGCCCGCCAGCATCGAGCGGAATTTCGATCGCGTTGTAGATCTCAGGCGTGCCCTGGTCAGGGAACTTGGCGTTCAGCACCACGCCGATAATATCAGTTATTTCTCCAGTTGCTCCAGCCATTTCTGCCTCCAGTTAAGAGTTAAGAGTTAGGAGTTAAAAGTTAAGAGTAATCGGTTCAAATTCTTAACTTTTAACTCTTAACTATTTACTATTCGGCGAGCGCGGCGGCGCCCGATGCGATCTCGGACACCTCTTTCGTAATATTGGCC
>Ga0137375_10006769_pt1 | contig 13605 bp, 16 predicted proteins | sample SagtaG_24_FD_104936 | JGI IMG/M metagenome (GOLD analysis project Ga0137375, IMG submission 104936) | Vadose zone soil microbial communities from Sagehorn Ranch, Mendocino, California, USA - Sage1_R_113_16 metaG | ecosystem: Environmental > Terrestrial > Soil > Vadose zone | place: USA... | reverse complement strand
GCGCGCGCGGTGCTCCGGCTCGCGTCGGTGGCCGGAAGGGAATTCGCGGTGGACCTGTTGCGCGCGCTGGCGGCGCGTGGCGAGCTGCCGGACGTTGAGCTGGAGGCCGCGCTGGCGGACTCGGCGCAGGCGGGGCTGATAGCGGAGCTGCCCGAAGATCCGGCGCGCGTCACCGACCGCCGCTATCGCTTTGGCCACATCTTGATCCGCGAGACGCTGTACCGCGACCTGGGGGCGGCCGAAAGAGAACGGCTGCACGGCCGTGTCGCCGAGGCGATGGAAGCGGCGGGCGCCGCCGCACGCCCCGAACGGCTCCCGGAGCTGGCGCACCACCTCCTCCGCTCACCCGCCGGTGAGCCGCGCCGGCGGGGCGCGAGATACGCGCGCGTGGCCGGCGAGAACGCCCTGGCCGCGTATGCCCACGAAGAGGCGGTCGGTCAGCTTCAGCGGGCTCTGGCGGCGCTCGACGAGCTTGCCGGACCCGACACGGACCGCGAGCGTGTGGAGATCTTGCTCGCCCTGACCGAAGCGCATCAGCGATCGGGCGAACGAGCGCCGGCGCGCGACGCCGCGCTGCAGGCGGCGGAGTTGGCCCGCGCGCTGGGCGACGGCGCGGCGCTGGCCGCCGCGGCATTACGGCTCGGGGCCGAGTTCACGTTCGGGCATGTCGATCCGACGCTCGTCTCCTCGCTCGAGGACGCGCTCCGCGCGCTGCCCGAGGGGCCGACCCCGCTGCGGGCGCGCGTGATGGCGCGTTTGGCGGCGGCGCGCCAGCCCTCGCCGGACGCGGACGCGCAGATCGCCCTCGCGCGGGAGGCGGCGGCGATGGCGCGCGCAGTCGGTGACGATTCGACGTTGGCGGCGGTGCTGCGCGACGGCCGCGCGGCGTATCTGCCGATGGACAGCCTCGAGGAACGCACCGCGCTCGATCTCGAGACGCTCGCGCTGGCGCACACCGCGGGCGATACGCTGGCCGCGCTGCACACGCAGGCACGGCTGTTCTCGGACCGGCTGGAGTCGGGCGAGCTGGACGCCGCGCTCGATCACCTGGACGCGCACGAACAACTGGCGGAGCGGCGGCGCGAGAGCCACCGGCTGTGGTGGTCGCGGTACCAACGTGCCTCGATCTTCACGGTCCGTGGCCGCTTCGACGAAGCGGAGCGCCTGCTCGGGGCAGGGGATGCAGCGCTGGAGCAGACACAGGAGCCGCTGGCACGCATGTCGCGCGGAGGGCACTGGGTCACGTTCGCCATCACCAGCACGCGGCCCGTCGATTTCAGCGCGCTCGGCAGAGAGATGGAGGCGACCGCGCGCGCCTTGCCTCCTCCGAACTACGAATTCTGGGAGCTGAGCTTCCGGTGTCATCTAGGACAGATCGACGTCGTGCGGGCGGGATTGCGCCGGCCGAGCGTTCGCGATCTACACCCGCGCTTCACGGGATCACACATGCTGGGCGAGATGGCCCGTCTCGCGGACGATCGCGAGCTGGCGGCACAGACGTACGAGCGCATGCGCCCCTGGGCGCGACGGCTCACCAACACGTTCGTCGGTTCGGAGGGTTTCTACAGCTTGCCTTTGGCGCGGCTCGCGGACTACCTCGGACGGCAGGACGAGGCGCATGCCTGGTTCGAGATGGCCCTGACCGATCATCGCCGCATCGGCGCCGAGCCATGGGTCGCGCGTGCCGCTCTGGATTTCGCAACACTGCTATCGCGTGGGGGCGGTGCCGGCGATGTGCGCCGCGCGCGCGAGCTGTTCACGGAAGCACGCGCCATTGCCGATCGGCTCGGCATGCCGGGGCTCCTCGAGCGATTGCGCACGCAGGGCGCAGGCCAGGACTCTCCAGCCGCCACCGTCGTGCGAAGGCCCGGCGAGTCCGCGCTGCCCGAGGGAGCCTTCGTGCTCGAAGGCGAGTATTGGAGCATCCGCTTCGACGGGGGCACGTATCGGTTCAAGGACAGCAAGGGAATGCACATCCTGGCGCACCTGGTCCGCAATCCGGGGCGCGAGTTTCATGTCATGCAGTTGATGAGCGTCGCCGGCGGCGCCGACAGCGGGGAGGGTATCCTCGAGGGCGCGGCCTCGGCGTCGCCAGATGCAGAAGCACGGGCGGCCTATCGGGCCCGCGCGGAAGATCTGCGCGACGATCTGCGCGAAGCGGAAGCGAACGGGGACAGCGGTCGCGCCCTCCTCTTGCGCGAGGAGCTGGAGGCGCTCGCCAGCGAGCTGACGCGCGGGATGGGCCTCGGCGGTCGAGAGCGCAAGACCGGCACCAGCGCCGAACGCGCCCGCGTCAACGTCCAACGCCGTCTGGCCGACACATTGAAGAAGATCGACGAAGCGTGCGCCCCGCTGGGACGTCTGCTCGGGCGCTCGATCCGCACCGGCGCGTACTGCGCCTACGAGCCGTAAGAGGGTAAGGCACGTAAGGTCCTCTGCCAGGTGAGACATATCCGATGCGGCTTCCCGGCCGCCCTGGTCGTCGGCCCGCGCGAGCCATGGGGGCCGTCGCTCCGGCGCGAGTGACGGCCGCGCGCGTCCAGTGTCCATACCTCTTGCTGGTATACCTCGACAAGGTATACTGAACGCATCGATGGCGATTCGGACGTTCCGCCGATCCGAGATCGCCGATCTTTTTTACGACGGCAAGGCGAGCCGAAAGGCGGGTTGGACCAGCGTCGCCAAGATCGTCGCTCGGAAGTTGGACATGCTGCACTACGCCCAGAAGGTGGACGACCTGAGATCACCCCCGGCGAACCGGCTGGAGGCTCTCAAGGGGGATCTCAAGGGCTTCTTCAGTATCCGGGTCAATGATCAGTGGCGGATCGTCTTTCGCTGGAGCAGCAGCGGCCCGGAGGACGTCGACGTCGTCGACTACCATGGGTAAAGGAGAGGCTTCATGAGCGCGTACCGAGAAATGACTCGCAAGCCAACGACGCCAGGCGAAATCCTGCACGAGGAATTCCTCAAGCCCCTGGGCATGAGTCAGAAGGAACTCGCGGCCCACCTCGGCTGCGACGTGAAGGTGGTCAACCGAATCGTCAACGGTCGTACGTCGGTGACTGCCGAGATGGCGCTCAAGCTCGGTGCCAGCTTCGAAACCTCACCCGATTTCTGGCTGAACGCGCAAACAGCCGTCGACCTATACGAAGCGCGCAGCCACCTACGTCGGCTTCCGAAGCCCCTCGCTGCCGCCAGTTGAAGACCCGACGGCAGACTCGACCTTGACCCGCCGCGCCTTGCCCAACGCCAAGCACACCACCGTCAGCTGCGACACCAACCGCAACCGCTCCGTGATCGCCTTGGCCGACATGTCGACGATCATTCGCTCGTCCCCCTCAGGTGCTTGATGTCGTCCTGGTCGAGCCCGCTGCCGCGCAGGGACTTCAGGGAGATGAGGCCGTCGCGGGACACGACGGAGATCTTACCAAAGTCCCATTCCATCGCCTCGCGTCCTTCCCACACCGGTTGAAGAGCCGGGGTGACGAGCAGCAGATCGAGGGAAAGGACCTGACCAGACGCATGAATCTTGGACACCCGCCGGATTTCCACGGCTCCGCCGTTGAAGGTCATGGGCTCGGCCGGAACGACGAATCCGAGCGGCCGAACGGCCGCGTCCACCCGCGCGAGGTCATCCACCATGACCAGGAGATCGATGTCCACGGTCGCCCTCGGATATCCGTGGACGGCCATCGCCAAACCGCCGCAGAGGGCGTAGGGCACGCCAGCGTCGTCAATGCGCGCGATGACGTTCCGGAGCTCCTCCAGCAGATCGAGCATCGGGACCAGATTGTGCACCGTGGCCTTACGCGCGCAACATCAGCGTGCGTCAGCCCGACCGTTTGATCCCGGTTGTCATTGGCCCGCGCCAGGCTGGAGGGCATGGGTGGAGACGATCGCTGAGAAGCGCCGATGCAGACACGCCCCCGTCGCTGGCGCGACGGCACATCCAGTCGGTATGCGGCGGGCGGAGGGCTCGTCGACGCTGGGAGAGCGCGCGGAACGCCGACGAAGCCAGCCAGCTCTCTTCCTACGCAACCGACGACATCTCGGACGTCGAGATCACGCTGCGACGGACCGGCAGCGACGGATCGGAGGCGTTCGGCGAGGATAGGGCAAGACACGCTGGCGATCCGCGGCGATCAGATCGAGTTCACGATTCCGGCGCCGCTGCCGGACACGTTCCGCGGCAAGATCGAAGTCCTCGGCCTCCCTGCCTTGAAACCGCGCGTCGGTCCGTGCCCGGTCGACAGCTGCTCGGTCAGGGTGATCTTGGACGCGAGCGACGTCATGCTGCTGCCGGCCCGAATCGAGTAGATCGCGCCACTGGCACTGCGCTCGGCGGGCTCGTCCTCCGCCCGGCCGTCCTGGCCCTTGCTCGCGGTCGGGCAGGTGACGACTCTAGCTGCATCAAGGTTACGACCTGTAGGGCGGGAGCAGTGGTGACCGCGCTCGTCGTCGAAGACAACGTCGCGCGCCGGCGTCCGCGACCGCAAAAGCCATGCTAGTCTCCGGGCGCGTTTGGCAGAGGACGCCGCGCGTAGAACGCGTGAAGGACAATCCGCTCGTCAGGAGGAACAAGGATGGCCATCAGGATCGAGAGTCCGGCAGAGGCGTTCGCCGCCGTCGCGAGCGTGGTGATCGCCGCGGACAGCATGGGCAGCATGGCCGAGCGAAATGCGGTCCTGCAGCGGTTGCAGGAGGCGCCCGCTCTCAAGGGGCAGGATACGGCGGCGCTGACGGCGCTGCTTACCAAGGTCACTGGCCACCTGTGCGACGGCCTGCCGACCACCGAGACGGGGGCATTTACCCCCGCGGCGGTGGACCAGGTGATCACCGCGGTCAGGGGCGTGCTCGGCGCCGACCAGCTCGCCCATGCGCTGAAGCTCGCCGAGGCGACCATGGACTCCGACGGCGCCAACCAGAGCGAGAAAGCGCTGCTGGCCCAGCTGCGCGCGGGCCTGAAGTAAGAGAGTTCAGAAGGTCGCGCAGCCGCCGCCCGATTGCCGCGCGCCGCCGACTGGCATTCGACCGTTGCGTCGTCAACTCGCCGCGGTCAAGTAATGTAGGTATCTCAATCTGGACGCTAGGGCGCCCTCGACTCCAGATACGACATCTTCCAGCGCTCACCCGCCCGCAGAACGTCGCATACGCCTTCCGCGGCTCCACGAACGTGCTCCTCCGAGTCTGCTACCACCCGTTCCTCCTGGTTGCGTACCCGACCGCCCAGCGTTTCGCGATCTGTCGTTTCATCCGGTTGCGGCTGGAGCTGCCTGGCAGCGGGCGAGAGCTCGATGGCTGGGCGAGGGTTCCGGCTTTCCGGTCGCGCAAGCGGAAGCGAGGCGGTGATAGGCGGTCCGGCGCGTGCACAGTGTCGCGGGAGATCACGCGCGTTCCAGGAGCTTCTTCCCTTCCGCCGATTTTGCCTTCCCCGCCGTCGCCACCCGAGACGTGGGGAGGCTCGCGGCCCGGTGCCTGTTGGAGCCGCCGGCCAAGAGCGAGGTCATCGACCTCATCGGTCCGACGGATGGTGCCCGCCACGACTACTCTCGACGAGATACTCCCCGCCCTGCTCGCCGCCGGTGCGACGACATGACCCCGACCGATCTAGAACAGCTGCGGGTGCGGTTTCGCGGCGAGCTGATCACCCCTTCCGAAGGTACGCGCTACGACGCCGCCAGCGCGATCTTCAACGGCATGTTCGATCGTCGACCCGCGCTCATCGCGCGCGCGCAACCGGCGCCGCCGACGTGATCGCCGCACTCTAGACCCGTCGCAATCAAGATCGAGCGGCGCGGGCGTCCGGTGCGGCGGTGAGCGCGGTTCCGACGCCGCTCGAGCCCCAAGGCGACGCGGCGAGCATCGCTGTCGCGATACCATGATGACGATCGGATGAGCCGGGACCAGACGACAGCAGCCCGCGGCGTCCGGGGTGAACAGCCCCCGGCCTCGCGACTCGCCCGCAAGCTTGGAACGCGCGACGCGGTGATCGTCGGCCTGGGATCGATGATCGGAGCCGGGGTGTTCTCTGCGATCGGACCCGCGGCGCGCGCGGCCGGAAACATGGTGGTGATCGGCTTGCTGATCGCCGGAGCGCTCGCGTACTGCAACGCGACGTCGTCGGCCGAGCTCGCGGCGCTGTACCCGGAGTCGGGCGGCGCCTACGTCTATGGACGCCGGCGCCTCGGCGACATCTGGGGCTTTCTCGCGGGCTGGGGTTTCGTGGTGGGCAAGCTCGCGAGCTGCGCCGCCATGGCGCTCACGTTCGCGCGTTACGCCGCGCCGCAGATCGCTCGACCGCTCGCCATCGGCGCCGTCGTCAGCCTCACCGCCGTCAACTATCTCGGCATCCGCAAGACGGTCGGTCTGACCAAGATCATACTGGGTTTGGTTCTCGCCGCTCTGGCGGCCTGCCTGTTCGCGACCCTCGCCGGAGGCGCCCTCAGTCTGGACCGGCTTTGGCCGCTCGATGCCGCGGCTCCACGGAATGTCTTGCAGGCCGCTGGCCTGCTGTTCTTCGCCTTCGCGGGCTACGCGCGGATCGCGACGCTCGGCGAGGAGGTCGTCGATCCGGCGCAGACAATTCCCCGCGCGATTCCGGTGGCCTTGGGCGTGACGCTGCTGGTGTACGCCGCCGTGCTGGTGAGCGCCCTCGCCGCCGCCGGCAGCACCGTGCTGGCTGCGTCGCCGGCGCCGCTCGCGGACGCAATCCGCGCGGGGCGCTTCGCCTCGGTCGCGATCGTCGTGAGGATCGGCGCCGCCGTCGGTTCGCTGGGCGTCCTCCTATCCCTGATCGTCGGCGTCAGCCGAACCATGTTCGCGATGGCGGCGGCCCGCGACCTTCCGGCCCCGCTGGCGGCGGTCCATCCCCGCTACCAGATCCCCCACCGCGCCGAGCTGGTGGTCGGCGGGGGCGTGGTTCTCCTCGTCGCGTTGTTGGACGTGGGCGAGGCCATCGGGTTCAGCTCGTTCACGGTGCTCACCTACTACGCCATCGCCAACGCGTCGGCGCTGACGCTTTCGCGTCGAGAGCGCCGCTGGCCGCGGCTCGTGGCCGCCCTGGGCCTGGCAGGCTGTGTGCTCGTCGCGGCCAGTCTGCCAGCCAGGACGATGTTGTCCGGCCTCGGCGTGCTGTCGCTGGGCCTGGTGACGTTTGGGATCTCTCGCGCGATCCGACGCCGGAACCAGCGTAGGTCCGAGCCCGGCCGCTGAGCTATCGCCGCCGAACGAAGCGCTCGTCCAAGGACCAGGGACCGCCCCCCGACCAGAGCAGGAACACGAGGCCAAACGCCATCGCGAGATCGGTGCGCGCCTCGTGCATCGCCGCCCAGAAACCCTTGTGAACGAGCATCGGGATCTTCGTGCTGGCGATCGCGACTGCAATGTCGATGAGCAGCGCCAAGGCGCAGAGGCGTGTGAGCAGACCCAAGATGAGGAGGGCTCCGGCGACGATCTCGACGGCGCCCACGAACGGCGCCGTGAACGCCGGCGCCGGAATGCCGATTTTGACGAACCGTCCAACGCCCAGTGCATCGGCGAACAGGAACTTCTGGATCCCTTCGGACAAGAAGATCCAACCCACGATCACGCGCACGAACAGCGCAGGGCCGGGCGCGGTGGTGCCGAGAAGTCGCTTCCAGGAAGGCACGGCCATCACCGCGGCGTGAACTTGGCGAGGTCGTGGATACCGAGCGTCTTCTCGAGGTCGCCCACCTCTTTCAACGACCCCTCGAAGCCGCCGCTGCCGAGGAGCTTGTGCTCCTGCTCCTCGAACTTCTCACCGAGTTTGTCGAGCTCCTCCTCCGTGAACTGCTCACGGTAAACTGGGAAGAGCTCCGTGTCCTCCCAGGCGGCGTGAGCGGTGTACATACGGCCGAAGCTTTGCACGTCGGCGACGACGGCGCGGCGTTGGTCTGCGCTGGCCAACTTTCCAGCTTTCGTCCGCTTCGAGATCGACTCAGTCAGCTTGCGGCCGGCGGCGTGCTGAAGCCGGATCACCTTCGCCAGCTCGACGAGCTTTCCGGCCTTCTCCAGCTTGGGGAGGACGAACTCCTCCTCCAGCTTCTCGTGATAGCCCTCGACGAAGCGGCGCACGATGCCCGCTGCGCTTGCGACGACGCCGACCGCCGAGGCATCGTCGGTTACCAGCCGCCGGGCCGCCTCATCGTAGACGAGCAGGATGCGGCGGAGGACGCCATGCTCTCGCATCAGATCCTCCGTGGGCGGGATGTCCTCGGCCTTCTCTTTCCTCGCCGCGGCGCCTTCCGCAGCGCGGCCGGCCGACGACATCAGGACTACCCCCGTCCCAGCCACGCCGGACAGGAACTCTCGTCGACGCCGGCCGAGGTCATTCATGGGTGCCCAATATACTCACGCGCCGCCCGACCTGCCCTGGCGCGCCGGGCCCCACACCACTTTTCCGTACCGGGCATGCGGCGGTCGAACACACCCACGTTCCGGGCGCGATGCAGTTGCAGACGTTGCAACCATCTCCCGCCGGTCGCGAGCTGCCGACGGGATAACCGGGGCCGCATCCATCGCCGCTGCCGCCTCCTCCCGCGCTACCGGCGAAGCCGCCACCGCCGCCCCGGCCCGTGCTGCTCCCACCGGTGCCGGCTGCTCCGCCCGCTCCGCCGCCCGCGCTTCCAGCCTGTCCAGAAGTACCGGCCGCGGCGTCGCCACCCGTGCTGTTCGCGCTGCCGCAGCCGCCGGCCACCGCGATAGCGAGCATCGCGAGCGCGGGCAGCCAGCGCGCGCCCGTAAAACAGATCGTGCGATCTCGCATCTGCCCTTCTCCGACGTGGTCACGCCGACTGACAAATGACCTCTCCGCCAGTGATGAAGCCGCATCCCCCGCCGGTCTGGCAGACGTTTGTCGGGAGGCAAGCGCAGGTGACCGTGGCTCCGCACGACGCGGGGCGCGTGATGCAGAAAGGGCTAGGCGGGATGCATGGCGGCTCCTCGCAGCCTGGCCCCGGTGTTGGTGAAGTGTTGCAGAAAGCCCGATAGGTCCATCCTGTCGGACACTGGCCGCCATCGGGGACCGGATTGCACGGTGGAGCCGTGCCGCCACAGCTTGGGCGCACGCAGAGTTCGCTGCTCGTGCATGCGCGCGCACCGCACAATGTGGATCCACCCGTGCCGCCGGATCCACCACCGGTGCCGCCGCGGCCACTGGACCCACCCACGCCGCCAACGCCACCCGACCCAGTGATCCCGCCGGGCCCGCCGGCGCCTCCGCTTCCCGCACCGCCGGCCGTACCGGATGCGCCTCCCGCTCCTCCATCCGGAGGCGGGCAGGCGATGCCGGGACAGCCGCCGGCGTAACAAGCGCCGGTACCGGGCTCGCAACCGGGGCACCAGACCTGATTCGGCGCGCAACCACCGGTGCCGCCACCACCGCCTCGTCCGCCTACCGAGCCCGCCGCACCACCGCTTCCGCCTCCACGGCCACCACCTCCGATTGTTCCACCGGCTCCCCCCGCGTTCGACCCACCACCGCCGTCCGCGCCGGGCTTGGCGGTCGAGCCACACGCTCCGACCGCCAACAGCCACAGAAGAACGACGCTCTTCCGCACGAGGTCGCTCAGGGGCATCCGCCCTGTGGGCACGTGTTGCACGAGACGGTGATTCCGCTCTGCACGGATCCGAGCACCGAGCAAACCCCGCTGCAAGTCGCGAGGCAGTTGCAGGAGATCGGTGACGTGCCGCACGTGTTGTTGCCGCACGTCACGAGCACCGCGCCACCCGCGCTGATGAAGCAGAGCTGTCCCGCCGGGCACGTGAGGGAAGACGGGTTGGGGCAGGTGACGGCCGTGCACGCGCCGGTGGCGACCTGCCACCTGGGTTCCGCGGTGCTGCCGGCCACGCAGGACGCGACGGTGCGGCCCGCTCCGGCGCAGTCCTCGTAGTAACAGTTGAGGCCGACCGTGCAGTTGCCGCCGGGCTGGGGCGGCAGCGCCGGGCACGCGGCCGCCGAGGTGCCGCCTGCGCCGGCTGCGCCGGCTGCGCCGCCCGAGCCGCCGCGACCGCCGCAGCTCGTCGGACAGTTGGGACCGGTCAGGATGTTGCGGCAGGTTCCACACGCGGATGGTCCACAGCAGAATTCGTTGGGGCCACAGATTTCTCCGCCACAGCTCTCCCCTCCGCCGGCACCACCCATACCGCCACGTCCGGCGTTTCCGGCGGAACCCCCCACGCCGCCTCGGCCGCCAGCACCGTCCCCTGCAACGCCTTCGCTCCCGCCGTCGGCGCCACCGCGGCCGCTGCTCGTGCCACCGGCACCGGCAGCGCCACCGCTACCGGTTACGCCGCCGCCGCCTTTGCCACCCGCGCCGCCGTCGCCGGTCACGCCGCCGCTGCCCTGTCCCGAGGCGCCGCCCGCATTGCCGCTGCCGGATGACCCGCAAGCGCCGACGCTCAGGCCGAGGACGACGCACGCAACCTGCCCGAGCAAGAGAGCGAAACGCTGGTGAGACGGACGGTGCATCGGCTGGCTCATGGGTGGTGACCTCGGCGCGTATGCAGTGTGCTTCCGACGAGCGCGCCGCCGGCGAAGTACGTGCCGGTCGTCGACTTGGGCAGCACGTCATAGGTGAAGGAATACGGGTACGGCACGACCTCGACAGAGGTGATCTCGTGCCTGTCGAGCTGGCCGCCGGCGCGCAGATCGCCGAAGGTTCGCCCGTCGGCAGTGGGGTGGCCGGCGCTGATCTCCAGCGAGCGGCCGTCCCCGAACACGACGCGGACAACCTGGTGATGTGCGACAGGCGTCTGTCCCACGCTGACGAGCGGCACCGGCACGATGGCGCCGTCGTCTACGGAGTAGACCAGGTCGCCGACGCGCAGTTCCGCGATCGGGCGCTCGCCGAACGGTGTCGCGATCGGCGTGTCGGGCGAAGCGCAAACGGGACACAGGTTCGACTGAGTCCACTGCCAGACACCGTTGGTGCACACGGCGATCGTGTCCTGGCAGGCACTTTGCGGACAGGCCATCCCCGGCGTGTCACACGCCGCGCCGGCGTTCGGGACGATCGATGGACAGGGCGACGAAGGGGTCAGCGCTCCACGACAGAACCAAGCCGGAGCGCCAAGCGGCTGTCCCGTCGGACATTCGGCGCATGGGGGCCCCGGAGGATGCGGCGCCATGCAGTTGCACGGCACGCACGAGCAGAGCGAAGTGGCATTGCCCGACACACACACGAGCGACGTGTCGTTGCAGGTCCCGCCCACGGTCGAGCTGGTGCAGGTTGCACCGGCGGCGCAGTAGGCGGGAGGCGGGGTGAGCGCCCAGCCCGTCGATGTGCAGTTGCCCGACGTCCGACAAACCAGCAGCGGCTCGGTACCCCAGGTGCATCTTCCGACCGCCATCGAGCATGGGCTCCCGGCGGCTGGAACGTTCGCGGGACAGGCGACGCTTGCGGCTCCACCGCGCCCAGCAGACCCGCCACCTGTACCCGCGGTGTCGCCGCCAGCGCCACCTCGTCCGGCCGAGCTGCCGCTCGTGCCCGCGGTGTCGCCGCCGGCGCCGTCACCCCCGAGGCCGCTGATAGCGCCCGCGATTCCCCCGGCTCCGCCGGTTCCGGTGCTTCCACTCGCGCCGGCGCTGCCGCCGCCGCGACCTCCGGCGTTCGTACCCGCTTGGCCGCCGACGCCGGTCGCTCCTCCCTTTCCGCCCGCACCCGTCCCGGCGTCGGAACTTTTGGAGTGGCTCGACCCGCAAGACGAGAAGGCGAACAGGAGCAGGAGGGCCGACGAAGTGGAAAGTGTCTTTGACGTCATCGTCGCTCAGCTCGTGCCCAGCGATGCCTTCGAACCAACCACCGGACGATTATCCCGTGTGCCGATCATGGAACGTACCTCGCTGTCCGCTCTCACTGCGTGTCGCACGCGACGTTCGATGCTGTGCAGAACATCCCGTACGTGTTGCCGGTCGAGCCGCTCTGACAGAGCGGAAGCGTGGCATCGTGGCAATCGGTGCTGCCTGCGCACGTCGTCGTGCAGGCCGCGAACACGGTACCGTGGTTCGTGCAGCTGAAACAGGTCGTTCCCGTTGCGCACGGGTGACCGCAGTCGGGGACGAACGTGGTGCACCTGCCCTGGACGCAAGTGACCCCCGCGGTGGCTTGGAACTGCACGCGTGAACCATCGTCGACGAGCGGCTGCTGCGCGGCGCACCCGCAGGCTGGATACGTCGGGTCACACTGCGCCTCGAGCATCGTGAAGCGGGTCTGCTCGGTGGCGCGCAGACCGAAGATCTGTTCCTGCCCGCAACAGTTGATGGTGTGTGAAACGGCGACGCAGTCGGCGCTGGTGGCGCACGAGCGATCGAGCTCGAGCACCGCCTGACACGCGCTGGAGCCGCCGGTGCCACCGCCGCCATCCGAACCTCCGAGCGAGCTCGAGCCACACGCCCCCGCACACAACCCCAAGAGGGCAAAGAGTTGGAGGCGCATCGTTGGCCGTTCGCTGCAGCATCACCCGTGCCAGCGCCGAGCGCGAGATCCGGGCCCACAACCCGTTCCGGTCTCATGGGCCGAGGCGTCAAAGGCCTCGCATTTCATCAAATAACTGAGATCGGATTTGCGTCGCCGCCCGTCATCTGCACGCGGACGTCGCCGTGGTCGTGCGGACGGGAGCATCGAGCGTCCGTCTCTCCTCCCGACTCACGCGGGCCTGCTGGCTGCGCGGAACCGTCTCACACGCAAGCGCAGTTACCCGATCGAGTCGCCTGCGAATGAGCGACCCGAAAGGCGCGAACCGCCAGTCCTCGCTGCCGGCGAGCATGTCGCCGATCGAACCACGCGTGTGGGCCGCAATCGCGGTCGGCGGAATCCGTCTCTCGACGCCTGCGGCATCGAACGTCGAGACGCGCAGTCGGTAGCTTCCGCTTCCCGAAAACATGGTGAACGCCATACCACCGGTCTGGGTCGCGAGTGAAACGCCCGGGAGTCCGATGATCGCGACGATGCCGATGACCAGATGCACCTCGAGACGATCCGCTCGCGATGATCACGGCCGTCCATCGCAACAACCTACCGCTCACGCTGGGCGTGGTCTGGTCGAATGCCTCGCGGGCGCACGCGCCCGGCGCTCTTCGTTCATCCCGCGTCGACGCGGGCCTCGGAGTTGCAGCAGCGCCCGCCGCCGCCTAATTTCGGCGCTTCCGAGCGTTCCACGGCGTCAGTTATCTGAGGTTAACGAGCAAGAGGGATCGCGGTCTTCGCGGTCCTCCACACCCGGCGGGAGGCTTACATGACTAGGTCCAAACGAGTTCGCTCGAACAGGCTGCGCGGCGTCTGGTTGCTGTCGGCGCTGACGGTGGTGGTCGCCGGCTGCGGCAGCGTGAGCTCGACGTCCGACGGATCGACGGGCGGATCGTCGGGCGGCGGCGCCACGGGTGCGGCCGGTCGCGGCGGCACCACTGGTGCGGCGGGCACGACGGGCGCAGCGGGCACCACAAGCGCGGCAGGAACCACGGGCGCAGCTGGCACCACGGGCGCAGCGGGGACCACGGGCGTAGCGGGAACCACGGGCGCAGCGGGAACGACCGGTGCCGGCGGTCGCGGAGGCACCACTGGTGCGGGCGGCGCCGCAGGTGGCGGC
>Ga0137375_10006767_pt1 | contig 13605 bp, 10 predicted proteins | sample SagtaG_24_FD_104936 | JGI IMG/M metagenome (GOLD analysis project Ga0137375, IMG submission 104936) | Vadose zone soil microbial communities from Sagehorn Ranch, Mendocino, California, USA - Sage1_R_113_16 metaG | ecosystem: Environmental > Terrestrial > Soil > Vadose zone | place: USA... | reverse complement strand
TCCTCCGCGAAAACCTTCAACGCGACGCCGCGCTTCGCCTCCATCAAGCTGATCCTGCAGCATACCCGAAGCCGGAAACGCCGCTCAGCGCGCGTGAACGGAACCTGCTCTTTTTCGGCCGCGCGCCGGAGCATCACACGCCGGGGATGCGCGAGTTGCGACATTACTGGGGACTGTCGCGGACGGAACGAGCAGAGCGGGTAAAGGCATTGCGGGAGGGCAATCTGGTTGCATCCCCGGCATTGAAAGAAATGGTCGCGGAGTTGGAATCGCGGCGGACTTTGCCCGCCATTCGCCACTATCAAGCAACAATCCTGAACGAAGAGATGCGTAATCCAGGCAAGCTAGATTTGCGGTCTATGTTTGAACGCCTTCCGCCACATGAGCGAACCTTTTTGATCGAGCGGATAGAAGAAAAGAAACAGTCAATCACACACTCACAAACACCGATGCGCGATCCCGCCAGCGCTCCTCCGCACTCAATCCACCCGTCTTCCGCCAGGCCATTCGCCTCAATCCCCAGTGAGAGCGCCTCGTACCGAGAATATATGGCGAGCATGGGCGCAATCGAATCGCGGCTGGTCAACGAAGCTGTCCGGCAAAGACAAAAGAACTCTGGCCACATTGTTATCACAAAGGAAGGTAATCGGCTTTCCATCACGGAAGCGCGAGCGCTGTTACCTCAAGAAGAACAGGTCAGGATTCGTGAACAAGCTCGCAACCTTGCTTGGGAACAGCTTGCGCCGCCAGAAGTATTCGCCTCGCAGCCGGAACCGGCGGCGCGCCGCCTGGGCGACACCGTCGCGCATCTGCAGGAAGAGACACAACAGCGGGCAAGACTGGCCCATCAGGCGCTCGATGAATTTGTCAGGGAGAAGATCGGTTTCAACGGCAGAAACGGGACGCTCTCAGCGGATGCGGCACCCAAACTCAAACCCGCAGACGCTCAAAGATTGAGGGCGCTCAAGGACTACGCGGCCAGGATGCGGGAAGAGCTTTATCGCGGGTTTGAATCGCTGGACACGCTACGGCGCGAGATCGAAAAACCTCGCAGCCATGAAGAGATCGGGCGAAATCTGCAGGCAGAATTGACGCCGGATCGAGAACAGGTTTTACCAATGAACAGGCATTCGGCCGGGAGGGATTTGCAGTTGGCCAACGGCGCATATTTGGTGGCAGAGCGTAATTCAACTGTAGGAGGGCATCCCGAAAATCGTAAACAGCCTCCGTGGATGGCTGATTCAAATCAGAAGTGGCATTTCGACAGCGTGCGTGATCTCGCCGAGCCGACGCCAGCGCGGGTTGTGAACGATGATTTTGGGCACGCTCATGATCGTGATTTTGGCCATGATCGGTAGTTTCCAAAAGGCATCGCAGGTGTTACAATTTCTCTGCAATTCTCAAAATACGCAGAGTTACAGTAACGCTATGGCGACTATAAAAAATACAGTTAATACTCAGCCCGCGACTGCCCGCGTCCTAAAAATGATGAAGCGAGCGGGCGTGATGCGAACCCGCGAGCTGACTGGGGAAGGCATTCACCGCGCACACCTCCAACGACTGGAACAGCGCGGGCTGATCGAACGAGCCGGGCGTGGGCTGTACCGGCTGGCCGGCGCCGAACTGAGCGAGCACGAGAGCTTTATCGAAGCCGCGAAGCTAGTTCCGCAAGGCGTGCTCTGCCTGCTCTCCGCGCTGAATTTTCACAACCTGACGACGCAGGACCCGTTCGAGATCTGGATGGCGATCGGTCGCGGCGCGCATCGCCCGCGTGTGGAATCGCCGCCGCTACGGATTCACTACTTCTCCGGGCCTGCGCTTACCGAAGGCGTCGAAGAACATCGGATTGAAGGCGTCACAGTGCGCGTCTACAACGTCGCTAAAACGGTCGCCGACTGCTTTAAATTTCGTAACAAGATCGGGCTGGACGTGTCGCTCGAAGCCCTGCGCGAATGCCGCCGCGAACGGCGCGCGACGATTGACGAGATCGAGTATTACGCCGAAATCTGCCGTGTCACCAGAGTGATGAGTCCTTACCTGGAGGCGATTTGGTGAGACGCAAACCGTTGACCAACCTCGCCGCCTCCGTAGGCGGCCGGCTGCGCGCCATCGCCAAAAAACAGGGCGAGCAGTTGCAGAACGTGCTCAACCGCTATGGCCTGGAGCGATGGCTCTATCGTCTCAGTCAATCGTCGTATCGCGATCGATTCGTACTGAAAGGCGCGATGCTCTTCACGCTGTGGAGCGAAGAGCCGCATCGGAAGACGCGCGACCTCGACCTTCTCGGCTTCGGAGCGAAGAGCATTACGGATTGGGAGCAGGTGTTCCGCCAAATTTGCCTGGTGGAAGTAGAGCCGGATGGCCTTGAGATGCTGGCTGACAGCGTGCGCGGCGAAATCATCCGGGTCGAGGAAGAATACGCTGGAACGCGGATCAAACTGATGGCGATGCTGGGAAAAGCGCGAATTCCGTTGCAGATTGACGTCGGTTTGGGGGACGCCGTCACGCCGCCGCCCCAGGAGATAACCTTTCCGACGATGCTCGATTTTCCATCCCCGTCTCTGCGCGCCTATCGCCCCGAGACGGTGATCGCGGAGAAGTTTCACGCGATGGTTGACCTGGGTTTGAGAAACACCCGGATGAAGGATTTTTACGACGTCTGGAAGCTGTCGCAGCAATTCGAATTCGACGGGCAGATAATTGTCGAGGCGATCCGCGCCACGTTCACACGCCGTCAGACTCCTTTGCCGTCGGTCACGCCGCTCGCATTGAGCGACAAATTCGCTTCAGACTCGTTGAAGATGAGCCAGTGGACGGCATTTCTCCGCAAGAGCGCTTTGAAAGATCAGGAGACGAGTTTGGCTGAGGTTGTGAGCCTACTTGAAAGATTTCTATCGCCGGCGTTGGAGGCGGCGCAAGCTGGTGATCGTTTTCCTCGTCGTTGGGCATTGGGCGGATCGTGGGAGGCCATGACAATAGCCTCCCGTTCGGAAAACGAGCCACATGACTGATTCCTACTCCATAGCAATTCCTCGCTCTCTTATAACCAGGATTTTCGTTGTTTCGTTAGGGGTTGCGTGAGGAGGTTTCAGCACCGAAATGTCCAAATGAAGCGGAAATAGATTCTCCCTTTTCGGACGGAATGAAAACTATCAAACGCGACAGCGAACCGAGGCATGGTGCTAAGTTTTCATATCCAGTTCTCCGCTTCTCTCTATCATTACTGTGATCATAGCTTGGCTAATCTTCGACTCAATTATAAAACCGACACAGCGGTCAAAGAGGATTTATTCGGCTGAGAGGAATTATGAAAAAGGATCCTCAGACTATTGATAGCAAAATCAGGGCAAGGTTGAAAACCTATTCGTCTGTAGATAATGATCATTGGTCCTTTTGCCGAAATGACAAACGCGAACATATGCATGGGTGCGTACAATATCCTGCGATGATGGTTCCCCAAATGCAGAGCGAATTAGTAAACGTAGTAGTCGAAGCAATACCTAAGGTGAAGCGTATCTATGAACCGTTTGTAGGATCTGGCACAGTTATGATTGAGGCCATGAAGCGAGGATTCGATTTTTGGGGACAAGACATCAATCCACTCGCCGTGCTTCTTTGCCGAGCGAAGAGTGGCCCATTTTATCACGAAGCACTAAGTGTCAAGATTGAAGAGCTACTTGGGAACATCAGGGCAGACAGAAAAAACAGGATCGAAGCTCGCTTCAAAGGATTGGACAAATGGTTTAACTCAGAAGTCGCCGATCAATTATCCAAGATCAGGCGCGCGATCAGGAAGGAGAATTGTTTGTGGTGTCGGCGGTTCTTTTGGATGACAATGGCTGAGACGGTCAGGCTGACAAGTAACTCCAGAACAACGACGTATAAACTTCATATTAGGACCCAAGAGGATCTCAAGGAACGAAGAGTATCACCTATTCAGCTTTTCAAGACACTACTTTACAATAATTTAGAGAAATTCTGTGCTCAGAAGAATGTGTTGCTTGAAAATGGCTACCTACTCAGGGGGCGGTATATAGGAGAAATAAACATCGACCTAAATGATTCATCGACAACAAATACATGCTTGATTAATAACACAAAATGTGATTTGTTGGTGACATCTCCTCCTTATGGAGATAATCGGACTACGGTATCTTATGGCCAGTACTCCTTTCTCCCTCTACAGTGGATTGATCTTGAAGATATTGACAGTGGCTTAACCGAAGCGTGGCTTGTCAGCGCTTATGAAATAGACAGGCTGAGTCTAGGAGGGACCCTGAGTAAGGCAGCCGAACAAGTGACAGACTTGCTTGATGTCTCGGTAAACCTCCGGAGGACTTTAAGACATTTGAAAGGCCTGCCTGGAGATGGTGCGCTTCGTGTGGTAGCGTTTTGGCGAGATCTAAATCGCTGCTTGAAACCAACACTTGCTGCGTTAAAAACTGATGGGTACATGGTTTGGACTGTAGGGAATAGGAAAGTTTCAGGGCGGCAAGTGCCGATGGACAAAATTCTATCAGAGCTTCTTATTGCTCACGGGGCCATACTGGTAGAACGTTTTCAACGAACGATCCCATCAAAACGAATGGCTAGGAGAAACAGTATTTCCAATACTATGAGCAAGGAAATAGTGTTAATTATGAGAAAAGGCTCTCGGTAAGAGTGACAATCTAAGGACTCGCCCTACTCTTCCCATATGGAGCCTTTAGTAAGCTTTTCAATATAAGACGACAACCCAGCGGTAAACCACGAGTCCTTTGTGAATCTTTGAGAGTCAATGGGAGCCATAGGTGCAGCCCGTCCCGCATAGTGGAGAATGACCCCATTCCCAGCTCTCACCTCCCCAATGACGGACACGTCTATGGAATGAGATTGAGCAACAAGCATCAACTCATTAAGGTTATTTTGATTACAGCTACCAACAAGCTGCCAGTCGCCCCAGCCTAATGCAAACCGCATCGGATCTACCCCTGTCATAGAGCTGACATACAAGGATTCGGGAGGGAAAACAACAGGTTGTAGGTTTACGTACATCTGTACGCTATTGGCCTCTGCAAGCTGTATTAAAGATGGGTAAAGCCCATCAGAATTGTCGAGGCAAGCAGTCATTAGCCCTCTTTCTGCGATTTCTCTTCCCAAGTGTACTTTGGGTAGTGGCGTCAGTATATTATTTAAGAGGCGCTTTTCCTTTTCTCCGATATTAATTCCCTGTTGTAGGGCCAGGACTCCCGCCCAGAAGAGCCCCAAGTCCCCAATAACAACAATTAGGTCTCCAAGCTGACAACCTAACCTCGACAAGAATCTGCCGCCCTGGCACAAACCAATAGCTGTAGCGGACAAATCAGTTTTACTGCCTTCTTTGATATTACCGCCAATGACTCTTGTATTACACGTATTGCAGCAGTCGTCAATACCATCCAGTAATCTTAGCAACTGCCAGACTGTCATATCATTCCTTAGAATCAGAGATGTGAGCAAACCTAAGGGACGTGCTCCGACGGCGGCGAGATCACTAAGGTTGATTGTAGCCAACAGCCAGCCTCTATAATATGGGTCAGTGTAGCCTAACAAGCTCGCCATCGGCTCGGGGCATGGATCTGTGGTGGCTACGATAGTGTCGTCCCCTCCCACTGCTTCACCTCGGCAGACAATGGCACAGTCATCACCAAAAAGATCTACGCTATTCCGCTCGTAGCGTGGGCGGAATATTGTTTCTATTAGCGCCCGTTCTCCCAGGTCATCCAATTGCTGTGCGGCAGAAACTTTCATCTCTTCTTCATAATGAGAATCTTCTCGGTCTTGATGCTCGGAACGAGGCTACGCTCGATAGCTATATTCCTGGCCATAGAGTCGCACAGATCTAAGCCTATCTGAGAACAGAGGGATTCAAATTTATCTAGGTAGGACCCATGGTGCGGTGACTCGCCGATGACCAAGCAACAGAACTTTTCTCTTTTAAGAACACGTATGATTCCACTGAATGCCAGCTCCATAGATGCAAGGTAGCCGCCCAAAGGATCTTGATTCCTTCTTCTAAACCTAGCACCTATCTCATCTTTTTTAATCGTATTGGTGTCAATTGCTAGCCATAGATTAGACAGCCTCTGGGATTTCACATAATCAGTCATATTGTAATATGGAGGAGAGGTAACAATTAGGTCAAAACTCTCATCCTCAAAATCAAGTAGTTTTTGTGCGCAATCACCCTCAATCACCTTGATTTCAGAAGGGAGTACTAGCTTTTCTTGTAGATCAGTCACCTCAGAATGCAGATCTTCTGCTGCCCTCTCGTACTCGCTCAATTTATTTGCAAAACAGACAAGTGCGTTCTTGTATAGAAACTCTTTAGGTTTTACATTGTCGCAAATCCAACCCCAATGTTTTTCTTGGCTACAACAAAACCTGAGGATTGCCGAAAAGGCAGTGACTCCAACGCAATAATATTCTGAATCAAGATCTTCATTCAATCTAGCCCAAATAGCAGCCAGCTCCGTTAAAGTAGTAGGGTGATACCATGAGATATTTCCCTCCAAGTTAGGTACGGATTTTCTCAATTTCTCTTCGTACTCTCTGTCGGCACGGATATATAGTAGGCTGCTCTGAATTCTAGCTATTAAATTAGCTTTATATTCAGAGAAGCTCTTTGGGTCATAGCTGGCGAGTTTGGCTCGTGTTATCCAAATAGCCATAGGATTTAGGTCAATACCCACGCAAAGCCGCCCCGATTTATAGGCTTCAACGAGAGTTGTCCCACTGCCACAGAAAGGATCTAGAACAATCTCGCCAGGTTCACTAAAGTAGTTGATAAGGATACTAGGTAGTTGTGGAACATACCGAGCCGGATACCAATGATATGCGGCGAAGCTCGAATCGCTTTCCTCGCTAGTGAAGTCCCAATTTACCCGCTTAAGCTCTGAATGGTATAAGTCTTTGACTAGGGATTTCATAAATGCTCTGCCTATCTGGAATTGGTTTAAGATCGGAATTATGGAGTCCGAATTCTGCCAAGATCTCAACCATGCAATCGTTTAACATTTTCCGTTTAGAACCACTGACCTGCCTTGCTGTGAATATAGATACAATGGTCGATTCTGACTTATGGCCAAAGTCAACTGATTTTAGCTCTGCGTTTGTTCCTCTTATCGTTAAGTTGAGTTTCTTAGAGAAAGTCCCTGAGTCGTAAAAGATATAAGGGCTACACGAGATACCAGTCATTTGCTTAACCCTATCCACCAATCTAGACCTATTATCCGGATGACGTAAGTCGAGCTGACCTTTAGGACAAGCGTACCATCCCAGATATACTGGGTTGTAAAAGTTCCCAACTGCGAATCGTTGAATAACCTCTTTGGTCTCAGGAAAATCGAGAAGTTCACGAAGCAACTGCTCATCTGTGAAAAACCAATGCGATTCATCCAAATAATTATTCGTTAGTGCGGTTGTAAGACAATCCGTCAGCATCGCTTGTCCGCTGAGACATTGTTCATCAAAAGCGAGGATTTCGTACGTACGCCGTCTGAGCTCTACCCAGGATTGTAGTAATGGAAGCGCCGCTTCTTCAAAAACTATACCTTGGGGTTCAGGAGTAATGCTTTCAACCAAGCGAACAGGTGCGGTAGGATCAGGAGTCAGGCCTAGGAGTGAAGCCATTCTGAAAACATTATCAATATTGTCGAGGTCTACAAATCCTGCCAAAAGTTTGCCGAGATCAGTTCTTCCGTTTATGAGATCCGCAACAATGTCGACATCGATACCTATGTCCTTGAAAATTTCGTGTAGTCGTAGAGAATTGTTATAATAAATCTGATGGCGTCTTTTCTCTAGGCGATATGTCCCTCTAATTAGCTCTGATACGAACTTTTCATGATTCCAGCCTTTAATTGCGGCAAGCTGGTACTCAAATAAGTGGCCAAAAGCCGGTGTCCCAATATCATGGAGCAGCGCAGCTACCAGAAATGCTCGGCTCTGTTCTTTAGGCCAGTGCCTGGATATCTTTAAATGAAGGCGTGAAGCAAGATGTAAAACTCCTAGAGTATGTGTAAAGCGCCTCGCATCACTCAACGCTGAGCACGATGGTGACGTTGTATTGATCAACCTCACTTCTCGAAGCCTCTGGAGTTCAGGTGAGAATACAACAGGATGGAGCCATGCCGGAATGGTGATCGCTCCATACAATTGGTCGATTACAATTATATCTGCCCCCTTCATGTGTTACTGCCCTTTATATAAAACTCCCACACTGTCCGACCAAATAGCCCTAGCGAGACGGTAGCGATTACCCCTGCCGCCGCCGCCCACATAGGTGAGCCCGCGTTTTTGAGCATCACACCTATGTAAACGGCTATTATACCTATAGCTAGAAACAGAATCATAAGCAACGCCCTCAGTTGCCGGGATGCAGCCGACCAAACATAAAAAGGTTGAGGTAAAAGTTTCTCTATGGGCGCTGCTTCAAACTCCTTGAGGAGCCGGAAGATCCATAAATGGTCCACAGTAGATATCTGTCTTCGGGAATCGGGGGCAAACCCGTTTTTCTCTAAAACCTGGCTAGTGAAAAAACTAATAACTTTTAGTACATAACGTCGATAGTTTGGAGGTGGCCCCCATTTAATCAAATTGATTGCTACAAGGCAATGTGGTAAAAAGAACAGGTATTTGTTTCCCCGGCTACCATCGGAGCTTGAAATATAGTGATGGTTTTCTTGAATGCCCAACAAGGATGCCGTCCGATGTTTCAACCAATCCAGCAAAAATTTTCGGCAATACTTTGACGCATCCTCCCACTCGGATACTTTCACTTTCATAAAGTCATACTCGATCAATGCCAGACTTGCGAGTGCTATCTCGTATGTCCCTCTATTGTGACTTTCTAGAAGTCGCCTACATAGCCAATGCAATGATTTTTCGCACTCCTCCTTAGCGCTGAATGGGCGGTACCGACTAAGTGCCAATAGCACGACCGCGGTCGAGATGATTTTCGGCTCGCCATCTCTATCAGTCTCTGAGTAATAAAACTCTCCCCAGCCACCGCTGGGAAGGCATCGCTTGATCAGTTCGTCCATTGGCGAACAGCTTTCGTTGACAACCGGCAGGCTTGGGGCACAGGCTTCTGCTAGGTAAGCCAATTTGTAGATGAGAGCGGTATCTCGTTTTTTAAAGAAGCGATTACTGTTCCGTTGATCACTCCATGCCTCTTCAAGGACCTGAGATGAGCCTCTAACAAAATCGTCTTCAGAGGAATAACCAGCCTGAAGGAGCACTTGTAGTCCTGCGCTAGTCCCATAAATGCCGTACTGACCACTATTCTCGTTGAAGAACTGACCCCAAGCTCGCTTGTTGCCCGGCAACTGAATTACGTTGCGTATAAATAAATTCTGTATTTGTCCTTGGGACTGTTTTGCTCTATCCTTCAAGTGTTTTACACGACTATAGCTCCACAACACGTTCATTCTCCCACGTGAAATAAACGTTTTCTTGCTGCCTCAACGACTTTGTGGCGCGGATAATCCGACCAACTTGAAATATCCGGGCACCCAATCATATTTGCTATCTTGTGTCGAAAGAACTGTCGCACCAAACGAAGTGGGGCGGCAGCAATTAAACATGTTCCATCAACTCGCTCGTAGTACAAGTATTCACCTTTCCAGGAAAAACGCTTCCAGCACTCGATGAAATTTGAATATTCTTCAACTTCAAGTCTGTGTTGCACAAACGACTCTTTTAAGTCCGCATCCATTGGAAAGATCAGTCGATGAGCGTGAAAACAATGCGACTCCTGTCCGCCGCGGTCACGATCCACACAGGGCGCAACGCGCCCGTGTTCGGTAATTATTGCTTCTCCGTAATGCGGTCTCAATACGTCCCGGACATGGTGGGTAAAATCATAAAGGTCCTTTACTGCCGGCAATGGCAAATCCAACATACTAGGGGTGTGCCCTATAGTTGCTAAAAGGCTATACCCTTCAACTATGGGCCCGAGACCTAGCATTGAGAAGAAGTTTTCATTCTTTGCATAAACCCATTCTTTTTTTGGTTGGCATAAGAAACAGTATTCGTTGCCCATCTTTGTATATTTCGAGTTCGGTGACAGCATCCCTGCATCGTTGAGCTTGATCTTCCGCCCGCGCGCCGCCGGGCACCCAAAGCCGCGGCGTGGCGGCAGGTAAAAGCAGCGATTGCTGCGCACCCGCCCCAGGATCGGGATTCCCAGTCCTTGAACGTGCTTGAGGAACGGCGCGGCGGTGTAGTATGCGTCCATCGCCAGCGCCTACTGCGTCAGCCAGCCGTGCTGTTTAACAAACTCTTCAAGCTGATCGGCCCCGAAGCTCAGCGGATCGGACTGCGGGCTGAACTAGGCGATCCCCAGTGGCAGTCGTCAGACTGCCTTCGCCCACTCTTTCGCTGAGCAGCGACAGGGTGTGACCAGGCTTCATCCCCGAAGCGCCATGCACATAGTTGACTTCGACGGTCCGCGTTTTGGGCCGGTCATAGCTACTGGCATCGAGAATCCTCACTCGCCATGTCCCCAAATCTTCGCGCCGCCACTGTGGCGGGTGAGCCTGGAGCCAGTTCAATCGTGCGGTTCGCAGGCGGCGCAGCCAGTCGTCCGGCTCAATCGTCTCGGCCAGTTGCCCCTTAGATTATCTCAGAGCCTGTTACAAACTTCTCCGGTGAAAGGCAAACATTGCGCTGAGCGTCAGTTCGAGTGGGGTACCCGGGCACGGCCCGGCAGCCGCACGTCAATCAGATTGGGAAGGACCGCACTGCCGGGTCCAAGACTGGCAGCAACAGTCTCTCGAAATTCCTGTACACTTTTGGTCGAGGCAATTTCTTCTTTCACTCCACCAGCTTACCGCTGGTGTTTGCCTCGCGGGGGCTGAGCGCCCTCCCTTTATTTGTCCAAATTCGTGAAAACATCTTCAATCAGAAAGAAGTAGGTGGCAAGTTGCATCAGGTGCGATTAGTATGACTGATCGTATCACGGTGGCCCCCCGATTTCACTTTGACGGGATTTAGACTGCTGTTTTGATCTTTCAACAGTTAATCAGGTTTACCTCTCGGATTTAACGCTTTGAGAAAAGAGGCTCTTTCGTGAGCCCTGAAGCGTCTTCAGAAACAAACCCTCCTTTCGTCATTCAACTTCTCCGCTTGAGGCGGCATGAATGGGCGAGCATTTCCAATGCCACCATAGCGGTCCTGAGCGCCGCCATGAACAAGAATAGCAAGAGACCCGAAGACTCATCTCAAAACTTCCATACAAGTATGCGCTTCCCCGGAAAAATGGCAAGGGGCAGGTGTCAGAATTCAGATTTGATGATTCGGATATCACTTGTTTGTGCTATAGACACGGGCAGGCATCTCCTGCATTTCGAGCTGGGCCAGAGCGGAGAGAGAGGGAATGGCGGGAATCTGCGCGATCTCTTCATCGCTCATCGCCCTCCCTTTCCACGCCCGCATCCAGCCGGGTGACAGGACGACAAAGAAAGACGGGGCGTAGTGGCGCTGCGGCCCGACCGGCAACGCCCAGAACGCGCAAGTCTCGTCGCTGACCTTCGTGTAGTAATAGTAATAGTTCTTTGCGCGCGCCTGTCTGCCATCGCTTCCGTAATCTGGCGCCGGCGTGGCGCGCCAGATCAGTTGATTGACTTCGATGAAGTTCCTCGGAAAGCGATTGCTTCGAGATTGAAACAGGCGCAAATCTTTGACCAGCCTTTCGACTTGAGGCTGCGGCTTGTTGAACTGTGAATCTCGCGCGAGCTTGTAAAGATGATAGCCATAACCGCCCGCGCCAGCGGCGACTGTAATCAGCGCAAAGATGTAGGAGAGGCGCACCTTGCCTAAGCGATTTTTCTGGCCCGAGCTTTCCATCAGTCCTCCTATCGCTCGAACCCGGTCCGATCCGGCGCATCGTCAATACAAGGGTCTCGCTGTGGCGGAATCTGATCCGGGTCATACTCCGGCTGAAAGGCAGATGTTTTCTGATTCATCATTCGGCCGAAGGAGAACGCCGGGCGATTGTCGGCGATGATGGCGGCATTCGCTCTGACCGACTCTGCCGATGTCTTCGCTTCTGTCGCCCCTTCGACAGCAATCGCACTGAGATTCGGCGTGTGGGGCAAGTCATTTTCCGCCTGACAGAACTGTTCTCGTTTAGGTTGTAGCGCGCTTCCGATCGTCGCTAGTGGCGGATATGAAAAACGCACCGGCGGCGCGTTGCCGATGATCGCCACGGCCTGACGGTATTTCACCATCCGGCGGACTTCGGAGGCGTCCATCAGTGCTCGCCCCACTTCCGACGTCCGTTCCGAATCGAATTTCGTCCCGTCTTTGACATCGACCGAAGTGGATTGCCAGACAGTCGCCTGGCCGATCCGCTTGCTGGCGTACTCGGCTGTGCGATGGTCGAGTCCGGGCAGAAAGATCATTGTGCCGATCGAGCCGAGGACCGCGTCGCCACCGTCCATGCCATAGTGGTGATAAACTTGGCCGATGTTCTGATAGCCCAACGCGACCGCCATCTTTCGGCCACGCCAGACGCCGAGCAGTTCATTCAGCCCATGAATGAAGATGTTTCCAGCTTCGTCAAAATTGAAGAGCACCGGCGCCGATTCAGGTGTCAAGTCGCCTTTGCGTAGATGGCTAGCGGCCAGGCCAAACAGAGCGGCGAGCACGACTTTGTAACGAGCTGCGTCGCCTTCCGGCACGACGACGTAGATCGCCGTTCGCGGCTGGCGCAATTCGGTGAAATCAACCGGGCGAACGCCTCGCGCCGCCATCACCGGTGTTATCGGCGAAGAGATCGCTTTGGCGTTCGGGATGTTGAAGGCCGCGCACCGCACGCCCAGGCCGATCAAAACGCCGCCCTGCAACTTCGGCTCGACCTTTGTGAACATTCCCCAGTAGAGCGACACCTTCGGATCCGCCGATGACATCATCAGTTGATTAAGATCGGCGAGTGAGTAAGTTGAGACCAGCTCTTGAATCATCGCCGGCGTCGGACGGGCCTGCCATTGCGCCAGATGCAGAATGATCGCCGTCAATGCGGCGGTCTCGGCCTCCTTCCAGAAAGGATCGGCGGAGGAGTTCTTGTTTACGTCCACGTGGAGAATGATCGAGGACGCTTCGTGCGCCAGTTCCGCGTTGTGACGGCAGGACGGCAGGAAATTCCAGCGGTCAGACCGTTCGGGGTCCTGCAGATCAATCCGATAAACGTTCTCGAACTTGTATGCCGTCTGGTCGTAGAGTTCGCCTTTCGGATCGAGGACGATGGCCGAACCGGTCGCCGACCACGCGCGCAGCCAGGTCATAAAGAAGGTCGCCGACTTGCCCGAACCCGGCGGGCCGAACAGGGCCAGGTGGCACATCGCCTGCGCCGCGTTCAACACTACATCGTAATCCCTGCCCAACCCGCCGAGGGGGAGTTCTCCAGTTTTGATCGGCTCAGATTTGCGACGCGCCAGGTTCAGATCTTTTAGCAGCGCATGGTCCGCCCAGCGCGCCGTGCCGTAGGTCGAGCGCTGAAAAAGCTGGAAGTATGGGAGCGGCAATTGCGCCACTTCGAGTAAAGAAATGAGCGGGCCGACGAGCGCGATCACGTGACAGAAC
>Ga0137375_10006765_pt1 | contig 13606 bp, 11 predicted proteins | sample SagtaG_24_FD_104936 | JGI IMG/M metagenome (GOLD analysis project Ga0137375, IMG submission 104936) | Vadose zone soil microbial communities from Sagehorn Ranch, Mendocino, California, USA - Sage1_R_113_16 metaG | ecosystem: Environmental > Terrestrial > Soil > Vadose zone | place: USA... | reverse complement strand
GAGAGCCGCAGCCCCAGCCCGGTGCCCTCGCGGCCGCGCACGGCGGCCGAGTCGACCCGCCCGAACTCGGTGAACAGCTTGGCCTGGTCTTCCGCTTTGATGCCGATGCCGGTGTCGTGCACCGTGAACGCGACCAACGACGAATGACGAATGACCAAGGTTGATCCGGTCGGGTCATTCGTCATTCGTCGAAGAGTAACCGCTACCTCAGTGTGCCGGTGAAGCCGAGGATCGCGTTCAAGGGCGTACGCAGCTCGTGGCTCATGCTGGCCAGGAAGGCGCTCTTGGCGCGGTTGGCACGCTCGGCCTCGGCGCGGGCCTGCTCGGCGGCGGCGAATAGGTGGGCGTTCTCGATCGCCAGGCCGGCACGGTCGGCCAGGTTTTGCAGCAGGAGCTGGTCGGCGGCGGTATATGGCCGCCCGGGCCGATCGCGCGCGATGCCGAGCGTACCGAGCAGGCGGCCGCGCGCCCGCAGCGGCACGATCAGCAGGCTCGCCATGCCGAAGCGGTCGAGGCACGGCCGATACTCCGGCTTGATCTGGGCGCGGATCTGCTCGGGCGGCACGACCGGTATCAGCAGCGCCTGGTCGGTCTGCACCACTCGTCCGGCCATGCCTTCATGCGCGGGGTAGGCGGCGGGAAACAGAGCCCGCATACAGGCTATGCCATCCGGTCGGGGGTGCCCGATCGCCATGACCTGCATCGACTGCCGATCGTCGGTGAGGGTGGTGAGAATAGCCGCATCGCCGATCAGCTGGGCAACTCGATTGGCGATGGTCTCGAATAGCGGCTGAAGCTCGCGGCCGGCCTCGGCCAGCGCGCGGGAAACGTCGGCCAGCGCGATGGCCTGGTCGGCGTGCTGCTGAATCTGCTGCTCGAGCTGCGCTTGCTCGGCGATTTTGGCGGCGAGCGCGGCGTTGGCGCGCGCGAGCTCGGCGGTGCGATCGGTCACGCGCTGCTCCAGGTCGGCGTTGAGCTGCCGAATCTGATCTTCGGCCAGTTTGCGCGCGGTGATGTCGAGCATGATGCCCTGTAGGAACAGCGGCCGATCATCCGCATCGCGCACGATCACCGCCTCGTCGCCGAACCACACCACCCGCCCGTCACGCGTCAGAATGCGAAACTCGGAGCGCATCGGCGTATCGCCGGCGTGGGCGCGCGACATATCGGCCAGCACCTGGCCAAGATCGCGCGGGTGCAGCTGCTTGAGCCAGCGCTGCGAGTCGGCCATCCATTCGGCCTGGCTGAAGCCCAGGATCTTTTCGACCTGCTCATTCACATACAGCGTGCTGCTGGTCTCGTCGAGCGCCGCCTGATAGACGATCGCCGGGATATGCTCGATCAGCATGCGGTATTTGGCTTCGGCCGCGCGTAGCGCCTGCTCGGCCTGGATGCGTTCGGTGATGTCGCGGTAGTTGAGCACCACCGCGCCCACGCTCGGCTCGGCCAGCATGTTATTGGCCACCAGCTCGATCCAGCGCCACCCGCCATCGGCATGCCGCACGCGACCATGGGCGGTCGCGCTCTCCCCCGGCTGTTCCGGCAGCGCGGCCAGGCGCGCCCGGATATCGGCCTGATCCTCGGGGTGGATCAGCGCGAAGCCATCGCGACCGGCTAATGTCTCGGGCGCATAGCCCAGAATGCGGCTGGTCGACGGGCTGGCGTAGTAAATGATCCCAGTGGCGCCTACGAGCGCAATCCCATCCGAGCTATGTTCGATCAGCGCGCGAAAGCGCTGTTCGCTGGCATCCAGCAGCTGATCGGCACGCAGCTTTTCCGCTTGAAGCCGGCGCTGCTGCAAGGCGTTCTCCACCGCCGCGCCCAGGCGCGCGAGCCGATCTTTGATCAGGTAGTCGGTCGCGCCGCGCTGGATCGCGGCGACCGCGCGATCCTCGCCGATCGTGCCGGACACGATAATGAACGGAATATCCAGCTTGCGTGCGCGCAGCAGCTCGAGCGCATGCAGCGCATCGAACTGTGGCAGGGCATAGTCCGCGAGGATGAGGTCGAGCGACGGGTCGAGCGCGGCCAGGTACTCAGGCTCGGTTTCCACCCGCCGCCACACGGGCGCGAAGCCGGCCCGGCGCAGCGCATGCAGCGCTAGCTCGGCATCGGCCGGTTGATCCTCCAGAATTAAGACATGCAGTGGTATGGACATCTTGACTCCCAGGCACGCTAGGCCAGCGCCTTAACGGGCTTGTTCACTCGCCGTCGCCCGCCACACCCAATAGGATCGGCGGGTGGTTGAGCAGCAGTGCGGTTTCGACGATCTGCCGATAGCGATCCTCGCTCGCGCGTAGCGCCGCATGCGCCTGCGTGCGCGCGCTGATGTCGCGCAGGATTACCGTGTACAGCGGCTGCCCGGTCGCTACGGTCTGTGAGATCGTGGCCTCGATCGGGAACTCCGTGCCATCCGCGCGGAGCGCGGTCAAATTCCCCGGCGAGCGCGTGGAGCGGCTGGTAACGCCGATCTGGCCGAAGGCATGAATATGCGTGGCATGGACGCTACGAAATGGGGGTGGGATGAATCGGTCGATCGGCTGGCCGATCGCCGCTTCTGCCGAGCAGCCGAACATCTGCTCGGCGGCCCTGTTGAAGACCACGATGCGCTGCGCTGCGTCGATCGAGATAATCGCATCCATGGCCGACCCAATGATACCAGCCAGCCCTTCCTGGCTCTCGCGTAGCGTCGCCTCAACCCGCTGCCGCTCGGCGATCTCTGCCTGCGCCAATTGGTAGAGCCGGGCGTTGTCGAGCGCGATCGCGGTGCGGCGGGCCAACTCTTCGGCCAGTGCCAGATCATCCGGGCCGTAGCACCGCTGCGACTCGCCCAACGCGAGGGTGATCGCGCCGAACGTGCGCCCTTGCAGCACCAGCGGCACGCAGATATAGGATGCGAGGCCCAACCAACGCAGGGTCTCGAGGTGTTCGGCATCGCGAGCGGACGCCAGCAGCAGCGCGTCGGACGTCTCGGGACACAGCTCCGGCCGGCCGGTATGGATCACGTGTGGCACGAGGTGTTCCGCCTGCGGGTCGAGCAGGTAGCGGTCGGGGCGCGTGCGCACCAGCGCGATCCGGGCCGGATCGACATGCGCCAGCGCCAACCTGTAGATCCTGCCATCCGCTTCGAGCATATGGACGGCACACCAGTCGGCCAGATCGGGGACAGCGAGCCGCGCCACGCGATCGAGTGTGGTCGCATCGTCGAGCGAGGCGGCCAGCAAGGTGCCCGCCGCGGCCAGGAATCGCTGCGCCACATCCGCGCGCTTGCGCTCGATCGCATAGCGGATGGCGCGCGCCAGCCCACCGCCCGCGACATGCCCTTTGACGAGATAATCCTGTGCGCCGGCTTGCACGGCGCGCAATCCAAGCGCCTCGTCGGCCAGGTCGGTCAAGACGATGATGGGCGTCCGTGGCGCGTGCTCCAGCAACTTCATCAACGTTGCCAGGCCCTGGCTGTCGGGCAAGCTCAGGTCGAGCAGGATCACATCAAACTCCGCCTGACGCAGCTGCTGCAGGGCGTTCGCCAAGCGCTCGACGTCGGCGAGTTCGAACTGGGCGACGTCGAGCGCCATGAGCGCCTCGTGGATCAACAACCTATCGGTCGGGTTGTCTTCGACCAGCAGCGCGCGAATGGGTTGATTGCTCATCGTATTCACCTCGTTGGCAGCGTGACGACCACGCTGGAGGGCAAAGGCACGCCCTTTAGGTGGGCGAGCGCCTCACAACCGCCTAAAGGCGGCACTACGTGATCAACCAAACGGTAAAGTAACTCTGAAACTTATCTGAGCGATAGCGTGATTGCTCATTGCAAGCCATTCCGGGCGCCTGCAGCCTGGATGATCGCGGGCACCAGATCGACCTGTAGCCGATCTTTGTCGACAAAGGCGTCCGCGCCGGCGGCTAGTGCCGCCTGCGCATAGCCCGCCGCGCCGAGCTGGCTCATCGCCACGACATCCAACGACGGCAGCATGCGCCGGAGGTCGGCGATCAAGCCACGCGTGCTGCCGATCGACCCACTCATCCCGATCAGCGCCGCCTGCGGGTTGGTTGCCGCCGCCAGTATCAGCGCATCGGATGCACGAAAGGCCGCCCCCGCCACGCGGATCGTTTCGCAATGCTGCTCGTCCAGGTACTGCACCACGAACCGCAAGAATGCCGGATTGGAATCGATGACCAGCACCGTGATTGGGAGCATCAGCGTCAACTTTCAGCAGATCACTGCGGCAGTACGCGTGCGCGCCTTCGATCTGGCGGCGCTGTCTATGGTAGCGGCTCTATGGCGGGAAGTCGAGCGTACAACTACCGTATTTTGGGCGGGAAATCTACCCATGCCGGGGATTCGCAGCGATCCGCAAGGACGAGCGGCCAGCCTGGCCATAATCCTACCTTCTGATTGACACCCCGCGCGGAACTAAGCTATACTGTTCTATCAAGGGCTTTACCGAGCGCGCCGTCACTACCGCCGGCACATTCCACGCGCTGATCAACCCGGCCCAGCAGCCCGCCCGAACCCGCGGCGGGCTGCACCGGACGACCGCATGGAAGATCGCCCCCCGCTTATGCGCAGGCCAACGGCCGCAAGCGAGGATGCGGCCTATGCGGCGATGATTGTCGACGAGTTAGCCGATGCAGCGACGCCGGCCAGCGCCGTGGCCGCGTAAGGACGCTGATTACCAGCGTTTTCCGGGTATCGGCAGCTGGTCGCGCTGGCGCTCGCCGACGCACGCGGCACGACGGCGAGCTGCCCCGAGATCGATGAGGATGATAATGGTAGATCAAGAATCAAAACGCACCGCCGACCAGCTCGACCTGCTGGCCGAGCAGCTGGCCAGCCTGGGCGGCGCGCCATCCGCACTACGCATGATCGCCGCGGCCCAGCGCGGCGACGACGCCATGGCCGAACATTGGCTTACGCAGTTTCTGCACCATGTCGAGATCGGCGAGCTGCTGGGCGCCGCAGCGCTCAAGCTGGAGCAGGCGGCGGCCGATGGGAACCTGGACGCACGGCGGGCGGCCGAGCACGTCGCGGCGGCCGGCGCGATCTACTACGGTGAGGGGTGACGGCTCCCAAGGCTAAAGCACTTGGGCTTCAAGGGGATGCCGCCCCATCCCACAAACCTACAATCGAAGTGTTTGCAGACCACGTTGCAAGATGTTAAGCGCCGCATTCTTATCGCGATCCATCACCAGCCCACAGTGAGGGCAGGTGTGGACGCGCTCGCTCAAATCCTTCTCGACCAGCTCACCACATTGGGAGCACATCTTGGACGTGTTGCGGGGGTTCACCAGGATGACCATTCGGCCAGCTTCTGCCGCTTTGCCGATCGTCATACTGATGAACTGCGTCCATGCCACGTCCATGATGCTTTTGCGCATTTCGCGCCCGCGTCTTGCCCCCATCTGCTGTGGTGCGAGGTCTTCAAACACGATTATTTGATACTGATTGACCAGTTCACGGCTGCGCTTGTGCGCAAAGTCCGAGCGCCGGTTGGCTATCCGCTCGTGGATTTTCGCCAGCAACACCTTTTGCCTGGCGTTCTCTTCCCAATCCTGGGCATTCTTCGCCGCGTCCTTGCGTTTCTGGACGCGCTTGAGATCGGCCTCATCGCGGCGATAGAAACGTGGGTTCTCGATCTGCTCTCCATTGGAGAGGGTGGCGAACGATGCAAGACCGACATCTATGCCAGTGATGTGTTCGGTCGGCGGCAACTCTTTTGTCTCGGTCTCACACGAGAAGGCGACGTACCACTTGCCCGTAGGAGCGCGCGTGAGTGTGACGGTTTTGGGCGTTCCCTCCAGCGGTCGGTGCAACACGATATGCACCGCGCCGACTTTCGAGAGAATCAGCCGGTCTCTATCGAGCCGAACGCCGTTCCCATACTGCGGATAGGTGATACTGTCGTAGCGCCCGAACTGCTTGAAACGCGGGTAGCCGGGATCGTCAGCCCCTTCTTTCACGCGACGAAAGAAGGCTTGAAAGGCCAGGTCAACGCGCTGCGTCACGTTTTGGAGCACCTGACTATGCACCAGCTTGAGGGAGGGCCGTGTTTCCTTCCAGCCAGGCAGCATGGCTTTCGTCTCATACCAGGAGAGCGAAATGCCCTGCTCATATGCATCCCGGCGCGCTTCAAGCACCTGATTGTAGACCCAGCGGCACTCCTCAAGCTGTTGCTCAAGGATGCGCCGTTGGCCGTTCGTGAGATAGATGCGATATTTGAAGGCTTTTCGCATACATTTAGTGTAGCAGACAACTTCCTAAAACGCCACGTTTGTGCTAACCAATCCAGCGGTCTGAGGCTGCTAAAGCGAGAAAAGGGCTTATATCCCAGGGCTAAAGCACCTGGGGTTTACGCCCTCTTTTTCTAACCGTTGCGCTGGGGTACCGGCAGAGGACCTTAGCACATCTGTACGTCGTATACCACAAATCAAAGAATAGCGCAATGGGAAGCCGTAAACACAACGGCTATCAGTCGAGCGCGGACGCCGTTCGTGCCGCCGTGCTCCCATTCCTCCGCTCCCGAAAGTGAGCGGTTTCCTTGGAGGTTTTTGATGAGCACAGACGCAGGCACGGGGATGTCCATCGCATGTTCGGTCGCGCCGATGCTGTCGGTTCGCAATGGCGCGCGCGCGGTTGAGTTCTACATCTCGGCATTCGGGGCGATCGAGGTCTACCGCGTAGGGGATCCCGGCGGTGCGGTGGTGGCGCGGCTGTCGATTGATGGCGCCGAGTTTTGGCTGAGCGACGAGTCGCCTGAGCACGGCAACTTCAGCCCAGAGTCGCTGGGCGGTAGCTCTGCGCGGATGATCTTGACCGTGCCGGATCCTGATGCGGTGTTCGCGCGGGCACTTGCGGCCGGCGCCCAGGCGGTCGTCGCGGTGGAGGAAGCGTATGGCTGGCGCGTGGGTCGCGTGGTCGATCCATTCGGCCACCACTGGGAGATCGGCCGTCCGCTTGAGTCGTAGATCACGGGCATGCGGGTCGGCGGTGTTGGGCCGCCGATTGTGCCGACACGGCGGGGAGATTTCCGCGTGCAACCGCGCATTGCGCCGCTCCGACGGGATGTGCAGCACCTTGCAGCCGACTCGCAGCTCAGCGATCTGGCTCGCCGCGTGATGCCGCCATAGGTGGCCTTGGCCGAGGTTGTCAATCGGCCGGACGTGCGGCGGGCGCCATCCCCGGCGGCGGCATTATGAGCGCCCGCGCGATTGCGCGCCACTACGCCATGTTAGCCGGCGATGATCCGACGAAGACCGCAGCGTACCTGGTTGCCGAAGCAATTCGAACCCAGCTTGATCGTGATCGCTAGCGAACGCGACATGGCGGCGTTGCTGCGTCATTTCATCGACACCCTCCTGGCCCCCTTCCTGCCAGTCTGAGAGGTTTCTGAGGTATCCGTAGTCGCCGTCGTCTCTCCAAGCGGGTGATCACGTTTTGGATGAGCTGCCGGTGGTGTGTCTGGTTGCTCGTGTGAAGCCCCCGCCGGCAATGCGCTCGTACACCACCGCCTGCCAGGCCCCGGCGTTGCGCGCGAAGCGCTGCTGCAATCCATTGCGCCGCACAATCGCGTCGACCGCCGCGCTCGAGTGAGCGAAAACCCGGAAGGTGGAGCGCTGTAGCCACAGCAGCGCATTTTCGGCGCGCAGGCCGGCGCGGACCCACCAGGTGTCGCGCGGGTAGACCAGCCCATACAAGCGCGCCGCCTTGGCCGACGATCGGTCGACCAGCGTGGGCATATCGTGGTAGCAGCAAATCACCCGGTCGAGCGTCACGATATCGGCCGACGGGAGCGTATCGGCGATGTCGACAAAATTGCCGTGGTGATAGATGATGCGCTCAGCATGCTCCTGGCGGGCGGCTTCCTCACGTGCGACAGCGAGGTAGGCCGTCGAAGCCTCCACGGCGGTGGCGGTCGCGGCGCCGGCCTTGAGCAGCGCGTGCTGGATCGCCCCAACCCCACCGCCAATGTCGAGCAAGGTCTGCCCTGCGACCGGCTCGCGCATGAGCGCGTCGAGCAGGAGCTGAGTGGTGCGCGCCGGCCCGGCACGGCGGTACTCGCGCAGCTTGCGGGTTGCTTCCGCGCGATTGAATTGCTCCTCGATCCCGCAGCACTGGCAACAGTTCATCATGATTGTCTCTGGCAAAAAATGGATTTCCGATAGCCTATACTACGCCCCTGTATCAACGCGCTGGTTCTCCTGATCGGTAGCGTTGGGCGAGGCAGGCGCCAGATCCAGCTGATCTAGCGGTATCTCGGTGAACGGCGGCGGCGCAGGCTCCTCGGGTAGATCCTCGCGTGGTTCCTCGCGATATGCCGAGCCCAGCATCTCGCTGGCCCAGGCAGGGCGCTCGAGCTTGGGTGGCAGTGGCCGATCGTCGCGCTCGACCGCGGAAGCCACCCGCCGCACCACGGTCGGATCATCGCTCTGGCGCCGGCCATAGCCATTGCCGTCAGGTAATTGGACCGCGTGGCGAAACAAATCCTCGGTCGAAGTCCCGTATGGATCGACCTCTTCCACCCGAAGCATCGAGTAGTGCGATCCGAGGTTCGGATCGATACCCCACGGGCGGCGCGTGTTGGTGGTCAGTAACATCGCCAGCGCGCCCGCAAGCGCCACTATCAGCAGCCCAAACGCGGTGATCAACAGGTAGTACGATTGCCTGGGCACGTCGGCCATGGCTATCAGCATCACAATCACCCCAGCCAGACCGAGCAGGCCAAGCACGCTCGCCGTAAGGTAGATCGGGCGGGCGCTCGATTGGGGATACGCAGTTCTGTTCGACATAGGATGCTCCTCCGAGAGCAGTCGGCGCTCAGCAGGATCCAGTTGGCAGCTGAGCATGCAGCAGAAGTACGCAAGTACAATCGTGCCAGTTCCAATCATTTGGCGGCACGATGAGGTTAACCCGCAGGCTGATTACCTGGATCCGCATGTGCCAACCGATCTTCGATGATAGCCACCAGAAAGGGCTCAATCCGTTCCCACACTGCATCGCCGCGCACAATCAGATCCGCATGCACGCGCGAGGGTTCGATGTACCGCGTATGCCCCACCCGCGCACTTTCCCGATAGTAGGTGGCGATGAAGTTGGGATCGCGGTTGGCCCGTCCGCCTTGCATATCGCGCAACAAGCGCCGTAGGGCTCGCTCATCGGCATCTAATTCGACAAAGAAACGAATGTCCAAGCGCTCACGTACGGTCGGTTCGTGGAGCAGCAGATGACCCTCAACGAGGATGATCTCCGGTCCGTCTGTTTGCTGGAGGAGGTCGTCCAGATCGCGTAGTACATGGTTCCAAGCAATCGCATCGGGATGGTTGGCGTCGAACATGCGCGTGCCGGTAGCCTGCGAAAAGAACGTGGGCCCGAGGGATCGGTCCTTGTGCATATACCGATCAGTTGTCAGGATGAGGACTCGGCGCTGGTGCAGGCGCTGGAGCGCCGCAGCCAATGCGCTGGCCAGTGCGCTTTTTCCCGAAGCGGAGCCGCCAGCGATCCCGACTACAACGCGTGGTGGCATACGGAGTACTCCTGCCCTATCTCGCCGCCCGTCGCGCGGCGCCGTAGGTAAACGCCCGATCGATTGTGCGTCAGTATAACACGGGCAGCACCGGCGCGCGCCCACGCGCGTGCCCACAGAGGTGTGGCGTACATCTATCAGCACCGCCCAGACCCGCTCCGGCAGCGCGCCGCAGAGATGCAACCTGGCGGGCCCACGTCAGCGCGCTGGCGATCAGCGATGCCGAGCGCGAGCAACTCGCGGCCCGCTATGCGGTCGGTCAGGAGCTCTGGCGCGTCCCGGTCTCGCATTTCACACCGTGGGATTTCAAGCGGTTCCTGGCCGATTTCAGTCGGCGGCGGAACATCCACGGCCACGCGCCGATCAACTCTGTTTGGCGCTCCCTGCCATAAGAATTGGTCGCGCCGCTCCTCTAAGCCGATGTGCTGTGCGTGACCGTGGATAGGATATAAACTTATGCTGGCCCAGGCTCATCTACCAGCTGACTGACAGTACGGTCTTGCTTAGCGCGGCGGCTGCCGTGGAAGAAAATTGGTGGAGCGAATTCACGACGATGGTGAGTCTGGCGCGGCCAATGCCTCGGCCAGGGCCTGCTCTAATGGTAGTGACCGCCCTTCGTCCCAAGCTGCTGCGAAGGCATCTTCGCCAAGCTTCGCCCTTGTCTCAGCGATCAGACGCTCGTTCGTATGTATCTCGTCCGGATCGAGGAGAATGCTCATTGTTTCCCCCATTGCCTCTGCGGCGCCGAACAGCCGTGCAGCTTTGTAGGAATCGCCTTCGACCTGGGCCGTACCGGCTAATCCCGCGAGGACTGATAGGATCCGCCAGGCGTAGCCGATCGTCTGCGCTTGATCGTATGCTTGCGCAAAGTAGCGCCGTGCCGCTGACCCATCACCCCCTGCGCGTGCGACGTACCCCAGCTTTGCAAGTGCCATTGTGACGGAGATCAAATGACCGTCCGCCTGAAAGATGGCCAGCGCTTCTTCGAGCAGCGCCCGGGCGCGGGTATGGTCGTCGAGGAGACTCACTGCGGCAGCAAGACCCTGACGCATCCAGGCGCCTATATCGGGGTGCTCCGCAGCAAGCTGGCGTCTCTCGTCGTAAACGGCTTGGAATTGGGCCAGCGCGCCCGCATAATCGCGCTTGGCAATATCGCACCAGGCCAGGCTCCACCGGTCCGCCCAGGCATCGGGAGAGCCGAGCAGCTCGGCGACGCGTTGACACTCCTCAAAGGCTGCGCGTGCGGCGGCGTAGTCGCCCTGCGCACGCGCCAGCGATCCTTCGCTGTACAGCGCACCGCGGCGCTCCTCTGGAAATGTGGCAGCACTTGGCAAGGCGAGCGCCGCCTGGATCCAGCGTCGCCCCTCGCTTGCATGGTTTTCCCAAAAGAAGAACTCAGCACCGATCAACAATGCTGGCGCCGCGTGGTCGGTCGCCAGCGCCCAGCTGAGCACCGCGCGAATGTTATCAAGCTCCAGATTCATGCGGTTGAACCAGTTCGTGAAACCGCCTTCCGGTGTTCGGCTGAGCAGCGAGATACAGTAGGTGGCGTGTCGCTGCCGAATGGTCTCTTCCTCGCCGCTCTGGGCCAGCCGCTCCAGCGCGAACTCGCGAATCGTTTCCAGCATCACGAAACGCGGCTCGTCGCCGCTTCCTTCCACTTGGCGAAGTAGACTCTTATCGATTAGCGACTCCAGGCCGCCAAGGATGGCATCAGTCGGGATCAAGGCCGCAAGCTCGCCTCCGGCCTCAGCCCGCTCGTCGGCGAGCACCACCTCGGCCGCCTCCAGCGTGCAGCCGCCGGCGAACACGCCGATCCGCGCGAACAGCGCCTGGTCGGCGGCGTCGAGCAAATCGTAGCTCCACGCGATCGCGCTACGCAGGGTCTGCTGCCGCACCGGTAGGTCGCGCGCACCGCCGGTCAGAAGGTTGAGGCGCTTGTCGAGCCGGCTGAGAAGCGCCTTCGGGGGGAACAGCTTGCTGCGCGCCGCGGCCAGCTCGATCGCCAGCGGTAGCCCGTCCAAGCGGGCACAGATTTCAGCGATCGCCGGGGCATTCTCAGCGGTGACGGCGAAGTCCGACCGCACCGCTTGGGCGCGCTCGATGAATAGGCGCACTGCCTCGTACTGCGTCAATCGCTCGATCGGCGGCAGGTGCTGAATATCCGGCAATCTGAGGGACGGGACTTCGAACTCATGCTCGCCGTAGAGGTGCAGCGCTTCGCGGCTGGTGACCAGCGCCTTAATCGTCGGCGCCGCGGCCAGCAACTGGGATATTTGTGGCGCGGCGGCCGCTACCTGCTCGAAGTTGTCGAGCACGAGCAGCATCCGCTGCGGTCGCAGGAACGTGGCGATCGTTTCGGCCAACGGCCGGCTGACGGCCTCGACGACGCCGAGCGCCTGCGCGATCGCCGCGAGGACCAGATTGGGCTCGCGCACCGAGGCGAGCGGCACGAACGACACGCCGTCACGGAACGCGTCGAGCAGCTCGGCCGCGGCCTGTATCGCGAGACGAGTCTTGCCGATCCCGCCCGGCCCAGTGAGCGTGAGGAGCCGTGTTTCGGGCTGGCGCAGAAGGTTGACGATCGCCTGAATGTCTTCTTCTCGCCCAATCAAGGGCGTAGGCTGGAGCGGCAGGTTATCGGGGCGGTGGTCCAGCGTCTTGAGGGGCCGGAAGTCGGCGGGCAGATCTGGCGCGACGACCTGAAACAGGTGCTCCAGGTGCGTCAGACCTTTCATACGATGCTGGCCCATGTCACGCATGGTCACATCCGCATATGGCTGCGCGGTCAGCGGCGATACGACCGGCAATATCATCGGCCCAGACCCGCAGCTTGGCCCACTTGGCGATAATGGCGGGCTGACCCCGACACACGCCCTGCTAGCAGGCAGTCCGACGATCGAAGCGGGGATCACGACAGCCGGCGATGGCACGCTGATCGCCACAGATCAACGTGGTGTGCACCGGCCGCAAGGCACACGCGCCGATATCGGTGCCTATGAGGCCAATGCGCTCCCGCTCCTGATCACTGTGCAGCCATTGCTGCTCCATGCCAATAGCACCGAAACGCAGACCCTTAGCATCCAGGGGAGCGGATTTGTTGTTGGTGCACGCGTGCAATGGAACGGGGCCGACCGCTCGACCATGTATGTGAGCGAGCATGAACTCACCGTGCAGCTTGAGCCGATCGATACCGCTAAGGCTGGACAGGCCACTGTCCGAGTGCGCAATCCTGGCCCCGGCGATGGGAGCACCGCCGATGTGGTGATTACGGTCCAGGCGCTGGTCTTTCTCCCTATGATTATGCACTAAGAAAGAGCTCATCCGCTTTCCCTTCTAAGAAATTCAGGTTCTTCAGGGGTTGCCCTGGCCGCCACGAGATAGAGGCAGCGTGTGCGGCCTAATGCGTACTGAAGAACCACGCCCCGATATAGGCGGCGATCCCAAACCGAATCGATTTTCCAATGAAGGTCGCGAGCAGGAACTTGGGAAACGGGTATGCAATCCGCCCTGCAATTATCCTGCAGAGATCGGTCAAGAAGTTGGGTATCGCGGCGAGCGTCAAGATCGTCAGGAACGGATAGGCACCGATCCAGCGGAACAAGCGGTCATACCAGCGGGATTGGTTTGTCTCAGGAGCGACGAACCCACGCGATGCATAACCAGCCGCGTATCCAGTAAACTCGCCAAGGGCTGATCCAAGTCCGGCGACAATGCTTACGACCAGCGGATTGAGCGCTTTTCCCGCTAGGAACGTCGCAACCATCGTCGGGCCGGGGATAAACAAGGTCATGCTTCCCACAAACGTGACGACGAAAATCCCGCCATAGCCCAACAGGGCCATCTGTTGCGCATCAATCGGGATCGACCAGAGACTAAAACTGATCGCTATGCTAACAGTGAAATGCATTTCACTGGTAATAGCACAGGGGCGCTGAGGAAGCGGAGTGGCGGACAGCTGAAGATGGCGTAAGGCAGATATTGCCTGCTCGCACCAAAGAATAGACACAACGCGGGCGGTGACGCTCGCTCGGGCCGCAATGCATCCATAGCGCACGGCAGACCATGCGAATGGCAGGCGCGGT
>Ga0137375_10006759_pt1 | contig 13612 bp, 9 predicted proteins | sample SagtaG_24_FD_104936 | JGI IMG/M metagenome (GOLD analysis project Ga0137375, IMG submission 104936) | Vadose zone soil microbial communities from Sagehorn Ranch, Mendocino, California, USA - Sage1_R_113_16 metaG | ecosystem: Environmental > Terrestrial > Soil > Vadose zone | place: USA... | reverse complement strand
CCGCCCTTGGACTTGATCCAGTCGATCAGCTCGCGCGCCTCTTCGGTGCCCTGCTCGTACTCGATGCCGGCATACAGGTCCTCGGTGTTCTCGCGAACGACGATCAGGTCGACGTCGTCGAAGCGCGTGCGCACGCCCGGGTACGTCTTGCAGGGGCGCACCTGCGCGTAGAGGTCGAGGCTCTTCCGCAGCGCGACGTTGACGGACCGGAAACCGCCGCCGACCGGCGTTGTGATCGGCCCCTTCAGCGCGACGCCGGTCTCGCGGATCGCGTCGAGCACCTCGTCGGGCAGCGGGTTGCCGCCGTAGCGCTCCATGACGTCGGCGCCCGCCTCGCGGACGTCCCAGTCGAACTCGACGCCGGTCGCCTCGAGGACCCGTCGGGTGGCCTCGGTCAGCTCCGGGCCGGTGCCGTCGCCGGGGATCAGGGTGACGCGATGAGCCACGGCGGCCGATGGTACTTATGCCAGCCGAGGCTTCGCTTGCGAAGCCTCATCAGAGGAGGCGCGGGCTGTGCCCGCGCCCCGATAAACCACCGTCTTGGATCGTCTCGAATAGAGCGCGAAGCTTCGGCCCCGGATAGCATCACGCGCCCATGACCCTCGCTGAGGTAGCGGCGCAGGCGGACGAGCTCGCCCAATCCGGCGACGAGCGGCAGCTGGCCACGCTGCGCCGGCAGTGGGACGAAGAGGTCGAGTCCGCGGCGCGGAGCCAGGACTACCGGCAGCGGGCTGTCGCGTACCGCGCGATCGGCCAGTTTCGCTTCCGGCAGAAGCTCGAGCTGCTGCGGCGCGGGCTCGAGGATGACAGCCCGGCGGTTCGCGGCTCGGCGCTCGTGTCGGTCCAGCAGCTGTCGAAGACGAGCCCGGGGCTCGTCAACTCGATGCGGCCGCTGCTGCACACGATTGCGTCCAGCGATGCGAACCAGGCCGTCCGCCGGCTGGCGATCGTGTGCCTGCGCAACGGCTCGCCGCAGCGCGAGACGATCGTCCTGCTCAACGGGCTCGCAGAGAACGACGACGAGGAGCCGGAGCTGAGGCAGGCTGCGCGGACGGTCGCCGCGGATCTGAAGAAGCGCGCAGCCGCGAAGAGCTAATTACCCGCGCAGAAGCTGCAGACCTGCGTTTCCAGTATGCGCCCGCAGCTCGGGCAGAACCGTCCGGAGCGACGCCACTCGAGCAGGCTCTTGTGCACGCCTGCTACCACCATCAAGTAGCCGGCCGTCAGGACGGCGAGAACAGCGATATTTGGATCGAGCTCCATGGTTTCGAGTCACTGTTTTTTCCGGCGCGCGTGAGGGTGCGCCTGGAAATACAACTCCCGACGACGCCGATCGGATACGTGTGTGTACAGCTCGGTCGTGGCCAGATCGGCGTGACCGAGCATCTCCTGTACCGAACGAAGATCGGCCCCGCCCTCGAGCAGATGGGTGGCGAACGAATGTCGCAAGAGGTGCGGGTGGACCCGCTCGGGCTCGAGGCCGGCGTTCGCGGCCAGCCGGCGGAGGATCAGGAACGCGCCTGCGCGCGTCAGCCCGCCGCCCTTCGCGTTCAGGAAGAGCTCGGGGCGGTGCCGCGAGTCGAGGAACGGCCGCCCGCGCGCGAGGTAACGGCGCAGCGCCTGCACCGCCTGGCGGCCGATCGGCACGATCCGTTCCTTCGAGCCCTTCCCGATGCAGCGCACGAGCCGCGCGTCCAGGTCGACGCTCGCCTTGTCCAGGCCGACCGCCTCGCTGACCCGCAAGCCCGCGCCGTACAGCAGCTCGACGAGCGCGCGGTCGCGCAGCGCGCGCGGTGTCGTTCCGGAAGCCGCTTCGACCAGACGTTCCGCCTCCGCCGGCGAGAGCGTGCGCGGGAGCGTTCGGCGGCGGCGCGGCAGCTCGAGCTCCGCGGCCGGATTGTCGTCGCGTGCGCCGAGCAAGGTCTGGTGGCGGAAGAACGACCGGATTGCGGCGACGCGACGTCCGATCGTCGCCGGCGAGAGTCCCGCGGCGCGCAGCTCGGCGAGGTACTGCTCGAGCTGCTCGGTCGTGATCCGGCCGATCGGGCGGTCGAGCCACGCCGCCAGCGCGACGAGGTCGCGCCGGTATGCCTCGACCGTCTTCGGCGCACGCCGGGTCGCGAGCAGTGCAAGAAAGCCTTCGACTTCCGCGTCGATCATTCCTGCGTTTTCGCTTCGCGCAGCGACCGTCCTACCGCGAGGCTTCAAACGCCGGAATCACACGGCGACCGGAGGCGAACTGATGCGACGCGAGTACGCGAAGCATGCTCGCGCCGCATGGAAGCGAACAGTCGCCAACCACCAAGGAGCGTGCGGGCTGTGCCCGCGCGCGTTCCCCGCGAAGCGGCGTACCCAAATCGGGGTCGACCCCGAAGGGGTCGGCCCGGCCCTAGCTGCGCGGGTGCGCGCGGTCGTACACGCGGCGTAGGCGGCGACCGTCCACGTGGCTGTAGAGCTGGGTCGTCGAGAGCGAGCTGTGGCCGAGCAGCTCCTGGATCGTCCGGAGGTCGGCGCCGCCTTCCAGCAGATGAGTTGCAAACGCGTGCCGGAGACGGTGGGGGTGGGCGAAGATCCGTCGCAGCGTCGACGTGTCGAGCCGCTTGCCGCGGGCTGAGACGAACACGGCGTTCTGGGCGCCGCGCAGGAGCTCCGGCCGCGCCTCATGCAGGTAGCGGGCGAGCAGGTAGCCGGCCTCCTCGCCGAGCGGAACGATTCGCTCCTTGCCGCCCTTGCCGCGCACGTGCAGCTGCTCGCGGTCGAAGTCGACGTCCGCGAGGTCGAGACCGACGGCCTCCGAGCTGCGCAGTCCCGCGGAGTAGACCAGCTCGACGAGCGCGCGGTTGCGCAGCGCGAGCGGGCCGTCGCCGTCGAGCGCGTCCAGCGCAGCCTCCACCTCGGCCGTCTTCGGTGTATCGGGCAGGCGGCGTGGGGGACGCGGGGCAAGTCCTGCATCGGGCACCTGCGCGGGTCCAAGCGTGTAGCGCAGGAAGCTCCGCACCGCCGCGATCTTGCGGGCGATCGTCGCCGGCGCGAGCTTGCGCCGCCTGGCGCGGCCGAGGTCGGTGACGTACTCCGCCAGGACGCGGATGTCGACGTCCGCGGTTACGAGCTTGCGCTCGTCCAGCCAGCGCCCGAACTCCTCGACGTCGCCGCGGTACGAGCGCCGCGTCGCTTCGCCGAGCCGGGGCGAAGCGAGGAAGCGGTCGATCTCCCGTTGTGCCTGCACGCGGAAGCATTCGCGCCGCAGTTAGCATCGCCTCCTCATGCAAGACCGGCTCGAGCGCTACGCCGACCTGATCGTCAACTTCGGCGCCAACGTCCAGCAAGGCCAGATCCTCGACATCGGGAGCGGTCTCGGCAAGGAGGAGCTCACGCGTGCGCTCACGGCGAGCGCGTACAGGCGTGGCGCGAAGTTCGTCGACGTCTACTACTGGGACCCGCACCTCAAACGCGCACGCGTGCAATACGCGGCCGATGACGTGCTCGACTTCGTCCCGTCGTGGTACGGCGAGCGCACGCTGCAGCTCGGCGACGAGCGCGGCGCGACGATCTCGCTCAGCGGCCCGGTCGAGCCGCACCTGTACGACGATCTCGATCCGGAGCGCCTGGGGCGGGACGTCTTCCCGCGCGTGAAGGAGTGGACGACGGTCATCAACGAGCGCACCGTGAACTGGTGTGTCGCGCCTGGACCGTCGCCGAAGTGGGCGGAGCTCGTTCACCCGAGCCTGGACCCCGAAGCCGCGCTCGACACGCTCTGGGAGCAGGTGCTGCACGTGTGCCGGCTGGACGAGGACGATCCGGAGACCGCCTGGCACGAGCGCAACGAGGCGCTCAAAGGCGCCGCGGAACGGCTGTCGGAGCGGGCTTTCGACGCGATTCACCTGCAAGGCCCGGGCACGGATCTGACGGTCGGGCTCCTGCCGACCTCTCGCTGGATCGGCGGCGGCGAGGAGACGGTCGACGGCATCCAGCACATGGCGAACCTGCCGACCGAGGAGGTGTTCACCTCGCCGGACCCGGAGCGCGTCGACGGCCACGTCCGCGCGACGAAGCCGCTCTACAGTCAGGGACGGATCATCGAAGGGCTGACGGTTCGCTTCGAGGGCGGCCACGCGGTGGAGATCGACGCGGACTCCGGCGCCGAGACGCTGCGCGCGCTGGTTGCGCAGAACGAGGGCGGAGACCGGCTCGGTGAGCTCGCGCTCGTCGACCGCGAGGGCCGGATCGGCCCGCTGGACACCGTCTTCTACGACACGCTGCTCGACGAGAACGCGGCGAGCCACCTCGCGCTCGGCTCCGCATACGACGCCGCGGTCGGCGAGGAGGACCGGGAGCGGCTGAACCGGTCCGCGATCCACGTCGACTTCATGGTCGGCTCCGCCGAGGTCGACGTCACCGGCATCACTCGGCAGGGAGAACGCGTGCCGGTGCTACGGAATTCGATCTGGCAGCTCTGAGACCGGCTTTTGCAGAACGCGATGCCGCGCCGGCCCCGGCGAAGGCTGCGGCCCCCTCTGCGCGGGGCTCGGCGCGACATAGTCGTGCACGCTGAGCGGCACGACGGGCGTGGGACGGGCGCTCCCTCGCTCTAGGACCACAGGGGAAGGGGGTCCCAGACTCAGGAGAACGACCGCACCGTAAAGCGCCGCGGCCGCGGCGAGCGAGGAGATGACGAGCATCCCCTCGCTGCCGGATCTGTGGGCTGCGGCTCCCACATCTGCCCTTATCGGGGTAGGCCGGACGGCCTACGATGCCTAGAACGAGGGATATGAGGTCGAATGGGTCGACCGGTCGTTTCAGACGGCCGCGTGGGCCAAGCCCACACGGCCTGAGGTCGGCGCCGGGCAAGCGACGCCTTGGAACGAGGGACATGTCCCAGGGACAGTCCCTGAGACGTGTCCTTAACGGACGGCGGCGACGATGTCGTCGGAGAGACTGGTGAAGTCGCCCAGGTACTCGGCGCGCTCGCTCTTCAGCCGCTCCACGTGCTGCAGGTACGCGTCGAGGCGGCCGGTGCGCTCGTATAGCTTGCGCGGCTGCAGGACTTCTTCGTCGTCGATGCCGGGCACGGACGCCGCGACGAGGTAGCCGAAGTCCGGATCGCGCTCCCACTCGATCGTTCCCTCTGCGATCCCTTTGACGATCGCGGACGAGTGCTTGATGCGCACCTTCTTGGACCGTTCGTCCTCGTCACCGCCGCCGACGCGGCCGGTGTTGAGGAGGTACACCTCCAGCGGGTGCTCCTCGAGCAGCTCGAGGAAGCGGTTGCCCTGCAGGTCGTGCGGCATGGGGAAGAACGGGTTCGTGCCCGGGACGCGCAGCGCCTTCCCGGCTTCCTCGGCGCCGCCCGCGGCAGTTCCCTTCGTCTCGCCGAGCATGAAAAAGGCCGCTGCCTGCGGCCCTTCGAGCTTCGCGACGGCGGGGATCACGTTGTCGTTCTTGTTCAGGACGAGCAGGAAGTGGGCGTTGTCGATCTCGCGCTCGGCGGCCGACTCGATCACGCGGAACGGGAACGTCGCGCGCCCGTTCTGCGTATAGCTCTCGTCGTAGAAGTCGACGTCGTCGCCGTGCTGTGAGACGTTCTCGAGATACGAGTCCGGTTGCGTAACGGCGCCGTAGATCGTCGGCTCGTCCTCGGGATTGAGCCCGTACGTCTTCGCGAAGCAGCCGTTCTCCGTGACGTAGACGCGGCCTTCCGGCATCCAGGCGACGAAGTCGTCCTGCACAGGAAGCGAGCCGTTCTGCTTCGTGAACGTCGTCGTCGTCTTGCCCGTGCCGGACAGGCCGACGGTGAGGCAGACCTTGTCGCCGTTCGCCGTCGGGATGATCTTGCAGCCGGCGTGCAGCGGCAGGCCGCCGCGGTCGTAGACGAGCTTGTTCCACATGCGCAGCCCGCCCTTCTTCGACTCGCCGAAGTAGTCGGAGTTGAAGACCCGGGTCACGCCCTGCTCGAGGTCGACCATGATCAGCCGGTCGTCGGGGAAGCCCTCCGCCTTCAGATTGGGCGTGTAGATGACGGTCAGCTCCGGCTCGAAGTCCTCCTCGGGCGGCCCGAAGTAGAGCTGCTGCTGCATGCCGGCGATGTTCGCGTTCGCCGCCTCGATGAAGAGCCGGGCCGGCGTGCGGAACTCGGGGTCGGTGCCGATGTAGCCGTCGATCAGCACCATCTCCTGCTGGCCGATGTACTCGTCCTGGTGTTCGGCCCATTTAACGCCGTCGTCGGTGGAGATGGACTGGTTCTGGCCGTCCGGCTCGTCGGTGACGAGGTAGGTGGAGCGCTTCGAGCGCGCGAGCACCTCGGTCTGCACGTTGAGGTTGCCGTACTTCGTCGGCCGCGCGGTCGGCATCTTCGCGGCGAGCTCTTCGACCTCCTCAGCGCTCGGGTTTGCGATCACCCGCTTCGCCTGCGGAAGCCGGAACAGCATTTTCGCCACGTGTAAACGCTCCTCTCGTCTGCGGGACTCGGGGATTCTACCCCTGCACTAGGCAGTGAACCCTTAGCGACTGCGCGTGCGCGCCAGGGCCGGAGTTCCATGCCCGGCCCGATGTTTCGCCACGCGCGTCCTCGTAGCGTGGCCCCCATGAACCGAACCGATTAGTCGCTCGTTGGCGCCGCCGTAGTTCGCCGTGAGTGACCCCCCGGACGCTCGAGCCGCATGCGCAACGGCTCAACGCGAAGGGAGGTGACTCAAATGTCGAAGACGAAGAAGCTGCTGGCGGCGGCGCTGGCAACGATTTCGCTCGCGGCCGTCCCGGCGACGAGCATCGCTCTCAGCGCGTCCCCGAGCGTCCCGCTGGCTTGTGGAAGCACGAGCGGTGGTGGTGGGTGCGAGTGAGGGTTCGTCCCACGGTGAAGAGCCCCACACGGGGCTCTTCACTGTTTTTGCGCGGCGCTCTCGAGCATGAGCGGACGTGCGTTTCGAGCTGCGAGGACGTTCCCCTTTCGCTCGTACAGCTCAACCGCAGTCGTAACGACCTCGGCCGCTTCGCCGTCCCGGCCTGCGAGCCGCAAGATCTCCACCAGAGCGAGGAGCGCGCCGCCGGTCGCGTGAACGGCGTCCGGCGGCGTGACGCTCAGGAGCTCACGCACCTGCCGCTCCCCTTCGGCGCCGTTGCGGCCTCTTGCGCTGAGCATCGCGTCGACAGGCTTCCATGCGAGTGCGGCGTCGAGGTCGTCGTCGCCGGCCGAGTCTGCCGCGAGACGCGTCCACGTCTCGGCCTCGTCGTACCGGCCGAGCGCATACAGGACGTTCGCGAGCTCGCCCGCACGCGTTGCGAGCACCTGTGTCCGTCCTAAGCGCTGGAGGGCCGCGCAGCTGCCGCGGAAATGCGCTTCGGCTGCGCGTGGGTTTCCAGCGAGCATCTCGACGAAGCCGAGCATCCGAGCGCAGTCCTCTTCGGCTGTCGTTAGACCAAGCTGGACGTACAGCGTCTTCGCCGCTGCCACATGCTCCCGCGCATCGGCGAGCGAGCCGCGCATCGCCGTCAACCCGCCGAGCCACAACAGCACGTTGGCCTGGCTCGCGTGGTCGCGGTCGAACTCCCGCAACAGCGTCTCGAGTTGCACGATCGCCTCGTTCACGGGCTTGGGGCCGAAGAAGAGGGCAGCGCCGAGAGTATTCAGCGTCGTCGACGCCGACCACCCGGCGCGCTTGTAGTACTCGACGGCACGGGCGGACGCCTCTTCCATAGCCGTGAATTCACAGAAAAAATCACCGCGGACGTGTCCAACACACAGCCACGCACGCCCGAGGGCGCGGTCGTCGCGTGCCGCCTCGAGTACGGGGATGCCTGAGGCGACTGCCTCGAAGAGCTCGTCTGCATGGTCCGGCTCGGAAAGAGACCGCACGTTGGCTAGCTCAAAGCGGGCGCGCGCCGCGATCCGCTCGTCCAACCCTTCGGCGGCCCCCGCGAAGACGGACTTCGCGCGCTCGAGCTCTCCGGTGGCGAACAGTGCAACTCCGAGCTCGCACGCCAGTTCGTTCTCTTCAGGCGACAGTTCGACTGCGCGCGACAGCAGGTTGATCGCTGCGGGCGCGTCGGCGCGCTTCCACGCGCGGACGCCGGCACGCCCGAGTCGCTCAGCTCCTATCGCCGCAAGCTCACGTGCGCGCCCACCTGCACGCCCGATGTCGGCAAGCGCGCGATATGCCTGCTCGAAGTGGTAGCCGACGACCTCGTCTGCGCCGTCGCGACGGTCGAGCCCGCGCGCCGCGAGCTCGTGCAGCTCGGCGCGATCGGCCTTCGGAATGCCGCGGTAGGCGACGTCGCGGACGAGCACATGGTGGAACGCAAAGACGTGCTCGCGTGGGTGCACGAGCGCGCGCTCGGTGAGCTCCGAGAGGTGATGCTCCGTCCGTTGCGCCGCCGCGGGCGGTGTGAGATCCGCAAGCTCTGCACGCGTGAAGCGCCGGCCGATCACAGACGCTCGGCGTAGCACCGCGAGCTCGCGCGGATCGAGTCGGTCGAGCCGGCTCGCGAGGAGTGCTTCGACCGTTGGCGGTGTGTCCGCGAGTGCGAGATCAGGCGCCTCGGTCGCGAGAGCGAGGAGCTGCTCCGCAAACAGTGGGTTGCCGCCTGCCTGTTCGACGATGCGCCGTTCGATCTCGGGATTGACCGGCTGTTCCGCCAGGCCGAGCACGAGCTTCGTCACCTCGTCCGGTGCAAGGGGTTCGAGCTCGACGACGAACCCGGTCGAGGTCGGCCCGCCCCAGGCGGGCCTGGCCTCGAGCAATTCGCGACGCGCCGCGCAGAGGACCAATACCGGCGTCTCCGCCCACTCGCCGAGGTATTCGACGAGGTCGAGCAGCGTCGGCTCGCCCCAGTGGATGTCGTCGAGCACCAGCACGACCGGACGTTCGCGGGCGATCGCCTCGACAAAGCGGCGTACTGCCCAGAACGCCTCGCCGGGTGCGGCGGGCCCCTCTGCGAGGCCGATCAGCTCCGCGACGCGACGTGCGACCTGATCGGCATCGTCTTCGCCCTTGACCAAGGCGGCGATTCCTTCGAGTGAAGGCTCGCGCGCGGCCTGGCGCGCGATCTCCGCGATCGGCAGATACGTGGCTCCTTTCCCGTACGAGACGCAGCGGCCGACGAGAATGCGTGCTTCATCGCGGAGCGGGAGCAGCAGCTCCCGCATGAGGCGCGTTTTGCCGATGCCCGCCTCGCCGACGACCGTGACCACGCGGCAATGCCCGCTGTCGCGCGCATCGACGTACGCGGCGTGCAGGCGCTCGAGCTCTTCGGTGCGGCCGACGAGCGGAGCGTCGAGGCGGCGCGCGTAGGCGGGTGCGCCGGGCACGACATCTTCAACGCGCCACGCGTCTTCGAATCGTTCCGCGCGGAGCGCATCGCGCACCAGCGCATACGTCCCCTCGCTGAGGAGGACCGCGCCGGCGGGCGCACGCCCTTCGAGTTGCGACGCGACGCTCGCCGGCGGCCCCGACACGTGGAGCGGCTCGCCGGGGGCAGAGAGAACGTGTACCTCGCCGGTGCTGACGCCGACGCGCGCCGCGATCGCCTCCTCGCGCAGCGCAGCCTGCGCCTCTACCGCCGCCCGCACCGCCCGCAGCGAGTCGTCCTCGTGCAAGTGCGGCACGCCGAACACAGCCATGACCGCGTCGCCGATGAACTTCTCCAGAGTCCCGCCGTGACGCTCGATCGGCTCGCGCACGAGCTCGAAGTAGCGCGACAGCCGCGCGCGATAGGCCTCGGGATCGAGCTGCGCGGCGAGCTCGGTCGAGCCGACGAGGTCGCAGAAGATCACGGTCACGGTGCGCCGGTCCGGCGCGCGTTCGACGACAAGCTCGGCCGCGGGGCCGAGCGATGCGTCCTGCCGGAGGATCGCCTGCTGCAGGCTCCGCAGCTCCTCGCCCGGCTCGAGCCCGAGCTCCTCGACGAGGACCTCCCGCGCGGACTGGAACGCTGCGAGCGCGTCCGCCTGGCGTCCAGCGCGATAGAGGGACCGCATCAACTGCGCGCGGAACCGCTCGCGCAGGGGGTGCTCCTCGACGAGCTGCTCGAGCTCGCCGACGAGGTCGCCGTCGCGCCCGATCTCGAGCTCCGCGTCGATGCAATCCTCCAGCGCCGCCAGGCGCGCTTCCTCGAGCCGGCCGACCTCGTCGCGCGCGAACGGCTCGAAGGCGAGGTCGTCCAGCGCCGGCCCGCGCCAGAGCGCGAGCGCGGCGCGCAGCTTCTCGGCGCGCTCCCGCGGCTCCGCACCGCGGGCCTCGGCGGTCAGCCGCTCGAAGCGCGCCAGGTCGAAGCGCTCCGGGTCGACGCGGAGGACGTAGCCCGGCGGCTGCGAGACGATCGCGTCCGTCCCGATCGCCTTCCGCAGCCTGGAGACGTAGTTCTGCAGGGAGGCACCGGCGGTCTTCGGCGGATCCGGCCCCCAGACCTCGTCGATCAGGCGGTCGCTGGTGACGAGCTCGTTGGCGTGCAGGAGCAGGAACGCGAGCAGCGCCCGGAGGCGCCGCCGGTCAAGCGGCACGATCCGGCCGTCGTCGACGACCTCCAGCGGTCCTAGAACACGAAATTCCACTGCGGCCTACCGGTTGTAGCACCTGTCGCTTTCCAGGCAAAACGCCGGGGTTAGTGCCGGGTTAGAGCCCTCGCGCACGCTCTCGAACGACCCCCGTCAGCAAGGAGGTGAGAACAAATGGGTCAGAAGCGACTACGGCGGCTGCTCGTGCTGCTCGCCGGCTTGGCGACGGCGTCACTGCTGCTTGCCGGCTCGGCTTCCGCGGCGGAGCAATACGCCGATCCAAGCGGCGACAGCGGCTCCGCTCCCGACATCCTCGGGGCGACGGTCATCAGCAACACCGCCGGTCAGATGATCTTCCACCTGGCCGTGGCGAACGTGCCTTCGTCCGGAGACGTGCAGACGGCTCTGTTCATCGACTCGGACGCCAATCCGACCACGGGCTGCGTGAGCTGCGGCGGCGTCGACTACCTGCTGGTCCTCGACCAGTCGGACCACACCTGGGGCTTCGGTCACTGGAACGGCTCGGCCTGGGCGGCCACTTCCGACTCGACCGTGGTGGTGCTCATCGTGTCGGACGGCTTCCTGATCAGCGTCAACAAGTCAGAGGTCGGCAACAGCAGCCAGATCAACTTCTGGGTGTTGACGATGGCGGCCGGAGGCGGTGACGGAAAGAGCGACGAGGCACCGGCGGACGGCGTCTGGAACTTCGACCTCCAGGCAGGCGGGCCGGCGATCCAGGACGTGCAGCTGCAGGCGAAGCCGGCCGCTCCCAAGCACGGCAAGGCGTTCACGGTCAGCGTGACGGGCCTGACGCTGCCGCAGACGGGCGCCAAGGACACACCGCAGCCGGAGAGCTACAGCTGCACCGCGACGCTCGCCGGACGACCGCTCGCGGGCGGTGGTGCCAACGGGTGCACGTTCAAGCTGAACAAGAAGAGCAAGGGCAAGAAGCTGGTCGTGACCGTGACGGTCAAGTACGAGGGCGTCACGAAGACGGTCACGCGTACGTACAAGGTCAAGTAGGACGCGGCGGAGCCCGCTCCAACCGGCGGGCTTCGCCAACCGTTTTGTGTAGCGTCCGAAGTGGTGGAGGCCAAGCACGACGTCCTCATCGTCGGCGCCGGTCTCGCGGGGATGCGAGCGGCGATCGAGGCGCATGACGCGGGCGCCGACGTCGCGCTTCTCTCGAAGATTCATCCGGTGCGCAGCCATTCCGGCGCCGCCGAAGGCGGGATCAACGCGGCGCTCGGCAACGCCTCCGACGACAACCCGGAGGAGCACGCCTACGACACGGTCAAGGGCTCCGACTACCTGGGGGACCAGGACGCGATCCAGATCCTCTGCGACGAGGCTCCCGACGACGTCTACCAGCTCGAGAACTGGGGCGCGGTCTTCTCACGCACCGAGGACGGCCGAATCGCCCAGCGCCCATTCGGCGCTGCCGGCAAGCCCCGCACCGCCTACGCCGCCGACATCACCGGCCATGTCCTCGTCCACGTCCTCTACGAGCAGGTGCTGAAGCGCGAGATCCCCGCTTACGAGGAGTACTTCGCGTGGAAGCTCGCCATGAACGACGACCGCTGCCAGGGCGTGATCGCCTGGGACCTGCTCAGCGGCGGGCTCAAGTCGATCGGCGCGAAGACGGTGATCCTCGCGACCGGCGGCGCCGGCCGTCTCTACGTCGGGACGACGAACGCCTACTCGTGCACCGGAGACGGAATGGCGCTGGCCCTGCGTGTCGGGGTGCCGCTGAAGGACATGGAGATGATGCAGTTCCACCCGACGACGCTTGCGCCGACCGGCGTCTTGATCACGGAGGGGTGCCGCGGCGAGGGCGCCTATCTGCTCAACTCGGAGGACGACCGCTTCCTCAAGCGCTACGCGCCGAACGCGATGGAGCTCGCGTCGCGCGACGTGATCTCCCGCGCCGAGCAGACGGAGATCGACGAGGGCCGCGGGGTGGACGGCAACGTGCTGCTCGACCTGCGCCACCTCGGCGCCGACCGCATCCTGGAGCGGCTGCACGGCACGCGTGAGCTCTCGATGACGTTCGCCGGCGTCGACCCGATCTACGAGCCGATCCCGGTCCGCCCGGGCGCGCACTACCACATGGGCGGCGTCGACACCGACGTCTGGGGCAAGACGAACGTCGAAGGGCTCTACGCCGCCGGCGAGTGCGCGTGCGTCTCCGTGCACGGCGCGAACCGGCTCGGCGGCAACGCGTTGATGGAGACCATTACCTACGGCAAGCGCGCCGGCGCGCACGCGGCCGAGTGGGCGCTGTCGAACACGACCGTCGAGGTCCCGCCCTCGACCGAGGCGGACGCAGAGCGCGAGCTGAAGCAATTGCTCGACCGCGAGCAGGGCGAGCGCCCGTGGAAGATCCGCGACGAGCTCGCGCAGACGATGCACGAGAACTTCGGCGTCTTCCGCCGCGAGGACCAGATGGTGCGGCAGGGCGAGATCGTCGGCCAGTTACGGGAGCGGTACGAGCGCGTCGTGGTGGAAGACAAGGGGCAGGTCTTCAACAACGACCTCACGCAGGCCCTCGAGTTGGGCTTCCTGCTCGAGCTGGCGGACTGCATGGTCGTCGCCGGCCTGGCGCGCAAGGAGAGCCGCGGCGCGCATGCGCGACCGTACGACTTCCCCGACCGCGATGATGCGAATTACATGAAGCACACACTCGTCAGCCTCGTCGACGGCCGCACCGAGCTGGAGTGGCGCGACGTCACCATGACGAAGTGGCAGCCGCAGGAGAGGACGTACTAGTGACGCTCGCACCCGCCCCCGGCTCCACGACGATCGAGCTCGCGCTGAAGATCTGGCGCTACGACGCCGAGACCGGCGAGAAGGAGCTGAAGCGGTACGAGGTCGAGGCGCCGGACTGGGTGACGCTGCTCGACGTCCTCGACATCATCAAGGACCAGCAGGACGGGTCGCTCGCGTACCGCAAGAGCTGCCGGATGATGATCTGTGGGTCGTGCGGCATGCGCATGGACGGCGCGGCGGTGCTCGCGTGCAAGACGCGCATGTACGACATCGCAAAGTCCGGCCACGAGCCCGTGATCTCGCCGATGGGCAACCTGCCGGTGCTGAAGGACCTCGTCGTCGACATGGATCCGTTCT
>Ga0137375_10006753_pt1 | contig 13616 bp, 10 predicted proteins | sample SagtaG_24_FD_104936 | JGI IMG/M metagenome (GOLD analysis project Ga0137375, IMG submission 104936) | Vadose zone soil microbial communities from Sagehorn Ranch, Mendocino, California, USA - Sage1_R_113_16 metaG | ecosystem: Environmental > Terrestrial > Soil > Vadose zone | place: USA... | reverse complement strand
GCGGGCAAGTAGTGTGAGCCTCGGGATGCGGCGGAAGGTGGGTTCGGGGACGCCCTGGGAGAGCTTGGCGGGGTACTCGCGGGCGGTGCGCGTGGGCAACGCGGTCTTTGTGTCGGGGACGACGGCGTCCGATGCGCAGGGCACCGTGCAGGGAAATACGGCGGCGGAGCAGGCGCGGTACATCCTGGCCAAGATCGAGCGCGCGCTCGCCGAGGTGGGGGCGTCACTCAAAGACGTGGTGCGAACGCGGATTTATGTGGCACGGCTGGCGGACTGGGAGCCGGTAGCGAGAGTGCATGGGCAGGTGTTCAATGAGATTCGGCCGGCGAACACGCTGGTTCAGGTCGCAGGACTGGTGAATGGGCGACTGGTCGAGATCGAGGCCGATGCGCTGATCGACGGCGAGTGAAGTTCAGTATTCGGCTCAACAATGACCTGCCGGTCGAGCTGTACCCGATATTAGCCAAAAAGGCGGAGGAGGCCGGGTTCGACCAGTTCTGGGTCAGCGACGACCTCTTCTTGCGCAGCGCGTGGGTGATTCTCGCGGCGGTCGCCCAGCAGACAGAGCGGATTCAGATCGGGACGTGCATCGTCAACCCGTACACGATCCATCCGGCGGAGATGGCTATGGCAGCGGCCACGTTGGACGAGCTAAGCCACGGGCGCTTCTTGCTGGGCATATCCAGCGGCGCGGACGACTTTCTGGGTTGGGTAGGAATCGACGCCGAGCGGCCAGTCCGCACGGTCCGGGAGACGATCGAAACCCTGCGCAGGTTGTGGCGGGGGGCGCCTGGCGGCGCCAGGGGCTGGACCGACCAGGCCTACCTACGGTTCAAGGCCAGACCAATTCCCATTTATGTGGGGGCGATGAGCCCGCGCATGCTGCGCCTCATTGGCGACGTGGCCGATGGTGGATTGCCCTTGCTCTTTCCGCCTGAGCACTTCGCCGAGGTCATGGGGTTCATCCAGCCACAACGAGAAGTGGACGTGGCCGCGTGTATCTGGTGCTCGGTGACACGCGACGATCGCGTAGCGGCTGAGCATGTGCTCAGGGACAAGATCGCCTATTACGGCCGTGCGCTGAGCCCGACAATCCTGCAGCGGCTCGGCTTGACGAAGGCCGACTTCGAGCCGATCCAGGCGCGCATGCAAAAAGGTGATCCACTGGGGGCGGCACGGCTGGTGACCGAGGACATGCTGCGTATCGGCGTGGTCGGGACCGCGCCGGATGTCATACCAAGACTGGACGGACTGGTACATATGGGCGCACGGCACCTCAGTTTTGGACCGCCGCTGGGTCCCGACCTGTTGCAGGCAATCGACGTGCTGGGCAGCGATGTCCTGCCGAGATACCGCTAGTGATGCTCAGGGCACTGCGAGGGCTGATGGAGTGAATTACGAGCAGCGCATCCAGAAGGCACGCGCACAAATGGAGCGCCTGGGCATCGACCTGCTGTATCTCGCGCCCGGCGCGAACGCGCAGTACCTGAGCGGCTGGCGGCGCAACCGGCCGCACTTCGGCAACGTCAACTACCCGGGCGGCTGGGTCCAGGGCCTTTTCCTCGGCCTGCGCCACGAGCCGATCCTGGCCGTGCCGCGCATGGTGGCCGAGTTCGACCTCGAGCCGACTACGTCGCTCGATGTACGCGTTCTGCCCGACCAGGGCGATCCCGAGGCGTTCCTGGGCGACCTGCTGCGCGGGTTCGAGCCTCGGCTCGGCGCCATCGCCATTGAGAACCGCGCCTGGAGTGAACAGGCACTCGCGTTGCGGCGAGTGAGGCCGGACGTCGAGTTGCGCCTGGCATCAGACGTGATCGCGCCGTTGCGCATGGTCAAGGAGCCGGAAGAGGTCGAGGTGATGCAATCGGCAGCCCGCATCGTCGACCAGGCCATGACGGAGATCGTGAGCTTCCTGGCGCCCGACTCTGGCCAGACGGAGCTCGACGTCGCGTATGAGATCGATCGACTTATGGTCAGGCACGGCGCCGACGGCTCGTCCTTCGTCACCAACGTGTGGCAGATGGGCCCGGCTGAGAAGCGCCCCCTGGCCATGAAGGCGAGTCGACGACCGCTCGAGCGCGGCAACTCGCTGTCCTTCGACTTCGGCTCGACCGTCGGGGGGTATTGCTACGACTTTGGCCGATCGGTCTATCTGGGCGAGCCGCCACCCGAGTATCGGACGGCCCACGCACTGGTGATGTTGGCGGCTCAGCGCGGCATCGAAGCGCTTCAGGCCGGCCCGCGCACGGCGCAGGACGTGAATGCGCTGGCGCGCGAAGTCATCGAAGACGGCGGCTACGGCGACTGGTTTCGGCACCGCCTCGGCCACGGCATCGGGCTGGACGTGCACGAGCCGCCATACCTCGATCGTGGCGATGCATCGGTCCTGGAGCAGGGCATGTGCTTCACCGTCGAGCCGAGCATCTTCATCCCCGGCAAATTTGGCGCGCGCACCGAGGACGTGGTCGTGGTCGGCGGCCCTGAAGTCGGCCGAGTGCTTACGACGTACCGGCGGGATCTGCAGGTCGTCGCAGGCTGATGCCGCGAACGGCGATCGCCGCGGCGGCCAGCGCGACCACAGCCGCGGCCGCATAGCTGCCGCGCGCCGAGACGCTGAACAGCGCGCCAGCCACGATCGGACCGAACACCGACGCCAGACTTATCGCCGACGCTGTCGTGCCCATGACGCGGCCCTGCTCCGTTTCGGAGGCCAGCCTGGACACGAGACCGATCGCGGTCGGCATGGCGGTATTGAAGGACGCTGCCATGAGGCCAACGCCCAGCAGCATGACCGGCGGCACCTTGCCGAGCGCGATCAGCGCCAGGCCGGCGGCCATCGCCAGCAGCCCTGCGACCAGGATGGCTTTGTCTGGAATCAAGCGCGTCAGGAGGCGCAGCAGTCCGACCTGACTAAGGACGCCGGCCGAGGCTGCATAGGCCGACACATAGCCCAGTTCCGAGCCGCCGAACTGGAATAGCTCGTTCGCGTAGAGGGCCAGGGTGCCCCACATCATCATGATCAGCAGTTGCACGGCGAAGATGACGATGACCAGGACACGCGTGCGTGGCGAGCGCACGGCGCCGAGCATGTCGCCGAGTGGGGGCGACGGCTGATGCTCAGTCGCACGCGTTTCGGGGAAGGCAACCAACACGAGCACGAAGCACAGGACGGCGATAGCGACGGCGACGAAGGCTGACACCGTCAACCCATACGGCGCGAAGATGCCGCCCAGCAGCGGCCCCGCGATCAGGCCCAGGCTTTCCATGGCGAATGCCACGCCGATGCCCGCGACACGGCTCTCGCGCGAGGTGATGTCGGCAATGGCGGCGCGAGCAATCGAGGTATTGCCGGCCGAGGCGCCGTCAATCGCGCGCGACAGGAAGATCAGCGGCAATGAGGCGGCGGTGCCCAGAATGATGAAGCCGAGAACCGTCCCCGCCAGCGAGAGCAAGAGCAGTGGCTTGCGGCCGTGGCGATCCGAAAGCGCCCCGAGCGGTGGCCCCGCCAGCGTGGCGAACAAGGGCAGGGTCGCGATGAGCAGCCCGATGGCCACAGGGCTGGCGTCCATCGCGATGGCAAAGAACGGCAGCAAGGGCAGGATCAAGCCCGACCCGAGCGCATTGACAAACAGGATCAGCGCAATGATGAGCAGTCGCCGGTCGACGCCGAACACTCGACTGGCGTGGTTAGACGCTGCGCCGCAAACGAGGGTCGAGTGCGTCGCGCACGCCGTCGCCGATGAAGTTGAACGCCATCACCAGGGTGAGAATGGCCAGCCCGGGAAATGTGCTCACCCACCACTGATCGAAGTTCTGGGTCCCGGCGGCGACCATGGCGCCCCACTCGGGCGCCGGTGGCGGCGAGCCCAGGCCCAAAAAGCTCAGACCTGAGAAGGTCAAAATGGCGTTGCCCAGGTCGAGCGTCGCCATGACGACCGCTGGGGCAAGGCAATTGGGCAGCACGACGCGCGTCAACACGTGCAGCTCGGTCGCGCCGAGCGCGCGCGAGGCGTGGACGTACTCGTTCTCCTTGACCGCGAGCACCAGGCCGCGTGTGACCCGCGCATAGCGCGGCCACGACACCGCGACGAGGGCGATCATGGTGTGTTCGAGGCCCGGGCCGAGCGCGGCGGCGATGGTCATGGCCAGGATGATGATGGGGAAGGCCATGACCATGTCGGTGCTGCGCATGAGCAGGCTGTCGAGCCAGCCTCGACCGAAGCCGGCCACGGCGCCGATGAGTCCGCCCAGGAGCAGTGATACGGCGACCACGCCGAAACCGACGGGCAGCGAGATGCGTCCGCCGTGCAGCACTCTGGCCAGGATGTCGCGACCGAGCGCGTCGGTGCCAAATGGGTGGTTCGGGGACGGTGGCTGCAGCCGCTCCACGACCCGCTGCGTGAGCGGCCCATACGGCGTCAACACAGGCGCCGCAATGCTGACGATGATCCACGCCAGGACCACGACGCCGCCGAGCACGACCAATCGATTGCGGCGCAGGAAGCGCGCGACCGTTGCCGGGGCCGAGCGCGCGACGGGCGGCGCCGGCTGAACGGCAGGCAGCGGTGGCGCGAGGGCGACCAACGTTGTGGCCCTCAGCGGGTGGCCTGGCGCAGGCGCGGATCGAGCAAGACGTAGGCGAGATCGGTGGCCAGGTTCACCGTGATGAACACGCCGGCGATGAGCAGGCTGACGCCCATAATCGCCGGAAAGTCAAGCGTCACGGCTGACTGGTAGGCGTAGCGGCCGATGCCTGGCCACGAGAAGATCGTCTCGGTGAGGACGGTTCCAGCCAGGATGTCGCCGAACGCCAGGCCGAGCACGGTAATCGTCGGGATGAGCGCGTTGCCGAGCGCGTGACGGTAGATGACCACCCTTTGCGCCAGGCCTTTGCCGCGTGCAGTGCGGACGTAGTCGGCGGACAGGACCTCGAGCATGCTCGAGCGCGTCATGCGCGTGACCAGGCCGAGGTAGACGCTCGCCAGGACCAGACCGGGCAGGAGCAGGTGCCTGATGCTCGCGATGAACGTCGGCCAATTACCGGTGACGAGACTGTCGACGGTGAACATGCCTGTGATGCGCTGCGGTTCGGGCATGCCGACATCGAGGCGCCCTGGGCCCGGGAGCCAGCCTAATCTGAAGTAGAAGACGTACAGCGCGATCAGCCCGAGCCAGAACACCGGGCTGGACACGCCCAGTAGCGAGATGCCTCTGAGCAGGTGGTCGATCGGATGGTTCCTGCGCACAGCGGACAGGACGCCGAACGGGACGCCGAGGAAGACACCCACCAGTGTGGCCACAATCGCGAGCTCGGCGCTCGCCGGCAGGTATCTCGCCAGGTCTTCGCCCACGGGCATGTGGGTACGGATCGACGTACCCATGTTGCCCCTGGCCAGATTCGCCAGATACGTGAGGTACTGCTCGGGCAGTGGTTTGTCCAGACCCCACTGCTGGCGAAACGCGGCCACGATCGTCTTGTCTTCCATTGCCCGCTGACCCAGGTGCGCGGCCACCGGGTCCGCGGGCACAGAGTGCGACACGACGAACGCGATCAGCGTCATGCCGACCATGAGCGGCAGCATCAGTAGGAGGCGCTGCGCGACTATGGCTTGCATGGCTCACGTGCGGGCTACGATTTGCTCAGGACGTAGGGATTGACGCGCCAGGCAGGGTTATAGACGTAGTTGCCGATGCGGCCGCGGGTGGCGATGTAGACGCCTGGCTGGACGATGACGGCGAATGGGCCCTGCAGCATCAGATAATCCTGGGCTTGCTGCCACAAGGCAGCCCGTGCGGCGGTGTCGGTCTCGACGTTGATCTGGTCGCGCAGGCTCTGGATGGTGGCGTCGGAATTGCCGTTGGTCCAATTGGCGCGCTTGCCGACAATGCCCTCGGGCAGGAACGCCAGGTAGTCATTCGAGTCGAAATAGTCGGGGCCCCACAGCCAGAAGCCGAAGCCCTCGGTGCCCGCGCGGTAGTTGGCGAGCTCGGTATTGATCTCGCCAGGCTTCAGCGTCACGTTGATGTTCGCTTCGGCAAGGTCGGCCTGGATCTTCTGCGCGACCAGGTCGAAGCTGACGCCACTCCGCGAGAAATTGGTCGGGTATTGCAGGTCGACGCTGAAACCATTGGGGAAGCCGGCCGCGATGAGTAGCTCAGCGGCCAACGCCAGGTCGCGCTTGAACGCCCGATCGGTCCCATAGGCGCCGAGGAAACCGAGCGGCAAGATCGTCGCCGGCGTCGCGGCCGGTCCGCCGACCAGCGCGTTGATGCCCTCATAGTCCAGGGCGTAGCGGACGGCGAGCTGCACCTGCGGATTGCTCATCGCGCCATTGGTCAGCGCCGGGTTCTGGTTCATCAGCAGGAAGAAGATGTCCGCGCCTTGGCCTTGAGCTAGCGTGATACCTGGATCGGCCTGCAGGTCGGCCACCGAGTCGGGCGAGATCTCCGTGGCAATGTCGATATCACCCGCCTGCAGCGTGAGCTTCTGCGTCGCGGCCGTGGGAATGTTGCGGTAGATCACTCGATCGAACGCCGCGTCACCCTTCCAATAGCCAGCGAACTTCTGAACGTCCACCTCTGAGTCCGGCACGTAGCGCGTCATGACGAACGGACCCGTGCCGGCCGAGTTCTGATTCAGCCATGTCTCGGCAGTGTCAGTGGTGTTGGCGTCCGCGGCGTTGGTGCCGCCGTGCGCCTGGACCGTCTTGCTGTCGAGCACGGCGAAAACCGAGAAGCTGCCCTTGGCGATGAACGCGGGGTCGGCTTCGGACTTGTGTACGACGACCGTCGCAGGATCGGGCGTCTCGACGCTCGTGATGCCCTCGAGCAGAAAGGACGGATTGCCCTTGATCGCAATGGCGCGTTCGAGCGACCACTTTACGTCGGCTGAGGTCATCGTGTTGTCTGACGTATGGAACTTGACGCCCTGACGCAGATGGAACGTGAAGGTACGCGCATCAGGGCTCACATCCCAGCTCTGAGCCAGGTCAGGCACGATCTGGCTGATGTCGTTGTCGTCGAGCGTGACCAGCGTGTTGTAGGTCGCCTTGTGGACCATGCCGCCGATCTGCTCGAAGCCGCGCGCCGGATCGAGCGACTTGATATCGAACGAGGCGCCGACGACGAGCGTCTTCGGATCGGCCGCGGTCTGCGCCGCGGGCGCTGCGGCCGCCACGGGGGTGCTGGCCATGAGCAGCGCCAGCACCGTGAGCAGGGACGACGACAAAACCGACCATTTACGCATACCTGACCTCCGAGTGATGGCTGCACCGCTCAGAACAGCCCAAAGTTGGCTCACGTTGACAGGCGCTCGCTGACCATGTCAAGTGCATCGACGTCCTCGCGCAATCCGAGCTTCTCCCAGCGCTGCAGGGCGATCGGTACGTTGCCATTCAGCCACAGCTCGTCGTGGAACGTCCGCAGGCTAAACGAGTCAGCCTGCTGGAGGCGGGCGTCGGCCAGAAAGCGCAGGATCTGCAGTTTCCCGATCTGATACGTGATCGCCTGGCCGGGCTCGGATGCGAAGAAGGACGCCTCCTCGCGGGCGGTGCCAATGTCCATCGGCACGCGCCGCGCAAGCTCCTCCGCGGCGGTATCGATCGTCAGCTCTCCCAACGCGAGTCGAACGTCGACCGAGACACGCAGCGCACGCAGGCGCATGAAGTTGTAGATGATCTCGCGCGAGCGCGGACTATCGTCGAAGAGCCCAGCTTGCAGGAGCATCTCCTCGGCATAAAAGCCGACGCCCTCGTTCGGACCCGAGTCGTAGTAGTAGCGGCGAACGGGGTCGGGATGCTTCCACGACATGGCTAGCTGGTAAAAGTGCATGCCTTCGTGCGCGATGAGCGTGCGTGGGTCACGCGCCATGGCCAGGTAGAAGTAGGGCAGATCGGGCGCGGGCTCAGGGATGTAGCTGATGCCGTCCTGGTCGAGCCGCGTGGGCGACGTCAGATCGTCGGTCACGCCCAAGCCGCGCAGCGGCACGAGATACGACGGCAGCGGCAAGTTGCGGTAGCGCTGCAGCCATGACGGAAAGGTCAACAGGTCGTGCTCTTCGCAAAACTGGCGCAGCATTGCCTCGCCGGCGGCCTCGCGCTCGATCTGCTCCGCGCTGCTCGACGGCATTGTCAATGGCGGCAGGTGTCGGTTGCGCTGCCGCTCGAGCGCTTCGAAGGCGACCGCACGTTCGAGTTCCTGCCGGCCGGCGGCGGCAATCTGCTCGGGCGACATCGGGTTAAGCGCGACGTCGCGTAGAAAGCCGACGTAGGCGGCGCGGCCGATCGCCGTCTCGATCGCCATGCCCTGCAGGCGCGAGAGCAACCACTCACGGAACTGCTCCAACGCATGGGCTGCCCGCTGGAGGGGCGCCGACGCATCGACATGTGGCCGCAGTTCGTGGGCAACAGTCCGTAAGCGCGGCGCGATGTCATTGAGGGCGTCAATGGCCATGTGAGCGAAGGGACGGACGGGCTGGTCGAGGTTCGCCCGGGCAGCGGCCAGTGTTTCGAGGATCCACTCCGCGCGGTGAACAACGGCCTGCGCTCGTCGAGCGTCGAATGGCGGAGGTGGCAGCAGCGCCTCGAACACCGGGCCAAGCGCCTGATGGACGTAGAACTGCGGGTTGCGCCGCCAGCCCTGGACAACGTCGAGCTCCCAGCGGACGCGGCTGATGGCCGAGCCGATCAGGCGGTGATCGACCTGCAGCGGTATTGACCAGGTGCTGACGTCCCGGCCCAGCGCGCGCCAGTCGGTGCGGATCGCGGCAAGCTCCGCGCGGCGCCGCGCAACACCATCGGGCGACCAGTCGGGAGTCCAATCTGGTGGTCGCTCGATACGCGGAATGTCATCACCCGAGGACGGCTGGGTGACGGCTCGCCAGGCCCAGAATGCCGATGCGAGGGCCGCCAGATCAAGATTCGACTCGGGCGACCCAACCATCGGCGGTGCGCCACCAGGCTACACCAGTGGTTACTGCGCAGGCGCTGCGACCAGCCCGAGCAGTGTCTCCAGCGGCGCGGCGTACTGGCGCGCGACGAGCGTGCGCGGCAGCGGCCGTACGGCGGCCAGATCCTCTGGCGCGCAGTCGACCTCGGGCGGATAGGCGCCGACGTCGTCGATCGGCGCGACCTGGACGAGCGCGACGTTTTGCCGCCACAGGCTCAGTCCATAGCCCGAAACGAGCTGCGGGCCGGCCTCGTCGCTGTAAGCGAGCATCACGTTGCGGTTCCCTTCCTCCTGAACATGCGCCTGGTGGTGCGCCGCCAGCGCGGCTCCAGCGCTGGGAAAGATGGATGCACGGACGACGATCCGACCATCAGACTCGACGGCGAAGGTGGCCACCCCGTCCTGGTTGACCGACTGATTTGAGACGACCAGGCCAGCGGCCTCGTACGCGGTCCGGACCGCCTCGGGCGTGGTATCGGCGACCTGGGCGCTGGCAGGCAACGCGGCGCCTAACGCGTAGATCGCCGGCGTGATGAGACAAAGCAGTAGCTTCATGAGTCGACCGCCTCTCCCCAGCGGGCACTCAGACTAAAGCGTCTGCCGCGTTTGGACTATTCATGAAACTATGTATTTCCGACGGCGGCTCCGACCAGGCGCTGGGCGTCTTCGAGAATGCGCTCGAGGTGCGCGTCGTCGACGAAACTCTCGGCGTAGATCTTGTACGTCTGCTCGGTGCCCGAGGGGCGCGCGGCAAACCAGCCGTTGCGGGCCACGACTTTGAGTCCGCCAATGGGCGCGCCATTGCCAGGCGCCGTCGTCAAGACCGTTTCGATTGGGTCGCCGGCCAGATCCGTCGTGTGCAAGTCGCTTGCAGCAAGCCGCGCCAGGCGTGCTTTCTGTTCCTGATTGGCTGGCGCGTCGATGCGCCGATAGACGGGGCTGCCGAAGCGTTCGGTGAGCTGACGATAGAGCTCGCCCGGATCGTAACCGAGCCGCGCGGTCATCTCGGCGGCGAGCAGGCACAAGATGATGCCGTCCTTGTCAGTGGTCCACGCCTCGCCGGTGTGACGCAGGAACGAGGCGCCCGCGCTTTCTTCGCCACCAAACCCAAGCGAGCCGTCGAGCAGCCCCGACACGAACCACTTGAAGCCGACAGGCACCTCCAGCACGCGCCGTCCGAGGTCAGCGCCGACACGGTCGATCATGCTGCTGCTGACCAGCGTCTTGCCAATGGCAGCCACCGCCGGCCAGCCTGGCCGATGCTTGTACAGGTAGGCGATCGCCGCCGACAGATAGTGATTTGGGTTCAGCAGGCCGCTTGTGCGGGTCACGATGCCGTGGCGGTCTGCGTCGGCGTCGTTGCCCAGCGCCAGGTCGAAGTGGTCTTTGAGTCCAATCAAGCCGGCCATCGCGTATGGCGACGACGGGTCCATGCGGATCTTGCCGTCCCAATCGACGGTCATGAAGCCGAAGCGTGGATCGTCGCTCTCGTTCACGACCGTGAGATCGAGGCCATAACGCTGGGCGATGGCCTGCCAGTACGCGACGCTGGCTCCGCCGAGCGGGTCGACGCCGATTCTTACACCCGCCGAGCGGACCACCTCGAGGTCGACCACCGACGCCAAGTCACCTACGTATGCAGCGATGTAGTTGTGCGGGCGGGGCCGTGGTAAAGCGGTGCGCCGCACGCCGTCCAGGCCCGCGGCGAGCAGACGGTTGGCTTCGTTCTGGATCCAGCCGGTGACATCGGTATCGGCTGGACCACCATTGGGCGGGTTGTACTTGAAGCCGCCGTCCTCGGGTGGGTTGTGCGACGGCGTGACCACGATGCCGTCGGCCAGGTGCTCGGATCGTCCGCGATTGGCGCACAAGATGGCATGCGAGATCACCGGCGTCGGGGTATAGCCGTCGTCCGCGTCCACTCGCACGTCCACGTCGTGAGCGGCGAGGACTTCGAGCGCAGTGCGAAATGCGGGTTCCGACAGCGCGTGCGTGTCCCGCCCCAGGAACAGGGGCCCGTCGTACCCCTGCTGCGTCCGATAGCGGCAGATGGCCTCGGTCATGGCCAGGATGTGCGCCTCATTGAAGGCGGCGTTGAACGCTGAGCCGCGATGGCCCGATGTGCCGAAGGACACCCGCTGCGCCGGGTCCGAGACGTCCGGCGTGCGTTCGTGGTAGGCGCGCAGGAGCGCGTCGACGTCAACCAGCTGGCCGGGCTCGGCGCGCTGGCCCGGGTGTGCCGTCCGCTCCGTGGTCATGCCAAGAGGGTAACCACTGGCCGAAATGTCAGAAGCCCAGCGCCGGCAGTGTTCTATGCTTCGGGCTCGCTGCTAATGCTGCCCGACAGACCACGACTCCTCCCCGAGCGCGGGCAGCTCGCACAACTGCGGCGGCTGCTGGCCTATGCCGGGCCGTATCGGTGGCACCTGGCCATCGCGATCGTGGCCACGCTCATCTCGAGCGCTCTGGCGCTAGTCTTTCCGCGTGTCGTCGGCCAGCTCGTCGACGCCCTATTCGTCGAGCCGCTCAGCCGTGGCGACTCAACTGCGCTCGACCAGGCGGTGGTCATCCTGCTCGTCGCCGCTGCCGTCCAGGCCGTATTCAATGCGACGCAAACCTATCTGCTGGCCTACGCCGGCGAAGGTGTGGTGGCCGACCTGCGGCGCGCGCTGTATGCGCATCTGCTCGGCCTGCCGGTGCGCTTCTTCGAGAGCCGTAAGACAGGTGAGATCACGTCGCGCCTGACGTCAGACGTCGCGCGCGTGCAGGGGACCGTCTCCGGCAGCCTGGCGCAGCTGTTGAGCCAGACGCTGACGCTTCTCGCGGGCATCACCATCGTCGTGCTGACCAGTTGGAAGCTGACGCTGGTCATGCTCACCGTGGTGCCGGTCGTGGTGTTGACGGCGGCGGTCTTGGGCCGCCGTACGCGCACCATCAGCCGCGAGCTGCAGGACCGGCTGGCCGATGCCAATGCTGGCGCCACCGAGGCGATCGGCGGCATCCGCGTCGTGCAGTCGTTTGTGGCCGAGGACCTCGAGCGGCAGCGCTACAGCGCTTTGATCCAGGCTGCATTCCGTGTGGCGCTGCGCCAGGCGCGCGTTCGTACCGCGTTCGGGCCGGGCATCATGCTGGCCATGTTCGTTGGCGTGTCGGCCGTACTGTGGTACGGCGGGCGGCTGGTCCTGGGAGGCGAGCTCACGCCGGGCGAGCTGGTTGCGTTCCTGCTCTATACGTTTGCTGTCGCGGCCTCGGTCGCCCAGTTCACCGGCCTGTATAGCCAACTTCAAGAAGCGCTGGGCGCGACCTCTCGGTTGTTCGACCTGCTTGACGAGGCGCCGTTTGATCTGCCCGCGCCAATTGTCCCGATTGCGCTGCCTGCGCCGCTCGGCCGGGTGACGCTCGATGGCGTGTGGTTCCGCTATCCCGATCGGGACCAGGACGTGCTGCGCGACATCTCGCTCGATGTTGGGGCTGGTGAAGTTGTGGCTTTGGTCGGGCCAAGTGGCGCGGGCAAGAGCACCTTGGTGTCATTGGTGACACGCTTCTACGACCCTACTGCTGGACGCATTCTGCTGGACGGCGTTGACTTGCGCGATCTGGACTTGCATGAGCTGCGCGGCCACGTGGGCATCGTGCCTCAGGAGACACACCTGTTCTCGGGCACGATCGAGGAGAACATCCGCTACGGTCGGCCTGACGCTGGCGCTGACGAGATTCGTCGGGCGGCATTCGACGCGAACGCTGAGGAATTCATCCTCGGTTTCTCCGCTGGCTATGCGACGGTCGTTGGCGAGCGTGGGGTCAAGCTTTCCGGTGGCCAGCGGCAGCGGGTGGCGATCGCGCGCGCTTTGCTCAAGAACCCGCGCATTCTCGTTTTGGATGAGGCCACCAGCTCTCTTGATTCGCACGCCGAGTCGCTGGTCCAGGACGCCCTTACGCGACTCATGCGCGGCCGCACTACCTTGGTAATCGCCCACCGCCTGAGCACGGTCCGCGATGCTGACCGAGTGGTCGTGCTCGCGCACGGCCAGGTGGTCCAGATCGGCAGCCACGCCACGCTCATAGCGGAACCAGGCCTGTACCGCTCGCTCTACGAGCGCCAGCTCCGCGACACCGCACCGGCCGCGGCAAACCTCGCCTGATCCTCGCGCGGCGCGCGCCATCCGGCGCGGAGGCCTTCGGCAGGCGGCGGTGGCGGGACGGAGGCGGCTGCCGGCGGTGCCGTCCGATGGTCCACGCCCTGCGGGCGGCCCGCGCGGAAGGTGGGGTGGTGGTGGCGGTGGCGGCGGGTACGGTATGGGCAGTGGCGTCCGAGGTTCGCGACGAGCATGGCATTTTCAGCTCCGATTCGGCGGGGCACATGAAAGAGGCGAGCGCACGTGGGCTCGCCTCTTCCTTTTAGATCAGTCCCTTTGGCAAGGGGCAGGCCTAGCCGGCCCGCCACTCACCAAACGGTCCGCCCATTCGGGTGAACTGATCGAGATTGTCACCGACTCCGACGGGAGTCACATTGCGTAGCATCGCCATGCTTTGTTCCTCCTTCCGTGTGTGGTGACACCGGTCATGAGCTCGCAGGGCGCGTGCCAGCGCGCGCGCGCTCGATGTCCTTGTGACGGTGGGCGGCCGAATGGCCGTCGAAGTCGAAGGGCCAGCCTTCTGCCCGCTCGCGC
>Ga0137375_10006749_pt1 | contig 13620 bp, 10 predicted proteins | sample SagtaG_24_FD_104936 | JGI IMG/M metagenome (GOLD analysis project Ga0137375, IMG submission 104936) | Vadose zone soil microbial communities from Sagehorn Ranch, Mendocino, California, USA - Sage1_R_113_16 metaG | ecosystem: Environmental > Terrestrial > Soil > Vadose zone | place: USA... | reverse complement strand
CGGCCACATGTTTCGCTCGCAGACCGATACCGAAGTGCTCTCCCATCTCATCGAAGAGTCACACACCAAAGGCGCGTCCCTCGTGGACGCGACCGCCGACGCGCTGCGCCAGGTCGAAGGCGCATACGGCATCGCGGTGATCTCGCGCCGCGAGCCCGACACGATCGTCGCCGCGCGCCGCGGATCGCCGCTGCTGGTCGCCATCGGCAACAGCGAGAACTTCGTCGCATCGGATGCATCGGCGGTGCTGGCGCATACCCGTTCGGTCGTGTACCTCGACGACGGCGAGATCGCCGAAGTGAAACCCACCGCTTATCGCATCCTGGATCTCGCGGCCGCGGAGAAGGAGAAGGAGATCACGCAGGTCGAGTGGGACCTGGCCACGATCGAGCGCGGCGGCTACGCGCACTTCATGCTCAAGGAGATCATGGAGCAGCCGGAGAGCGTGCGGGATACGCTGCGCGGCCGGCTGCTCGAGGAAGAGGGCACGGTGCGCTTCGGTGGCCTGAACATCAGCGATGAAGAGCTGCTCAAAGTGCAACGCATCGTGATCACCGCCTGCGGGACCTCGTGGCATTCGAGCCTGATCGGCGAATACATGATGGAGGAGCTGGCGCGGATTCCGACCGAAGTCGAGTACGCGTCGGAGTTCCGCTACCGTAACCCCATCGTGGATGAACGCACGCTGGTCATCGGCATTTCGCAGTCGGGCGAGACGGCGGATACGCTGGCCGCATTGCGCGAAGCCAAGCGGCGCGGCGCGCGCACGCTCGGCCTGGTCAACGTCGTGGGCAGCACGATCGCGCGCGAAGTGGACGGCGGCATCTATCTGCACGCCGGGCCGGAGATCGGCGTGGCGAGCACCAAGGCGTTCTCGAGCCAGATCGCCGCGCTCGCGCTGCTGACGCTGAAGATGGGCCGGTTACGCGCCCTCTCGATCCTGCAGGGGCGGGAAGTCGTGCGCGCGCTCGCGAAGCTGCCGGAGCTGGTGAGCAAGGTGCTCACGAAAGCGCCGCAGATCGAGGAACTGGCGGACCGGCTGGTGCGCGCGCAGAACGTGCTGTACCTGGGGCGCGGCTACAACTTCCCCGTGGCGCTCGAAGGGGCCCTCAAGCTCAAGGAAATCTCCTACATCCACGCCGAGGGGTATCCCGCGGCCGAGATGAAGCACGGCCCCATCGCCTTGATCGACGATCTGATGCCGGTCATCTTCATCGCGCCCAAGGACGGCGTGCACCAGAAGGTGATCAGCAACATCGAAGAGGTGAAGGCGCGCGGCGGCCGCGTCATCGCGATCGTAACCGAAGGCGACACGGCGCTCGACCAGCTGGCGGACTACCGGATCGAGATTCCGGAGACGCTGGACCTGCTCACGCCCGTGCTGAGCGTGGTGCCGCTGCAATTGCTGGCGTACTACATCGCCGTTCGCAGAGGGTGCAACGTGGATCAGCCGCGCAATTTGGCGAAGAGCGTGACCGTCGAGTGAGAGTCGTCCTCCAGCGGGTCCAGCGCGCCGAGGTTCGAGTGGAAGGCCGGGTTACCGGAAAGATCGGGCCCGGCTTTCTCGTGCTCGCCGGTTTCGCACCGTCGGACAGCGACGCGTCGCTCGCCTGGATGGCCGACAAGATCCTCGGCCTGCGCGTGTTTGGAGATGACGCAGGGAAGATGAATCGTGACCTCGCCGAGGCGCACGGCGGGGTGCTCGTCGTTTCTCAATTCACGCTCTATGGTGATGCCAGCAAAGGGCGACGACCCAGTTTCATTGGCGCCGCTCCACCCGAGACAGCGATTCCTCTGTATCAGAGATTTGTCGCGCTCCTGAGGGAGCACGGAGCACGGAGCAACATCCCTGTCGAGACGGGGGAGTTCGGCGCGATGATGGACGTCGAGCTGGTCAACGACGGGCCGGTGACGCTGGTGCTAGAACGGTAGACACCCGCTAGGAAGTATCTCCCGCATCCAGCGCCAGTAGATATCGAACTGCAGCGGCGGACATGTCCACGACGAGCCTTGCCTCATCCTCCGAAATCGTAGCCGCTGTAATCCCACCATGGCGAACGCCTGGCGAATTGCTGGCGTATCCCCATAGGGCTTCGAGCGACTTAGCGATAGAGGGATCGAGACCGCCTGCTTTCTTGAGATGCTTGAGGATCGCGCCCAGAGTAGCAGTGCGAAGTCCCGTGACAACCCGCGCCATGCCTTCCACGGCGCAGATCGCTTCTTTGGCTGCATTGGGGAGATCCGGTTTGGTGCCCGTGCTGTACTCGAGTGCTTTCGCCAGGCTCTGCCGAGGGCCTGCGTAACGGGGGGGAAGTAGCAGGTCCATCAACGGAAGTGCGGTCGATGAGAATTCTGTTTCCGCCCGTTCAACCTCGCTCGGATCACCGTCGCTCATGACGGCTATTGCGCGCCCCCACGACCTATAACCTTCGGACTCCGTGTAAGAGTCGCACCAGGACTCCGACTCGTCGAACAGATAGAGTTCAACGCTTCGAGTGAGTGGAGGCAGGGCCAGGGCCGCATGCCCGGCCTTCACTGGTGCTTGGAGGCGCGATTGAACGCCACGGTGATCTCGCACCGTGAGACCGCATGTCAGCGTGTTCGGCCTTGATTGCTCGACGGTGACCACCAATTCATTGCTTCGACGCTGCAAGTCCCTGACGACGCCTCGATGGTCAGGGAGGACAATGCGATAGGAATCTTGAACCGCACTGCTGTCGCGACCAAATGGGTCCTCCACCCACTGCTGAACCGCCGCTCCGAGGTTCTCTGCGTAAAAATTCTCGTCAAAGTTCTTGAACGGTCCCCGAGGACCCGCCAAACTCCGGTTCTCGGAGATCTTGTCATAGACATCGATCACCCAGCAGGGATACTCGCCCCAGGGGGTTCGACTCGCGTGATGGTTGATGTTCGCCGTTTCTTGGAAGTCCCAAGGCTTCGGCACCACCCCAGGTCCGAACCGGTGTTCATTCAGCATACGAATCACGTCGGCAGGAAGCGCGATCCCCCACGTCGAGAGCGCGTCGCGGAGAATCTCTGCCGAAGTAATGGTTTCCGCAGAGAACGTTGCCGCAACAAGTCGGACAGGCCCCGCGACAATATCAACTGGCTCAGTAAGCGTGCTACGGCCGGTACCTACGCGAAAGACGGTGCAGTGGTTAAACCACCTGCCATTCACGTGTACCAGAACCGACCGAACCTCAGAGGCGTCGCTAATGCCAAGCACGCTTGGCGCCGATGCGATAAGCTTGGCCGCCGTTTCCAAAGAGACTTGACCTTCGCTCGGGATCACAACTCCCCCCGAAACGCCCGCTGCGCCAGCGAGTCGAAGAGTGCATCGCTGTGCTCGATGTGCGTGGCAAACGCTTTGTTCGTCTCTCGGTACTTCCGCTCAACCTGATCGTAGCGCTCGATGAGATCGCTTGGCGGTAACATCACAGGGAACCGCCGAAGATGATCCAGCGTCAAACCCTCGGTGTTCGCACCTCTAGCCCGATTAAGGAACCAGCTCTGACCAAGGCGCAGATGTCTCGCAACGTACGTAGGCGAGAGGCCACTCCGGAGGACAATCCCTTTCAAGTCCTGGCCAAAGCACGTGGGCACCTGAGCGATGGCGACTGGGAGGCGATGCATTAGAACCTTGCTCTTTACGACGATCAGGATGGTCCCCGGTCGAACTACCTTCGTTGCGCTGTTTTGAATTGCTTCGCTTGTGATGTGCTCCTGAGTGTCGATTACGTTTTCGCTCTGGATGTCCTTTGCAGTCGCCCAGCAGACCTGTCCTGTGAAATAGGCGCTTACGGCGCGGCTGGGTGTACCGCCTCCGACGAAATCCGCAAGTTCGCCTAGTGGCTTGACGTTCCACCCCTTCTCATTCCTCACCGGATCCCCAAACATCTCCAGAAACGCCGAGCGCAAGAACTCATCGAGCAGGCGCAGACTCTCGCGCCGCCTCCGCCGAATCGCATCTGCCTTGTCCAGCACCTGGGCAATTCGTTGCTGCACGTCGTAGGGTGGCGCGGGAATCTTGAGACTAGTTAAGGATCCCAAGTTGAGCGTTACACCCTTGACGGCCGTCTCGCCAATGCCATCGAAGTCGAGACTCCTAAGCGCATGATACAGATATCCAGTATTGAACTCATTGGGGCGCTTGATCCGAACAGCGGCGATCGCCTCGTTCGTGAACATGTCGTGAGTCGTGACCCCAACTTTGCCGATACTGAGTTTGAAGCTCATCACCACGGTTCCGGCGGGTATCGAGCGACAGTTACACTCTCTGACAGCCGCATCTGTGATGGTCTCTTTGGTCGCCGTGAGGTCTCGGCCTTGATTCATATCCGCAATCGACAGCCACGGATGGCCTGGCCCCCAATACTTCGGTTCCGCACGAGGAGGAGTGCGACCGATCTGTAGATCAGCGATCTCCCCGAGAGCGCGTCGCGGCCAAGCTACGTTGGACCTCACTTGAGTAGTCTCTCAAGGTCGGTGAGATCACTCGCGATCTCGGCCTCTAAGGTGCGCAGTTTTGCGATGATCGCGCCGGGCGGCTCGTGCGGAGATTCAGTGTACGCAACCTCTTTGTAGCGATTGATGGAAAGGTCGTGCTTGTTTTCCCGAATCTCCTCCACGGGCACAAAGAACGCCTTTGCCGTCCGATCCGTATCCTGCTTCGGATCCCGCGCCCGCCACCGCGCGATCACGTCCGGAATGTCGTTCTCGGCCACCTTCTCCCGCTTGTCATCGAGCGACCAGCCGTCCGCCTGTATGTCGTAGTACCAGACGTGCTCGGTGCGCCCACCCTTCACGAAGACCAGCACCGCCGTGCTCACGCCCGCATATGGCTTGAACACGCCGGCGGGCATCTTCACGATGCCCTGTAGCTCACACTCCTCGATCAGTATCTTGCGCAGGTCCTTGTGCGCGTTGCTCGACCCGAACAACACACCGTCCGGTACGATCACCCCCGCTCGACCACCCACACGCAGCAGGTTCATGATCCGGTTCACGAACAGCAGCTCGGTCTTCGTCGTCTTGAGCCGCAACTCCTCGTTGATGTCGCCCTTGTCAATGCTTCCCTTGAAGGGCGGATTGGCTAGCACCACATCGTAGCGGTCGGTCTCCGTGAACCGCTTCGACAGCGTGTCCATGTAGGCTAGCTGCGGCTGGTCGATGCCATGCAGCAGCAGGTTCATCAGCCCGATCCGCACCATCGTGGTGTCGAAGTCGTAGCCGTGGAATGTCTTCTCTTTGAGCGCGGCCCACTGGCGCGGATCGGTGAGGCGGTCGCCCGCGAGTCCACGCTCGATGCCGTCCTCACCGACAAAGCGCTGCTCGGCACTGGTGAACTGGGTGAGGATGTGCTGGTAAGCGCCGAGCAGGAAACCGCCCGTGCCGCACGCCGGATCGCAGATTTCTTCGCCGAGCTTCGGGTCCACGAGCGACACGATCATCTGAATGATGTGGCGCGGCGTGCGGAACTGGCCGTTCTTCCCCGCCGTGGCGATCTCGGAGAGCAGGTACTCGTACAGATCGCCCTGCACGTCCTGAAACGTCTGCCCCGCCTGCTGCCGCTCGCGCTCGAGCTCGGCGTAGATCTCGTCGATGATCCCGACCGCCTCGACGAGTAACGACGCCTTGGGGATGATGAACACGGCGTCCTGCATGTAGCGGCTGAACACCTGACCGCCGTTCTCGAGCGTCTTGATGAACGGAAAGACGTTGTCGCGCACATGGTCCAGCATCTCTTCGGGCGGCAGATGGCGGAACTCAGACCAGCGCAGCTCCTTGCGGGGCCGTTTCTCGCCGCGGCGTGTCTCGTACTTTCCATCGAACAACGACGTGGCCTTCTGCTTCAGGAACTCGGCATCGCCGCGACGCTTTTCATCCAGCGCGTCGAGCCGCCGCATGAACAGCAAGTAGCTGATTTGCTCGATGGCGGTCAGCGGGTTGGCGATGCCGCCCGACCAGAAGCGGTTCCAGAGTTGGTCGACTTTCGAGCCAATAACTGGTGTCAGCATAGCGTCACCCTCGCGACAGTACGGGAACCCACTTCGCGCCTCGGCCCGCTCCCTCGATAGCCAGCTTCCCGTCGTCCCGAAGCCGCTGCAACACGTGCCGCACCATGTCCCGGCTGACGCCCGGACACTCGGCCTCGATGTCCGTGATCGCGAATGGACGCGTGCGACGCCCTACCGCCTGCTCGATCAGATCGGTCTTGGCTCCCCGCCCGGCGCGAATCGCCCCCACCCGGTCCTCGAACTCCCGGTACGCGCGCACCAGCACACCCCACAGGTAACTCATCCAGGGCAGCGGATCGTGCGCCCCCTCATGCCACCGCTGTGAGCTCGCTTCGAGCGCGTCGTAATACGTCTCCTTCGACCCCTCCACGATCCGCTCGAGGCTGATGTAGCGCCCCACCTCGTAGCTCGCATGGTACAGGAGGAGCAACGTGAGCAGCCGCGCCATGCGGCCGTTCCCGTCCGCGAACGGGTGGATGCACAAGAAGTCCAGTATCGCGAGCGGAACGAGCACCAGACGCTCCCGCTGCTCGTCCACCGCGCGCGCGTACCCCGCGACGAGTTGGTCCATCGCGCCGGGAGTCCCGACCGGCGAGACCGGAACGAAGCGGACACGGCGGACGCTCCCGTCGGCGTTGCGCTCGACGATCTCGTTCGGCGCCATCTTCCACCTGCCACCGAGGCCGGGATGGTAGCGGTAAAGCATGCCGTGGAGCTGGAGGATGACGTTGGAGGAGAAGGTCATGTGAGGCGCGGATTCGTGAATGAGATTGAGCGCATCACGGTAACCGGCGATCTCCTCCTCGGAGCGATCTCGGGGGGCCGTCGGTTTGAGGACCAGCGCCTCGATGCGCTCCCGCGGCGCCGTGACGCCCTCGAGACGGTTCGACGACTCCGCCGACTCGATCACGGCGGCCTCGCGCAGCGTGGCCAGAACGTCCGGGGCCTGCTTGCGGAACAAGTCCTCCCGCCCCCGGAACTGGCCCAGAGCCCGGAGCAAAGCGCCGTGCTGCGCGGTGAAACGGGGTTGGTCGAGGAAGGCAGGGTCGAACGAGGCCACGGACACCCTCAAAAGAGGCGTAACGATAGACGAAACGTGGTAATAACATATACTTATTACCACATTTCTGTCAACTCATTACCACGTTTCTCACGCTACCAACTGATGGGTGAGGCCGAGGATGCTGTCTATCTCCGCAGGTGGGAAGACGCCCCGAATCCCCTGGGGGTGCAACTGGGTAAACGGCGCCTCCACCAGATCCCGCCGCTCCACCCGGCGCCGCTGAAGAATGAACGTGCGCAGCGTCTGGAGGAAACGGATCTGCAGCGCCGTGTAGGCCGTGTGGGCCGCGATGAAGCGCTCGAATTCCCGGGTAACGACGGTGGACCAGCGCTCGAGCGGCGCCACGCCCAGTACGTGCCGGATGAGCTGTACGAAGCTCGCCGAGCGCACATCGTATGCTGTGCGCAGCCGCTCCTCGTCGATCTCGGGATCCTGGCGGCGCAGCAGCTCGGCGAGGTCCCGCAGGTCTGATTCCGAGACCGGCTCGCCCGCCTGCAGCCGCTGCAGCACCGGGTTTTCCGCGACCAGTGCCTGGACCGCCTGCTCCACCCGCTCCCTGTACGCGGCGATCGGCAGATCGCGACCATCGGGACCCACGACGATGCGCTCACGCACGGCGGTCAGGTCCGCCAGGTTCAGCGCCAGGATCGGCTCGGCCCGCTGCTGCCGGAAGTGCATCAACGGTCCGAGCCGTACGACGAGATCGGCTAGCTTTGCGTCGTCCACGCTGGTCCACCACGCCTCGCCCTGTACCGCGTCGATCAACTCGCGGTGAGCAACGACAAGATTCACGCCGAGCGGTAGCTCTGACACCTGTTCGACAACGGATTCACGCAGCGCTTGCGCGCTCTCGCGATTCCCCGCGAGCAACGCGGCGCTCAGCTCCACGACATCAGTTTCGAACCGCAAGGCCTTGAAGTCGGCGTCGGACTTCGCACGGAGCAGCGGTGCGATGGTCCCACGGAGAAACCGGATGTCGTCTGGACGTAGGTGCGTCCAGAACGCATCGTTTCGGACTACTGCCAGATGCGCCTGGTTCTCGAGCACCACCACGTTGTTCTGCGGTAGGGCCGCTAGGTCGGCGTGCAACTCGCGTTTCACCTGGTCCACGACCGTCTCGGCATTTCTCGCGAGCGCGACCTCCAGCTTGCCGAGTCTGGCGCGGAACAAGCGGACCGGCATCGGCACCTGCTCGCCGGGCTCTCGGCCGCGCGGGCGCATCTCGAAGTACTCGAAATTCCCCCAGCAATCGATGATGAGGAACTTGTCTTTTTCTGGGCACCACGGCTTGCGCACCCGGGGATCGGTCTCGAGCACGCGCGTGCCGCGGCCGATCATCTGCCAGAACTTCACGTACGAATAGACCGGCTTGGCAAATACAAGATTCACCACTTCGCGGATATCCACGCCCGTGTCCAGCATGTCCACGGAGATCGCGACGCGCGGCATGTCGCGCGTCTTGAACTGGTCGAGCAGGCCGCCTTTGCCGTGCGCCCGTGAGTCGTCGGAGACGATGACGCGCGCCAGCGTGCCGCGGTGCTCCGGATACATCTGGTCGAAGAGGTCCTGCAGCCGGCGGGCGTGTTTCACCGAGACCGCGAAGATGATGGACTTGCCTGGCAGCGTGCCCGAGGGGTCCTTGATGCACTCCTCCATGAACTCCCGCACGATCAGCGCGTTGGTGCCGCTGTTCGTGACCTTCAGCTCGAGATCGGTGCCTTCGAAATCGATCGTGTCGGGATCGAGACCCTCGATCGAGAGCTGCTCGCGCTCGGGCTCGGCGAGGTTCGGGCCACGAATCCCTTGCACCTGAAACTTGGTCCGTACGTTGAGGACTTCGTAATTGCACAGATACGGCGGCTCGTGGTTGATCGCTTCGTCGAATGTGTAGGCAAACGTCGGGTCACCCTGCTGGCAATCGAACAACGCGAACGTGTCGTGGTCGATCTGGTCGCGCGGCGTCGCCGTGAGACCGAGCGTAAGGCCGTGGAAATAGCTGACGACCTGCTTGTACGTGTTGTAGATGCTGCGGTGGCTTTCATCGGCAACGATCAAATCGAAGAAGAACGGCGAGATCCAGGTCGACGGCGTGGTCCCGGCGTGGATCAGGTTCACCATCGTCGGATACGTCGTGACGTAGATCCGGCGATTCCGATCGAAGACCGTTTCTCCTTCTTCCGGCCAGCGCGGCGCGGACGGCAAGTGCTCCTTGAAGGCGCCGAGCGCCTGCTCTTGAAGGGCCAGCCGATCCACCAGGAAGAGCACGCGCTTGACCCAGTGGGCCCGCATTAATGCATCAGCCAACGCGACGGCGACGCGGGTCTTTCCCGTGCCCGTCGCCATCACCATCAGAAACCGGCGCCCTCCGTGCTCGATCGCATCGAGCAGCGTCCGAACGGCCTCGATCTGGTAGTCGCGGCCCGCGATCGCCGCATGGATGAGCTCAACGGACAGCGCACGACGGGTCTCTCGGCGCTGCGAAAACCACTCCAGGTCCAGGCGCGACGGAAACCCCATGACACGCGCCGGCGACGAGCGCTCCGAGTCCCAGAAAAAGATGTCATGTCCGTTGGTATACAGAATGAAGGGCAGCGGGCCGCGATGAAGGCGCTGCAGCTGCTCGGCATACTGCTTGGCCTGCTCTTGGCCGAGTTGCGCGTCGCGGCTCGTCTTCTTGGCTTCGACCACCGCGGCGGGGGTGCCACGGAGCATCAGGGCGTAATCGGCGAAACGATGGCCCGCGTATTCCGTCCCGCGCTCGCGCCGAACGGCGGCCGTCGCCCCATCCAGGTGGATGTCCAGCTCACGGATCACTTGGGAGGGGTCCACGAGGTCCCAACCCGCGAGCCGCAGACGCGCGTCGATGAGCTGCTGGCGCGTGTCGGCTTCGGAGTATGGCAACGACGTCATCATCAGAGGATGGAGCATAACAGGCACTGCTGACAAGGGTGCAGGCGGAACTCAGGCGTCGGCGAGCGCCATCCAGGCTGCATAGGAGAAGTGGTCGAGGATTACGGGGGCTACATGCGTCGTGATGCGCTGCTCCACGGCGCGCTGCTCGGACTCGGAGACTTCGACCGGAATGATAGTTCGGAAGTATGGTTGATCATGAATGCCATCGAACCAACGCAGTCGAGCGAGTTCTCGACACTCAGAGTCGTTGAACACGAGATCGGGCATCAGGGAGTCTGGATTCCGTTCGGCACGGACTACGAATGGAGCCGCGGCAGCGGAGAGTTTTTGGAGAAGCTGCTTACCGCCCGAACGAGTCATGCCGCCCCCGGTAAGTGGTGTCGCGCTATCAAAAGATACGGTCCTAACCTTTGATAACAGACCCGGCTGTTAAAGGCTCGCGCCAGGCTTAGCTTATCCCCCCATGCCTGAGCGTCCCGCCGACCGCCCCATCGTTCTCGCCTCCGGCTCGCCCCGCCGCAAGCAGCTCCTCGAAATGTTGCGCATTCCCTTCCGCGTCATCCCGCCGGACGTGGACGAGCACGTCCTGCCCGGCGAGAAACCTGACGCCTACGTCACGCGCCTGTCGCGCGCCAAAGCGCTGGCGGTCGTGCACCGCGCTCCCGGAGAGGTTATCCTCGCCGCGGACACGACGGTCGTGCTCCACGGCAAGATCTTCGAGAAACCAACGTCCCCGGCCCACGCGGTAGAGATGTTGGAGCAGCTCCAGGGCAAAACCCACGAGGTTCTGACGGCGATCGCGGTCGCCGAGAACGGACGGCTGGAGCAGGCGCTCGATGTATCGTGCGTGACGTTCCGGCCCAACACGCGAGGAGTACTCGAGGAATACGTCGCCACCGGGGAGCCGCTCGACAAGGCCGGCGCCTATGCGATACAGGGCCTGGGAGCGCCGCTGATCGAGCGCGTGGAAGGAGATTTCTTCGGAGTGATGGGGCTGCCGCTGCGGCTGGCGCTGGACCTGCTCGCGAAGTTCGGGCGGCCTTACCGCTTTAGGACATGAGTGAGGACTGGGGCCACGTCTTCAATGGTGAGGCGACCGTCAAGTTCTGGTCTCCGGCGGCCGCGCAGGTTCTCCAACAGCAACACATCACCAAGCTGCGGGTCCATGGTTGGAAACAACCCACCGTCGAAGCCTTGGGCCCCTTCGCGCACCAACTCGAGAGAATCTTTTGGGAAGTCCACGACCCAACGGACGTTCCAGATCTTTCCGCGCTCGCGCAGCTCCACCAGCTCAATTACCTCACGCTCACCCACGGGCTCGATCAGATCGATTTCTCGCGGCTCACGGCGCTGAGGACGCTCGGCGCCTCGGCCGACGCTCCGCAGTTCGGGAACGTGCGGAGCTGCCGCTCTCTCCGGACACTCTACCTCACGAACTGTGGACTGCGCGATTTGATGCCGCTCGCCGGCCTCGATCAGCTCACGGAGGTGAATGTCGGCGAAGCGCCGCTCAAATCGCTCGCCGGCATGAATGAGCTGCGGGGATTGCGCCGGCTCGCTCTCGTACAGGTGCCACTAGCCAGTCTCGACGGAATCGAGGACCTGCAGGCGATCGAGGACATTTACATCCACATGCTCGGGCGCCTGCAGTCGATCGCACCGCTCACTGGCCTGTCACGGCTCAAACGGCTCAAGCTTCTCCAGCTTGACAATGTCGGGCCGGTACCGTCGTTGGCCTTCCTGCGTGGACTCGACAAGTTGGAAACCTTCTATCCCTCGCAAGGAACCAAGATCGAGGATGGGGATCTGGCAGTCCTTCTGGAGTTACCGGCCCTGACTCGCGTGTTGTTCACCAATCGGAAGCATTACACACACACGTGCGGCGACATCCAGCACGCGCTGATCGCGCGCTCGACGAGGGATGTCGGTGCGTTCGATAATGCCGCGTCTCAAATCTGGTTCGAGACTCTCGGGCAACGGAACCCTGTGAGCTGGCTCGGAAACACCATTGGTACCGCGCTCGCGTTCCCCCCGCCCAAGGACGTCCCGGCCCTGATGGCCCAGTATGAGATAGCTGCCGTGGAGTTACTCGCGCTCCTCGCGGGACGCGCGGGACAGGGGATCAATTACCCGGAAGCTGTGACGACTTGGCTCGCGACGCACTCTGTGGAACCGCTCGGCTGGCTGATTGAGCGAGCTGTCCAGTCGTTGGATCGGATCGTAACGCCTCCCTCAGGCCTGCTTGAAATCTGGACCGACCGCGGCGAGGTGAAGCGCTGGCGTGCGGCGCTGCATGATCTGAAGGGACGAGTCCTGGCAATCAATATCTCGCGCTGAGGTGACACATGGGTACCTGGGACGTCGACAGTTTCGGCAACGACACTGCGTGCGATTGGTCGTACGGTCTCGAGGAAGCGAAGGACCTCGGCTACGTCGAGAAGACGCTCGATGGCGTCCTGCGCTACGGTAAGGAATCAGTGCCCGCAGACGAAGCGGAATGCGCGGTCGCCGCCGCTGAAGTGATTGCGCGGCTCAAGGGCAACTGGGGAATCGAGAACTCCTACTCCGAAGCGACGGACAACTGGGTGCGATCGCACCCGCAAACGCCCCCACCTGCACTCGTCGCCAAGGCCGTCGCGGCGCTCGAGCGGATTGTCGTCGAGCCATCCGAGCTGCTGAATTTGTGGACGGAGGGCGGGGAAGATAGCAACGGTTGGGTGGACACGGTCGCCGAGCTGAAGGCGCGCGTCGCGCGCTGATTACCGCTTCACGCGATAGACCGGCACCTTCTTTGCTTTGCCCTTCACCTGAATCGGCTCCAAGGCCTCCACTTTGGGCGGCTTCTTGAGCGCCTTGTAGAACGGCTCCGAAATCAGAATCTCATTGAGCCCGGCGGAGGAGCAGAGTCGGCTCGCGGTGTTGACCGCGTCGCCGATGACGGTGTACTCGAGTCGCCGGTTGGAACCGATGTTGCCCGCAAACACTTCGCCGAAATTGATGCCGATCCCGATCGCGAGCGGCTCGCGGCCGGACTCGGCCCACTTGGCGTTCATCTTTTCGAGTGTCTCGATCTGGTCGAGCGCGCATTGCATGGCGCGGTCGGCGTCGTCGGCATGCGCGATCGGCGCGCCCCACAGCGCCATGATCGCGTCGCCCATGAACTTGTCGAGCGTGCCCGAGTGCTCGAACACGATGTCCACCATCTCGGTGAAATAATCGGTGAGCAGGCCGGCGATCTCGTCGGGGTTCATGGTCTCGGACATCGGGGTGAAGCCACGAATGTCCGAGAAGAAGATGACTACAGGTCGTTTCTCGCCCTTGAGCTGCACCTCTTCGCCCTTCTGCGCGATATCCGCCGCGACGTTGGGCGAGAAAAACCGCTGGAAGTTCGAGAGGACCAAGGCCTCCCGCCGGATGCGCTCGGAGAGCTGCGAGTTCTCGATGGCGACCGCCGTCAATCCGCCGAACGCGATCAGGAACTCGAGATCCTCGTCCGCGAACGAGTGCGTCGCCGTGAGATTATCGACGTAGAGAATGCCGAGCACCTTCGAATCCGAGCCCATGAGCGGCGTGCACATGGCGCTGCGCACGCTCTGGATGAGGATCGACTTGCCCTTGAACCGCTCG
>Ga0137375_10006744_pt1 | contig 13625 bp, 13 predicted proteins | sample SagtaG_24_FD_104936 | JGI IMG/M metagenome (GOLD analysis project Ga0137375, IMG submission 104936) | Vadose zone soil microbial communities from Sagehorn Ranch, Mendocino, California, USA - Sage1_R_113_16 metaG | ecosystem: Environmental > Terrestrial > Soil > Vadose zone | place: USA... | reverse complement strand
CGTCGACGACGCTCAACGAGATGGTCGAAAACTTCGATTACAAGGGCAATCTCGCCCTCGTCGACGCGAAGATCGACGACTCGGTGCGCTCGTGCGATCGCGACGGAAGCTTGGATCCGGGGGAAACGGGCAAGCTTACCGTGCGCATCCGCAACGCGGGATGGCTGGCGCTCACCAAGACTCAGGTGAAGGTCAGCACCACCGATCCCAACGTCACCTTCGACAACAACGGTGCGGCCAGTGTGGCGTCGCTCAATCCCTACGGCACGGCGACGGTGACGATCGGTGTCTCGGCCAAAGACGCGGCTGGCAAGCATGGCATTCTGCCGGTGACCATCACCCTGAGCGATGCCGACGCGTGGAAACCCACCGCCAATACGATTTTTCAAGCGCCTTACAACCTCGACTACCTGCCGAAGGCATCCGCCACCGACGATGTGGAGGGGGAGCCGCCGGTGTGGACGATGGCGCATGGGTCGCGGCAGCAGCGCACCGCTGGCTGGTCGCGAAAAGGGGATGCAACGAATCACGTGTGGCACGGAGACGACGTGCCGGCCGTTGCCGACGAGAGCCTCGTTTCGCCCGACCTCGTCGTGAGCCCGAGCAGCCCGTTGGTGGTCGCTTTCAAGCATCGTTTTTCGTTCGAAGTCGGCCCGGTCGTTCCCGGAGGAGCCGACGTCCAATTCGATGGCGGCGTGCTCGAGCTGTCCGAGGACGGCGGAGCAACTTGGAAGGACATCTCGACGTACGTCGACCCATCCTACCCACGCACGTTGCATCGATCGAACAATCCCAATCCCAATCCCCTCGCGGGGCGCAAGGCTTGGGCGGGCCAATCGACAGGCTATCCCGATTACGCCAACGTATCGCTCGATCTCGGCACGAAACTGGCCGGCAAGACCGTGAAGATCCGTTTTCGGATTGGCGCGGACGACGGCGGAGGAGGACCTGGCTGGGACATCGACGATGTTGCGTTGACCGGCATCACCAACATGCCTTTTACCACCGTGGTCGACGATGCCACTCCCTGCGCTGACGCCGGCGTGGTTCCGGTCGACGCGGGCGCCGAATCGGGTGCAAACGGAACGCTCGACGGCGGAGGAAGCGGTGGGAGCGTGGGATCGGTGGATGGACAAGCGGCCGGTGCGGCTGGAACCACCAACCGAGCCTCGGGCGCGGGCGGCTCGAGCGGCGGCTCGGACGATGGCGGCTGCTCTTGTTCGCTCATCGGTCGTTCATCGCGGACGACGAGCGCGAGCTTGTTCGCCATGTTCGGTGCTCTCGTGATCGCGATGCGCCGCCGCCGACCGGCACGCTGACGTCCGGACCGATCGCGCATCTGTTACTATCGGCCGATGGTGCGATTCCTCTTTGTTTCGTTAGCCATCGCTTGTGCTGCGTGTGCGCCGTCTCTTTCGACTTTTCAGCCGGCGCATGTGGCGCCGCGAGGTCACCTGCAGGCCGGCGCAGGACTCGACCTTGCCTTTCCGCTCGGCACGATCGTGAAGGCGACCGACGCGGCCAAGGCGCTCGTGGACTCCTCTCGGTCCCGGGAACTAACGTCCGAGGAGAAGCTCAAGATCTATGACGGGGGTGTGAATCTCGCCACCAATCCTCCCTCGCTCGGTCCTCACCTGGGGGTGGCGTACGTGCCGATCGACAATCTCGACGTCTCGCTGCGCTATGCCTCCTCCGCGTGGCGGTTAGGCACGCGCTATCAAATCTTGCATCGTGACGATAGCCCGTTCGACATGACCGCCGGCATCGGCATCTCGAGGTTCACCTACGAGTTCCCGGTATCCGATCAAATCCCGGTCCTCGAGATCGAAGACTTTCGGCGCTGGCAGCTCGATGTACCCATTCTCATCGGTACCGCGCGGGACTGGATGCGCGTCTGGGGAGGACCGAAGTTCGCCTATACGTGGTTCGACACGGCCCTGTCGCTCAAGCTCGACTTCGTGCACACGACCGAGGTGGCGGAATTCCACGGCCAAGGGGCGTATGTGGGTGGCCAAGCGGGATTTGCCGTCGGCTGGAAGTACGTGTTCGCCGCCTTCGAGCTTACGATCGCCGAGTTTTTCGGCCGAGCGAAGACGACGATCGCCGATGGCAGCGAACGCACGACCGACCTGGCGGGGCTGATCGTCCACCCGAGCGCCGGAATCCTCGCCGAGTTCTGATCGCGAGCCGTTATTCGTAGGCGCCGTTGATGGGCATGCCGGCTTCGCGGTATACTCAACGCCACGGGGGAGGGATGGGTTCGGTCAACAATTTGCGCAAGCAGCATCGCGAGCTGATTCAGCTCGCGCGCGAGCTGACACCTCTCCTGCACGCCGAACGCCTCGGTCACAACTGCACCAGCATACGGCTGAGACTCTCGGCATTCGTGCGCAAACTGCAGGTGCATATCGCACTGGAAGAGCGTTTCGTCTATGGCCGGTTTCTGCAGCATCCCGACGAAGCCGTCGTAGCGATGATGATGCGACACCACCATCAGACACGTCTGCTCGGCACGTTCGTGACGCACTATGCGCAGCAATGGACGTTGAGCACGGACGAGGCGATCGAAAAGGGCTCGATGGCCTTCGTCGAACAGACGAAGAGCCTGTTCGATCAGGTCTGGAAAAGGTTCCACCTTGAAGACGAGGAGCTTTATCCGCTGCTCGGGCAGATTCACCCCACTTCTTCCGGCGCTTGGCAGCTCGATTCGACGATCGAAAGCAAGGAGAAGGACGGCGCGGGCTAGCCCGCTATTTGCCGTATCTGACCGAGCTCGATGTGCGGCGCTCCACGCGGGTCATCTTCGCTTCGCGCGCATGCAATTCACGGAGCTCGTTGATCATGTCGTAAACGACATCTCGCGCCATTCGTATACCTTCTTGGTGCGAACGCAGAGCCGGGTTCGTGAGCGACTGCTCGAGCTCCGTCAACCGGATGCCGACTTCTTCGAGCAGGAACATCGAAGGCGTGGGCCATATGCCGCTCGGCACGTCGTAGTCGGAATCGTCGGCGAAATCGCTCGACACGAGAGCCTCTTTTGATTCGTCGCTCATGCAAGTTCCTCCATCATGCGGATCTCGCTTGCGCCATTCGCCACGCCGTCGACCCTCGGATCGCATTCAAACTGCAGAGCGATGGTGACGATACAGGGTGGCGCAAAAGCCCACCGACGCATACCAGTGCGCTGCGGGCTGCCGAGCTCATCCACCACACGATGATGGAACCGTTCCGGATTCACTTTCAAGAGTCTCCGGATCGGCCGCGAGTAGGATCTGCCGCGAGCCGTCCCTTGGGGGAGCGCGGCCGTTTGGCCGACAATGCCACACGTTGTGGCTAGCTTACACACACGGAAACCAGTCCGGTCAACGGCCACGCTGGCTTCGGCCCGGAAGCGATTGGAGGGGGACGGAGCGGGTGGTGTATCGTCGCAAACCGACGTCGTGGTGAATCCATTGGACCTGCGTTGATCTCGTGAAAGCCGATCTCATCGCGCGCATCGCCGCCCGCTACCCATCGGGCTCCATGTGGGACCGTTTCCACCTCAAACAGAGGCTGCGCGCGTGTCCCTACGAACAACTGCTGCCTTACTTCCCGGACTCGGGAAACGTTCTCGACATCGGATGCGGGTTCGGATTGCTGGGTTGGTTTCTGGCAGAGACGCGCCCCGGCTTGGAGTACTTCGGCGTCGACGTCGATGCGCGCAAGATCGAGCTCGCGAAACTGGCTTTCGAGCGGCACCCATCGGGAAGCAAAGCGGCGCACCTTCACGCTGGTGACATCGCGAGCTGGGAAAATCGGCCCCCGCATTTCGCGGTCATTGCTGTTCTGGACGTGCTTTATCTGCTTCCCATCCCCCTACAAAGAAGGGTCGTCGACGAGGCTTGCTTGCTCCTCGACAAGCAGCCCGACGCCGTCCTGCTTCTCAAGATCTTGCCACCCTTTCGCGGTCCGAGTCGTTTTCGAACGTGGATTCAAGAGAGTCTCATGGTTCGAGTGCTGCGAAAGACGCGGAGCTCGGGCGCTCTTTTCACGAGCCAGGATCCTCGGTTGTATGCGGACTGGGCGCGCGCGCGGGGGCTGGACTGCCGCGAGATCGTGCTGCCCACCTCGCCGGCGTCCATTCTTCTGGTGCTGCGCCCCGGTGACGAGCAAACTGCGTCTTCCAACCGCAGCAAGGCCGAACGGCGCGCCCAGTAATGCAACGGCAGGCGGCCCGAAGGCCGCGCCGAGTCACGAACCGCAGGCGGGCCGAAGGCCGCGCCGAGTCAACAAACCGCAGGCGGGCCGAAGGCCGCGCCGAGTCAACAAAAATGACGCCTCGAATCCCCGCGAACCTGCGCATCAATGCCGATGATTTCGGTCTCTCGCCGTCCATCTCGCGTTCCATCTTTCGAGCAGCCGAAGAAGGGCTGGTCAATTCGACGAGCGTCGTCCCTTTTCGCGACCCGGAGTCACTCGGCTTTCTGGCGGCGCTCGTGGATATCCCGGATTTTCGCATCGGCGCCCATCTGACGTTCATCGAGGTCCCCTTGTTGACGCGACCCGCCTCCTTTCCCGATGGTTCGCCGCCTCTCGATTACCGGGCCTTTTTGGCCGCCCTGCTGCGCGGAAGAATTCATGCGGCCGACGTTCGCACCGAATGGAAGGCTCAGTTGGACCTGCTGCGCCAACGTCTCGGCACGACACCGCTCCACCATCTCGATAGCCATCAGCATCTTCACTTGTTGCCCAACCTCTGGAAGATCACCGTCGAGCTCCAGCGCGATTACGGAATCACGTCGGTACGCCGCCCGTATGAAGGGAGCCTTCGCGCCTGGCTCAAGAGCTTTCCGATGGGCGCGGGTCTGCAAGCGTTGGCTGCTTCGCGGCCCGGCGCGGTGCAGGAACGATTCGTCGGCGCGGGAACCAGCATGAAATTCACAGCCGAGCTGCATCGGCGATTCGCCGAGGAAGTCATCGCGCAGCCCCACCAGCCTTACGAGCTGATGGTGCACGTCGGCGAGGACGAGCGAGGTCAGGCCGAAGCGCACGAGCTGCGTCGTTGGCTCGAATACTTCCGATCATAACCTCGTCGCCATGACGGTTACCCGCGCGGGTGCGAAGCCGCGTCAGGAACGGATCACCTGATCAGATCCCACTCGCCGGGTGGAGGCGCGATCCCCGAAGCCGGCATAATCGCTGACGATGAATCGCTGTCGGCCCTTCAAGATTTCGAAAATCTTTCCCAAGTAGAGGCCGATGGCGCCCAAGAGGACGAACGCGACGGAGAACATGAGGGACATGAGGACGATGACCGTTGCCCATCCGGGCACCGTGTTGCCGCGGAAGTAGTGGATCGTCGCGTACACGATCTGGCTGAACGCCAAAAGGCTCGTGAGTAAGCCGAGCCAGATGCCCATTCGCAGCGGCATCATCGAGAACGAGAGCATCGCGCCCGTCGAGAAGCGAAGCATTCTGGCGAGCGTGTATTTGGTGCCCCCGGCGTGGCGGCGACTTGCCTCGAACGGAACGCTGGTCGTGCGAAAGCCGAGCCAGCTCACGATGCCGCGCAGAAAGATGTCCGTGTCGCGCATCTCCAACATCGCATCGAGGACCTTTGCATCGATCAGGCGAAAATCAGATGCGCCCATGGATAGCGATACGCCGCTTAGCCAGGAGAACAGATAATAAAACCAGCGCGACGTGAGCCGCTTGAACCAGCCGGTATCCGAGCTGTCCTGACGGACGGTCGTCACGATCTGGAAGCCCTTCTGCCATGCGGCGAGCAGATCGGGAATCACTTCCGGGGGATGCTGCAGATCGCCGTCCATGGTGATGATGGCGTGACCGCGCGCGTGGTGGAGACCCGCAAATAGCGCGTTCTGATGACCGAAGTTGCGCGACAAAGAAAGGCCGCGCACAGAGGAGCTGCGTCGGGCCTCTTCGCAGATTCGATGCCAGGTATCGTCTCGACTGCCGTCGTCGACCAGCACGATCTCGTAGTTCGTCCCGTGCGCCCGCATGACCGCGCCAACCGACGATACGAAGCGTTCGACATTCCCCCCTTCGTTGTACATGGGAGCGACCACGCTCACGACCGGCTGCTCGGACACCGTCCTCAAGTAGCACAACTAACGTGCGGTGCGACATCGTCTACCGCAGCGCGTCACTCTCCAGAGCGCACTGGCCGTTGCGACAGACAGCGTGCTTGCCGCGGCATGGATCGACGAAGCAAGCGACGCCTTTGCCGCTGCACTTCGGGATCACGGCGTCGTGGGGCAGGGGAGCGCACGCGCAGACGGCGCACCTGTCGGCCACGGCGCGACAATCGGTGTCCGCCGCGCATTTGAGAACGACGAACGAGGCGGATGCATCTCTGCGCTCGAGCTCGGGACGAGCGGCGTCCACCGATGGACCCGGCGGCGAAGGCGGTCGGGAAGGAGCGGGAGCCGCCATTTCCACGACTCGCGCGCTCGATCCGTCTCTCGCCGAAATCGCCGAGGGCGGCAGCGAACCATCGGGGCCTGGCGCATCTTGGCGGGATTGGACGCATCCGAGCGAGACCGGTAGGAGGAGCGGCAGCATGACCGCTAACCTTAGCGTGTCAGATCTTGACGATGACGGATCACTGGTAGCGAGGATCTGGCGCAGTAATCGTAGGCGCCTGTCGGTTCCGAACATCGGCGCAGCATAGCCCAGCTCGCGCCAGCGTTGTCACGCCAGGGTCTATGCGGGCGGCCGGCAAGCGATGACTTTGATGGAATCGCCGTTGTTCTCGTAGTTGCACTCGATCGTGCCGCGCTGGCCGCTGCCATCGTCGTTCACCTTGATGGTCACGACCTTGTCGACCACGCGGACGACGTCGGCTCCGGAGATCGTGCAGCTGACCGGTTTGCATCCGGTGCCCGTGGGGACGGGGCCGCTCGTGTAACCCGTGCACAGGATTTTTCCCGCGTCATCGTAGAACGTAACCGGCACAGCCGCCGGGACCGCTCGCGTGCCGCGATTGCAAACATTCACGGTCAGCGTGGCTTGGGTCCCGTCGAGCTGACAGGCGCCGCTGTCGAACTTGCCGGTGATGTCCGGCAGATCGTCGACGCCGGTCTTGCCTTGCACGTTTTGGCGATAGTTGTTGAGCCCCATTTGCTTGAAGTTCTGGTTCAGCAGCCAGTCCGAAGTCTTCGGGATTTTCCCGTCGTCGTTGATGTTCGTCACCGAGTACGCGTGCTGATTCCACATCGGTCGCGACGATGCCCACCGGTTGAGGCGATCGTTCAGCACGCGAATTCCATGCTGAACGGGGTTCGGTCCGCTGCCGTTCGGATGCTGTGCCCGGCAGGTGTTGCCCTTGGCAGGATCGCCTTTGGCGGGCGGCGGGGCGCACACGAGTCCGGGATCGCCACACTGGGCGTTTTCGGTGCATCGGCAATAGCCGCCGTCACACTTCTTGGATGTGCAGTCGTCCGCGGCTAAGCAGAGCACGCCTATGTGAATGGGGTCGATGTAAGGAGTGCCGGTCGGCGTGGCCGCCGAACACTGGAGCGTGGACTCGGCAGAGTTGACGATGATCTTGGTCGTCTGATCTTTGTTGACGTCGGCAATGACCGGCCCCTCGTACCACGTATTGGACGTGCGGAACGCGGAGTACTTGACGTCACCCGTTTTACCGTCGTACACGCGCAAGAAGCACTCGTCGGCGTAGACGACTTCGACCTTGCCATCGCCGTCGAAATCGAAGGCAGACCCCCCCGTTTGTTTGGATGAGCCGTCCTGGCTCGGTTGTGACCAGCGAACGAATGGTGCTTCGCATCCCGCCCCGCCATTGGCGCAGTCGAAATCGAACACACGGAACCTCGTCGCTCCCGCGACCGCAACCTCCGGAAAGCCGTCGCCGTCGAAATCGCCGATCGTGGGCGGACCGCCCCCCTCGACGGCGATGCTAGGCCGGGGCGCGGCGGGATCGAGCTGGGTGAGCACGTCCATCACCCTGTGCCAATTGCCGGTTTCATCCATGGAGTACACCGCGACGCGGCCGTTGGTGTTGTCTCCAGCCGTCGTCTGGGTGCCTTCGGCATTGACCGCCACGAACTCGGCCTTGCCGTCGAGCGTCTTGGGATCGAATGTGCCGGCGCGGTACGTACCGAAGTCGGCAAACGCAAAGTGTCCGGCATACCCGCTCACGAACTCCAGCGCGTTTCCGTTGTGAGGCTGAGACCACGCGGTGCCCATCCAATCCGCGATTCCGATGCCCGAGAAAGACTCCCCGAACAGGATCTCGAGCTTGCCGTCTCGATCGAGATCACCCACCACGGGAATGAGCCCATTCCAGGGAATGCTCCAGGATCCGGGACCATTGGTAACAAGCTGGCCGGTTCTGCCGTCGTAGACCGCGACGCGCAGGAGAACCTCGGGGAAACCGTCATCGTTCAAATCGTGAAGGGAGGGTCCATCCCAGATCTGATCGCTCCTCCCGTCGACCGCGTCGGTTGGCACGGCCCAATAGGTGACGTACTTGGACTGCGCGTTGTCCCATCGAAATGCGACGAGACCCGAATTGTTTCGCCGCGCAACGATGTCGATGAACCCGTCCCCGTCGAGATCGCCCAATGCGGGCGGCGCCGACTGTCGGAGAGGATTGGCCGGGTCGGCTATCGTCGCTTTGAGCTCGCAGGTTTGTCCGCTGATGATCTGGATGACTCCGAAGTACGCCGCGTTGTTGCCGAAGACCTCCCCGCTCGTTTGATTACCGGCGACCAAGACGATTTCGGCCGACGTGCCGGAGTCGATGGGCGTGTCGGCGACCATCGGGGTGCTCATGACCTGGATGTGCTTGTCGTAAGGCGCGGGAGGCCTCGTCGGGGTCGCCGTTCCCTTCACCATGACTCGATCGGGCCATTCGCACTGCACGGCAGGCGAGAAGACGCCGATTTTCACCGCCCCTTTGCAGGGAGAGCCCGGAGGAACATAGGCGGGAATGCAGACGCCTTCGTTGACGCCGTCCTGGCGGCACGCCGTCCCGATACAGCAATACGTGTCGCCCATGCAGTCGGCCTGCGTCGTGCACGGCCCCATGATCTTGCCGCACTTGTTGGCGATGGTGCAGACGAAGCCCGCTCCTCCGTCTCCGCAGTCGGCGCTCGTGCTGCAGGGATCGGGAATGGGATCGAGAATGACACCGCCCGAATCGCTCGTGGCACCGCCTGGTCCTGCGTCGCCGATGCCGATGCCGGTTCCGCCCGCGCCCGTGAAGGTGCCAGTGCTCGTGCTGATCGTACCGGTGCTACCGCCCGATCCGCCAGTCGGTCGCTCGTGCTGCTCACTCGAGCAAGCTGCGAAAGCCGCAACTGCCAGCAGCACGCTCGTGGGAACCACTTTCGTCATCAGGACCCCCTTTGAATCAAATTTACTGCCGCAGTCTTGGCATCGGCAGATCGCGATCGGCAGATTTGGCGCCGACCCAACGCAAATGACGGCGAGGCCGCCGCAATCACCCCGACATACGAAACGAGCCGCGACGCCCTGGCCAGCCTCGCTCCGCAACACCGAGAAATCCGCTGTTTGGTCAGGTTGAGTGGCCTTATGGCGGCTGCAATGATCGATCTGGTAGCGGAAATCTGTGGCAGTAGTGCTGAGAATGGCAAGTGAATAGAGTCCTTATAAAGCACGTAAAGCGCCAAGCTCAACCGTCGCATGTGCCATTTCGTACTTCATGTCGCTTTTCGCACGTGGCAACTTCGGTTACCAGCTCGTGCTGTTGCGATAACGAGGCATTGCTGCGGGCAAGCCGAGACTCTTGAAGAGCGAGCACCTCCGAGCGAAGCGGTCGAACGCAGCTGCGATTCGAAAATCGTCGCGTCGAACGAAAACGCCGGGAATCGGCTTCGAATTGAAGCGTCGTGATTCAACCGAGCGCTGCCGACGCCTACATGGTGCGCACGAAAGAAGGCATCCATTCGAATGAAAAGCGACGCTTCGCGCCGTGCACGCTGCTGCACCCTCGGCTAACATCCCGCACGATGACATCCGGAAGCAAGCGCTGCGTGTTCCGTCGAGCTCTCATAATCGTCGCTTCGTTCCTCTTCGCTCAATCGGCGGTGGGACAGACCAAGGAAAACGGGTCGTCGCCAGCCGCCGCGCTCGAACCATCGGACATGTCGGCCCCTTCCGCGCGGGGTTCCGACGAGCCGGCCGCGACGCCCCCGCCTTCCGTGGACGCTCCCGCGGCCAGCCCGGCTGGCGCCGCGTGTTGCGTGCACGAAGGTTTCTATCTTCGCGCATCGTCCGGCTATGGCTATTTCAGCATTTGGGGCAACGGACCTTCCGGGACAGCCTCGCTTTCTTCACTGGGGAAGAGCTTCGGTCTCGCCCTCGGTGGAGCGGTCGCGCCGGGGCTCGCCGTTGCAGGCACGCTCCGCTCCACCGTTGCGACCGCGAGCTTCCAAGGAGGGCCCTACGAGCACGCCGAGGTGGTGTCGACCGAAGGCAAGCGCCTGTCCCCGGCCAGCGGGGACGCCGAGACTGCCCTCGTCACGCTCGGCGTGCTCCTCGATTGGTATCCGAATCAACGCGGCGGGTGGCATGTGGGCGGGTTGCTGGGCCCTGGTGCCGCTGCCGTGATCCCGCGGGCGAGCGGAAGCGCCATGGCCAACTTCGTTTGGAGCGGTTCGGTATTCGGCGGTTACGATTTCTGGATGGGCAACACCTGGTCGGCGGGCGTCATGCTCGTCGCCACAGCTGCCAACCGCACGATGCTGAGAGACAACGAGCGACGCGACACCGGGTACCAGCTTCAGCCGCTCGCGCTGGGCCTGGAAGCGTCGTTCGTATTGTATTGAGATCGGTCAGTCGTCGTAATCGTGTACCGCGCGTGCAACGAAGTGCTGCAGCGCTGTTCGAAGGCTGCGGTAGGTCACGATATCGCTGAGATCGACCCCCATCTGCACGATGGTCTGCGCGATCGGCGGATTGATGCCGGTGAGCAAGCATTCGGCGCCGAGAAGCCTCACGGCTCGTGCCATCCGCAGAAAATGATCGGCCGTTGCGGTGTCCATCACCTGGATGCCGGTAATGTCGATGATGACGCAGCGGGCCTTCTTCAGCACGATTCCTTGGAGCAGTGCTTCGGTCATCTCTGCGCTGCGCGTGGAGTCGAGCACGCCCACCACGGGTAGACAGAGCACGCCTTCCCAAACCTCCATGATCGGTGTGGTGAGCTCGCGGATGGCGGCGCGCTGCCGCTCGATCGTCGCGAGTTTCTCTTCGAGCTCGGTGCGGTACGCCGAGCTCGTTTCCTGCTCGTGCGCCAGCGAGTCGATCATCTCGTTGATTCCGACGTAGACCGGGCTGAGCGGATGATCCTCCGCTACGTCCATGGCGAGGCGCGTCGCGTAGTTGCCGGCGCCGACGTCTTTGAGGACCAACAGAATGTCCGCGACCCTCTCCAGGATCTCGAGTTCGAAATCGCCGTCGTCCGTCATGCGAGCACCCGATGCCGATCGTCCATGTTCCCCGTCCGATCCGGGCCGCTGCTCACTTCAGCCCGGGGTTGGTGAGTGGTTCCCGTCTTGGCGACTCCCTGCGGACTTCCTCGCTGGCCAGATCCCGAATCCGCAGGCCGAGGGGGCTCCGCTTGCGTGGAATGGGCTTGATGCCCAAGATCGCGAAAGCTTCCTCGACGGTGAGCGCGGTCTTCACGCCCCGCAGATCGACCCCCATCGTCTGCAGGGTGAGCGCGATCTCGGCGCTCATGCCGCAAATGATGCTGTGCGTCCCCATGAGCCGAGCCGCTGCCGCCAAGTTGGTCATGACGGAACACAGGTGGCTGTCGATCATCCACACTCCGGTGACGTCGATGACCAGCCCTTCGGCCCCGCTCTCGTTGATGGTCGCGAGCACGTTCTGGCGAAGCCTGTCCGCCAGGGCATCGGTGATGTCGCCCTGCAAGGGGACGAGGATCACGTTCCAAAGCTTGATGATGGGCAACCGATCCAGATCTTGCATGTCAGTTCCTCAGGTCGGCCACGAGAATGGTAGCGTCATCGTGGGCGCGATGGTGTTGATCGAAAATGGCGCGGCAGGTCTCTGCCAGCGATAGCTGACGCATGTCGGCCAGACGAAAACGCGGGGATATGCCGTCGGTGAAGATGGCGACGCGTTCGTTTTCCCGCAACGGTCCGCGGAACGCTCGAAAGCGCGGGGCGCGGCCGCCGAGGATGCCCGGGGTGACCATGATGATGAGCCGCGACTCGCGGCAGCGAATGTCGACGTTTCCGACGCCGCATCCAGCGATCTGGAGCGGCGCGCCGGGAGACGGCGGCGCTTCGATCCGGCAAACCAGGGCCGCGGCACCGCGCGTACCTTGGAGTTTCACGTGGATACGTTCCACCATGCTGGTGACGTCTTCGGAAAGGGACACGCGGGCGAGCACTTCGGTCGCGATGGCGGCGGCGTCTCGAGCAAGGTGACCATGTCCGAGCCCGTCGATCACGGCGAGAAGACCGATGTTGTGTTCGTGGCGAATGAGCACGGCATCTCCGTTGGCGGTCTCCCCTTTCATGGGGTTGGAGATGTACTCGACATCGAGCTTCATAGCCACACCAGCGCTTCGACGACAGTCCCCCGTTCGTCGGTCTGAATATCGAAGCGGTTCGCGAGCCGCTTGACCCCGAGAAGTCCCTTTCCGAGCCCGGACTTGCTTTTGTATTTGCCGGACATGATGTCTTCGAGGTTACTGACGCCCGGGCCGTTGTCCCTCGCCTGGACCCGGACTTTGCGAGGCACCGTATCGATGACCCCGAGGATGATGTCGCCGCCGTTCGTGTAGCTGACGATGTTGCGCGCAAGCTCGCTCACGATGGTGGCGATCTTCTGCGCGGTGACGCCCGACGCACCGAAGTCCTCCGACAACGTGCGAGCGATCATCCTCGCCCGGCTGATGTCCTCTTCTCCCTTGACCGGGATGGTGTGCGTTTCAGGCGTCTGCCCCCGCCTCGACAATTCGTCGAGCTCGCGGTTCAGCCCCTCTTGCCGCTCGGGAGCGACGAAAAGGCGGATGCTGTTCGACAGCCGCGGAATCAGTTGCGGCAGCTCGCGGACGGTGAGTTGCTGCGGGAGGACGTTGCACTCGCGCAACGCGCGATTGAGCGCCACCTCTGCGTTGACCGACGAGAGATAGCGTTGCAACAGCGTCAAGAGGCGCTGGTGGGTGGACGTCATTTCCGCAGAGAGGCGAGCCTTCCGAAGGTGCGTGCATGCCGAAGGTCGGTCGGTTCGCGACCACCGCTCGGCCTGCCCCGCTTTGCCGTCAGCATCCTACACGCTCTTGGCGAAGCGCGACACTCTTTCGAGCATCGGCTGGTTGGATGCTAGGTGGGTCTTCTTCGCCCCGCCGGATACTAGAGTGTCAGATGGACGCGACTGGCGACCGCGTTACCCACACACTGCCCTTGCGTAAGGCCAACGTTGTTGTCCATCGGGTAGTGAATACCGCCGTAGAGCCTCGAGACAGCCGCTTCTTCCGACGCGGCCGTGAAACTCGAGTACGTTCTGGCGTTGAAGCCGCGACGCAGCTTGGTATCGTCGGTGAACGGCCCGCTCCCGAAGACCTCCGTCATCAGCACCGCCGATGCTCCGGACTGCGTCGAGTG
>Ga0137375_10006737_pt1 | contig 13629 bp, 10 predicted proteins | sample SagtaG_24_FD_104936 | JGI IMG/M metagenome (GOLD analysis project Ga0137375, IMG submission 104936) | Vadose zone soil microbial communities from Sagehorn Ranch, Mendocino, California, USA - Sage1_R_113_16 metaG | ecosystem: Environmental > Terrestrial > Soil > Vadose zone | place: USA... | reverse complement strand
CGTGCCCTACAGTCGCTCCATGACAGCATGTCCGATTCGACGTGGGCGAGGTCCCACACCGGATCACCCACATTCGTCCACACAGGGATAGATCGTGAGCGGCGAGCCGATCGACCCGGATCCTGCACGGATGCTGGCGATTCGTCTCGGCGCCGAGCTTCGGCGGCGCCGGCGGGAGGCGAGCCTGCCGCAGCGGGCGCTCGCGGCGCGAATCAGCTACGACCGCTCCTACGTCTCCCAGGTCGAAGCGGGCAAGCAGATCCCCGCCGAGCACTTCGTCTTGCTATGTGACCAGGCACTACAGGCTGGGGGCGTCCTGCGCTCTATCTTTCGTGAGCTGCTCGCCGAGCGCGAGGCGCGGCGGCAGAAGGCGCACGCCGAGCGGTGGCAACTCGAGACCGGCGCTGCGTTGCGCCCGCCCGACCAGGCCTCCGCCATCGCCCTGCCGGAAGCCTCCCCGTTGGGGCTTGTCTCGCCAGCCACCCCATCGTCTGATACCGGCATGGAACGTCGTCCCTTCTTCCGGCTGCTTGGCAGCACGACAGGCGTGCTCCTCGCCGAGACCCTCGGCGTGGAGCTCGTGGACCTGGCCCGAGCCATGCAGGCGTCAAACGTGAGCGACAAGATGCTCGACCGGATGGAGACCGGTGTCCTGCGCTTCCACCAGGTCTACGCGCAGATCCCTCCGGTTGAGCTGCTGCCCCACGTCCACGAGCACCTCAGGGCGACCAATTCTCTGCTGCAGCGGTCGCAGCCCATCAAGTATCGGCGGCGCCTCTGCTCGATCGCCGGTCATCTGGGCGGGCTCCGCGCCTGGCTCACCTTCGACCTCGGCGACCAGGCAGGCGCCCACATCTGGTACGAGACGGCGCTCCAACCTGCGGACGAGGCGGAGGACCTGGCGCTCTGTGGCTGGATCCTCGGGGGCAGGAGCCTGATCCCCTCCTACAACGGGGATCCGGCCGGCGCGCTCGACCTGATCCGCCGAGCACAGCGCTACGCAGACCGGAGCGCGAATACGACCGCGCGGGCGTGGCTTGCCGCGCTCGAGGCCCGAGCCCATGCTGGCATGGGCAACGCCGCTGCCTTCCGCGAAGCCCAAGACGAGGCCAAAGGCGCGCTCGACCACACCCGGCTCGACGACCGCCGACACGGCATGGACTTCAACCGCGGGCGGCTCAACGTGGCGTACTACGAGGGCACCAGCCTCGTGACGCTCAAGCAGCCGCACGCCGCGCAGCCAATCCTGAGCGAAGCGCTCGACGTACAGGGGCCCACCCACCTGAAGGCGCGGTCCATTGTGTTGTTGGCACTGGCGACGACCCACGTGCAGCGACGCGATGTCGAGCAAGCATGCGCGATCGCGGAGCAAGCGCTTGCGATCCCCTCCGAGCAGCGTATCGGGCCGATCGATCAGCGCGCCCGCGATCTCATGCGGGAGCTGGAGCCCTGGCCCTCCACCCCTGCCGTCATTGCGCTCCGCGACCGGTTGGCCACTCCGTAGCAAGGGGGATGAGGACCCGGCATGCAGTTGGGACGCATCGGGATCTGGACCTACCACCTCAACTACCAGCCGACCTCAAAGGTCCGCGAGGTCGTGGCCGAGCTGGAGCAGCTCGGCTATGGAGCGCTGTGGATCGGCGAGGCGATGTACCGGGAGCCGCTGACCAGCGCCGCCCTGCTGCTCTCCGCGACCAACCGCATGGTGATTGCGACCGGCATCGCGAACATCTGGGCACGTGACCCGTTCACGATGACGGCCGCCCAGCTCACCCTCGCAGAGGCCTACCCAGAGCGGTTCCTGCTGGGCCTGGGCGTGAGCCATGCCCGGCTCATCGAGGGCCTTCGTGATCACCGGTACGAGCGGCCATTGATGACGATGCGCCGCTACCTGGACGCGATGGACGAGGTGGCAGAGGTCTACCGGGCCGTGAAGCCGGCGGAGAGGCCGGCCAGGGTGCTGGCCGCGCTTGGCCCGAAGATGCTCTCGCTCGCTGGCGAGCGGGCCGATGGCGCTCATCCCTACCTGGTCACGCCAGAGCACACCGCGAAGGCACGCGCCCAGCTCGGACCCGACCGCTGGCTGGTCCCCGAGCAGGGGGTGGTGCTTGAGGCTGACCCAGCTCGGGCGCGGGCCATCGCCCGCCGGCACATCTTTCGGTACCTCGACCTGCCCAACTACACGAACAACTTTCGCCGTCTGGGTTTCACTGACGATGATCTCGCGGGCCGTGGGAGTGACCGCCTGGTGGACGCCATCATGGCGTGGGGAGAGGTTGACGCTATCAAGCGACGCGTAATGGAGCATCTGGACGCTGGCGCGAGCCACGTCGCCCTTCAGGTGTTTGACGCGGATCCCCACGGCCTTCCCATGCAGCAGTGGAGGGCCCTAGCTTCTGCCTTGACCTGAACGAGTAGGGCACGTGCCAGGTCGGCGCGGCCAAGCGGGTTGGAGGCGTGATGGGACGACGGTGGGGGCCGTTCGGCGACCTGACGGTCGCCCCCGAAGTGGCCGCTACCGTCGGCGGCGTGGCGGCGCTGCGGGAGCTGCTCGCCACATCCGAGCCTACCGTCTGTTGCCAGCGATGCCGAAAGGAGGTGCCGATCGCCACGACGGCGCTGTCGCTGCTGGCGCAGACTTCTACCGACGACCCGGCCGAGCCCGGATTGGTACGGATCTCATTCGCGCACGCCAGTTGCCTGCCGTCGCTGGTGGTCATCGACCCGGACCTGGCCGACCGGCAGCTGGACGTTGAACGTGGCCACGATGCCGTGGCGGTGCGGGCCCTGCGGCCTGCTTGGCCGGCCGCGGCGCTGCTGTGGGAGGCACCTAGCCGCGCCTACCTTGAGCCGACCGCCGGCGGGGAACTCCGCGACGTGCTGATCGCCCGCTATCTCCAGCAGGGTTGGCGGCTGGTCGCCGGCAACCCGTGGACCGCGGCCCTGCCGATGCTGGACGGGTGGCAGCTGGTCGCCGCCGGCGAGCAGCTGGCCCTGTACGAACCTGACGGGCAGTTGTCGCTCCAGGTGCGCGTCCCACCCCTGGAGGGCTGGACGGACGCGATCCGGACCGGGGATCGCTGCGCCTTGCTCACCGGCACCCGGCTTGCGGTGACCGACCCGGCTGGACGGGGGCTGCTGGCTGCCTGCCGCGACGGCCGGGTAGTCGGCGCTGCGGTAGCGGTGCTGCTCAGCTGAATCGGGCATCGGTCGCCGGCGCCTGGTGCGGTCGTGTTCTCCTGGAAGACCCGCGGTGAGCGGACGCTGCGTCGAGTTTGCAGCAAGCTGGTTCCCATCGGCCTCCCCACCGCAACAACTCATGGACGTCCTCTATTGCCTCACCAATAAACGGACTCTCCTTCCTTTCACGATCCCATCTTTCCAACATCGCGTCCCATTACCTACCCTCATCTATTGCAACTCAGCGTATGCTCTTCACCAGACTCTAATTCGTTCTACACATCCGCATCTGCGATGCCCGCTCGCGCGTCGCCAGGGGAGGGACGAGGCGTTGGCGCTGCCGGTCAAGGCGCTGCATGTCGGCCAGGAGGACTACTGGCTGGACCAGATCGCCAAAGACCGCGAAGAGTACTTCTCAGGCAAAGGGGAGTCACCGGGCCGGTTCGTCGGCGACGTCGCCGCCGCCAGCGGCCTGTCGGGTGAGGCAACCGCCGAGCAGGTCCGGGCGCTGGCCCGCGGGCTGGACCCCGCGACCGGCGAGATCCGCTGCAAGCCGCTTCTGCGCGCCGACCCCCGCTCCAAGCTGTCAGCGGCGCCGCTGCTGGCGGCGCTCAAGGAGCGGGCCGCGGAGCAGGGGGCAGCGCAGTTGGACGCCCTGGCGAAGTCGAAGGCGCTGGCCGGTGATGTTCGGTCGGTGCAGGCGGCCTGCCGGCCGGGCGCCTCCGGGCGGGTGAAGGTGGAGACCGTGGAGCGGCTGTGCCGCAAGGTCCTCGGCGTCGACCCCCGCTCGCTGTACGGGGAGGGGTTCGACCGGGCGTGGCAGCACAAGGGCAAGCGGGTGGATGGCCGGGTGGCGATGTTCGACCACTGCTTCAACTCGCCCAAGAGCGTGTCGCTGCTGGCCGCCGGCGGCGGCGAGCGCATCCGCCGGGAGGTCGCCGCCGGCCGCGCGGAGGCGCTGGAGGTGCCGATCGCCTATCTGCAGCGCCACGGGATCGGGGTGCGGCGCGACCACAATGGCACCGACCGCTTGAAGGCGGTCGGGGGATTGTTGGGGATCGCGTTCGAGCACCGGAGCAGCCGGGCTGGCGACCCGCATTCCCACACCCACGTGCTGGTGCAGAACGCCACCCTGGGCCCCGACGGGCGGTGGACCGCCCTGGACAGCGACCGGCTGTATGCCCATCTGATGGCCGCCGATCACCTGTACCTGGCGGCCGAGCGGGCGGCGCTCACCGAACGCTTAGGGGTGCGGTGGGGGCCGGTGGATGCGCGCTCGGGCGCCGCCGAGATCATTGGCCTGGACGAGCGGGCGCTGATCGAGCGGTTCAGCAAGCGCTCCGAGGAGATCGACCAGTGGCTGTCGGAGCATGGCCTGAGCGGGATCAAGGCCAGTAGCGCGGCGGCGGTCGCGACCCGCGCGCCCAAGGATCACGCGGAGTCCAAGCAGAGCATCTACCAGCGGTGGCAGCGGGAGCTGGCGGAGCAGGGGGTGGGTGAGCGGGAGCTGGCCGCCGCGTGTACCGGTGGGCGGGGTCGGCCGGCCAGCGAGCGGGAGGTCCGCCAGGTCCTGGACGAGCTGGCGGGGCCGGAGGGGCTGACCGAGCAGGCGTCGACGTTCACCCGCGCGGATGTGGTGGATGCGCTCGCCAAGCGGCTGCCGGTGGCGGTGAGCGCGGAAGCGGCGCTCGCCCAGGCGGAACAGGTGGCCGATCGGTTTGTTGGTGAGCGGTCGGTGCGGGTCGGCCGTGACCGGCGGCTGGGGCTTGAGCGGTACTCGACCCCGGAACTGCTGGACCGTGAGCGGCAGCTGGTCGCCAGCGCGGTTGAGCGCCGCGATGAGCGCTGCGCCCAGGTCCGACCCGAGATCGTCCGTGGCGTGCTGGATCGGCATCCGACCGTCGGCGCCGACCAAGCAGCGATGGTCCAGGACGTGTGCCGTTCCGGTGCCGGGGTGGTGCTGGTGGTCGGTCGGGCCGGCTCGGGGAAGACCTGGACGCTGGGGGTGGCGCGGGAGGCGTTCCAGCTGGACGGCTACCGGGTGCTCGGTGCCGCGCCGACCGGGATCGCCACCGTCGGCCTGGGCGAGGAAGGCTTCTCGGACATCTCTACCGTCGACCGGCTGCTATTCGACCTCGGACGGAAGCACACGGAACTGGACGTCCGGACAGTGCTGGTGGTGGACGAGGCCGCCATGCTCGGCACCCGGAAGCTGGCGCCGCTGCTGGAGCGCGCGCAGCGGGCCGGCAGCAAGGTGGTGCTGGTGGGCGATGACCGGCAGTTCGCCTCCATCCACGCCGGCGGCGGCTTCCGCGCCCTGCGCGTGCGGCTCGGGGCGTCGGAGTTGACCGCGAACCGCCGGCAGGTGGAGGCGTGGGAGCAGCGGGCCATCGAGGACGTGCGGGCCGGTCGGGTGGAGGAGGCGATCGCCGCCTACGCCGAGCACGACCGCGTCCGAGCGTTCGACGCCCGCGACGATCGGGACCGGGCGGTGCTGGTCGACTGGTGGCAGGCGCACCAGGCCGGCGAGGAGCCGGTGGTCTACGCCCATCGCCGCGTCCAGGTCGACCAGCTCAACCGGGCCTGCCAGCGGCTGCGCGCCAACCATGGCCAGCTCGGGCCCGAGCGGCTGGCGGTCGGGGATCTCACCGTGGCGGTCGGGGATCGGGTGGTGTTGGGCGCCAACGCGCTGGAGCGGCTGGGGGTGGCCAACGGCACCTCGGCCGAGATCACCGGCCTGGACACCCGGCGGCGGAGCATGACGGTGCGGACCCTGGAGGACGAGGCCGCCGAGACCGTCACCCTGCCGGCCTGGTACCTGGACGGGGAGGTCCGCCCCGGCCAGTCGCGGCGGGTGGACCTGGCCTATGCGCGCACCGACATGCGCTCCCAGGGGCGCACCGAGCAGCGCGCCCTGCTGGCGCTGGATGGCAAGGAGGACATGCAGGGCTTCTACGTCCAGGTCAGCCGAAGCGTCGAACGCACCGACCTGTACCTGACCGTCGGCCCCGAACCCCTCGACGTCGAGGAGGCCGACCTCCACCCCAGGGGCGAGCGGCTGGAGCCCGAGCAGCTGCTTTCTCGGGTGATGACCCGCGATGGCAGCAAGACCCTCGCCGGCGACACCCCGCTGGGGGTGGACGTGCGGCGGCTGTCCACCAGGCAGCTCCGCGCGCAGCGCGACGAGCTGGCCGCCCTGCGGGCCAGCTGCCCGCCCGACCGCGCCCGGGAGCTTGCCCGGGCCGTGGAGCGAGCCGGCGAGCTGGAGGCCGCCCGCCAGGCCGCCCAGCTCGACCACCAGGCGGCGATCGCGGCGCTGGCGCAGGTGCAGGGGCGGCGGTGGCAGCGCCGCGACGCTGCCGCGGCCCGGGACCGGGTCACCCTGGCCGAGCACGCCCTCACGACGGTGACCGGGCAGGCCGAGCAGGCCACCGAGCGGGTCGGGGTGTTGCGGCGGGCCGGGCAGGAGCGGGCCGGCTGGCTGGAGCAGCACGCCGACCTGCCCCTACAGGAGCGGGCCAACGCCCGGGAGCTGGCCTGGCGGCAGCGGGTGGACGAGCGCGCGGTGGCGTTGCAGCAGCCGGGCTGGCTGGTGGAGGCGCTTGGCCCCATGCCAGGGGTGGAGCGGCCCGCCGGGCAGCGGGCCTGGCTGGCGACGGCGTTGGCACTGGACGGCTACCGGCGCGCCTACGGCCTCGACCACGAGAGGCCGGCGGAGCATCGTGGGGCGAGCGGGTCCGGGCGGGAGAGGACGGCTCGGCGGCCACGGCCGACCGGGCGGGCCGGCCGACCGCCGAGCACGCCGCCGCCGGCGAGCAGCCCCAGGACGGGCAGCAGGCCCGGCGGGGCCGGCCGGGCTGGCGGCACCCCGCCCATGAGCGGCCCGACCGGCGCCCCGAGCGACCAACCCTCGGGCAGGAACGCGCCGCCAGGGTCGGGGAGCTGCTGGGCGCCGAACCCGGCCGCCGCCAGGCGGGCCGCCGGCGCGACTGGCAGCAGGTCAAGACCGCCCTGGAGCGGCTTGAGCGCGTGCGCGAGCGCACCCGCGACCCCGACCGCCACCACGATCGAGCCCGCGACCCCGGCCGTGAGCACTTCGGCCATGGGCGGGAGGAGCGGTAGCAGCACCCACGGGGAGGGAGCCCGTCATGGACCAGCCACAGCCCTTCGACCCCGACCCCAACGACCGGGCCGCCGACCACCTCGACCGCTGGAGCGCCGACGACCTCGAGGACGACCCGGACGACCTGGAGCTCGGCACGCCGGTGTATGAGGGGACCGGGCTGTCGGTGCGGGCCCTCACCGCCGAGGAGGCGGACCGCTTCCTCGCCGCCCACGCCGGCCAGCCCGCCCAGCCGCTCGGCAGCGGCTGGGACGCCCTCCAACCGTCCGCCCAGCCGACCGGGGGACCCCCCTGGGGTTCCCCAGACCCCTCGGGCGCGGCCGCCCTCGGCTGGCGGGCGTCCCCACCCGCCGGGCCACGCCTGGCGCCGCGCGGCGGGTACGGCAGCCCCGGCCGCTCCGCCCTTCTGAGATACCGGCAGCAGCGCACCGCCGAGCTGGCCGGCTGGGCCCGCACCGCCGGCTGGCGGGCCGCCGCCATCGCCGCCGCCGGCGTGCTCGCCGCCGTCCTGGTGCAGGCGGCCAGCCTGGACCGGCTGGCGCTACCGGTCGGGCTGGCCGCCGCCCTGGCGGCCGGCTGGCGGCTGCGGTTCCGCCTCTCCCGCGACACCCGCGCCTGGCGCGACGGCGCCAGAGGCGAGCGGGCCACCGCCCGCCTGCTCCGCCGCCTGGGTCGCCACGGCTACGCCGTCTTCCACGACGTGGCCATCCCCGGCACCCCTGCCAATGCCGATCACCTGCTGATCGGCCCCCCAGGGGTCATCCTGGTCGACAGCAAGCGCTACACCGGCCAGGTGTCCCAGGGCGCGGACGGGCGGGTGTGGCACAACCACTACCCGATGGACCAGACCCTGCGCGCCCTGCGGCTGGAAGCCCAGGCCATCAGCGCCGCGCTTGGGGTCCGCGTGCGCCCGGTCGTGTGCGTCCACCACGCGCAGGTCGCCCACGGCGGCCTCACCGCTGGCGACGTGGAGATCCTGCCCGCCCGCCGGCTCCGCGGCATGCTTCGCAACCGCCGGCAGCAGCTTGGCGAGGCGGACGTGGCCGCCCTGGTCGCCCACGCCCTTGCGGTGCTGCGCCCGGCCGGCTGACACACCCCCGGGTGGCTCTCCGGGGACGGCACCGGTCGGGCCGGGTAGCCTGGTGCCCCAGCCCACCCGTCCCGAGGAGCGCGGTTGGTGAGCGAGCTTGGCCCCAACGCCTTCGGGGAGCCGGTCGAGCCCGGCCGGGTCGACTGCTACCTCGCCCTGCCCCTACCCCCCGAGGAGGACGAGGAGGGGTCGGGTGGTGTCCTGGTGGTGGCGCCCCGCTGGCTGCTGCACCCGGCCGTCCCCCAGCCCGCCGGCAGCCTGGCCTATGAGCTGGCGACCGGCCACCCCGACCGCCAGCCCGGCGAGCTGGTCTTCCCCGCCGACCTGACCGAGGAGCTGCGCGCCTGGCCCCAGGAACGCTGGGCCGCACTCGGGGTCGACCTCGACCAGGTGGTCGCTGCGCTGGTCGGCTGCTGGCAGCGCGGCGACGTCCGCGGCCTGCACCTGCCCCTTGAGGCCGGCGAGGACCTGCGGGCGCTTACTCGCCCGGCGATGACGCTGGCCCGCGCCGAACTGCGCACCCGTCTGGCTCGCTTGGTCGCCCGCGTCCGGCGGCGCTGGCTGCACCCCACCAGCGGCCGCCGCCCCGGCGAGCGGTTCCTGTAGCCGCCCGACTACGGCAGCGTACAGCAGCCCAGGTGCTGTGCTTGCGGCCGGTGCGACCGTCCACGGTGACCGCACCCCCACGCGCCAGCGCACAGCGCCGCGGACACCTGGCCGGACACGGACGCCTCGGCCGGACCGACACCCGACCGCAACCGCCGGGACGGCCAGGGTCCTGCCCAGCGAACCCGGACAGCTGCGCGGCCGCCGCCGCGCCCCCGGACACCACCTCAGCGCCGGACACCACCCCGGCGACCTCGGCAGAACCGACGATCGGCCGTGCGCACCGTCCGGCGACTGCGGCAGCGGACACCGCGGACAGCACCGACGTCTGGAGCAGGCTGCGGCAGTCCAGTAGGTCGCCTAGCCGTTGCCGAGCACGCTACGGGGCGCAGTCGCGTGGCGAACCGGTTCGGCTGCATGGCGCGGGAAGTGCGGGAAGCTAGGAGTCCTGGCCCGTGGCGGGCCGGGACTCCAGGTCAGCCTGTTGACCGCGTACAGCGTGTTGCACAAAGCGCTGAGCTGGGTATTTGGCTCTTATCGTAACAGCGTGTCCCTTTGGCGGTGGCAGCCGTTGCGCGGCGTCGCAGGATGGAACGGCCAAGCTGCGCGTAATGGAGCATTGAGGACAAATAGTGCCGCCGGAACTTGTGTACCACTACACCACCGCCTCGGGCCTGCTCGGAATCATCTCGACCCGCAAGCTCTGGATGACCGACATCGAGTTCATGAACGACGCGGCGGAGCTGGCCTACGCACGTCCGGTCGTCCTGGACAGCCTCAGGGCGCGGGCCGACGAGATAGCCCAACCGGACGAGGAGAGTGCGGATGGGATGCGGGCGGCTGCGCTCAGGAATGCGGCCGGGGAGCTGGAGCAGTTACCTCCGACCTATCACGTATACGCCGTGTGCTTCTGCCAAGAGGGCGACCTGCTCAGTCAGTGGCGAGCCTATGGACGCGATGGCGGCTATGCGATCGGCTTCCGCACGGAACGGCTGCTCGAAGTGTCTGGTTCCCAGGACTCGATCCGTTTCGCGAGGGTGTCCTACGGCCTCGACAACGCACGCCCCCGCCTCGACGCCATGCTCAACGAGGTGGCGCAGCCCGTGGCTGGTTTCCCCGGAGCGACGGGGAATATCCGCCTCATGGAGCTTGTGCTGCCCACGGTGGCGGCGATCAAAGACCCGACCTTCGCCGAGGAGCAGGAGTGGCGGCTGCTCAGCGAGTTGGGGCGTGTCGGAGGCGCTGTGCTTCCGGCCTGGATCGGTCGGTCCGGTGCCCTACGTTGAAGTTGGCTTCCCCGACAACGCCGTGGCTCAGGTAATCGTCGGCCCCGGTCAGCATCCGCAGGTGCGGATCAGCGCCGTCCGCCAACTCCTTGAGCGTCACGGGATGAGCGGCTACGAGGCCGAACGTCGGGGGATGAGCGGCGTAGAAGTTGTCGAGTCGCTATCGCCGCTCCGGTTGTGATCGCTGCTCCGAGCACTGTCAGCGCGACAGCCGCGGTAGCCTGGGCCCCGCACCGTCGAACGCGAGGAGCGCCAGTGCGGCGGCTTGGCCCCAACGCCTACGGCAGGCAGTTCGAGAACGGCATCATCCCTTGGTCACCTGCGCAAAGCCGCTGAACTAGCTGCCAAGCTCTGACGCCGCGTTGCGCGGCGGATGAGGTAGCCAGCCTTTCCCGCAACACGCTGTAAGCCGTCAATATCTGTGAACCACCCGCGGCACCCGATGCGATCACCTAGGGCGATCGCGACCAGCGGCCCGCTCCTCTGACCGCCTCCCGGTCGCTCAAGCCCTCCAGGGCCTGCAGCACCATCACTGTGGCGATCACCTCGGCGGGCACCGACGGATGCCCACCACCCTGATCGGTCACGTCGGCGAACAACGCCGCCGGGAACAACCCGCGACGATGGCCGGCAAGAAAGGCGTACACCGACCCCTGGGGGACCAGGTGGCCACACCAGGCCGCCGCGTCCAACTGGTCAGATGGGTGGCCCGCGGGAGACATGCCGGGCAGGCTGCCGGCCAGCAGCCTGCAGCGCGAACTCCCGGATCGACACGGCCAACAGAATCGACCGAACCACGCCCGTTCAGCAGACCCAACTCGCTCAGCTCGTCATCCGGGCCGTCGCTACCCGCCTGACCATCGAGGCTCCTGCCTCTGACCGGGGCGTGTCCGGCCGTCATGGTAGCCTCTCGATCCGCACAATTGGGTTGGAGGAGCAGGGAAATGGCTGTGCTGTTGGATGGCACATCAGGGACGCGGACAGGTCGATGGCTCAAGGCGATGGCGCCGTACTCGGTCGTGCGGTACTTGCCGACCGTCAGCATCCTCGGCGTACCACTTGCATTCGTCGTTGCCCGCGAGTATGAACTCGGTAAGGCCAGCTTCTATGGCATTCCCGACGAGTTCGTTCGCGTAGGACCGGTGGACGCCGTTGCCCCCTTTGTTTCCATCGCCATTGTGCTTTGGCTCCTGTTCATCGTCATGCACGAGGTCGAGCGAGTCGGTATCGCTAGAATTGCCAATTTCATTGGCTCTGCGCTTCGTCTGCTCTTTGCCACGGTATTTCTGATTGGACTTGGCATCGCATTTGCCGAGTCGTGGAAGCAGGATGGCGTTCTTATCCCATTGCTAGTCGTGGTGCTAATGGCGGCCGGAGCCTATGGCGTGTTGTGGTGGCTGCCTCCCGGCATCGCGTGGATCGGGCGTCGAGTTGCCGGAGCTGTCGCAAAGTCTCGCGCTACTCCAGTCAGACACGGAAGGCTTGAGCGTCACATCGTCCGAGGTCTCTTGGATTATCAGCTCTCGCCCGACCTCAAGCAGTTCATGTTCGCCGTGCTGATCGGCCTAGCCTTGATCGGTATCGTTCCGAACCTGTTCGGCTGGCAGCAAGCGCAGTCCCAGGCAACCTTCGCCGTCCTTGCTGGGCCAGGCAAACAGGTGATCCTGGCGGTCTACGAAGACAAGACCTTCACCGCAGATCTCGACGGTCGGCGCATCCGCACAGTTAGGATGCGACAGACGGCTGACGTGAAGGACGTGCAGGTTACTATCGAGCATCTAGGTCAACTGCGATCGACCCACGGGTTCCTGACCGCCCTCTTCTGGTCAGGCTGGTGACCTGATCAGGAGACGGCCACGGCGGCGATTGCTGGATGAGGCCACCGCGGCGTGCGATGAATCCTTCCCGTCCCCAGTTGACAATTATTGAGTTTTCAGAGTTGAAGTGACGCCCGCGGTGGACAAAGCCGCAGGTAGCGGCCTCAGCGCCTGTCACCTTCACTTGTGAAACTCAATAAGAGCCTGAGGCTGCTATGTGCTGTCAAGTAGCCCGGAGGATCTCGACACCTGGTCGGTCGTAGCGCTCTAGAAGTCGGAATAGCTGTCGGGCGATTACGCGTCGGAGGCATCGTTTGGCATCGCGGCGGCTCTTGCCCTCGGCGGCGCGCCGGGCGATGTAGGCCCGGGTGTCGGGGTCGATCCGCAGGCGCACCAGCAGGATGGTGTGCAAGGCCCGGTTGAGCTGGCGGTCCCCACCCCGGTTGAGGCGGTAGCGGGTCACCTGCCCGGAGGAGGCCGGGATCGGGCTGGTGCCTGCCAGAGCGGCAAAGGCGGCCTCGGAGCGGAACCGCCCGGCATGCGACCAGCTGACCAGCACCTGGGCGGCGCTGAGCGGACCGACGCCGGGGACTTCCAGCAGCCAGGGCGCGACCGCACCGACCAGCGCGGTGAGCTCTGCCTGGAGCTGGTCGGCCTCGGCCTGCGGGCATCCGATACGCTGGGCGGTCGCCTGCAGGGCGCGCACGGTCATACGGTGCTCCAGCGACCTGGCCGGCCGCTCCCGCAGGCTGGCACAGTAGAGGATCTGGCTGCGGGTGCTGCGGCCGCGCAGCTCGGTCCGCAACTCCTCCGGGGCGCCCACGATCAGGGCCTTGAGCTGGCCGATGGCCGCCACCCGGGCAAGCGTGGCGCAGCGCCTGGTGGTCAGGAGCACCCGCAGCGCCTCCCGCTCACCCCGACGCCGTGGGCTGGCCAGACGGTCCTGGCCGAGCGCTTCCCGGGCAGCCCGGACCGCGTCCAGCGCGTCGCTCTTGGCCCCGGTGCGACGAGCTGGCCGCTTGGGTCGGCCGACCTCCACGACCTGCTCACCGTGCTGCGCGGCGAATCCTGCCATCCCGGCGCCGAAGCTGCCGGCGCCCTCGATCGCCCAGCAGCGACGGCCGGGCAGGTGGGCACGGGCAAAGTCGAGTAGCTGCTGGTAGCCGGCCGCATCGGCGTTGACGCTGGTCTTGGCCAGCACGCCGCCAAGGTGGGTAACGACCGCGGCGGCCAGCGTGTCGCGGTGGGTATCGACGCCGATGACGCCATCGACGCGCTCTGCCAGCATGCTCATGCGGTTGTCCTCCATTGGAGACGGCCGTGGTCGGCGTCGGCCTGGGAGGAGTCACCTGGCGGCATAACTGTGATGGGTCACAACCGTTCGCGGTTGGACAGGCTGCTGATTGGGGTTGCCCCGATTTCTCGGAGGGTCGGTTATCTGGCGCCGGCAAATGAAGCCAGGCTGCCAGCGGACTCGCGGTAGTAGGCCTCCTCGTACTCGTCGGGGCTCAGCCAGCCAAGCTCACG
>Ga0137375_10006724_pt1 | contig 13642 bp, 10 predicted proteins | sample SagtaG_24_FD_104936 | JGI IMG/M metagenome (GOLD analysis project Ga0137375, IMG submission 104936) | Vadose zone soil microbial communities from Sagehorn Ranch, Mendocino, California, USA - Sage1_R_113_16 metaG | ecosystem: Environmental > Terrestrial > Soil > Vadose zone | place: USA... | reverse complement strand
GTACCCGCCGAAGGAGACGGTCACGTCACCGCCGGCCCTGCGTACCGCGGCGATCCTCGCGGCCAGTGCCTGGTCCCCGAGCGCGCTGGCGCCGTTGTCGGCCCAGGTGGGCGAGCAGCGGCCGTTGGAGACAACAAAGGACAGGGTGAACCCGCGGATGCCGGTGAGTCTCATGAGCGCGACCAGGTCCGGCTGCCTACCGATGTGTGGCATGACGTACGGCGCGGCGGCGTAGGGCGCCGCCAACCGGCTCGCGACCAGGCTGTCCACGCTGTCCGCCGATAGGCCACCCCCCGGATCCACCGCGCCGCCCGTGGACGGACCCACCGGTGGTCCGGCCGCCGGAGCGCCGCTGCCCGGTGCCGCTGCCGAACATCCGGCCAGGAGTCCGGCCGCGATCACCGCGGCCGTCGCATGCATCAGACCCGGTCGCCGAACCCGCACTCGCGCCATGTTGAGGAGACCTTCCCGTCGTGAGGTTTGCCTGGTATACGGATTTCGGCGCGGATCGGCTCAGGGCATGCCGGTGAACCGTGCGGTGTGCCGTGCGGACGTCCACCGGGACGCCGTGCCCGCCGCGGTCTGCCACCGGCGGAAGATAACTCGGTCGAGTCTTGTCGTACCCCTGTGTTTGGCTTGTCGTGAATGCCGGTGACTGCGGAGGGGAACGGATGACAGGGGACGCCGCCGTTCAGGCGGAGGGTTTGCGCAAGCGCTACCGGCGGACGGAGGCGCTGCGCGGAGTGGACCTGGTCGTAGAGCAGGGAACGGTGTGCGGCCTGCTCGGGCCGAACGGGGCCGGCAAGACGACCATCGTGCGAATCCTCACCACGCTGCTGCGGCCGGACGCCGGGCGGGCCACCGTCGCGGGGTACGACGTGCTGAAGCAGGCGGCCCTGGTGCGGTACCGGATCGGGCTGGCGGGGCAGTACGCGGCGGTCGATGAGCTGCTCACCGGCCGGGCCAACCTGGAGATGGTCGGCCGGCTGTACCACCTGCCGGGCAGGCAGGCGCGCGCGCGGGCCGAGGAGCTGCTGGAGCGGTTCGACCTGGCCGACGCGGCGAACCGGGTCGCCAAGACGTACTCCGGCGGGATGCGCCGCCGGCTGGACGTGGCCGCCGCCCTGGTGGCCGCGCCGCCGGTGCTCTTCCTGGACGAGCCGACCACCGGGCTGGACCCGCGCAGCCGCAACGACGTGTGGAAGATCATCGGCGAGCTGGTCGCGGACGGTACGACGGTGCTGCTCACCACGCAGTACCTGGAGGAGGCGGACCGGCTCGCGGACAAGATCGTGGTGATCGACACCGGTGAGGTGGTGGCCTCCGGCACGGCGGCCGAGCTGAAGTCGAAGGTGGGCGGCGAGCGGATCGACGTCGTGGTGCCGAGCCTGGACCAGCTCGCAGACGCCGCGACGGCGCTGCGCCGGGCCAGCGGCGCCGAGCCGAGCGTGGAGCCGGACGACCGCCGGATCACGGTGGCCGTGCGGGGCGGCGCGGCCGCGCTCACCGCCGCGGTGCGCGAGCTCGACGCGGTCGGCGTCGCGGCGGAGGACATCGCGCTGCGCCGGCCCACCCTGGACGACGTGTTCCTGCGGCTCACCGGGCACCACGCCGAGCAGTCCGGCGAGCCCGACCTCGCGGAGGTGGCCCGATGACGGTCCTCGACCTGCCGGCCCCCCCGAGCAACCCGGCGGCCCGGCTGCGCTGGGCGGTCGCGGACGGCGTGGTGGTGGCCGTCCGCAACCTCAGGCACATCCGGCAGGTGCCGGACAAGCTGCTGAACGCGACGATCTCGCCGATCATGTTCGTGCTGCTCTTCGCGTACGTGTTCGGCAGCGCGATCACCGTGCGCGGTGGCAACTACCGGGACTTCCTGATGCCCGGGATCTTTGTGCAGACCGTCGCCTTCACCTGCGCCACCACGGCGATGGGGGTCTCCAACGACATGTCGAAGGGGCTGGTGGACCGGTTCCGGTCGCTGCCGATGGCGCGGTCCGCGGTGCTGGTCGGGCGGACCTCGGCGGACCTGGTCGAGGGGCTGCTCGGCATCTTCGTGATGGCCGCGTGCGGTCTGGCGGTCGGCTGGCGGGTGCACAGCGGGCTGGGCAGGGCGCTGGTGGGGTTCGCGCTGCTGCTGCTGTTCGGGTTCGCGATGAACTGGCTGGGCACCATCATCGGGCTGCTGATGAAGAGCCCGGAGGCCGTGCAGTCGCTGGTGTTCATCACGCTCTTCCCGATCACGTTCGTGGCGAACACGTTCGTGCCCACCGAGAACATGGCCCCGTGGCTGCGCACCGTCGCCGACTGGAACCCGATCAGTGCGCTGAGCGCGGCGTGCCGGGAGCTGTTCGGCAACACCGCGGCGCCGTACACCGGAGACGCGTGGCCGCTGCACCACCCGGTCGCGGCCGCGTTCGGGTACTCGTTCGTGCTGCTGGCGATCTTCGCGCCGCTGGCGGTGCGCAGGTACCGGACGGCGGTGGGTCGGTGAGCTGCCGCTAGCCTCGGTGGTCATGAGCGGTTTCGACACCCTGGCGATCCATGCGGGCCAGGAGCCCGACCCGGGCACCGGTTCCGTCGTCGTTCCGATCTACCAGACCTCGACGTACAAGCAGGATGGCGTGGGCGGGTTGCGCGGCGGCTACGAGTACAGCCGCAGCGCCAACCCGACCCGCACGGCGCTGGAGACCTGCCTGGCGGCGCTCGAGGCGGGTAGCCGCGGGCTGGCGTTCGCATCCGGGCTGGCCGCCGAGGACTGCCTGCTGCACGCGGCCCTGCAGCCCGGCGACCACGTCCTGGTCCCGGACGACGCGTACGGCGGCACCTTCCGGCTGTTCGCCCGGGTGCTGTCGCGCTGGGGGCTCCGCTACGACGCGGTGCCGCTGTCCGACCTGGATGCGGTGCGTGCCGCGGTGCGCCCCGACACGGCGATGATCTGGGCCGAGACGCCGACCAACCCGCTGCTGGCCATCGCCGACATCGCCGGACTGGCCACCCTCGCGCGCGAGCACGGCGCGCTGCTGGTGGTGGACAACACCTTCGCCTCGCCGTACCTTCAGCAGCCGCTCACGCTGGGCGCCGACGTGGTCGTGCACTCCACCACAAAGTACCTGGGCGGCCACTCCGACGTGGTCGGCGGCGCGTTGGTGTTCAACGACGGCGACCTCGCCGACGCGCTGATCTTCCACCAGAACGCGATGGGCGGGGTGCCCGGGCCGTTCGACTGCTGGCTGGTGCTGCGCGGGGTGAAGACGCTCGGGGTACGGATGGACCGGCACTGCGTGAACGCCGAGCGGATCGTGGCGATGCTCACCAGCCATCCCGCGGTGGATCGGGTGCTCTACCCGGGGCTGCCCGACCACCCGGGGCTCCAGGTCGCGGCCAAGCAGATGCGCGGGTACGGCGGCATGGTGTCCTTCACCCTGCGCGGCGGCGAGCAGGCGGCGCTGGCGGTGTGCGAGCGGACCGGGGTCTTCACCCTAGGGGAGTCGCTGGGCGGGGTGGAGTCCCTCATCGAGCACCCGCACCGGATGACGCACGCCTCGGTGGCCGGCTCCGAGCTCGAGGTGCCGGGCGACCTGGTGCGGCTCTCGGTGGGCATCGAGTCGGCGGACGACCTGATCGCGGACCTGAACCAGGCGCTCGGCTGAACTGTGCGGGCCGTCAGCCGCGGCCGTCGCCGGTGACCGGCGTCGGGTCCAGCAGGTCGGTGTTCAGGCAGCCGGCCATGGTGGGCTGCTGCGCCGCGGCGGCGGCCTGGGTCACGGTGTCGGCGGTCACGGTGTCGGCGGTTCCGGTCTCGCGCGGCGCGGCTGCGTCGGGTAGCGCGGCTGCGTCGGGTGGGGTTGCGGGCTCGTACCCGGCCACCGCCACCCCGACCGGCTCCGCGACCACCCAGTCCTGCCCGCCGGGGCACGTCTGCTCGCCGGCACCGGGGCGCACCGCGCCGGCCGTGACCGCGGCGGTGGTGGCCAGCACCGCAAGGGCGGCCAGCACCGCATTGCGTGCCAGGCGAGGGGAGGGTCGGATCTCGGCCATCCCCACCACGGTAACCCCGCAACCTGTGGGCCGCCCGCGGAGCCGGACCGGCGGCCAGCTCGGTGGCTGAGCCGCTCAGATCGTCAGATCGGCGGCAACTGGGCGAGGGTCCGCAGCGCGTTCTGCATGGCCCGGTCCAGCTCGACGACCCGTACCCCGTTGCTGGCCCAGCCGCAGCCGCTCGCATCCATGGCGATGTCCACCCGCTCGACCACCCCCGACACGACCACGACCAGCCGTTTCGACGAGGGGCAGCCGGCGGCGGTGGCCCTGCGGGTCGGCGCGCTGTCCAGCTCGGCGGCAAGCAGCCGGGCCTCCTCGCCGACGACCTCGCCGACCGTGGCGGCCACCCCCTTCGGACACACCACGATCCGCATGCCGGTGAAGCCCACCAGCCGCCGGTCCAGCCCGGCGCCCTCGTTGCGCACGGTCGGGTCGAGTCCCGCGCAGGACAGCAGCGCCGGCTCGGGGCCCTGCCCGGGCCGCCCGGTGAGCACCTGCGCCAGCAGGTCACGCCCGGCCGACACGGTACGGACGCCGTTGGTCACCCGCCCGCAGCCGCCGGGCAGCGCGAGCAGGGTGAGCGTGCGGTCGCCGCCCACCACCCGCAGCACGAACGGCGTCACCGTCTCCCGGCTGCACACATCTGAGCTGCTGGCCACCCGGGCCGCGTTGAAGGCCGCCACGAACTGCACGCCCGCCCTCGCCTCGACCAGCTTCGCGTCCGACCGTGATCCGTCGGAGGAGTACCGGCACAGGTACGTCCTCGCCGGCGTGATCGGCACGATGTCGGCCTCCAGCCCGAGCCCGGAGTTGGACACCCGCGCCGGCAGCCGGGTCGGGCACTGCCGCGCCGCCTCGGCCGGGTCGGGTCCGCCGCCGAGCGCCCGCAGCACCGGCACGACCAGCGCCACGAGCAGCACGGCGACCACCCAGCCGGTGATGCGGCGGCGTCGGCGGATCCGGGCGGCCCGCACCGCGACCGCCGGCAGCGGCACCGGAGCGTCCACTGTGGACAGTGCCGCGGCGAGCTCGGGCATCGGCACCAGCGGCCGACTGCGGGCCACCGCCCGGTCCGACAGCCCCAGCAGCTCCACCATCTCCGGCTCGGACCGGCCCTCGGCGTCCATCAGCGCCACCGACCGCTGCCGCGGCGTCATCGCGGCGAGCTCGGCGGCCACCGGGTCCGCCACCGGGCCCGCTCCGGTCGACGGCTCCGCCAGGGCCACCTGGTCGGCGAGTGCCGCCGGCTCGGACCCCGCCGCGACCGGCCCGGCCCGGGCCCCGGCCGGCTGGCCCGCCCCGCGCGTCCCCGCCCGGTCCGTGCCTGCCCGGCCCGTCCCCGCTCGGCTCGTCCCCGCTCGGCTCGTCCCCGCTCGGCCCGTCCCCGCCGGGGCCGCCTCCGGCGCCGGCGCGGCGTACCGCCGGTAGCGGCGGTGCCACCACTCGCCGTAGACCTCGAACAGCACCCGGCGCAGCGCCCCGCCCGGCTCCTCCTCGTGCAGCCGCCGCCAACCGAGCAGGGCCCGCGCCAGCGCCACCTCGGTCAGTTCCCGGCCGCGGGCCCGATCCCCGGTGAGCAGCGTGGCCAGCCTGGCCAACCGGCCGGACTCGGCCGCCACGATCTGCCCGAACGCGGAGTCGTCCACCTGCACATCACATCGCGAACGCAGCCGCTCCGTAAGAGCGTCGCCGAGTTGTTACGAGATCCTCAGGAACCCCGCTACGACGCCGCGCGCCGCCCCCGCCGCGCCCGCAGGTAGTCGCTGACCACGTACTCGCCCAGGCGCTCCGGATCGGGGGAGAACACCCGCCCGCCGTTGCGCCGGGCCAGCCGTTCCACGAACCGCACCAGCGCCGGCTCGGTGTCCAGCATGAATACGTTGATGGTGGCGCCGCGCCGGGTGCAGCGGTCCACCTCGGCCAGGGTCAGCGCCACCGTCTCCGCCATCGGCGGCCAGGCGAACACGGCCTGCCCGTCGCGGGCCAGGTGCGCGGTCGGCTCGCCGTCGGTCACCACCAGGATCACCGGCTCGGAGTCCGGGTGCGCGACCAGGTGCCGCTGGGCGAGCATCAGCCCGTGCTGCAGGTTGGTGCCCTGCACCATGTCCCAGGACAGCTCGGCCAGCTCGCTCACCTTGAGCACGCGGGCGTAGTTGGAGAAGCCGATGATCGAGATGGCGTCCTGCGGGTACCGCGTGGTGACCAGGCTGTGCAGCGCCAGCGCGGTCGCCTTGGCCGCGCCCCAGGTGCCGCGCAGCGCCATCGAGTACGACAGGTCCACCAGCAGCGCCACCGCCGCGGAGGTGCGCCGTTCGGTCTCCATCACCTCGAAGTCGTCCACCGCGAGCTTCACCGGCTCGCCCGGCGGCCGCCGACCACCCCGCAGCACGGCGTTCTTCACCGTGCGCACCACGTCCAGCGGCTGCTCGTCGCCGTACACCCACGGCCGGCTCGACCCGATCAGCTCCCCCGCCGCGCCCGCGTCGGTCACGTCGTGCTCGCCGCGCCCGCTGGAGTCCAGCTCGGCGAACACCCGGCGCAGCGCGGTGGCCCCGATCCGGCGGATGGCACGCGGGGTGAGCTGCATCCGGCCGCCGGACCGGTTCAGGTACCCCTGCCGCTCCAGCTCCCGCTCGATCCGGCGCAGCGCGGCCAGGTCGTCCACCGCCTGCCGGCCGAGCAGCCGCTCTACCAGCTCGGGGTCGACGTCGTCCAGGGAGGCGCCCGCGTACTGCTGGTCCAGCATGGCGTCCAGCTCGTCCAGGTCGGCCAGGTCCTGCAGCGCGGAGGTGGCGTCGCCCATGCCCAGCGGCCGGTCGCCGGACACCTCGTCGCGGCCACCCCAGCGCAGGTCGGGGCGGGCGGTGCGCAGCAGGTCGCCGAGCCGGGACATCTCGGCCGCCATGCCGACGTCGCCGAAGGCGGTGTTCACCAGGTCGGACAGCTCCTGGCGCTGCCCCTCGGACAGCGAGTCCAGCAGCCGCTGCGCCGCTGCGGCGCGCCGGGCCAGCGAGTCGATCAGCTCGTCGATGTCCCCCGGGTTCTCCGGGAAGAACTCCCCGTGCTTGGCCATGAAGTCGGCGAACTGCTCCGGGGTGTGCCGGCCGCGGGCGTGGTCGTCCAGCATCTGGTTCAGGTCGGCAAGCATGTCCCGTACCCGCTGCAGGTCCTGCGGGGTGGCTCCCTCCAGGGCCTGCTTCATGCCGCGGAACTGGCTGTCCAGCACCTCCCGGCGCAGCAGGTCGCGGATCTCCTCGTACTTCGCGGCCGCCTCCGGTGAGCGCCACGGGTACTCGGCGAGCTGGCGGACCGCACGGGCGGGGTCGTTCGGCAGCGAGTCCAGCTCGGACTCGGCCAGCCGGGCGGCGTCGGACGGGTCGGGGAACAACGTCCGGCGCTCGGCGGACACCGCCTCGTCCAGCAGCCGCTTGATCCGCTCCAGGGTGCCGTCCAGCCGGCCACGGTGCCGGGCCGCGCGCTGCTGCTGGCGCAGCCGTCGGCGCAGCCCGTCCAGCCCGCGCAGGCCGTCCGCGCCCTGCCGCATCAGCCGGCGCAGCGCCTCACCGGGACTGGAGCCGGCGATCACGTCGTCGCCGATCTCGTCCAGCGCATGCCGCACGTCGTACGGCGGCTCCAGCGGGTCCCGCCCGCCGCGCCAGGCGCCGTACCGCCATCCAGGGCCGCGCATGTCAGCTCCCGCCGTACACCGAGCGACCGCCGTGGCTGTCATCCTTGGACAGCCGGCGGTTCAGGTACAGGCCCTCGAGCGCGAACTCCACCGCGGCCGCGGCCATCCCCGGATCCTCGGCGCCGCCACCGCTCTCCAGCCGGGCCACCACCGCGGACAGCCCGGCGAACGGGCCGACCTGGCGCAGCAGCTCCGCGGCCGGCACCAGGTCCCCGGTCTCCACCGTGCCGCCCTCGTCGAACTTGCGCTGCAGCGGGGCCAGGTCCACCCCGGCCAGCCGGGCCCGGAAGGTCTCCGCGGTGGCCCGCCGCAGCAGGTGGGCCAGCAACTCCAGCTCGCGGTCCTCGTCGGCGTCCTCGAACTCGACCTTGCCGCGGCTGGCCGGCACCACCGACGGCAGGTCGGCCGTCCGGGCCACCGCAAGCGGCTCGCCGACGACCGCCGCGCGGCGCACCGCCGAGGCGGCCACCGTCTCCACCGCCGCGATCGCGAACCGGGCGCTCACCCCGGACCGCTGGTCCACCGCCGGCGCCTCGCGCACCGCCCGGGTGTAGCGGGCGATCACCTCGATCAGGTGCTCGGGCACCACCGGCGCCGGATGGGTGGCGTCGGCGTCCCAGATCACCCGCGCCTCCTGCCGGACCAGCGCGATCTCGTCGGTCAGGTCCAGCGGGTAGTGGGTGCGCACCTCGGCCCCGAACCGGTCCTTCAGCGGCGTGATGATGCGGCCGCGGTTGGTGTAGTCCTCGGGGTTGGCCGACGCGATCAGGATCAGGTCCAGCGGCAGCCGCAGCGTGTAGCCACGGATCTGGATGTCCCGCTCCTCCAGTACGTTCAGCAGCGCCACCTGGATCCGCTCGGCCAGGTCGGGCAGCTCGTTCACGCTGAAGATGCCGCGGTTGGTGCGCGGGATCAGCCCGTAGTGCACCGTCTCGGGGTCGCCCAGGGTGCGGCCCTCGGCCACCTTGATCGGGTCCACGTCGCCGATCAGGTCGCCGACGGATGTGTCCGGGGTGGCCAGCTTCTCGCCGTACCGCCGGGACCGGTGCAGCCAGCTCACCGGGGTCGCGTCGCCGCGCTCGGCGGTCACCGCCACGCAGCCGCGGCAGACCGGGGCCAGCGGGTCGTCGTTGATCTCGCAGCCGGCGACCACCGGCACCCACTCGTCGAGCAGGCCGACCGCGGTGCGGATCATTCGGGTCTTGCCCTGCCCGCGCTCGCCGAGCAGGACCATGTCGTGGCCGGCCAGCAGGGCCCGCTCCACCTCGGGCAGCACGGTGTCGTCGAAGCCGACGATGCCGGGGAACGAGGGTTCGCCGGCGGCCAGCCGGGCCAGCAGGTTCTGCCTGATCTCGGTCTTCACCGAACGGCTGGCGTGGCCGGCCCGGCGCAGCTCGCCGAGCGTGGAGATCGCGGGAGGGGTCACGCCCTTGACCGTACGTCGGCCACGCCGTCGCGCGCACCCGCGTTCGGCCGCCCGCTGAACATCCCGGCTGGCGGGACTTCCCGCTGCGGCAGCGGCTGGTCGACCACCTGGCCGACCACCCGGCCGCGGGTGGGGCTGCGCGACGGGCTGCGCGAGGCGCCGGGCGGGGCGCCGCGGAAGGCGCCGGGCCGGCCGCCGCGGGAGGGCTGCCGGTGCGGCTGCACAACGACGCGATCGACCGCTACTGGTCCGGCGGCTGACCTCCGCCGCCCCGCCTCACCTCGCCCGCGGGATGGCACGTCTCGCCGAACGGGGCCGGGGTGACACCATGTCTGACGTGGCACTGGTCAGCGTCGACGACGTCCATCGCGCCAGGGCCGTGCTCGAGGGCGCGGTCCGCAGCACCCCGCTGGAACGGTCGCTGATCCTGTGCTCGCTGGTCGGCGGTCCGGTCCTGCTCAAGTGCGAGAACCTGCAGCGCACCGGCTCGTTCAAGATCCGGGGGGCGTACCTGCGCATCGCCCGGCTCACCGAGCGGGAGAAGGCCAACGGGGTGGTGGCCGCCAGCGCGGGCAACCACGCCCAGGGCGTCGCGCTGGCCGCCTCGATGCTGGGCACCACCGCGCACGTGTTCATGCCGTCCGGGGCGCCGCTGCCGAAGGTGTCCGCCACCAAGGGGTACGGCGCCACGGTCAAGCTGGTCGGGCAGACGATCGAGGACGCGCTGGCCGCCGCCCGGCAGTACGCGGACGAGCGCGGCGCGGTGTTCATCCACCCGTTCGACCACCCGGACGTGATCGCCGGCCAGGGCACGGTGGGCCTGGAGATTCTGGAGCAGTGCCCCGAGGTGAAGACGATCGTGGTCGGCATCGGCGGCGGCGGGCTGGTCTCCGGGATCGCCGTCGCGGTCAAGGGCACCAAGCCGGACACCCGGGTCGTGGGCGTGCAGGCCGAAGGCGCCGCCGCGTACCCGGCCTCGCTGGCCGCCGGCCACCCGGTCCGGCTGGACGGGATCGGCACCATGGCCGACGGGATCGCGGTCAACCGGCCGGGCGAGCTCACGTTCGCGCATGTCCGCGACCTGGTGGACGACGTGGCCACGGTGAGTGAAGACGCGCTGTCCCGGGCGCTGCTGCTCTGCCTGGAGCGGGCCAAGCTGGTGGTCGAGCCGGCCGGGGCGGCCGCGGTGGCGGCCGTGCTGGAGCGGCCACGCCAGTTCGAGCCGCCGGTGGTCGCGGTGCTGTCCGGTGGCAACGTGGACCCGGTGCTGCTGCTCAAGGTGATCCAGCACGGCATGGCGTCGGCCGGGCGGTACCTGTCGTTCCGGCTGCGGCTGGCGGACCGGCCGGGTGAGCTGGCCCGGCTGCTGCTCCTGCTCGCCGACCTCGGCGCGAACGTCCTGGATGTGGAGCACCTGCGGACCACCCCCCGGCTGCACCTCGGCGAGGTCGAGGTGGCGCTGTCGGTGGAGACCCGCGGCGAGGAACACTGCGACGCGGTGCTGGGCGCACTGCGTGACGCGGGCCACATCCTCGTCTTCGGCTGAACCGGGCGGTTTGCTATCCGTACTTGGGGTATGTGGTCATTGGAAGTCACGTTAAGTAGTCCATGAGGCCCAAATAGACCGCCCTTTGAGTGCGTCTGGCACCGCGCCTCGAGCGAGGTCGGTCACACTCATGCCAAATGTGCCTGACTTCCCGTTACGGTGGGTGACTGGACTACGCACGGAGGTGATCGCCAGTGTCACGCAGGCCGGTCGTCGGGGTGACCGGATACCACGTCGGACCAAAAGCCGCACGCAAGGCCGGGTTCGGCAGACGTGACCTCGCGGTCTACCCGACGACCTACTTCAGTTGGCTCAACGACCTGCGCATGCTGCCCGTCCCCGTCACGCCGCTCGTCGACGTCGAGGACAGCCTGGACCTCCTCGACGGGGTGGTGCTGTCCGGCGGCCCGGACATCGAGCCCTCCCACTACGGCGCCGAGCGACACCCGGCCGTGCGGGGCGTCTCCGCGGAGCGGGACGAGTTCGAGCTGGCCCTGGCGAAGGCGGCGCTGGCCCGCGGGATACCGATCCTCGGAATCTGCCGAGGCCTGCAGTTGCTGAACGTCGTGTTCGGCGGCACCCTGCACCAGCACCTGCCCGACCTGCCCGGGCTCCTGGTGCACTCCGCGGAGTGGGAGACCGGTGTGCGCGACCTGTCGAAGCGCTGGGGGCCGACATTCCACGACGTCGAGGTGTCGCACCCGCGGCTGGCCCGGCTGTCCGGCCGGACGGTGGAGACCAACACGTTCCACCACCAGGCCGCCGACCGGGTCGGCGATGGTCTGACGGTGGCCGCACGCAGTCCCGACGGCGTGGTGGAGGCGCTGGCCGGCACCGACTCGCCGGTGCTCGGCGTGCAGTGGCACCCGGAGATGCACCAGCCGGGGGAGCCGGCCGGCGACGCCCCGTTCCGTTGGCTGCTCAACCGGCTGGCAGCCTGAGGAACGCGTCCTGCGGCCGCCGGTCGGGCCGCCGGTAGAAGGTCAGCCCGATCAGCGCCAGGATGATCGCGAAGACGACCACCGCGCCGTACGTGCGGGTGGCGACCGCCTCGAGGAGCAGCAGCGCGAAGAGGAACATGGCCGTGATCCGGCCGCCGACGCCGCGCCGCTTCCCCGCACGCCGCGCCTGCAGCCGGGCGAGCGCCGCGGCGAGTTCGGGTGGCATCTGCGCGTCAGTCCCGGGCCCGCCCGCAGATGCCGGTACGGCACCGGAGCGGCGGCGCTGCGGCTGTGGCGGCGGCGCGGTGCGCAGGCGGGACCATCCGCGGGTGGCCGGCACGCTGGGCGGGTCGTAGCCGCGCGGCAGGCCGACGGTGATCCGGCCGCCCGCGGGCGGCGGTCCGAGCCGGGGCACCACGGCGGTCCGCACCGTCGGGTTGTCGGCCGGCTCGAATCCGGATGCGCCCGGCAGCGTCGGCGGCCCGGTCGGTCCCGTCGGCGGTCCGGTCGGCCGCGCGGTCGGCTCGTCGCCCGGCCGGTCGGTCAGCGGCTCGTACCGTTCGGCAAACTGCCCGTACGCCTCGGCTAACTGCTCGTACGGCCCTGTCGACTCCGGCGCTGCACCCCTCGGCGCTGCGCCGCCCGCCGCTGCCTCGTCAGCGGGTGCCGCCCCGTCCGCTGCCCGGTCGGGGGGCGGCAGTGGCGGCAACGCCAGCGGGTCGGCCGCCGGAGGCGGGACGGCCAGCGCGTCACCGTAGGACTCGCCGTAGCTCGGCACCGGCTCGAGCACCGCGGACAGCGGCTCCCCCCACGTGGGTGCCAGGTCGGCGAGCCGTACCGGCTCCGACAGCGGCCCGAGCGGGTCAGCGAAACGTTGCACGGTTGGACAGCCTGCCAGACCAGGGCCGGGAACGCCCGCCCTACAGGTTGCCGCGGGCGGCCTGCTCGCGCTCGATGGCCTCGAACAGCGCCTTGAAGTTGCCCTTGCCGAAGCCGAGGGAGCCGTGCCGTTCGATCAGCTCGAAGAACACCGTCGGGCGGTCCTGCACCGGCTTGGTGAAGATCTGCAGCAGGTAGCCGTCCTCGTCCCGGTCGGCGAGGATGCGCAGCTCACGCAGGGTGTCGAGGGGAACCCGGGTGTCGCCGACCCACTCGCCGAGGGTGTCGTAGTAGCTGTCCGGGGTGTCCAGGAACTCCACGCCCATCTCGCGCATCGCCCGGGCGGTGGCCACGATGTCGTTGGTGGCCAGCGCGATGTGCTGCACGCCCGGGCCGCCGTAGAACTCCAGGTACTCGTCGATCTGCGACTTCTTCCTGCTGATCGCCGGCTCGTTCAGCGGGAACTTCACCCGGTGGTTGCCGTTGGTGACCACCTTGCTCATCAGCGCCGAGTACTCCGTCGCGATGTCGTCGCCGACGAACTCCTTCATGTTCTCAAAGCCCATGACCTTGTGGTAGAACGCCACCCAGTCGTCCATCCGGCCGAGCTCGACGTTGCCGACGCAGTGGTCGATGGCCTGGAAGTACCGTTTCGGGTGGTGCGTCGGCTTGCCCGCGAACACCGGCCCGGCCGCCACGAACCCGGGCAGGAACGCACCCGCGTACCCCGACCTGTCGATCAGGGTGTGCCGGGTCTCCCCGTACGTGGCGATCGCGGCCAGCCGCACGGTGCCGTGCTCGTCGGTCAGCTCGTACGGCTCCTCCAGCACGGTGGCGCCCTGCGCGGCGGCGTACCGGATCGCCCGGTCCACGTCCGGCACCTCCAGCGCCAGGTCCCACACCCCGTCGCCGTGCTCTGCCACGTGCCGCCCCACGTCGGTGCCGGCACGCACCTCGCCGGTGATGAGGAACCGCGCGCCGCCGGACCGCAGCACATACTGCGCCTGGTCGCGGTGCCCGTTCTCCGGGCCGCGATAGGCCACCACGGTCATCCCGAACGCGACCGAGTAGTAGTGCGCCGCCTGCTTGGCGTTGCCCACCCGGAAGTGCACGTGGTCGAG
>Ga0137375_10006723_pt1 | contig 13644 bp, 10 predicted proteins | sample SagtaG_24_FD_104936 | JGI IMG/M metagenome (GOLD analysis project Ga0137375, IMG submission 104936) | Vadose zone soil microbial communities from Sagehorn Ranch, Mendocino, California, USA - Sage1_R_113_16 metaG | ecosystem: Environmental > Terrestrial > Soil > Vadose zone | place: USA... | reverse complement strand
CCCGCGCCGTAGCCACCTATCGCGTACAGCTGGCCGTTCACCACCTCCGCGCCCAATCCCAGGCGCCCGGTGGGTAGCGGCGCGCGAACGGTCCAGGTATCGAGGGACGGATTGTAGGCTTCCACATTCGAAACGAAAAACGACTCGTCACCCTGACCGCCGGCCGCGTAGATGACGCCGTCGATCGCGGCCGCGCCGAGGTACGCCCGGGGCGTCGGCATTGACGCCTTTGTCGTCCAGCTATTCGTCGGCGGATTGTAGGCTTCGACCGTCGCGACCAAGCCCAGAAATTTCCAATGGATTCGGAAGCGGCTGACCGACGACGCCAGACTGGCCGTCTCCGGATACCACGGAGAATGAGAGCCCGACCGTCGTGGGCTGCGTCGCATCATTGGTGCATGCGGCAATCACGAGCGCGGCAAACACGATTCTGCGCATGAAGCGTCCGACCCGGCGATGGCGAGACGCACACGATGTGGAGCCGCGTGTCTCCGGGCAACGAAAACCGAGCCAAACGACACAGGGTTGATGCCTGGTACGATTCGGGATATCTTCGGGCATGCGTCGCATTCTGCTGGCCGATGCCGACGCGTTCTACGTCGCCGTCGCACGCGCCGTCGATCCCGATGGTGCAGGCAGGGCGCCGCTCCTGATCGTCGGCGGCTCGCGCGAGAGCCGCGGCGTCGTCTGCTCCGCCTCCTACGAAACCCGCAAATTCGGCGTCCGCTCGGCGATGCCAATCGCCCGCGCGCTGCGGCTCTGCCCCGATGCCGTGTGCGTGCCCGTCCCCTTCAAAGCCTGCATCCAGAAAAGCGCGGAGATCCGCCAGCTGCTGCACCAGTTCTCGCCGATTGTCGAAGGGGCGAGCATCGACGAGTGGTATCTCGACCTGACCGGGACCGAGGGCGTCTACCGTCATGAGCCACTCGAGGCGACGGCGCAGCGGATACGGACTGCGCTGCGGGAGGCGACGGGGCTCACGCTGTCGATCGGCGGCGGCACCAACAAATTGATCGCCAAGCTGGCGGTCGATCGCGCCAAGCCCAGTGCGGGAGGGAACGGTGTAGTAATCGTCGAGCCCGGGACCGAGGAGGCGTTCCTGCGATCGTGCACGCTCGCCGACATCCCGCTCGTCGGGCCGAAGTTCCAGGCACGGCTCGCGCGCCATCGCCTGATCACCGTGGAGGACGTTCTGCGTCACGATCTCGCGACGCTCCAGGGCTGGATGAGCAAACGCGAGGCGGGTTGGCTGTGGAACCGCGTGCACGGCGTCGACGACGGGGATGTGCATCATCGGACGATGAACAGAGGCATCAGCCGTGATGAAACGTTCGGGAAGGATCTGCAGGACGACACCGACATCGAGCGCGAGCTGCTCCGGCTCGTGACACGCGCAGCCGCGGACATGCGCGGCGATGGGCTCACGGCCCGCACGGTGGCCGTGCGCCTGCGCGATTGGGACTTCAAGACGCGATCCGCGCAGCGCACATTGCCCGAGCCGGTCGTGTCGGATCGCGTAATCCTGCGGGTCGCGCACGAGCTTCTCGCCACGCTCCGGAACGCTCGGCGGGTACCGGCGCGACTCGTTGGCGTTCGGTTGTCAGGTTTGGAGAAGGCAGCGACGACGGATCAATTGGTCATGCTGTCCCAGGAGACCGAACGGGATCGCGGCCTGTCTCGCGCGATCGACCGCGTGCGCGAGAAGTTCGGCGCCAAAGCAATCGTGCCGGGCGGCATCGTGGAGGAACGATGAATGTGATATTCCTCATCCCGCTGGTGGCGGCGGCGGCGGCGGCGCAGTCCCCCGCCCGCGATTCCGTCGTCTACGAGCTCGTACCCTCGAGCCGGCTGGTGGTACGCACGGGCAAAGCCGGTCTGCTCGGATTTGCGGGTCATGAGCACCTGATTCAGGCGCGCGAGCTCTCAGGGCACATCGTGTACTTTCCGAACCAGCCGGCGTCCTCCTCCGTCACCGTATCCATCGCGACGCCGCGCCTCGAGGTGCTGACACCGCCCGATACCGCGGAGATCCGGAAAGTGACCGCCGCGATGCGGGTGGATGTGCTGGACGTCGCGCACTACCCGGAGATCACGCTCACGTCGCAGTCGGTGGAAGCGGTGGGAGACACACTCCGCGTGCGCGGGGCGCTCACCATGAAAGGCCAAACGCGCACCGTACCGCTGGTGGTGCGCGTTCGGATCGAGCCAGACACGCTGCGCGCGACCGCCACATTCAAAGTACGGCAATCGGACTACGGCATCCGTCCCTACCGCGGTGGACCGGGCGGCACCGTGCGGGTGGCCGATGCCGTGACCTTCGAGATCGACGCCGTCGCGCTGCGCCGCCCTCCTCGCTGACTCAGTTCGAGCCGGCGGCCCTCGCCGTCGCGGGCGCGGGATTCGCGATGAAGCGCGCCACATTCTGCTTCAGCTCCGCGAGCGCCGGTTCGTACAAATACATCATGTGCCCGGCGTCGTAGTACTTGAGCGTGATGTTGTCGCGCAGATCTGGTGACAGCCCCTCGAGATGGTTGACCGTGTACTCCGTCGCGAAGAACGGTGTCGCCAGATCGTAATAGCCGTTCTCGACCTCAATCCGCAGGTGCGGGTTGGTCACGAGCGCCTGCGTCAAGTCTGAGCCGACGTACGTCGTCGTGGCCCAGCCACGCTGGCCGTCACGCGCCCAGTTCCACTGCCCCTGGTTGCCGCCTCCCATCAGGTAGCGATCCTGCGTATCGAACTTCAGCTCGCCGCGGAGGTACGCGTTGGCGGCCGCCGTGAATGCGCCCGTGACGGCGTTCGACTGCGGATCCCCCGGCGCGTTCTCGGTCAAGAGATCGGGCAGCGGACCCGAGAAGCGTGAATCGAGCCGCCCCGTCACGAGCCCGCGGCTGCGCTGCAGCTCGGCCATGAACTGCCGCAGGTTCACGCGCAGGTTGGCCCGCATGACATAGTCCTCGGAGAGCCCGGTGTACGCCGCCACCTGCTTGGCCACGGCGGCCTTGCGGTCCGCCGGCAGCGTCGCTCCAGCGGCGAGCGCGGTGGCGTAGTCGCCCATCGCGTAGCGGCGGACTTCCGTCAAGAATGCGCCCATGTTGGCGGGCGCCGGGATCACCTTGTGATATGCCGCGGTCGCGGCATAGCTCGGCAAGTAGAGCTCGTACGACAGATCGTGCCCGGGCGAGAACAGCAGCGTTTCGAAATCGAGTACCGACGAGATGAGCACGATGCCGTTGAGCGAGATCCCGTCCCGTTCGAGCCGGGTGCCGAGGACCGCCGAGCGGGTCGTGCCGTAGCTCTCGCCGATCAGGTACTTCGGCGAAGCCCAGCGGCCGTTGCGGCTCACGTACTGCGATATGAACTGCGCGAGCGCCTTCGCATCCTCGTCCACGCCCCAGAAGTCCTTCCCGGTGCCCTTGCCCACCGGCTTGGAAAAACCGGTGCCGATGGGATCGATGAACACCATGTCGGTGACATCGATCAGGCTGCTCTGATTGTCCACCATCTGGTAGGGCGGCGGCGGCGTGGGCCCCGCGTCGGTCGTCACGATGCGCCGCGGACCGAAGGCGCCCATGTGCAGCCACGCCGAGGCGGAGCCGGGCCCGCCATTATAGATGAAAGAGAGGGGTCGCTGGCTCGGGTCCCCCGCGCCGGTGCGCGTGTAGGCGGTGTAGTAGAGCGCGCCGATCGCCTCGTCCTTGTCGTTCTTCAGCAGCAGCGTCGCCGCCGTCGCGCGATAGGCGACGAGCTGGCTGCCGATGCGGATGGTGTGATCGGTGACCGACGACGCTTCCTTCGGGATCGGTGCAGCCGCTGCTTTGGCCGCCGTGTCACGCTCCGACGCCGTCGCGGCAGGATTCTGCGCCGTAAGCGGAACGGCGAGTACGCACGCCGTCAAAACGATAGTGCCGATTCTCATGATGCCTCTCCCCTCCCCCCCATTTGCGTCAGTGACTGATTGCGAAGAACCACGCTCCGATGACTGGACCGCGCGCCGGACGCTGGCCCGGCTGAGGCGGCGGCGTTCCCGGGGGCAGCGGACCGTACTCGGGCTGGAAGAGATACGCGATGTGCTTCTGCGTGTCCACCGAGATGGTTTTGGCCCCGCGCATCGTCGGAACCGTCGCGACCACGGTGTATTTGTCGGGCCCATCCTGACGCACGACGGTGACGTTGCTGTCACGCCCGGCGGGAATGTAGATCAACTTCTGTACCGGATCCCACCCCAGCGCATCGACGCCGTCGCCATTGGCGATCGTGGCGACGATCTTGCCCGTCCGCGCGTCGAGCACGACCGACGTCTTGCCGCAGCCGGAGAAGATCCGGTCGGTGGCGCGGTCGTAGGCGATGCCCGTCGGGCCCTCGCACGGCGCGAGCGGCCACGACGCCAGCACCGTCATCGTCCGCTCGTCGATCACCTGGATCGTGCTCGTGCCCTCGTTGTTGACGAAGATCTTTCCCTTGCCGTCGCTGGCCGCCCCCTCCGGCGCGTTGTCCTCGAGCTGCACCGTGCTGACGATGGCACCGCTCTTGGGATCGATCGCGACGACCGTGCCGATGGGACGGCTGTGATTCGTCAGCACGATGCGGTCGGAGAAGTCGTCGTACATGATGCCGTCGAGGCCACCGGTCGGCACCGGGATCCGTTTGATGACGGCGAGGGTCGCGATATCGAACATCTCCACGGTCGAATCGCCCGCGCTCGTAATGAATCCATGCCCCGACTTGGGCGCCAGCGCGATGCCGTGATTGCGCGGTGTGTCGGGGATGTCGCCCAGCACCTTCCCGGAAGCCCCGTCGATCACCATCACGTGCGTGCTCCGCGACACGAACACGCGCCTCGTGCCGGGCTCGGCAGTCAGATAGTCCGTGCCGCCGTCGCCGCCGATGCTGTACTTCGCAACCTTGAATGTTTGCGCCGAGCAGACGGCGGGCAGCGCCACGGCCGTCAGGATGAGCAAGAGCTTGTTCATCTGTTTCTCCTTTGTGCCTTGAGCCGATTCCACCGAGCCATCACCGCATTGACCTGAGCGCGGGCGCGGGTGCACGCCGCGACCTGCGCGGTGGTGGGCGTTACGTCCGCATCCTGCATCGCCATCGCCGCTGCCAGCGCGGCGTTGCTCGCGCTCTCGAGCGTCGGCGGTGGGGCGGGCCCTCCGGGACGCGCGAATCCCCGTGGCCGGGGCCGGGGTGACGGTGCGAGCGACTCGACCTGTGCCCGCATGTCCCCGGACAGCGAATCGACCAGGGCGCGCGCGTCGCGATACGCGGTGTGCGCAGCGGCAGCCGCATCGTACATCTGGCGCGACAGCGCGGCGAGCTGCGCGAGTCCCGCGGCGGGTGTCCTTATGCGCGGATCGAGACGGAGCGCGAGCTGCTGGGTGTACGACTTGCCATTGACCGTGAGGCGAACCGTGTATCGCCCCGGCGGCGCCCACGGCGCGGTGGGCGTGTGCTCGCTGCGATGCGGCACCGCGCCCGTGGCCTCGACGTCTCCGGTCCGCGGGTTCTCACCAATCGGCTCATAACGCAGGTCCCAGCTGAACCGATGCATTCCCGCGCGGGTCGAGAGACGGTCTTGTGGCGCCGGCCAGTACAGGGGAAGCCCGCAATCGGAGGCCGAGGGATTCTTCTGACACACCCGATCGTACGCAGCCGGATCGAGCGCCGGATCGGGCTCGAGCACCGGATCGTCGCTCGAGTAGGAGCGGATGACTCGGCCTGACGTTTCGAGGATTTCCAGTTTCACAGGACCCGAAGCATCCGCGGCAAGTGCGTAGTCGATGATCGCGCCAGCTGGGGGGTTCTCGCCCGCCGGCAGCTCGGGCGGCCACGGCGTCGGCTCGTTCGTACCGAACCGGACGCGCACGGCGGTCTGAGGCTTCACGAGGTAGTCCTCACCCCCTGACCCCCTCTCCGCCCTGCGGAGAGGGGGAACGCGATGTTGGGCAATGTGACGGAGCGGCGTGAGGTCGTCGAGAATCCAGAAGCCGCGGCCGTGCGTCCCCGCGATCAGATCGGCGCATAGGCAGGTGCTGTCGTCCTTCACCTGAATGTCGCGCACCGAGATCGCCGGCATGTTGAGCCGCAGCGATTGCCAGTTCGCGCCGTCATTGAACGAAACCCAGACCTGTGCGTCGGTGGCCGCATAGAGCAGCCCCGGCACGCGCGGGTCCTCGCGAATCGAGTTGGCGACGGCATCGGGCGCAATGCCGTTGTCGATCTCCGTCCACGTCCGCCCGCCGTCGTGCGTGCGCCAGAAGTGCGGATGCATGTCGTCGATGCGCAGCGTGTTGGCGGCGGCGTAGACGGTCCCCGTATCGAAGTGGCCCGCCTCGATGTTGAAGATGCGCGTCCACGGCTTCATCGCCGCGGGTGTCACGTTCCGCCACGTCGTCCCGCCGTTCGTGGTCACCTGGATGTTGCCGTCGTCGGTGCCGGCCCAGAGCACGGCGATGCTCCGGGGCGAGGGCGACAGTGCGGTGATCGCGCCGCGCGCCGTCGGGGTCACGCCATTCGCGTAGCGGCCAGCGCTCGCCGGGACGGCCCACGTCGCGCGCGCCAGATCGGGACTGATTCGCGTCCACGTATGCGCGCGATCGATCGACTTCCAGACCACGTTGGACGTGTAAAACAACACGCTCGGATTCACCGGCGACCAGATGAGCGGCATGGTGCGCACGTTGCGGCCGTAGGCGTCGCCCCGCGCCGCGGAGTCCGGCCCCACCTGCGCCGTCTGGCCGCTGCGCCGGTCGTAGCGTGACACGCCGCGGCGCGCGCTGCCGAACACGACGTCGGGATCGCGCGGGTCGGGCGCCGCGATGCCGTACTCCTGAATGTTGGCGGGATGCCAGTCGTGGAACGTGATCTCGCCGTCGTCGGAGCGGCTGGCGACGCACAACGAGCCTGAATCCTGCTGCCCGCCGCAGACGCGATAGGGGAACGCGTTGTCCGCCGTCACGTGATAGACAGCCGCGGTGGGTTGCGTGTACCAGTTGCTCCACGATTCCCCGCGATTCGACGAAATCACCGCACCCTGGTCGGAGACCGCGAGGATCAGGTTGGAATCATCGGGATGGATCCAGATGCGCTGATAGTCGTCGCCGCCGGGCGATCCCCGGACCGCCGACCACCTCGTCCCACCGTCCTCGGTGCGCCACATCACGATCGATGCACTATAGATCACGTTTTCGTTTTTCGGATCGACCGTGATGGGCGGCAGGTCGCCGCCGCCAATGCGCCCCAGCGGTCGCGGATCCGCCGTCGCCGCGGTGGTATCGCCGAGCGACGCGGAGGATCCGGGAATGCGCGTGCGCAGCGTCCAGTGCGCGCCGCCGTCGCTCGACTTGTAGAAGCCGACCGGTCCTGACCCTCCCGCGGGATTCACGGACGCCACCATCGCGTAGAGCACCTGCGGATTGCTCGGCGCGATGGCGATGTTCGCCTCGAGCACCGGCGGCAAGCCATTGGTGAGCTGTGTCCAAGTCGTGCCGCCGTCGGTGGACTTGTAGATCCCACCGGCCCCGGGCCACGTCGAGTCCGGACCGAACGCGGCGTACTCGTAAAACGTCGACTGCTGCTGCCACAGCGCGGCGTACACGGTGCTCGGACTGCTGGGATCGATCCGCACTTCGTTCGCGCTCGTGTACTCATCCTTGTACAACACCTTCTCGAACGTGCGGCCGCCGTCGGTCGAGCGGTACACGCCGCGCTCGGCGTTGGGCCCGTACGGGTGGCCGAGTGCCGCGACGAACAGCCGATCGGGATTGGTGGGATCGACGTCGACGTAGGCGATCATCTGCGTCTCGGCGAGACCCAAATGCCTCCAGGTACGCCCGGTGTCGTTGGACCGGTACATGCCGTTGCCCGTCGCGAGATCAGGCCGGATGATGCCGGCGCCGCTGCCGACGTAGATGACGCCGGGGGCCGAGGGCGCCACGGCGATCGCGCCGATCGAGCCGGTCGATTCGTGATCGAAGAGCGGCTCCCAGTTGTTGCCGTAGTCGCTCGAGCGCCACAATCCACCGTTGTCGAACCCGATGTAGAACACCGTCGGACGGCCCGGTGCGGCTGCGACCGCGCGGGCCCGGCCGGCGCGGAACGGACCGATCGTGCGCCACCGCAGGGCGGTGCTGAGGTCGGGAGTTTGAGAAGTCGCGCGCGCCGGGAGGAGCGCGAGCATGCTGAGTACGAGGGTTGAAATTCGCATGCGCGGATTATGCAGCGTCCGCGCGCGACGTGCTACTTCGGCAGCGCTACTCGCTGAGACGTTTCGGCGCGCCCGAGTTCGGGACCGATTTCGGCTGCTGTGACGGGGGCGGCTCTTCGATCGCATTGCCCGCATCCTGCAAGCCGCGCTTGAACGCCTGAATGCCCTTGCCGATCGACGCCCCGATTTCCGGGATGCGCTTGGTGCCGAACATCAGGGTGACGACGGCCACCAGAATCAGGATGTGCCAGATACTGAGGTCTGCAAGCATGCTCAGAATATAGCGGCCTCGGCGAGACGCCGTTGCGCGACCGTCGCATTTGGTAACCGTTCGATCCGCACCATCGGCCGCTCGAATCCTGAGACGACCACGGTCGCCTCGAAGGGGCCCGAGGGGCGCCGCACCTGCACGCGGACCGTGTCGCCAAGTCGCAAGGCTTGAAGCTTCGCGCGCAGCTCGGGCCAGGTGCGCACGGTTGCGCCATCGAGGCCGACGAGCCGGTCACGGCTGTGCAGCCCCGCCCTGCCCCACGCACTCGCCGGGTTATTGACGACGAGCCGCAGGGAGCTGTCCCGCTCTGACTCGAAGCCCCACACGCGCAAGTCGCGCTCTGTGTCACCGTTGTAGACGGCGGGCGCCCAGGTCACGTGCGTCGTCATGCCCATGAGACCGAGGTAGCGGTCGAAATCGATGACCGCGGCGTGCCGCACGTGAGCATCGAAGAAGGGCGTGACGTCGCAGCTGCAGACCGATTCTACCGCCTGCTCGATCGTCCGGCCGTCCAACCTCACCCCCACGTTCCCCCTCTCCCTCCGGGAGAGGGGGCCAGGGGGTGAGGACCGACTGAACAGCAGGCGCATGACATCATCCATCGAGCGCTGGCCGTTCGTGCTATTGCGAATGATGAGGTCGAGCATCGTCCCGATGAGCTCGCCCTGGAGATGCGTGCTCGCGCTGTAGTCGCCCAGCTCACCCGGTTGAACGTTGTACGCCACCTGGCTGATCGACTCGGCGGAGAAGCGTGCGTACGCGGGATTGGACAGATAGGTCCCGATCAGCCGCTCGAGATGAGCGGTGCGCGTCGAGTCGCGCAGTGGAATGCCGGCACGCCGGAGGAGCAGATCAGCGTAGTACATCGTGAGCCCTTCGCTGAACCACAGACTCGTCACGGGCGGCTGGGTGCGGTAATCGATGTCGCGGTACTCGACCGGACGGATCGCCATCAGGTTCCAGGTGTGGACGAACTCGTGGGCCGTCTCCTGGATGACCGCGTTCGGATTGCGCGCCAGCTCTTCACTCTGCGCGCCGAGCGTCACCGAATTGCGATGCTCGAGGCCGCCGCCGTAGGCACCGTCTTCGAACATGAACGTGTACTCGCGATACGGCGCGCGGCCGAATAGTGCGAATGACTGGTGCACGACTCGCTGAATCCCTGCGACGAATGCGACGGTATCGAACGGCGTGGCGTTCGGCTGCGGCCAGTAGACCACGTGGTGCGGGACGCCGGCCTCGAGGAAGCTCCATTGCCGCAGGCGGCCGACCAGAATTGGCGAGTCGATCAGCGCCGTAGCGTCAGGCGCGATCAACCCCCACGTACGGGGAGTACCGGTCTTCATGTCGTTGGGCGCGCGTGGCAAGGAGTTTGTGAGCCCGGTGGCCACCTGCCAGCTCGAGGGCAACGAGAGGATCACCGCTTGGGGCATGTTCTCCGCGCCGAGCAAATACATGAAGGCGTGCGGGCCACCGGCCAGGCCGCCGGTCGCAGTGAGAAATGGCCGCCACGAAGCCCGCAGTCCCGGCTCAGGCGGAGGCAGCGCGACTCGATAGCGTACGGTCACCCAGCCTTCCGGCGCGGAGAACTGCCACACCGCGCTATCAACTCGGGTGATGGTGCCACTCGGCTCTACCGCGACATTGCGCACGTACCGCCAGTAGCGGTCGTCGTACTCGGGATGCGCGGCCATGGCGAGCCGAAACGTTCCGCTCTTGTTCTGGAACCGCATCTCGATCGTCCAGCCGGAGAGATCGGTGCTGTCGACGCGCAGCGTGTATTGCACTAACTCTTTGACGACCGGAAGCGGGTGCTCGGGCGTGCCGAGCGCGAGCATCAACGCCAGGAGTGGTTTCATGGCCATAGGACAGCAGTCGTGCTGAGTTCGTTTAAACCGTGCGCTGAAGCGCCGGCTCGGCGAAGACGCGAGCCCTAAAGGGCTCGTCGCGTCCTTCAGGACGCGCGCAGTGGCCGAGCCGGCCCTTTAGGGCACGGATCAAATCACCCTATCTTCCCGTTGCATGTCTCTCGCCTGGGTTCCAACCAGCCCCTACGTCGAACGCAGCCGCCTGCGCCGCTTCGCCGAGTCCCACGGCCACAAGGACTTCGCATCACTCCATCGGTGGTCAGTCGAAGATCTGGATGGTTTCTGGCGCGCCGTGGACCGGGACATCGGCTTCGTCTGGCGCAAGCCGTACGAGCGCGTCTGCGATTCATCGCGCGGGATTCCCTGGACCACCTGGTGGCTTGGCGGTCGCATGAACTTCGTCGCTTCGGCGCTGCGCCACGATCCGTCGCGGACGGCGATCATCTTCGAGGGTGAAGAAGGCATCATCCGGCGCCTCACCTACGGCGAGCTGGCCGCCTCGGTCCGGCGCTGCGCCGCCGGCCTGCGCGCTCTCGGCGTCAAAGCCGGCGACCGCGTAGGCATCTTCCTGCCACTGACGCCGGAATGCGCGATCGCGACGCTCGCCGTGGCCGCGATTGGCGCGATCTATACGCCCATCTTCAGCGGGTACGCAAGCGACGCCATCGCCGGCCGGCTGCGTGACTGCGAGGCCAGCGTCCTGATCACGGCGGACGGCTTCCGGCGCCGCGGTCAGGTCATACAGATGAAAGAGACCGCGGACGCGGCTGTGGACGGCGCGCCGAGCGTCCGCACGGTCATCGTCGTGGCGCGGCTCGGGCGAGAGGTGCGGCTGCGCGATCGCGAAGTCACCTGGGACTTCATGATGGCGCAAGGCACGGACGAGAGTCTCGCCGACACCGCGCCCGAAGACCCCTACATGCTCATCTACACATCCGGCACGACGGGCCGGCCCAAGGGCGCGGTGCATGTGCATGGCGGTTTCCCGGTGAAGGCGGCGCAGGACCTCGCGCACGTGTTCGATCTCCAGGCGGGCGACATCCTGTGGTGGTTCACCGACATCGGCTGGATGATGGGGCCCTGGCTCATCGCCGGCGGGCTCATCGACGGCGCCACGATTCTGCTCTACGACGGGGCACCCGATTTTCCGGACGGGGCCCGAGTCTGGTCGATCGTGGAGCGGCATCGCGTGACGCACCTCGGCATCTCACCGACGGCGATTCGCGGCCTGATGCGCGCCGGTGAAGAGCCGGTACGCCAGCACGATCGGTCGTCGCTCTTCGTGCTCGGCTCGACCGGCGAGCCGTGGAATCCGGAGCCGTGGTGGTGGTACTTCGGCGTCGTCGGCGACAAACGCGTGCCGCTCATCAATTACTCGGGCGGCACCGAATGCTCTGGTGGTATCCTCGGCTGCACGACGTGGACACCACTCAAACCGACGGCGTTTGCGTGCCCCGTGCCCGGCATCGCCGCCGACGTGGCGGACCCGCACGGCCGCTCGTTGCGCGGCGCGGTCGGCGAGCTCGTCATCCGGAAGCCATGGCCGGGCATGACACGCGGGTTCTGGCGTGATTCCGAGAAGTACTTGGCGACCTACTGGAACCGATTTCCCGACGTCTGGGTGCACGGTGACTGGGCGCGCATCGACGACGACGGCTTCTGGTTCATCGAGGGCCGCAGCGACGACACGCTGAAGGTGGCGGGCAAGCGCGTAGGCCCGGCCGAGGTCGAGTCAGCCGCGACGGCGCACGCGGCGGTGCTCGAGGCGGCGGCGATCGGCGTCCCGCACGAAATCAAAGGCGAGGCGATCGTGGTGTTCGTCGTGCTCCGCAGTGGTTACCAGAGCTCCGACGCGACGGCGGGCGAGATCGCCGAGACCATCGTCGCGCGGATGGGGCGGCCGCTGCGCCCAGCGGCCGTGCGGTTCGTCGCCGATCTGCCCAAGACGCGCAACGCCAAGATTCTGCGGCGGGTGATTCGGGGCGCCTATCTCGGCTTCGCTGATCTTGGGGATCTGTCCGCGCTCGAAAACCCAGCTGCCGTGGAGGGAATTAGAGAACTTCCGCGACCCGGCACGTGAAGCCAGGGACAACGTCCTCGCCATCAAGAGAATCGTTTTCGCCAATAGCCGCTTCGCTGCCGTCGCGCCGGTAGATGCGCGCGCGTCGTCGCTCAGGGTCAACGACCCAGACGAGCCGCACGCCGCCTTCCAGCCAGTCACCAATCTTGGCCAGTATCTCGCCCGGCCGATCGTGAGGCGAGAGCACCTCAACGACGAGATCCGGGCCCAGTGTGAGAAAGCCGCTGGGTCGCGGCTCGGGGATTCGTTCGGTACTGAGGAACGCGATGTCGGGCGCACGGACAGTGTCGGGGTTGCTCTGCAGCTTGAAGCCCGTCTCGGACGCCAACACTCGGCCGAGCCCGCGCCCAGCCACGTGGCTCGACAGTCGAGCACTGAGTCTCATGGTCACGTCGCCATGCAGGTAGCCGGCAGGCTCGCGAACAATCAGGACGCCACGCACGAGTTCCACCCGCTTGTCGGGGATGCTCATGTTGAGCAGCTCGACTGCCGTCATCACGTTGACGCCCATCGTCGGAACGTAGGCTGGCTCGGCGGGCATGGCAAGAAAGCTTGCCGCGCGGCGTCACCCGGCGTTCAAACCACCATATTCATGCTGCTTGACCCCTTCCCTCGCCGCCCTCGTCCTGGCCAATGCGGTCCCGCTCCTGGGCGTGCTGTTCCTCGGCTGGACGGTGTTCCCCCTGGTGCTGCTGTATTGGCTCGAGAACGTCGTCGTCGGTGGCTTCAACGTGGCCAAGCTGCTCATGGCCCAACCGCGCGAGCCGGCGCACTGGTTGGGCAAGTTCTTTCTGATTCCGTTCTTCCTGGTGCACTTCGGCGGGTTTACCTACATCCATGGGGTGCTGGTGGTCGCTTTCTTCGGGCCCAAGGGCACGCAGCCCTTCGACCTCCTCACCGCCGTCCCAGCCGCGATCCGCGCGAACCAGCTCGGCTGGGGTGTGCTGAGCCTCGTGGTCAGCCACGGGCTTTCCTTCTATTGGAACTACATCAAGAACGGCGAATACCAGCGCGCGTCGCTCAACGCCTTGATGGCGCAGCCATACGGTCGAGTCATGGTGCTCCATATGACGGTGCTGCTCGGGGGGTGGGTCGTCATGCTGCTCGGCTCGCCCCTCTTCGCGCTCGTGTTGCTCGTGGTGTTGAAGACCGCTGCCGATTGGCGCGCACATCAAGCCGAGCGGCGAAAGTTTGGCGCTTGACGGCTTGGCGCCTG
>Ga0137375_10006713_pt1 | contig 13655 bp, 13 predicted proteins | sample SagtaG_24_FD_104936 | JGI IMG/M metagenome (GOLD analysis project Ga0137375, IMG submission 104936) | Vadose zone soil microbial communities from Sagehorn Ranch, Mendocino, California, USA - Sage1_R_113_16 metaG | ecosystem: Environmental > Terrestrial > Soil > Vadose zone | place: USA... | reverse complement strand
GGCGAAGGCGCCGTACAAGCAATGGCAATACGGCGCCACCCTGGGTGGTCCCATCCGCAAGGACAAGACGTTCTTCTTCCTGTCCTTCGAGCGCCTCGACATCGATGCCAATAGCTTCGTGACCATCTCCGACGCGGACGCCGCCGTCCTCGACCGCGCGGGGTTCCCCGTCCAGACCGGAGCCAACCCTTACCAGTTCAAGGACACGCTCCTGCTGGGGAAGGTCAACCACTACTGGACTCCGAGCCACAGCCTGGTGCTGCGGGCCAACTACTCCGACCGCACGAACGAGAACATCGAGCCCTTCGGGGGACTCATCGCGCGCAGCCGCGGCGCCGTGCAGCTCCGCAAGGACTACGGCCTCTCCGTGGCCCAGACCGACATCCTCTCTTCCCGCTGGCTCAGCGAGGCGCGCTTCCAGTGGGCGCACGAGAAGCAGGACATCGACTCCCTCGACCCCAATTGCGGGGGACCCTGCACGCGCTTCGATCAGGGCGGGCCGACGCTGGAGGTGGCGGGCGTGGCCAGCGTGGGCCGCCAGCGCTTCACGCCGCAGCCCCGCACCAACGACCGCTTCCAGCTCGCCGAGACCCTGAGCTTCGCGACGGGCAGCCACTCCGCCAAGGCCGGCCTCGATTTCAACGTGGTGGACAGCCGCGACACCGCCCTGCCGCTGCACTTCGGAGGCCGTTACCTGTTCCGCCCCCTGCCCGCCATCCCCGGGCTCCTGCCCGCCCCCATCTCGGCCATCCAGGCCGTGGCCCTGGGCATCCCCGCCGCGTACATCCAGGGCTACGGGACTCCCGGCGGACCCTATCGGAACTGGGACGTCTCCCTCTTCGTGCAGGACGATTGGCGCGTCACCCGCAAGCTGACCGTCAAGCCGGGCCTGCGTTACCAGAGGCAGTACTGGCCCGACTATCACTACACGGTCTCCGACGTCGGCGGGAAGACCTTCTCCTACGACTTCCCGGGTGACGGCAACAACGTCGCGCCGCGGCTGGCCCTGGCTTTCGATCCCACCGGCGCCGGCCGCACATCCCTGCACGCGGCCTACGGGATCTTCTTCGACAACGAGATCGTCTCCATCGGCAGCATCACGGACGAGATCCGCGGCGGCGAAGGCGTGCGGACCCTCGTCGCCCGCTTCCCCTCTCCGGTCGTCCTCGCCGCCTGGCGCGCGCCCGGCCATCGACTTCCCGAGTCCACGGCCCTCGGCCTGCTCGGCGGGTCCTATCCGAGCCTCGTCATCTCGCCGGACCCGGGCCTGGAGACGCCCTATTCCCACCAGGCCGCGGTCGGGTTCGAGCGGGCCCTCGGCCGCGACTTCGCGCTGGCCGTGAACGGCGTCTACGTGCGCGGAAAGAAGCAGGTGGGCACCGTCGACTTCAATCCGGTCGTGCCCGCGCTGGGGACGGGGCGGCGCCCCGACGACGTCAGCGGTATCGCCGGCACGTCCGCCTCCATCCTGCAGTACAGCGACTTCGGCGAGACCTGGTACAAGGGCCTCACCGTTTCGCTCAGCAAGCGCCTGAGCCACCGCCACGAGTTCCTGCTCTCGTACACGCTGGGCAAGGCGGAGGACAACTCGACGGACTTCCAGAGCGCGTTCATCCCCCAGGACAACGGCCGCGGACGCAACCCCCAGGACCCGACGGGCACGCCCGTCGGCTTCAATCCCGACCTGGAGCGGGGGCCCGCCATCAACGACCAGCGCCATCGGTTCGTCTTTTCGGGACTCGTGCAGATCCCCTGGGACCTGCGCCTCTCCACGATCGTGACCGCCGCCTCCGGCCGGCCGTTCACCGCCATCGCGGGAGCCGACCTCAACGGCGACGGCGACGGGGGCGCCATCCCCGGGCCGGATCGCGCCCGGCGCAATCCCGCGGACGCCGGCTCCAGCCTCGGCCGCAACACCGAAAACCTGCCCTCCACCTTCACCGTGGACCTGCGCCTCACCAAGCGCTTCCGGATCGGCCGGAAGGGCGGCCTCGACCTGATCGCGGAGGCCTTCAATCTGCTGGACCGGGTCAACTATTCCGACGTGAACAACCTGTTCGGCACCGGCGCCTTTCCGGACCAGCCGCAGCGGGACGCTCAGGGGCGGGTGACCTACGGGACCTTCACCGCCGCCCAGGCCCCGCGGCAGCTCCAATTCGCGGCCAAGGTCAGCTTCTAGCCCACGGACTCCTGATGTTCGGCTTCGAGCCGTCGGACGAGCAGAAGACGCTGGTGGAGTCGGTCCGCCGGTTCGCCGGCCGGGAGCTGCGCCCCGTGGCCCATGACTCCGACGAGCGCGGAGAGCTGCCGGCGGCGCTCATGGAAGCCGCCGCCCCCCTCGGGTTGCTGCCGGCCAGCCTCCCCGAAGCCTACGGAGGCTTCGGGGAGCGCTCCGCGGTCACGGGCGCGCTCTTCGCCGAAGAGCTGGCCTGGGGCGATCTCTCCGGCGCCCTGGCCCTGCTCGCGCCGGGGCTCGTCGCCCTGCCCGTCCTGCTGGCGGGGACGGAGGCGCAGAAGCACGAGCTACTGCCCGCGTTCTGCGGCGAGAGCTACGTGCCCGCCTCCGCCGCGCTCCTGGAGCCTCGCGCGGACTTCGACCCGCGCCTCCTCCAGGCTCGGGCTCGGCGGGCGAGCGGCGGCTACGTGCTCGAAGGGACCAAGTGCAACGTCCCCTTCGCCGCGGAAGCGGAATGGATGGTCGTCTACGCGTCCGTGGAGGGCGCGAGCCGCGCCTTCCTCGTCCACCGGCGGACGGACGGGCTCCACGTCGGAGAGCGCGAGCAGAACATGGGGCTGCGCGCGCTTCCCTTGTACAAGGTCGAGCTCCGCGGCTGCGCCGTGCCCTCCGCGCTCTGTCTGGGTGGCGAGGGCGGCGGCGTGGAAGCCGTCCTGGGCGCGTCGCGGGTGGCTTTGGGCGCTCTGGCCGTGGGCCAGGCCCGTGCCGCCTACGACTACGCCCTCGACTACGCGAAGTCGCGGGTGGCCTTCGGCGAGGCCATCGCGCAGCGCCAGGCCATCGCGTTCATGCTCGCGGAGATGGCCACCGAGATCGAAGCGGCGCGGCTCCTGGTGTGGGAGGCGGCCTGGGCGCTGGACCAGGGCGGCGACAGCACCCGCGAATGTCTCCTGGCCAAGACCTTCGCGGACGAGATGGTCCTGGCCGTGACCGACCGCGCCGTGCAGATCCTCGGGGGACACGGCTACATCCGCGATCACCCGGTGGAGATGTGGCTGCGCAACGGCCGCGCCTTCGCGGTCATGGAAGGGATCGCGATCGTCTGATGATCAGCTTCGAGATGCCGGACGAGATTCGCGAGCGGGTCGACCTCGTCCGTGGCGTGGCCAGGGAGCTCATGCGCCCGGCCGCGCGGGAGTTCGACGAGCGCGAGCACGAGATCCCGTGGGACTTCGTCAACGCGATGTGGGACCTCTCGCTGAAGACGGGCCAGAGCTTCCGCTCCGGGACGAGGCGTGACGGCGGCGGGGTGGCCGCGCAGGCGCTCGTGCACGTCATCGAAACCCTGTCCTGGGGCGATGCGGGCATCTACCTCTGCGGCCCCGGGGCCGGCCTGGGCGGGGCCGCCATCGAGGCCACCGGTACCGCGGAGCAGAAGCAGCGCTTCCTGACGCGCTATCGCGAGGGGCCGCCGAAGTGGGCCTGCATGGCCATGACGGAGCCGCACTGCGGGTCCGACACCGCGGCCATCCGCACCACCGCGGTGCGCGACGGGGAGAGCTGGGTGCTCAATGGGGAGAAGATCTTCGTCACCACCGGCCACAAGGCCCTGGTCGACTCCGAAGGGCTGATGGTGGTCTGGGCGACCATCGACCCCGCGGCGGGGCGGGCGGGGATGAAGCCCTTCGTCGTGGAAGCGGGGACCCCCGGCGTCCGCGTCACCAAGCTGGAGCGCAAGATGGGCATCCGCGCCAGCGACACCGCCTCCGTCCTCCTCGAGAACTGCCGCATCCCCGCGACCAACCTCCTGGGCAGCGCGGAGATGTCGGACCCGCGCAAGGGCTTCAAGGGCGCGATGGCGACGTTCGACGCCACGCGGCCGTCCGTGGCCGCCAGCGCCCTCGGGATCGCGCGTGCGACGGTGGAGCTCCTGAAGGAACTCCTGGCCTTGCAAGGCATCGAGGTGCGCTACGACCGGCCGCGCCACCTCCTGACCGCCGTCGAGCGCGACCTCCTGGACATGGAGACCCAGCTCCGGGCCGCCTGGCTCCTGACCCTGAAGGCGGCGTGGATGATGGACAAGGGATGGCCCAACACGCTCGAATCCTCGATGTGCAAGGTCAAGGCGGGCGACGTCGTCACCCGCATCACCCAGAAGGGCGTGGAACTCATGGGTCCGCTCGGCTACTCGCGGGAGCTCCCTTTCGAGAAGTGGATGCGCGACGCGAAGATCAACGACCTCTTCGAGGGGACGGGGCAGATCAACCGCCTCGTCATCGCGCGACGGATCCTCGGCTATTCGAGCCGCGAGCTGAAGTAGCGGCGCGCCAACCCACCGCAACTTTTGCCAAGAAAGGCGGCGCCGGAGGCCGTACCCTGGTTTGCGGAGGGATCAGCATGACAACGGTTGCGAAAGTCGACTTTCCCACCCTGTTGGCGGCTCCCGGCCGGTCACCGGAAATCCCGGAAGGGGCGGACGTCTACGGCTGGCTGATCGGGAGCTGGGAGCTCGATGTCCGCCACTACCGGACGGACGTGACCGCGCGCGGCCTCGAGGGCGAGGTCCACTTCGGCTGGGTGCTGGAGGGGCGCGCCGTGCAGGACGTCTGGATCATGCCTCGCCACCCCGACCGCAGCGGGGAGATGGACCGGACTCTCGACATGTACGGGACCACGCTGCGCGTGTGGGACGCCGCCATCCAGGCCTGGCGCATCACCTGGATCAACCCGGTCACCGGCCAGCGCGACGAGCAGGTCGGCCGCTGGAGCGGCAACGACATCGTGCAGGTCGGCGCCCATGCCGATGGAACGCCGACCCGGTGGATGTTCACCGAGATCACCGCGGATTCCTTCCGGTGGACCGGCGAAGCACTCAACCCCGACGGCAAGACCTGGCGGCTCGAAGGCGAGTTCCGGGCGCGGCGGGTCCGCTAGTCCGGCGGACGCGTCAGGGTGTCCGCGTCATCGGCGGTCGATCGCATTGGAGGAAAACATGAAGATGGGGAACCGGTGCGTCCGAGTCGCCGCGGTGGCCGTCTGGGCCGGGCTGTCCCTTGCCGGAGCATCCCGCGCCGAGCCAAGGGGCGCCGAGGCGCGCTCGGAGCTCGTGCCATGGTTCCAGTCCACGGAACAGGCGCTGATGGACTCCGTCGCTTCTGGTGACAAGAGCGTCTGGGACCGGGTGATGGATCCTTCCTGCATCGTGACCACGGAAGAGGGACAGGTCCTGGGCAAGCAGCAGTTCCTGGACGAGCTCCGGCCTCTCCCCGCCGGCCTCAAAGGCGGCATCGTCGTCCGCGACCTCACGGTCCAGGACCTGCCGGGGGCGGCCATCGTGCGCTACCTGGCCGACGAGTGGGAGAGCGTGTTCGGCCAGAGGCTCACGACCCAGTACCGGGTCACCGATACCTATCGGCCGGCCGGCAAGGAGTGGCGGCTGGTCGCATCGCATGTTTCCGTCGTGACGCTGGATCCGCCCGCCCAGGACGTCTCGACCGCGGGTTGGGCGGCGTACGCCGGGACCTATCGCCTCCGGCCGGACGGCTGGACCTTCACCGTCGCGCTCCAGGACGGGAAGCTCTACGGCGGTCGTGATCCGAAGAGCCTGCGGCCCTTCATTCCCCTGACCCCGGACGCGTTCGTCCTTTCCGGCCGGTTGGGGGAGTGGATCTTCGTCACCGAGAACGGCCGGGCCGTCCGCATCCTGAACTTTCGCAAGTTCGAGCCGCTGGTCTGGTCGCGCGTCGACGACCGGCCCTGAGAAGGGCGCGAAGGACGGGCGGTGTCACCCGCGGGAGGCATCCTCCCGACACGCCGCCGCGTTACAGTCCACCTCGCGATTTTCTTCCCCGCAAATCCCTTGGATCGACGCGTTTGCACGCGCGCTTCGCGCTCCGTGAGCACGCGCACATGGCACCTCGCTTGCTCAATCAACACCCGTCGTCGGTCCAAGGGGGTGTCGCCATGTTCCGTACGTTCTCGCGTCGTGCTCTTGCCGCTGCGCTCTTCTCGCTGAGCCTGGCCTCCGCCACTCCGGCGGCGGCGATCAACCTGTTTTCCGTCCAGCAGGACGCGGAGGTCGGCCGTCAGGCCGCCCAGGACGCGGAACGGCAGCTTCCCATGCTGCGCGACGGCACGACCGAGGGCTACGTCAACGCGATCGTCCAGCGCCTGGCCGCGGTCGCGCCCGGTCCGCGGTTCCCCTATCGCGCCCGCGTCGTGAACGCGGCTGAGATCAACGCCTTCGCCCTCCCCGGCGGGTACGTCTACGTCAACCGCGGACTGATCGAGGCCGTGCGCAACGAAGGCGAGCTGGCCGGCGTCCTGGCCCACGAGATGGCGCACGTGGCGCAGCGTCACGGCACCTCGCAGGCCACCAAGGCCTACGGCGCGCAGATGGGAGTCGGGCTGCTCGGCTCGCTGCTCGGCGGCCGTGACCGACGGCTCGGCGTCGGCGAACAGGTCATCAGCAGCCTGGGCCTCAACGCGCTCTTCATGAAGTTCAGCCGCAACGCGGAGAGCGAGGCGGATCGGGTGGGCGCGCAGATGATGTCGCGTGCGGGCTACGACCCCATGGCCATGGCGAACTTCTTCGACCTGCTGGCGGCGCAGCAGCGGGGCAATCCGGGCGCGGTGTCGCAGTTCTTCAGCGATCACCCTTCGCCGCAGAACCGCTCGGCGAGCATCCGCGCCCTGGCCGCGCAGCTCGGCCGCGGACGCGGGACCCAGGTCGGCGGCCTGCAGACCGTGCAGGCGCGGCTGGACCAGATGCCCCCGGCGTCGCGCCGGCAGGGGCTGGCCCGGACGGCCGCGCGGCTTCGGCGGCGGTAGGTGCGTCCGTCTTCACAAAACTTCATACCGCGGACAAACGCCAGAAAAGCGCGGATCCTACCTTCTCTCTCGTGAGGCCGTGGGGGCACGGCCGAAAGGGAGGACGACATGGAGGAGAAGAGCGAAGGGACGGGGGCCGCGAAGCCCAGTCGGCGGAAGACCATCTTGTGGGCGTCGCTGCTCGGAGGCAGCGCGCTCCTCACCCTGGTCGCGGCGCGGCCGATCACCGCCGCCATCCAGAATAGCGCCGGCTTCCATCACTCGTGGGGGGGGCGCTGGGGTGGTCACGCGATGAGCCCGGAGGCGGCCAAGGAGCATCTCCAGATCGCCAGCAAGTGGATGCTGCGGGACATCGACGCCAGCGCAGAGCAGCAGGACCGCGTGAATGCGATCGTGGCCGGCGCCGTGGACGACCTCTTCCGGCTCAGGGAGCGTCACCAGCAGAACCGGGACGCATTCCATCGTCAGCTCGGCGGCGCCACCATCGACCGGGCGGCGCTGGAAGAGATCCGCAAGTCCGAGATGGGAGTCGCGGACGAGGCCTCGAAGCGACTCGTGCAGGCGCTGGCCGACGTCTCCGACGTCCTCACGCCCGAGCAGCGCCAGGCCCTCGCGGAGCGCATCCACCGTCATCACGCCAACTGAGGGAGCGCCCCCTCCGGTAGCGGAGGCGCGCAGGTGCAGAGGGCGCTACCATCCGGGTCGATGTCCGACCGGATCCTCATGATCGAGGACGACGCGCACCTGGCGGCCATGGTGGCGGAATACCTGGCCGCCAGCGGATTCGAGGTCACCATCGCGCCCCGCGCCGAGCGGGGCCTTGCTCTCCTCGAGGGCGGCTCTTTCCAGGCCGTCCTTCTCGACGTCATGCTGCCCGACCTCGACGGCTTCGAAGTCTGCCGGCGGATCCGCGCGCGCTCCGACACCCCCATCCTGATGCTGACCGCGCGCGGCGACGACACCGACCGCATCGTGGGCCTGGAGCTGGGCGCGGACGATTACCTGCCGAAGCCCTTCAATCCGCGCGAGCTGCTGGCCCGCTTGAAGGCCATCCTCCGGCGTCGCACCGCCGGGCCCGATCATCGGCCCCTGCTGCGCTTCGGACGGCTCGAGATCGACCGCGAGGCGCGCCAGGTCCGCCTGGATGGGCGCGAGCGCCCGCTCACCGGCCACCAGTTCGACCTCCTGGCCGCCCTGGCCGAGAGCGCGGGCCGCGTGCTCTCGCGCGAGGCGCTCATGGAGCGCGTGCGGGGTGATGCGCTCGAAGCCTTCGACCGCAGCATCGACGTCCACGTCTCGCGCATCCGCGCCGCCATCGAGGACGATCCGCGTCACCCCCGCCGCATCCTCACCGTGCGCGGCGCCGGCTACGTGTTCGCGCGGGCCCAGGACGACGACTGATGCGCCGGTTGTATCTGCAGGTCTATGTCGCCTTCCTGGCCATCCTGCTCGTCTTCTCCGTGCTGGTGGCCGCGGCCTGGCATCACGGGGCCCTGGCCGCGCAGGACCAGGACACCCTGGACGGTGCGGCCGTGCTGATCGCGGAGCGGCTGCCATCCGGGGTGCCGGCGGCGGAACAGCAACGCACGCTAGGTGCGCTGGCCGCGACCCTGCGCCTCAACCTCTCGCTGTGGAGCGAGGACGGACAGCCGCTGGCGGCGGTGGGCGAGAGGCTTCCGTTTCCGCGCGCGCGCCTGCAAAGCGGCTGGATGCCGGCGCGCGGCGGCCCCGTCGGCATCCTGCGCCTGCCCGACGGCCGCTGGCTCGTGGCCCGGCAGAAGCAGCGGCGCCTCGGCCACGGCGGCATCTTCGTGATCCTGGGCCTGCTCGCGGTCGCCGTGGCCATCGGCGCCTTCCCCGTGGTCCGCCGTCTCACGCGGCGTCTCGAGCGCCTGCGCGTCGGGGTGGAGGGACTGGGCGCGGGCGACCTGCGCGCGCGCGTGCAGGTGGAAGGGCGAGACGAGATCGCGGGCCTGGCCACGAGCTTCAATCGCGCCGCCGACCGCATCGAGGCGCTGGTGGGCGCACAGCGGACGCTCCTGGCCAGCGCCTCCCACGAGCTGCGCTCGCCCCTCGCGCGGATCCGCGTGGCCCTGGAGCTGATGGGCGCCGAGCGCCCGGACCTGCGCGACCGCGTGGCCAAGGACATCGCCGAGCTCGACGAGCTCATCGGCGAGCTGCTCCTGGCCAGCCGCCTGCAGGCGGTGGAGCAGCTCGACCGCCGCGAGGAGGTCGATCTGCTCGGTCTCGTCGCGGAGGAGGCGGCCCGCCACGGCGCGGAGGTGAGCGGAGAGCCGGTGACGCTAAGGGGGGACGCGCGGCTGTTGCGCCGGCTGGTCCGCAACCTGCTCGAGAACGCCGCCCGCCACGGCGCTCCTCCCGTCGAGGCCAGCGTCCGTGCCTCCGGCGCGCGCGTGCATCTGCGTGTCTGCGACCGCGGTCCGGGCGTGCCGGACGACGAGCGCGAGCGGATCTTCGCGCCCTTCTACCGGCCGTCGTCCCGTCCGGTGGAGGACGCCGGATCCGGCTTGGGGCTCGCCCTCGTGCGGGAGATCTCCCGGAGGCACGGAGGGGAGGTGCACTGCCAGGGACGCGAGGGCGGCGGGAGCTGCTTCGAGGTGGACCTGCCGCGGGCCTGAAGGCCCGCCGTCCGCTCAGGCCAGATCGAAGACGAGGACTTCCGCGCTCCCGGCCGGATCACGGATCCCGTTCCCATGCTGTCCTTGTGCTCGATGGCCCCGTCGAGGACGTAGGACAGGATCTCCATGTCGCGGTGCCCGTGGGTGCCGAAGTCCGCGCCGGCGGCCACGCGGTCGTCGTTGATGACGCGCAGGGCGCGGAAACCCATCTGGGCCGGGTCGTGGTATTCGCCGAAGGAGAACGTGTGACGGCTGTCGAGCCAGCCCCAGTCCGTGCGCCCGCGCTCGCCGGCCCTGCGCACGCGGACGGTGGCCGCGGATCGTTTCGCCCCGATCGTGCTGCCCATGCGAGGCTCCCTGGTCTCAGCCCGCCCGCCGATAGGCGCGCGGGCTGACCCCGAATTCCGCGCGGAACGCGCGGTTGAAGTTCGACAGGTCGCCGAAACCGCTTTCCAGAGCGACGTCGACGACTTTTCCCGGCTCCGTGGCCAGCGCCGTCGCGGCCCGGCGCAGACGCACGCGGAGCACGTATTGGTGCGGCGTCACTCCGGTGATCCGCTCGAAGGTCCGGAGGAAGTGGTAGGGGCTCAGGCGCGCCTCGCGGGCCAGGCTGCGCAGGGAGAGCGCGTCGTCGGGATCGCGCTCGATCCTGCGCACCGCGGCCGTGACCCGTGCCACCGCGCCCGGCGGAGCCCCGCTGGCCCGGGGGGGCCGGCCTCCGCTGAGCTGCACCGCCTGCGCCGCGAGCCGCACCCCGATCTCCTCCCAGGCCGTGCCGAGAGGGTGACCGATGCCCGCGCAGGCGCGCGCGACCAGCGGGGACAGCGCGCGCAAGGGCGGCAAGCGAAGCGCGCCGAAGCACGCCGTCCCGCGGGCGCCCGCATCGGCGGCCAGGCGCTCGAAGTAGGCCGGGGCGTACCAGAACGCGACGCAGCGGTCGCCCACGCCGTGCTCGTGCCCGCACTCGAAGGACTGTCCGGCGCTCCCGAGCATGAGCGAGCCCGGCGTCATCAGCTCGCGGCCGGCGGCGGACCGGTACTCGAAGGTGCCGGCGGCCACGATGGCGATCGAGAAGTCCGCGTGTCGCTCTTCGAAGGGCCGGTCGTCGGGCCCGGACGTACACACGACGTCGGACACCGTCCACCCGCCGCCGCGGGCCAAAAGGCGCGACTGGGTCTTTCCCCCGACCGCAATTTTCGCCAAGAAGTCGTCTCCCGTTGCGGCGTACAACCTTCCCAGCATACCGGATCACCCGGATGACAAGGAGGTCGAAGTGAGCACGGCCACGAGCGCCAAGACGGAAATCCCGAAGGGGTTGGACTCGCGCGTGATGGCGCGGATCGTCGAAGAGGGGTACGGACCGGGAGCCTGGCATGGCTCCGACCTGAAGGCCGCGCTGGCCGACGTTCCGGCAAAGCTGGCCTTCTGGCGGCCCGCGGAGGGGCGCCACAACATCGCGGAGATCGCGCTGCATCACGCGTACTGCGCCCGGTCCGTCCGGGGGCAGCTCTCCGGCACCACACCGGAGCCCTTCGTCGTGGAGGGCGAGGACTGGTTCGCGCTTGCGGACGGGTCCCGCCTCGGATGGTCGAAGATCCGGGAGGTCGTGGACGGCGAGCAGCGTCGGTTGTCGGCCGTCCTAGCCGAGATCGCCGCCGGCCAGGTGAAATCACCGCTGACGGACGGCGAGCGCTTCGACCTCGTCCTCGGCATCACCTGCCACGCCGTCTACCACGCGGGCCAGGTGCAGCTCCTCAAGCGGCTCCGCGGCGAGTAGTCACTCCCTGAACTTCACCCTCGCGTCGGGGGCCTCGACGTAGTCCATGTCGCGGCCCTCGACCCATTTGCCCTGCTTGAGGTACTCCGTGTGGGCATGGAGCCGCCCGTCGGGTCGGACGCGGGACGTCGCCTTCACCGCGGTCACGCCGTTCGCGTCACCCTTGACGATCTCGTGGGACGTGAAGCCGTCGCTTTCGGGCTGGATGATCCCGGTCGTATAGAACCCGGCCGTCGTGAAGTAGTAGTAGCCGATCGCCTGCTTCTCCTTGTCCCAGACCATCAGGGTCTCGCCGCCGTACTCGCCGTCGTTGATCGAGTGCAGGTTGCGCACGGCCTGGCCATTGAGGGCGGCTTCGAACCGCGAGACGTCCACCACCGGCTTCTCCGGTGTGGACTTCGGGAATATCCCGCGCCAGGTCTTGCCGACCAGGAGCCGGAGGGGCGCGAGATGCGGATCGAGCTCCGCCGCCCGCGCCGCCGCGGGCAGGACGAGGGTCACCAGCAGTGCGGCCACGGAAATGGGACGGGTTCGCAAGGTCACCTCCTCACGGAGCCTATTACGCGGCGGCCCTCGACTCCTTTGGGGTAGGATGCGCGGTCCCAGCCTGCGAGAGGACCGTGATGCACAAGGCGCTCGTCATCCTGACGTCCGCGCTTGGTTTCCTGGCCACCCTGGCCGCGATCGTCGCGTTCCCGGGCGGCATCTTCCTTCTGACCCAGATCGACCGCACGCTGCACGCCGACTCCTATCGTCCGGCCACCTTCACCGTCGCCTGGGTGGCCTACCGGCCGAGCGGTCGCAAGACCACGTCGGACTACTGGGCGGTGGGCACCATCGATGGCCACCGCGAGCGCTTCGGCCTGGGCGGGGTGGTGCGCGGTGTGAGCGGATGGGACGACCTCGAGGCGCAGGTCCATCCGGGGCAGGAGATCAAGGTCCTGTACGACCCGTCGTTCGGCAAGCAGGGCAATGCCGATCGACAGCGCGTGATTGCCTACGAAGACGACTTCGCGTCCCGTCAGCGCGCGCGGCTGATGCGGACGGCGGCACTGATCTATGGGCCGAGCCTCGTCCTGCTCGGGACCAGTGTCGCGCTCGGCTTGTCGATCCGCCGGCCGCCGGTCACGACGACCCTCCTGACGCTGTTCTTCCTCGTGGGCGGCGCGGCCGGTCTCGCGTTGATACGGAGCGTCATGGCGCTCTCGAGCCCGGGCAGCGCGGGCCTGCTCCAGAGCGGACCCGCGCGACTCGTGATGGGCGGCCTCGGTGCCCTGTCGTGTCCGGGAATGGCTCTCGGCGTGGCCGCCCTCGCCTGGTTCCTCCTCCGCCAGAGGAAGAAGCGCGCGGACACGCTGCGCCTGCGCGCGCCCGCCCTGGGGCTCGAGTTCCTGGGCAACGCCCCGGACGCCGACGCCGAGGTCGCCGAGCTGGGACCCTTCGCGCTCCTCCGGCGCGGGATCCGGCGATACGTCGAGAACCGCCTGCGCGGCTCGCGAGACGGTTACGACGTGCGGGTGTTCGACTACGGATACACCGCGAGCAGCGGCGACACCAGCACCTGGCGGACGGCCGTGCGCATCGCCTCGCCTGCGCTGCGACTTCCCGCCTTCACCCTCGGGCCCCGGACCCTGCTCGAAGTCCTCGGCGAGGTCTTCGGTGTCGTCCAGCCCGTGGACTTCGAAGGCCACGCGCGTTTCGCGCAGGATTACCTGCTCCGCGGGCCGGAGCCGGACGCCATCCGGGCGGCGGTGGGGGAACGCGCGCTCGCTTTCTTCGAGACGAGCGGCGGGTGGAGCGTGGAAAGCCTGGGCGACCGCCTGCTCGTCTCCCGGGAAAACGCCACCGTCCCGCCGGAGCGGATCGACGCGTTCCTGGCCGAAGTGCTCGGGCTCGTCCGCACGCTGGACGCGAGGGCGTCGTGAAGCGGGCCTCGTCGGTCTTCGCCGTGCTGCTGGCCGCAGGCGCCTCCGCGCGCGCGTCGGACGATCCGCCCCTCGTCGCCGCCGCCGCGGCCGGCGACGTCGCCCGCGTCCGCGCGCTGCTGGCCTCCGGCGCGGGCCTGCGTGCGCGCAACCGCGAAGGCGAGACTGCCCTCCATGCCGCGGCCGGCCATGGCCGGACCGAGGTGATTCTCGTCCTCCTCGATGCCGGGGCCGACATCACCGCGCGCGACGGGACCGGTGAGACGCCGCTGCACAGTGCGACGACGGCTGCGGATGGCCGCTCCGTG
>Ga0137375_10006706_pt1 | contig 13665 bp, 14 predicted proteins | sample SagtaG_24_FD_104936 | JGI IMG/M metagenome (GOLD analysis project Ga0137375, IMG submission 104936) | Vadose zone soil microbial communities from Sagehorn Ranch, Mendocino, California, USA - Sage1_R_113_16 metaG | ecosystem: Environmental > Terrestrial > Soil > Vadose zone | place: USA... | reverse complement strand
CAAGAGAAGACTCGTTCTTGCGCACAATTGGGGTGAGCGAGGAGCCATCGGCGGACCCTTCAGGCCGCAGAGCGTAACGGTAACGACGTTCACTCGTGTTCGTGAGCAGCATCCAGTTCTGTCTGCCCGGCGAAGCGCCATTCGCCTGGCGCATGACCGCGACCCTGACGTGTGGAGGCGGCTTCTTGAATAGCTGTGATCTGGAACAAATCACCACGACGGCCGACGCGATGAACGCAAGAAACGCGACGAACCCGAGAAAACTGAAGAAGGCAATAAACCCGTCGAACCAGCTTCTTATTCTCGAGCTGTTGCGTTCCCTGAATCTCGTTCGTGCCATTCCTGCGCGAAATACTGGCAGACGTCGTGCCACGAGACACTAAAGGCTCAAAACAGGCCAAAAGCCATAAGTGCAATACAAAATGCCGTGCAATTGCATCGAAGTTGCACTGCGTCGAGGCGGCGTTACGCCCCCCCACGGCTTCGCGCGAGTTACGCCCGGAAATCGAGGACATCGTTCATGATGGAGAGATTTTCATGGGCCGGTTCGGCAGCGTTCCGCCGTAGGAATCCAGTGGAGGTGAGTCTTCCCCTCAACCGCAGGTGATGACCGCTGGAACTGTGGGGAGTCGGCCTAGAGCACAGGCGCAGGCGCAAGCGCGGGTGACGAAGGCCGCGCCGTCCGGGAATACGCCATGTAGTAGAGCACCGGCACGGCCACCGGGCTGACAAGCATGGACAGAATACCGCCTGCCATTAGAGAGATCGCCAGGCCCTGGAAGATAGGATCGAAGAGGATAACAGTCGCGCCGACCACCACGGCCATCGCCGTGAGCATAATCGGACGGAAGCGAATCAGGCCTGCCTCGACCACCGCGTCGGCCAGCGGCATGCCCTGCGCCCGGCGCATTTCGATGAAGTCCACGAGAATGATGGAATTGCGCACGACGATGCCCGCACCGGCCATGAAGCCGATCATCGAAGTGGCGGTGAAAAACGCGTGCAGCGCGCCGTGCGCGGGCAGAATGCCAATAAGCGAAAAAGGAATCACCGTCATCACGATGAACGGCGTCAGGAAGGACCGGAACCAGCCGACCATCAGGACGTAGATCAGCACCAGCACGGCCGCAAACGCCAGGCCAAGGTCGCGAAACACCTCGATGGTGATGTGCCATTCGCCGTCCCATTTTATCGCGGGTTGATCGTCGGTAAACGGCAGTTTTGCGTTGTAGATCTTTACCCGCTGACGGGCGTGACGTTCCCCCTCACCCCGGCCCTCTCCCTCAGGGAGAGAATTCCCCGAATTTTGTGCGCGCGTTCGACCGGCTGTCGAAGGGCCGAGCACTTTCGTGTTGTCGAGCGATGGCGAGTTGTTCTCTCTCTTCCCCGCCGAGGGGGAGAGGCCCGGGGTGAGGGGAAGATTCGTATTCGCCAACTGTCGCGCGTCCAGCTTCCGCAATTCCCGGTTCATCTTCATAATCGCATACACCGGACTCTCCACCACGCCCGCCACGTCGCCGATGACATAAGTCACGGGCATGAGGTTCTTGTGGTAGATGCTTTTGTCGGTGGTGGTGCGCTCGATGGTCACGAGTTCGCGCAACGGCACCAGCGGCGGGCCATTGGGAGCGGCGCCCGGCTCGGGCAGCGCGTTGGCATCGCCGGAACGGACGCGCAGGGCCAGGAGGTCTTCCGGCGATGTGCGGTCGGCCAGCGGCACCTGGAAGATGATGTTCACGTCCTCCTTCTCGCGCGGTTGGTGGAGCAGATCGACTGTGTCGCCGGCCAGGGCCAGCCGGAGTGTCAACGAAATGTTTTCCGCGCTGACGCCGTGGAGGGCAGCCTTTTCTTTATCAATGAGGAAGCGGGTCTTCGGTTGGTCAGCCTCGACGTACCAGTCCACGTCCACGACGCCCGGTGTCCGCCTGAAGAGGTCGCGAACCCTGGTGGCCAGCGCCAGGCGAGCTTCGTCGCTCGGGCCGTAGATTTCGGCGACCAGCGTCTGCAACACCGGCGGACCGGGCGGCACTTCCGCCACGGCCACGCGCGCGCCGTATTTTTCAGCGATGGCCGCGACACGCGGGCGGACGCGCTTGGCAATGTCATGGCTCTGCGCCTTGCGGCCGCGTTTGTTGACGAGGTTGATTTGCAAATCGGCCACGCTCGCGCCGCGGCGCATGAAGTAATGGCGCACCAGTCCATTGAAGTTGAACGGCGCCGCGGTGCCGACGTAAATCTCGTAATCCGTCACTTCCGGTTCGGTGCGGATGGCGGCGGCGATTTCGCGCGCGGCGCGGGCCGTCCGCTCCAGTGAACTGCCCTCCGGCATGTTGAGAATGACCTGGAACTCGCTCTTATTGTCAAACGGCAGCATCTTCACCTTCACCCAGCCGACGGCGACGCCGGCCGTGGCTGTCACGGTGAGCGCGGCAATGGTTCCGAGTGCGGTGTAGCGCCAGACAGGCCTGGCGATGAGCGGTGCCATCATGCGCCGGTAGAGCCGGGCAAAGACGCTTTCGGAGTGGAGTGGTGGAGCGTGGGAGCGTGGGAGCGTTGCACGCTCTGCCCCCACCTCATCACTCCGTTTGAGCAGCCGCAGCGCCGCCCAAGGCGTGACGACGAACGACACCGCCAACGAAAAGAGCATGGCGGCGCCGGCGCCGATGGGAATCGGCCGCATGTAAGGCCCCATGAGGCCGCCGACGAATGCCATCGGCAACACGGCGGCGATCACCGCGAACGTCGCGAGAATCGTCGGATTGCCGACTTCACTCACGGCCTCCATCGCCACCACCGCCGGGTTTCGGCCGCGGCTCTCCGGCAAGCGCAAGTGGCGGACGATGTTCTCGACGACCACAATTGCGTCATCCACCAGGATGCCGATGCTGAAAATCAGCGCGAAGAGAGTGATGCGGTTGAGCGTGAAGCCGGTGAGATAGAACACCAGCAGTGTCAAGGCGAGCGTCGAAGGAATCGCGATGGCCACCACCCCGGACTCCCGCCAGCCGAGCGCCAGCCAGATCAGAATGGATACGCTCACCACGGCAATCGCCATGTGGAAGAGGAGTTCGTTGGATTTTTCGTTGGCGGTTTCCCCATAATGGCGCGTGATGGTGACCACGACGTCGGCCGGGATAATGTAGCCTTTAAGTGATTCCACTTTTCGCAGCACCTCATTTGCCACCGAGATGGCATTGGCGCCCGGACGCTTGGCAATGCTCAACGTGACGGCGGGCTGTTCTTCGTGGAGCAGGCTTCCAGCCCGGCGGTGAGTCGGGCTTCCGAGCTCGGCGGTGCGACCGGCCGCAGAGATGCCGCCGTCGCTGGCAGGGTGGAAGCGTGCCCCACGGCCGAAGAAGACGTATTGCGACGGCTCTTCGGCGTCATCCATGATGTCCGCTAACTCGCGGAGATAAACCGGCTTTCCACCGAAGACACCTGCCACCACGTTGCCGACTTCTTCCACTGTGCTGAGGAAGGCGCCGGTTTCGACGAGAATTTCCTTGTCTTCGCCGGTGATGCCGCCCGCCGCGTATTGTCTGTTAGCCTGACGCAACATCGGGACCAGGCCGGCGGGTGTCAGATTGCGTGACGCCAGCTTCGCCGGATCAAGTAAAACGCGAATCTGGCGGCGCGCCCCGCCGATGATGGTCGTCTCGGCTACGAGGGGAACCTGTTTGACTGCGTCGTCCACTTGAGCGACGAGCCGCCGCAGCGCGAGATGGTCGTAGCGCTCGCTGTGAAACGTCAGCCCCAGGATGGGCACATCATCAATGGACTTGGGTTTGATGAGCGGAAAACCGACCCCGGGCGGAATGCGGTCGAAGTTCGAGCGCAGTTTCTCGGTCAGTTTGACCAGGCTTTCCTGCGGGCCGGAGCCCACCTTGAAGCGCACGATGACGAGTGACTCGCCCGGGCGCGAGGTCGAGTAGATGTATTCGACGCCGGGAATTTCCCAGAGCAGCTTTTCCATCGGCCGCGTGGCGCGTTCCTCGACTTCCTTCGCCGTGAATCCGGGCATCGGCACCATCACGTCAATCATCGGCACCTTGATTTGCGGCTCTTCTTCGCGCGGCAGCATCACCACCGCGAACAACCCGAGCAACACAGAGGAAACAATGATGAGCGGCGTCAGCTTGGAATCAATGAACGCGTGAGCGATGCGGCCGGCGATGCCCGCTCCGCCGTGACCCGGTGGCTTGGCTGCTTTCATGGTTTGAGCTCCACCGGCTGGCCATCCACGAGCGAAGCGGCGTTCTCCGTCACGATGCTTTCGCCCGGCGAAAGGCCGGATGCAATTTCAACGTCATCGCCGGTGCGCTTGCCCGTCTTCACCAGACGCATTTGTGCGCGCTGGTCGGCGACAACGAACACCAAATGAAGCTGCCCGCGCTGAATCACCGCGGACACGGGAATGCGCAGAGCCATCGTCTCCGCGACAGGCACCACCACACGACCGAATTGACCCGCGCGCAGACCTTCCGTCGGCGGCAGGTCGAGTTTGACACCAAACGTGCGGCTGTTTGGGTCGGCGGCGGGCGCGATTTCACTCACCGTTCCCATGAGCTCGACGTCAATCGTCGGCACGCGGACAGGCATTCTTGCGCCGGGCCGAATCTTGCCGATGAGCGCTTCGGGCACGTCGGCTTCCAGGCGAAGCGCGGCCGGATCTTCCAATTCGAGCAACGGCTTGCCGGGGGCAGCAAGGTCGCCCACATCGGCCAGTTTCCGCGTGACCACGCCATCGAATGGCGCGGTGATGCGCGCGTATCCCAGCATGGTTTCGGCTTCGGTCACTGCCGCGCGTGTCACACGTTCGCGAGACTGCGCGGCATCGAACTCCTGCCGCGTGACCGCCTTCTGCTCCACCAGCGTGGCGAAGCGCTTGTAGTCGCGTTCGGCCTGGTCGCGCTGGGCGAGGGCCTGGTCGAGCCGGGCCTGGACTTCCCGCACCTCCAGTTGCGCGAGCAGGTCGCCCGCTTTGACCGGCTGGCCGGGCGCGGCGAGCATCTCGACGATGCGCCCGGCGACTTTGGCCTCGATGCGCGCTTGAAGCCTGGCGCGCACGGTGCCGACGACCTCCTCAGTGGCGAGGTGCTTCCTGGCTTCGGCCACCTCCGCGCGCACGGTCGCAGTGGGGAGGTTTTGCGCGGGGGTCCCGCGCGGGTCGTGGGGTTTGCAGCCCGCCGCCAAGGTGGCGGCAAGAAGCGTGACGACGAGGTAGTCCGCTTGATGCTTGTGGTGCTTGAGGGGGTTCATTTTTCTCACCAGGTCGAAGTCAGCGGACAGGTGCCGGAGGGACATAGGCCGAAGTAGCCGAGCACCGCCCCAATCCCGGCGCCGATCAGCATGCTGAGAATCAGCGACAGCATGATCCGCCCTCCTTCCCGATGCCGAGCTTCCTGAAAACGTTCTCCGCCGGGCAAAACCCGGTGAAGGCGGATTGAATGAGATTCGCGCCGACAAAGGCCGCCAGCAGCAACCACCATTCACTGACCCAGTGAGCCAGTGAAATGCCGATGAGCACCATCGCGCCCGCCAGAATCCGAATTGCATTTTCCATTCTCATAAACGTGGGACTGTGTTCGTTGGGGGAGGCTGTTGAATCAGGCGGTGGACCCGGCGGCTGCGGGCGCAGCCAACGCTGCGATTTCTTCAAGGCGCGTCTTTAGCGCTCGGGGCGACGGCATCCCGACGATTGTGTTCAGAATGAGGCCGTTCCTGAAAATGATGAGCGTGGGCACGCCGGTGATCTCGTAGTGTATCGCCAATTCTGGAGCGAGGTCCACGTTCACCCTGGCGAATTTGACGCGGCCCGCGAACTCCCCCGCCAGCGTCTCCAGCACGGGGGCAAGCATTCTGCACGGGCCGCACCACGGCGCGTAAAAATCCACCAGCACGGGCACGCCGGCCTTCTTGAGTTCCGGTTCAAAACTTTGATCGTCCAGTTCGATTATTTTGTTCATACGAATTTTTCTTTCTGTTCACTTCTGCCCTTTACCGAGCCGCGAAAGGCCGAAAAGTTACAAAGTGTCAAACGACAAACTGCCGATTTTGCAGGAGCCGAGGTAACGAGGCTCATTTTTCTTCGGCAACAGGAATTATTTCAGAGCCTCCTTACGTGTGCTCCTGCTTTTTTAACGGGCTGTTAAGCAGCTAGCGCTCGAACCTGCGAAAGTGAACGACTCAGGTAAAGATGATCTGCGCCCCGGCAGAGAGTTCGTAGAATTCCCCGACGGTCAGCACCTTGTCCACCTGCGGGCAAAAGTCCTCCCTGGTCAGGTGGAACATATCGACTGTGGCTTTGCAGGCGTAGATTTTCCCACCGGCGTCATGGATCATTTCGATAAACTCCGGAATCGGCGGGATGTCGAGTTTCTCCATCTCCTTTTTCATCATCCAAGTTGCGAACGTCGCCATACCGGGGAGAGCGCCGAGGATCGTGGGCAGCGGGAAACCCTTGGCATCAGGCACGCGCATGGCCGGATTGCCGACCGTCGCGACTTTGATCTTCGCGTTGTAGCGCTTCAGGACGCCGTAGAGGCCGAAGAAGGTGAAAAACAGGTTTGCCTCGATGCCTTCCATGCGCGCGCCGTTAGCCATGATCAAGCCGGGGTAAATCCCCTCGAGCGACCCGCGTGAGACGATGATCGAGACCGTTTTGATTTTGTTGGTTTTGTCGGACATGGTCCCTTTCTTTATACGCAGCTTGCGGGTTTGGGATAACCGGCGATGAGAGCCGCCTTTTTGATCGGGCCGTCCGGGAACAGCGCGTAGAGATCTTTCGTCGGGATGCCGCCGACCTTGTTCATGCGGCGCATGCCCGGCACAACGCCTTTCTCCTTGAAATCTTTGTCAATGAAATCAAGGACCCTCCAGTGGGCGTCGGTCAGCTCGATGCCCAGTTCCCCGGCCAGGACCAGTGCCACGTCGCGGTTCCACTGGGCGTTGTTGGTCAAGTAGCCCTCTTCGTTCACTTCCACGGTCGTTCCGGCGATTTGTTTCTGGGGCATAAGTGTGCAGGTGTTGATGGTTCAATCAGGTCGTGGCTTCCGCTTTAAGCACGCCGGGAGGAATCTTTTTGCCGGCAAGGCTCATGTTGTGATCCACGAAAGGAATGGGCCGCGCTTTCAGAAGCAGATGCCAATAGGCCCACTTGAAGGCCCTCTTGCTCCAATGATTCAGGCGCGATTCCCCAAGCAGCGTCAGCGGGCCGAAGGCGGGAAATGGGAACTTTCCAGGCACCGGCTCGAGGTTGTAGTTGAAATCGAGCAGAAAGCCTTTGTTGCGGCCCGACTCGATGAAGCAGTTGGCGTGACCGTCAAAGCGCGAGTGCAACGGCTCGCCTCGAATGAAGTTAAGGATGTTCTCGGTGAGAACTTCGGCCTCGAAGTGGGCCACGGAGCCGGCCTTCGACGTCGGCACGTCGGTCGCATCGCCAATGACGAAAATGTTCTTGTGCTGCCTGGACTGAAGCGTGTGTTTGTCCGTCGGCACGTAGTTCAGTTCGTCGCCCAAACCGGACCGTTCGACCATCGCGGCTCCCATGTTCACGGGCACCGTGACGAGCAGGTCAAATTCGACCTCTTTCTCGTCCCATGAGACAATCTTGTGTTTCTCGTTATCCACTCGGGCGATGTTGAAGTCGTTGACCACCTGGATGCGCTTTTCATCGAGCAGGTGGTTCAGGATGCCCGAGGCGATCGGCTTGGTGAACGCCCCGGAAAGCGGCGTAACGTAAACGATCTCAGTCTTGTCGCGCAGGCCGCGCTGCCGCAGCCAAGAGTCAGCCAGGAACGAGAACTCGAGCGGCGCGACGGGACACTTGATGGGCATCTCGCTGATGTGGACAACGAGCCGTCCGCCATTCCAATCACGCATCTTTGCGGCCAAGGCCCTGGCGCCTTCGTAGGAGTAGAAGTCGTGGACGCGCTTGCGCCAATCGCCGCCTTCCATGCCTTCGGTCTCAGAAGGCATGGGATGTGTTCCGGTCGCAATGATCAGCACGTCGTAAGGCAGTTCCGAGCCGTTGGCCAGACGCACGCGGTTCTTTTCGGCATCAATGCGTTCCACGCTGGCCTCCACATACTCGACGCCGCGCGGAATGAACCGCCGCTTGGGTTTGATCACGTCCTTTTCCGTGTAGATGCCGAAGGGCATGAAAAGAAACCCCGGCTGGTAATAGTGACCGGGCTGTTCGTCCACGATTTGGATTCTCCAGCTTGAGCGGTCAACCTTCTTCCGCAGGTGGTTGGCCATGATCGTGCCGGCGGTGCCGGCGCCCAGGATGAGCATATTTTTCAAATTCTTCATTCCACTGACACCGAGCCGCGACCTGGACAAAGGTTACAAGGTTTCGGTCGCAAGGGATGTTCAAGGAAAGAGCGGCGACGATCAGACGCAAGAAGATAACTTTTGCAGCAATTGTGAGTGGCTCAAAGGGGTCAACTCTTTGCCGTGGTCCACGTGCGCCATGACCCGGTGAGGTTGCGCACGCGGAAGCCGTGCTGCAACAACAAGCGGCAGGCGAAGTAGGAGCGTTGGCCACTGTGGCAGTAAACGACCAACTCGCGGTCGTGCGGCAGTTCGCCCAGCCGCCTGCGCAGTTTGACCAGCCGCCGGTCGCGATCAATGGCAACGACCTCGGTGTTGACGCGCACATCGAGGTTGAAGCGGGCACGCAGGCTTTCGGGCGTCTGGATCAGAAGGTTGTCCTGCCCGGCGATTTCACCACCGACGAAATAAGGTAACCCACAGTTGGCAAACGAAACATGCGGTCCGCGCTCGAAAACGATGACTTCGCATGGCTCGCACAAACGGCGGGCGCGCGCGGCAGCGCTGGCGCCGCCCGCCACACCGCCGACAATGACAATTCGTTTCGGTTTCAAGGTCTGGTTCCTTTCAGCGGGTAGGTTGCTTTCCAGCGCTCGCGAAGCGCGACGTGCAGCCGTTCGTGGAAGCGCGTGGGCAACTCGTAAGGCCTTCCTTCCTTGTAAAGCGTGATGGTTTTGTGGACGTTATCCACCACCACCCTGCAGGGATTGCAGCCGGCGATGTGCCTCTGGAACTCTTCGCAAATGGCCGGCTCCACCGTGCCATCCACGTATTCGCTCAACAGGGCGAGCAGCTCTTCGCATTTCATAGTCGTTCGCTTGCAAAGACTGAGCCGCGAGGTTGCGAAAGGTTACACGGCGCGACGTGGACTTCCTTGTAACTTCCAAACGTTTCGCGGCTCAGTCTTTTTCCAGAACCGGCGGCTCGGTGGTGCGAGTGCCCCGGCCTGACTGTAGGCGAATCTCAAAGGTGAACCTCATAACGCGCAATCGGAAAGCTCATGCGCTGACCATATCGGTTGCGGCATTGGCCACTGCCGTCTGGCAGGACGGGATGGACGCCGCTGAGGTGCCGACTGCCGATGCTATAGCGTCGTCCAGCCGCCAATGGTCCGCGTCGGCGCGGTGGGAAAATGACACGTTCGGCGGCACTGACCGGTTTTATACAGACGGCATTTCGCTGTCGGTTGCGCATACCGGCCGCAGTTGGTTGGACCCCTTGGCCAACTGGCTGCCGTGGGGTGAAGGACGCCGCACCGTGGGCTATGAAGCGGGGCAAATCATGGTCACTCCTTCATGTACGTGACGCTTATGCTTCCGCGACAAGCTTTGGGATTATTTGGCCGAATGCTTGTCCTTCCATTTCTGCCGCAGCGCCGCGTGCAACTTCTCCCGGAATTTCAGGGGCAATTCATACGGCTGGCCGGCCTTGTAGAGCGTGATGGTCTTGCGAATGTTGTCCACGACCACCTGGCAGGGATTGCAGCCGGCCATGTGCTTTTCAAATTCCTGGCAGATGGACGGATCAAGCGTGCCATCCACGTATTCGTTCAATTGCTTGAGCAAGTCCTCGCATTTCATGGCCGGGTCGTTTTTGAGTTATTTGAGCCGTGAGTCACGAAAAGGTTACAGGGAGATTGGTGTCAGTGATTGTGGTCCTTTGCCACGACCTGCCTGGCGGGGTCGCCGAAAAAGCGGGTGAGCCGTTCGCGGAGTTGCAACCGGGCGCGCAACAGGCGCACCTTGACATTCGCCTCGCTCAAACCGAGCGCGTCCGCGGTTTCCTTGACAGACAGGCCCTCCACGTCACGCAGCACGAAAACCAGCCGGTGCTTCTCGTCCAGTTCGGCAAGGGCCTCTTCAATCAGCCGCATCGTCTCCTTCCGCGAGGCGAGTTTCTCCGGTGTGGCGCTCCAGTCCGCGATGTATTCCGGGTGGGCGACCCTGTCCTCTTCCTGCGGTTCGGTGGCTGCATCCAGCGAAGTTATTTCCAGACCGCGCCGTTTACGGATCACCTTGAGCGCAGCATGAGTTGCAATCCGGAGCAACCACGTGCTGAAACTTGCTTCCCCGCGAAAGCCTTCCAGATGCTCCAGCGCGCTGAGGAAAGTCTGTTGCGTGACGTCTTCGGCGTCGTGCTCGTTCTGCAACATCCGGCGCGCGAGCGAATACACTGCGCGCTCATGGCGACGCACCAATTCCTCGAAGGCGGCCAGGTCGCCTGCCTTGGCTTGTTTCACCAGCGCGTCGTTGTCAATCAGAACAGCGCGGTCCATTGTCATTGAACTCCATTCTCCTGGCAGGAGGAAGGAATGTAAAGCGTCGCGCGCCGGCGGGATTGTTCGCAGGGAGGCAGTCTCATGTGTATTCCGGCTCACGGGTTTCGCGCCGGGAGACGGAGGGTCGCAATCATCAGCGCGCCGCCGAACGTGGCGCCGGCGAAGGGCAGCCTCTCGCCTCTCGCCCGCGTGACCTTGATGCCGCGCCGTTCGGCCAATGGCAATGCGCCGGCCGCCGGATCATGCCGAAATCGACGCCAGGCGCCTGCGCGAAGCGGCCCGTGCGGTTCATTTCACTTGACTCCGCTTTGGAGTCTTCAAGACTGCTGCCCATGGCGAATCAACCGCTGCCAGCCTGGCGTTTTGTCTCCTTCAATGAAACCGAGGTCGAGAAACTGCCCGGCAAGACGCACTACTGGCATTGCAAACCGGGAATGGTGCGGGAGACCAATCTGATGTTCGTCCGCGCCCGACTGCCGCCGGGCGAAGCGCACCCGTTTCATTTTCATCCGCGGATGGAGGAGATTCTCTATGTGCTTTCCGGTACGGCCGAACAATGGGTGGAAAAAGAAATGCGCCTCATGACACCGGGTGATTCGCTGTATCTGCCGGCCGGTGTCGTTCACGGCACCTTCAACACGGGCGCCGAGGCACTCGATTTTCTGGCCGTGCTTTCTCCGGCGCAAAGCGCAGGGCCGGTGACGGTCGAAGTCGGCGACCGGGAACCATGGAAAACGCTGCGCGCATGATCCCGCCTTTGCCTCCTCCTCCTGCTCTTCCTTAGGATTAGGATTAAGCGACAAGCACCGCGATGAGAACCCTCCATCTCTACCTGACCCGGCAGGTCCTGGCCACGCTGGCGATGACGGTCACCGTGTTCACGCTGGTGCTCCTGCTCGGCAATGTGCTGAGGGAAATCCTCGCGCTGCTGGTCAACGGTCAGGCGACCATCAGCCTGGTCGTCCAGGCTATCGCGTTGCTGGTTCCTTTCGTGCTCGCCTTCGCGCTGCCGATGGGCATGTTGACCGCCGCGCTGCTTGTCTTTGGCCGGTTCAGTGCCGACCAGGAATTGACCGCGGTGCGGGCCAGCGGCGTGAGCCTGGTTGCCCTGATCACGCCCGTGCTCCTGTTGAGCGCCGGGCTGAGTTGCCTTTCGGCGCTGGTCAACCTGCAGGTTGCGCCCCACTGCCGGGTGGCGTACAAGAACCTTCTGTTTCGGGTCGGCCTGGAACGGTCCACTTCGCTCATCCTGGAGGACCGTTTCATGGATGATTTTCCCGGTTACATCGTTTACGTCAAAAAAAAGAGCGGGACGAACCTGCAGGATGTGTCGCTCTGGGCGATGGACGCCCAAGGCACAATGACCAATCGCATCCACGCGGCCAGGGCCACGGTCGTTTCCGACGCGGCAAACCATCGCGCGTTTCTTCGGCTGTATCAGGTCCACCAATACGATCTCGTGACCTGGAGCGGCGTCAGTTATGCCGATGAAATCCCCCAGACACTGACCAACAGACCGCCGACCCGGGCGACGCTCAACGTCAGTTTGAGCGACATGACGTTCAGGCAACTGCGGCAAAAACTGCGCGAACTCGATCAACTGAGCGCTCAGGCCAGGCCGATCGCGCCCGCAAGTTCGGAGCAATTGCGCGATCAAAAACGCCAACTCGAAGCCCTCAAGGCCGACCTCACGATGCCGGTGCGCGTACAAATCCATCGGCAGATCGCTTTTTCGTTCGGTTGCATCGGCTTCACGCTGGTGGGCATCCCGCTGGGCATTCGCGCGCATCGGCGCGAAACCAGCGCCGGGGTGGCGATGGCGCTCATTCTCTCGCTGGTTTACTTCAGCTTTGTCTTCCTCGGCCAATCGCTGGAAACGCGTCCCGAACTGGCGCCGCATCTGATTGTGTGGTTGCCGAATTTTATTTTCCAGGCCATCGGCTCAGTGCTGCTGTGGCGCGCCAACCGCGGCGCATAGCGAACGAACCGGACCTTACGAGTCAGTCCCCTTCACCCAACGCGTCAAGGTTTCGGTCTTAAAATTAAGCATTACGCACCACGCATTACGCACCACGCATTACGGTTCACGGGTCAGTCCGTTTTCGCGATTGACGCGCGCGACGGCTTGAGTTGGACTGTCCTTCATGATTCCTAAGAGGTGTTTCCGCGTTTTATTTCGACTCCACCTGGTCCTGGTTTGCGCCACAATCGTCGGACGCGCCGAGGTCAGACTGCCAGGACTTTTTTCGGACAACCTTGTGCTCCAACAGGGCATGCGCGTGCCGATCTGGGGCTGGGCCGATGCGGGCGAGAAGATCACGGTCAGGTTCCGAGGCAAGAAAGTGTCCGCGACCGCCAGAAACGGCAAGTGGCTGGTGAAACTGCCGAGTGCGAAAGCCGGCGGTCCGGACACGCTGGTCGTTGAGGGCAAGAACCGGATCGAGCTGAAGAACGTGTTGGTCGGTGAAGTGTGGATTTGCAGCGGTCAATCGAACATGGAGTTTCCGTTGAGCCGGTCGTTTGAATCGGAAGAGGACATCGCAAGTTCGGCCAATCCGAACCTTCGCCTTTTCACCGTTCCCAAGTCGAAGGCCAACGAGCCCATGGACGATGTCAAAGCCAGACCTCCCATCGGCTGGCTGGAGTGCAACCCGGACTCGGTCAAAAGCTTTTCCGCGGTGGCCTATTATTTCGGACGCGCGCTGCAAAAGGCGCGCGGTGTGCCGGTCGGTTTGATTCACACGTCGTGGGGCGGTTCGCCGGCCGAGGTGTGGGTTCGCGAAGCCGTGCTGGCGGCGAATCCCGAATACGAGCGTGAAATCCTGGATGCCTACCCTGCCAAACTCAAGCGGTATCAGGCGGAGATGACCAAATGGGAAAAAGAAGCCGACGAACTCAAGAAGGAGGGTAAGGAGCCGACGCGCGATCGTCCACGGCCCGCATGGAAACCGGCCGAACTCTACAACGGGATGATCGCGCCGCTGATTCCTTACGCCATCAAAGGCGCCATCTGGTATCAGGGGGAATCGAATGCCGACCGCGCCTGGCAATAT
>Ga0137375_10006705_pt1 | contig 13667 bp, 11 predicted proteins | sample SagtaG_24_FD_104936 | JGI IMG/M metagenome (GOLD analysis project Ga0137375, IMG submission 104936) | Vadose zone soil microbial communities from Sagehorn Ranch, Mendocino, California, USA - Sage1_R_113_16 metaG | ecosystem: Environmental > Terrestrial > Soil > Vadose zone | place: USA... | reverse complement strand
GCCCTCGAGATCGGCGTCGACCAGCGCGCCGGCGGCCGTCTGCGCGGCGCGTTCCAGAATTCCGGCCGCCACGAAAAGGCGCGCCACCAGGGCGCTCAATCGGTCGGCCGGTACGGTGACGCCGCTGTTCTGGGTCATGAATGGTCGGGCGTGCGCTTGTGCAGGCGTCGCCGTGGACGACCGGAGAGAACGTCGTCCCATGCGGTCATCTCGCGTCTTTGCCGTTCGCGGTTCGCAGTCTGACCGTGCGCGCCGCCTCGACGAGCGACTTTGCAACCCGTTCGGTCGTCCGCTCGATATGCGCGCTGTGCAACTGCGTCGCGCGCGCGACGTTGCGGGCCAATGCGGCGCGCATGATCTGCTCGTGCTCGCCGATATCGTTGCGCGTCGGGAATTTGGAGATGATCGACAGCGCGACATAGCGCTCCGCCTGGTCGAACAGTCCTTCGCGAATGCTCATCAGCTTGGGCGAGCCGCAAGCGGCTGCGAGCGCCGTATGAAAATTTCGGTGCTCCCTGAACCACGCGCCGCTGATGGCGTTGCCGGTGCCGCGTTCGGTCTTCTTCTGACGCGAGAGCCGGTGGAACGCCGCCAGCAGATCGGCCTCCCATTCGACCCCGCCCTTCTCGATCGACCAGCGCAGCGCAATCCCTTCGATCTCGACGCGCGTGTTCATCAGATCATAAAGCTGCTCGCGAGAGACCGACGAAACGCGAAAGCCTTTGTTCTGCTCGAGCGTCACCAGGCCCTCGGCCTCGAGCCGCATGAGCGCCTCGCGGATCGGGCTGCCGCCGACGCCGTAGCGTCCGCGCAATGGCTCGACCCGCAGACGCTCGCTCGGCGCCAGGCGACAGGCCACGATATCGGCACGGATCTGTCGGAGCACCGCCGCGTTGAGCGTGGGCTCGACAGCGTCGTCGTGCTTCTGCACCAACGTCATGGCGGCGCCTTCGTTGCCGATGCGTGCCCGGTCGCGCCCGGGCACAATCGCGATCCCGAATTCATCGAGTATCTCAGGGATTGAGTATAATCAACCTGATTTTCGAAATATCGGGGCTGCGAGCTCCGCGTGGCGGACGCCATGCGCCATCTCAGCCGATATGCAGTACCAGTCCGCCGCGCGGCGGCTTGTCCGGCCGCGCCTGGTAGGCGGACAATACGTGCCCGTCATGCGCGCGTAGCGAAATGACCTTGCCCGTCATGCTCGCGTCGTGTGCGCAAAGCGCGCCCTGTCGGTCGCATGCTGTAACATACGGATGCCGGAAAATATCTGATATTTTCGAAAATATGTTGACATATAGAAATTTCAGATGCGATGATTTTTCGCGGGTAAAATAGGGCAAATTGGGAAAAAACTTGTCGCCCGAAGCCAGCCTCGTGCCCCCAATCGGCGAGCATCCCGCAGTGCAAGTGAGGGTCGTTGCGAATGAGACGTGATCGGCTTGGCGCGTGACAATGGAAAACGGCGCGTTCCCGTTGATCACCGATCTTCCGGTTGCCATCGTCGGAGCCGGCCCGGTCGGGCTCACGACCGCCCTTGCGCTTGCCTACTACAAAATTCCTTTCACCGTGTTCGAAGCCAACGCCGGTCTCTCGACGGAGACCAAAGCCGGCACCACGCTGACGCGCACGCTCGAGATCTGGCAGCGGTTCGGCGCGGCGAGCAAGGTCCTCACCAAGGCAATGCGGGTCGATGAAATCGGCGACATCGAACGCGCGACGAACAGGAGTCGCGACTCGGTCAAGCTTCATTTGCTGCGGGACGAGACGCGTTTTCCGTTCGTCATCAATCTGCCGCAACACGACATGGAGCCGTCGCTGCGTGATTGCCTGGCTGCGTCCGAGGGCGGGAAAATTCTGTATCGGCACCGGGTGACGTCCTTCGCGCAATATCCGGACAAGGTGAAACTCGAAATCGATACGCCAGACGGAACAAAGACGTTCGAGGCGTGCTACCTCCTCGCCTGCGACGGCGGCCGCAGCACCGTGCGCGACCGGCTCGGCGTCACGGTCGAGGGGCGCTCGCTCCCGGAGCGTTTTTCCCTGGTCGACCTCAAGGTCGATCTCGATGTCGAGAACCCCCGCGACTATCCCTATCTGGCTTACTTCAGCGACGTCGAGGAATGGATGATTCTGGTCCGCCAGCCTAATTGCTGGCGGTTCCTCTATCCGGTGTACGAGGGCCAAAAAGAGTACTCGATCGACGAATTGCGCGAGAAGGCCGTGCATTTCATCGGCGATGTCTCGAACGTCGAAGTCCTGGGTACGAACGTGTTCAAGATTTACCACCGCGTCGCGGAGAAATGGCGGCACGACCGGGTGATCCTGGTCGGCGATGCCGCCCATCTCATCACGCCGATGTGGGCTCTCGGGCTCAATACCGGAATTCTCGACGCCAATAGCATCGCCTGGCGCATGGCGTGGGTGTTGCGCGGCTGGGCCGACGACAGCCTGTTCGATTCCTATGAACGTGAGCAAAAGCCGGTCGCCGAACAGGGCTCCGGTGAGATGGCGGAAGCCGCTAGGTCGTACATGGCCCGGCGTTCGAATGACGTAAAGGCCATGTCCGAACACGCGTGGGGCAATGCCTATACGCGCTCATTGTTGGGCGTGCGGCTCGGGCTCGGCGGCAGCGCCAATTGGTCGATGGTGAAGGCGTTCGCCGAGCCGCCGCCCGTCGAGGTCGGCGACCGGGCACCGGATGGGATCGTGCACGACAGCGAGGGACGCCAGATCCGACTGCACGATCTTTTCGGCCGCTCGTTCGTCGCGCTCTATTTCACCGACACGCGGAGGCGCCCCGACATCCCGGCAAACGACCTACCTTGGCTCACGCATTATGCCGTGTCGCGCTGGGATGTGCCGCGCGATTCCCCGATCCGCGATCGCTCGCTGCTCGACCCCGGAAGCCGGCTCGCGCGCCGCTATGGCTGCCCGCTCGACACGATGGTCTTGGTCCGCCCGGACGATCACGTCGCCGCGATCGAGCCGATGTCACCCGGCATGGCGCAGTCCGCCTACCGCGCGGCACTCGGAATTCCGCACCGGGAGGCTGTACCAGCGTGACGATCTCGGTCTCCTACCGGTTCGACGATGCCGTGATCCTGATCACCGGCGCGGGCAGCGGCATCGGCGCAGCGCTCGCGCGGCACTGCGCGCGCGAAGGCGCCACCGTGATCGCCGTCGACCGGCGGCACGATTCCCTTCTCGGCGAGTTGGACGCCGGAGCGCGCAGCCGGATCGACGCGCGCAAGGTCGACGTTTCGGACGAGGCCGCCATTGCGGCGCTGATCGACGACGTGAAAGGGAAGTATCCGCGGCTCGACGCCGCCGTGCTCGGCGCCGCGATCCAGTATCGCACCGATCTCGACAAGATGAATCCCGCACAGTGGCGCGAGGTCATCGACATCAATCTTAACGGCGTATTCTACTGTCTGCAAAGCATCATCCCGCTCTTGAAATCGCAACGTGCCGGGGCGATCGTCGCATTCACGTCCGGCTTGGCCCTGACCGGCTGGCCCGGCGCCAGCGCCTATGCGGCAAGCAAGGCCGCGCTGATCGGAATGATCAAATCTGCGGCGCACGAGCTCAAGGCCTACAACGTGCGCGCGAATGTGCTCTCTCCGGGCCTGCGCGCAACGCCGATATTCATCGATGTGAGCACCGAGGCGGAACGCGACTATTATCGCCGATCGATCGGCATCGGCGAGCCGGAGGGCGTCGTTCCGACTCTGCTCTATCTGATATCGGACGCCTCGGCGAACTTGACGGGAGTCGTCATCGAGCACCGGATCTCGCCCACCGATGAACAGACGACGCTCTCTTGATCTTGATGCGACGTATGGAAAACTGGCGGAAAGCAAATTGAAGGAGATCGACATGCACAAAGTAGTTACAGCCGTCCTTTGCTTCGCCTGGCTATTGCTCGGTGAAGTTGTCGGCGATGTTGGGCGCGCGCAAGCCCAGGCGCCGAAGCTGACGAACATCACCTTCTCGCTCGATTTCATCGTGCTGGGACGGCATGCACCGTTCTATGTCGCAATCGAGAAAGGCTTCTTCAAAGAGGCAGGCCTCAACGTCAACATCATCCCGGCGAAGGGAACCGCGCAGGCGATTCAAAATGTCGAAAGCGGGGTAGCGCAGATCGGGTTTACCGATGTGGCGAGCCTCGTGGTGGCGCGCGCCGAAGGCTCGACCGTCAAGGTAGTGTCGGTGATGTATCAGAAGGCACCCTTCTGCTTCTTTTCCCTCGATCCCGGCGCCAATGTCACTAAGCTGAAGGACTTCGAAGGGCTGCGCGTTGGATCGAACACCGGCAGCTACATCTCGAACATCGCCAGGGCGATGATGCGCAAGAACGGCCTCGACCCCAGCAAGCTCAGCGTCGAAAGCATCGAGCCTTCGGCGCGTATCGCAATGCTCGCCACCCGTAAGATCCCGGCGATCGATTTCTTCATCATGACGAAGCCCGCGATGGAACGAGCGGTGAATGACGCAAAGGTCGTCACGTTCCTGTTTGCGGATCACGGTCTCGACCTTTATTCCAATGGAATCGGGGCGACGGAATCGTACCTGAAGGAAAATCCGGAAGTCGTGAAAGCATTCGTCCGAGCATCGCTGCGCGGCTACCAGTATGCCTTCAAGAATCCGGCCGAAGCCGCCGATCTCATCCAGAAGCACGCGAAGGCGTTGAACAACCAGATCACCGTCGAGGAGTTGAAGATCGTCGAGGAACTGACCGTGACGCCGGACGTCAAGCAAAACGGCATCGGTTCGTTCACAGCGGCGCGGATGGAATCGTCAGTGGCCTGGATGGTCGAGAACGGCGGCTTCCCGAAGGAGAAGGCGCCGAAGGTGCAGGACGTCTACGCGACGGGCTTCTTGCCGGCGAAGCCGATCCTGCCCTGATGGTCGGGATTCGCACAGGTCGTGAATGCCAACGGTAGAATCCATCCGGACGGAGGCCAAGGCAGTGCCCGGCCTCCGTTCGGGCGCCTGGTCAACGTCACCAAGACATTCGAAACCGGCGGCCAGCCGGTACCGGCGGTGAAGGATGTCTCGCTCCAGTTCCGCAAAGGCGATCTGATTTCGCTGCTCGGCCCGAGCGGCTGCGGCAAGACCACCGTCCTCAAGATGATGGGCGGCTTGATCCCCACCAGCGGTGGACTGCTTGAGCTCGACGGAAAGGCGATCACCGGCCCATTCCCCGGCGTGGGCGTGGTGTTCCAGGCGCCGACCCTCATGCCGTGGCGCAGCGTGCTGGGCAATGTCCTGTTCCCGATGGAAGTCCTCGGCAAGAACGACCGCAAAGCGAAAAGGCGGGCCCACGAGATTCTCGAGTTGGTCGGACTGGCGGGCTTCGAGCAGGCCTATCCGAGGCAACTGTCGGGCGGCATGCAGCAGCGCGTTGCGCTGTGCCGCGCCATCATTCATGAGCCCTCGATTCTCCTGATGGACGAGCCTTTCGGCGCGCTCGACGAGCTGACCCGACTGGAGATGAACGATCTGCTGCTGGATATCCGGCGGGTCACCGGCGCAACCGTGATATTCGTGACCCACAGCATTTCCGAAGCCATCTATCTGTCGGATCGGGTATTCGTGTTCTCCAAGCGCCCTGCGGTAATCGCATTGGAGCTCAACGTCGACATCGCCTATCCGCGTTCGCAGCAAACGCGCTTTCTCGAGGAATTTACCGAACTGGAGAAACAGGCGAGCATTGCGCTGGGCGTGGTGAAACAATGAAGAAGAATTTCCTCAGGCTGTTCTATCCGCTCGCCGGGGTCGCGATCATCCTGATCGCCTGGCACTTTTACGTTGTTCTGCTGCGCGTTCACATTGTGGTGCTGCCGGGCCCATTGCAGGTCGCCGACTCGATGGTGACGCATACTAAAATACTGCTGGACGAGGCCTGGGTGACATCGCTCGAATGTATCTACGGATTTGCGCTGGCGATGGGGATCGGCATCCCGATCGCCGTCGTGATGACCTATTCGCGTATCGCCAATCTGATGTTCTATCCGCTGCTGGTGGCGAGCCAGTCGATTCCGAAGGTCGCCGTGGCGCCGATCCTGCTGGTCTGGTTCGGCACCGGGATCGAATCCAAATTGGCCATGGCCTTCGTGATCGCATTTTTTCCGGTCGTCGTCGACACCGCGACGGGGCTTCGCTCGACATCGCCCGAGCTTCTGGAGCTGGCGCGTTCGCTGCAATGCTCGCGGCTGCAGACCTTCTTCAAGATTCAGCTCCCGTCGGCATTGCCATCGATCTTCTCGGGCGCCAAGATCGCCGTGACGTTGGCTGTCATCGGCGCTGTCATCGGCGAGTTCATCGGATCGAATCAAGGCCTCGGGAATCTGCTGCTGACCGCCAACTCGCAGCTCAACACGCCGCTGGTATGGGCGTCGCTGGTGGTGCTGAGCGTGCTCGGCATGGTCCTGTACGGCGCCGTCGTGCTGGCCGAGAAGATACTGATGCCGTGGGGACCCGACAGCGGGCACAAGCTGTGACGATTACCACAATCGGTGCTGAGACTTTGGTATGGCTGCACGCGAATGACTCGACATCGAGCCCAGGCGTTCAACCGGCATAGCCGCAATAACGCGAGAGCGTAACGCAAAGCGCGAGCAGCGCCTCGTCGCCGCCCGCCCAGCCGATCAAGGAAAGGCCGATCGGGCAGCCGGCAATCGATCCGATCGGCAACGTGACCTGGGGCAATCCGCTCAGCCCGGCGATGCAAGTCAGCCGCATGACGCGGATGCGGAACGATTCCAGACCGTCCGATGGAGTATCGACGGGCGGCGCGACGCAAGGCGCGGTCGGCAACGCAAGCACGGTGCCCGGCGGCGTCATGGCGCGGATGCGCTCGCGCGCCCGCGCGTGCACCTCGCGCGCGGCCGCGACGTCCCGCTCCGAGACCTTGGCCGCGAACTCCATGCGTTCGCGGATGCCCGGCCCGAACCGTGGTCGATGCGTCTTCACGAATTCTCCGTAGTTGCTCCAGACCTCCCCGGCCTGGATGATGCGGAAGCTTTCGCGCCACGGATCAAGACCGTTGCGAGCCACGCGCTCGCGGCGAGCCTTCGGCAAATCGTGCGCCATGTCGTCGAGCGCGGACTGCAGCAGCGCCGGGAGGTCTGCGTCGGCTTCCGCGAACGCATCCTCCAGAACGATCAGGCTGCCAATAGGGGCTGGAACTTGCGAGCGATCGAGCACCACGTCGCCGACGCGCCGGAAGACTCCCGGGCCATTGGCGAACCATCCCCCGACATCGAATGATGGCGCCATGGGCATCGCGCCGGAAAGGTCGATCCGTCCGTGCGTCGGCCGGATGCCGTAGAGCCCGCAGAATGCGGCAGGCACCCGCACCGATCCGCCGGTGTCGCTGCCCAATGCGAAGTCGCAAGCTCCTGCGGCGGTCGCCGAGGCCGATCCGCTCGACGAGCCACCCGGCAATCGGCCGGGCGCGCGCGGATTGATCGGGGTGCCGTAGTGTGCGTTGGCGCCGGTCACGCTGAAGAAGAACTCGTCGCATACCGTCTTGCCGATCACGGTGGCGCCGGCATCCAGGATGCGACGGACCGCGGCAGCGGTCGACCGGGCCGGAGCCTGCGCATCGAGCCAGTCCGGGCTGCCCCCGCCCGTGCGCGACCCGGCGATGTCGTACATGTCCTTGACCCCCGCGGTCAGGCCCGCCAGCGGGCCATGGGCGGCGCCCGCAATGGGCGCGGCCAAATCGTGCGGAACGAAGGCGGAGCGCGATCGAGCTGCCGACATCCAGGCCCCCGAATTCCTATCCCTGCTGGTGCTGAGCGAGATACCAATCGAGGATCTTGGCGCCGTCCCAAGCGACCACGCCATCCCGTCCCAGAATCTCTTCGAAGGTGCGCTGCACATGCCCGATGCGGTGCGGCACGCCGGAAAGATAGGGGTGGCAGGCGATCGACATGACCTTCGCGCGCTCGGCCGACTCCTCGTACAGACAATTGAAGTGGTCGAGCGCGCGCCGATACATCATCTCGGAGGGGTGATGCTGAAGCGCCATCATGACGATGTCGTGGAGCTCGAAATTGTAGGGGAGCGCGACAACCGGACCGTGCGTCGTCTTGAGCGTGACCGGTTCGTCGTCGAGCACCCAATCACCGATATATTCGACCCCGGCCTCGGCGAGGTAGTCGAGAGTGTCGTAGGTTTGGGTGAGCCCCGGACCGAACCAGCCGCGCGGTCGCTTGCCCCAGAATTTTTCGATGATGTCCATCGATTTCATGATGACGCCGCGCTGGTCGTCGAGCTTGTGCATCGGCACTTGGTCATAGCTGTGGGCGTTGAGCTCCCAGCCGTTCTCGACGCAGGCCTCGACCACCTCGGGATAGGTCTCGCAAACCCTTGCATTCAATGTGACCGTGGGCGTTGCGCCGACCTGCCGCAGCATTTTCTGAAGGCGCCAGAAGCCGACCCGCATCCCGTATTCGTGCCAGCTCCAGTTCGGCATGTCGGGAAGCTGAGGCTGTCCTTGCGGCGGTGAAATGACCATGCGCGCCATCGGGCGCGAAATGTCCCACTCCTCGAGCGCCAGCACGGGCCAAACGACCAGTCGAATTCCATCGGGGAATCGCAACGGTGCGCGTTTGGTGATGGGAGAATACCGGAGCCGTTCACGTGGCTGCATCACCTGTCCCGTATGCTGGTCCCGCCGTTACGAACTTCATACATCATCCCGTCGATGGGGGCCAAGGCGGCGCCCCCGACCGCGACGAGACCGGTGTCTTCAGCACGGACTGAACAGAGTATCATGAGACCGGTGCTTTCCGACAAGCCGCGCGCTAGGCTTGGCTGCGCGATTACAGTCCGCGGCCGGCCGGATCACCCGCGCCGTCCCACTCCCCGTCAACGTCATCGCCGGAGCACACCGTGAGCATCCCCAAACCGGTCTACAACCCGCCATTCAACGTCACCCGCGCCAGCCATGCGGTGCTCACCGTCAAGGATCTCGCCAAGAGCCGCGCCTTCTACGTCGACCTGATCGGCTTCATCGTCAGCGACGAGGACCAGGACACGCTCTATCTGCGCGGCGTCGCCGAGGCCTGTCATCACAGCCTGGTGCTCAAGCGCGCGCGCGGGGAGCCGGAGGCCGAGCGCGTCGGCATGCGGGTGTTCACCGAGGAGGACCTGGAAAAGGCCAAAGCCCATTTCGACAAGGCCGGGCTTCCGGCGAAATGGGTCGAGGTGCCGCACCAGGGGCGCACCTTGCACGTCGCCGACGCGGGCGGCGCGCCGATCGAGTTCTGCGCCACCATGGCGGTCAAGCCCCGCCTGATCGTCGAGTTCGCCCACCATCACGGCGCGGTGCCGCAGCGGCTCGATCACTTCCAGCTGCTGGTGCCGAACGTGCGGCAGGCCTGCGAATTCTGGATGAGCCTGGGCTTCCGGCTGTCGGAATACATCTCGCCCGACGGCAGCGAGGAGCTGCTGTTCGTGTTCCTGCAGCGCAAGGGCAATCCGCACGACATCGTATTCGCGCCCGGCGCCGGGCCGCGGCTGCATCACGCCGCGTTCAGCCTGCCGGAATCCTATCAGTTCTTCTACGTCTGCGATCTCGCCTACGATATGGGCTTTGCGGCCAACATCGAATACGGGCCCGGCCGCCACGGCCCCGGCCACGCGCTGTTCGTCTATATGCGCGATCCCGACGGCCACCGCATCGAGCTGTTCAATACCCACTACCAGTGCATGGATATCGAGAACGAGCCGGTGCGCTGGGATTTGTCCCACGCGGCCAAGCGCCGCTGGCAGCTGCCGCCGCGGCGGCAATGGCACGTCGAGGCGAGCCGCTTCGTCGGCGTCGAGCCGCGCGACCCGCCGCACAAGGGCGATCCGATGAACCTCGAGAAGTTCATCGCCGCCGGAATGCGGTGAAACCGAGCCGCGGCGTGGCAGGCGAGGAGGGACTTTCTGCACTTCCTGCACTTTCTGCAGCATAAAACCGGTTTGCATGACCACGGGCTCGATCGCAGCCGTCGCATGGATCGCGCCGGGAGCTATTCGAGCAACGTGCTGGGGCGGCATTGGAATCATTAGACTTTATCGGGTTTGTTTGGCCAAAATGTTCCGCCAAAACGGTGTTGGGTTCGTTCCGCCAAAACGGGGTTGGGTTCGTTCCGCCAAAACGGGGTTGGGTTCGTTCCGCCAAAATGGTGCGAACGACTCTGACCGATTCCCGACCCGGTTTGCATCAGGACCGGCTCGATCGCAGCCGTCGCATGGATCGCGCCGGGAGATATTCGACCACGCGCCGGGGCGGCATTGGAATCATTGGGCTTTATCGGGTTTGTTTGGCCAAAATGGTGCGAGCGACTCTGACCGCGTGCTGACCGGTTTGCATGACCACGGGCTCGATTGCAGCCGCTCGCGCCATCACTGCGAAACCAGCCCCGCGCTCACCGCCGCCTCGTCCCAGATCTTGGCGTCCTTCCTGATCATGGCGGCGAATTCCGACGGCGTGTTCGCGATCGTCTCGAGCCCGTTGTCGCCGAGGATCTGCTGCACCTCCGGCGAATTGAGAATGCGCACGATCTCATCGTGCAGGCGCGCGGTGATCGCGGGCGGCAGGTCTCGCGGCGCCAGCAAGCCGATCCAGGCCCGTCCGGGCTCGAAGCTCGGCACCTCCTCCGAGATGATCGGCACGTTCGGCAGCTTCGAATAGCGCTTGGTGTCGAACACGGTCAGCAGGCGAAGCCGACCGCTTCGGATATGCGGTAGCGCCGCCGCCAGGCTGACGATCGCCGCCGGCACGTGGCCGCCCAGCAGATCGTTGAGCGCGGGCATCACGCCCTTGTAGGGAACGTACAACATCTCAATTCCGGCTCTCTTGTTGAGAACCTGGCCGTAGAGATGGTGCGCGGTGCCGATGCCGGCGCTGGCGTAGGAGATATCGCCCGGCCGCCCGCGCACCAGATCGATGAACGCGGTGAGCGAAGGCGCGCTGATCTGCGAATTAACCACCAGCCCCGCCGGGTTGTCGGCGATCGCCGTGATCGGGGTGAAATCCTTGGCGATGTCGAACGACGCCTTCTTGTTCTGGATGAGATCGATGGTTTGCGCGAGCGAGATGACGACGCCGATGGTGTGCCCATCGGGCGCGGCACGTTTGAGCATGTTCATGCCGATTGCGCCCGATGCGCCGGCTTGATTTTCGATGACGACCGGCTGGCGCAAGCTCTCGCTCAACTTCTGCCCGATCAGCCGCGCGCTGATGTCGCCGGCCCCGCCGGGAGGATTTGGCACGATGATGCGGATCGAGCGCGACGGATAATCCTGCGCCGCCGCGGTGAGCGGCAGCGCAGCGAACACCAAGAGCAGCAGCAAACGTAGGGTGGGCAACGGCATCTTCGGCGTTGCCCACGCGTTTCGCGTCCCATTTCGATCGCGTGGGCAAAGGCGCGCAATACCGTGCCTGTATGCCAAACTGCGTTTCGCGCCTTTGCCCACCCTACGATCCCTCCTTCAGCGCCCATTCACCGTCGCGCAGTCGCGTCAGCAGGCCCTGCTCATGTAGCACGTGCAGCTCGAGCGCGACTTCGCGTCCGTCCTTGCTGCCGAGGGCTTCCATGATCTGCGCAAAGAACATCGGCCCGGACTGCAGCGCGTCACGAACGGTGGCGTGTCGCTTCCGCCCGTCGAACCGCGGCGCCCGCGGGCGGCGCGTTTCGATCGTATCGGGAATCCCGTAGGGGGCGGTGAGGTCGAAGCCGGCCTTGTCCACCAATCCCTGCTCGTCCGTGCTCGGGTCCATGTAGAAGCCCGGATAGCCGGTGGCGATCACGATATCGCTCGCCGCCCGGAATCGGGTCGACATCGCCCATTCCATCTGCTCATCGGAAAAGACGTCGACGTCGTCGTCGACGACGAAAACGTGCTTCACCCTGGGAATCGCGTGCAGTGCCGAGATCGCGTGCCTGGCCTGCCCGCGCTGTCCGCGGCGCAGCGCAACACGCACATGCTGGCGTCCGTTCGATGCCGGCACCGCCAGCAAGGCGGCGGGCTCGATGCCGGCCGCCCGCAAGACCTTCCAAGTCTGCAACTCGGCATTGAGCCCGCCGAGATTGCCGGAATCGGTCCAGCTCAGGTGGCCGCCGCTGTGAAACACCGTCTGATGCAGGGCGTCCTTTCGCATCGTGATGGCGGTGACGTGAAACACCGGGTCCATGTGCACGGGTCCGTAGAAGCCGTAGAACTCTCCATACGGGCCCTCCTGCTCGCGATAGCCGAGCTCGTCGAAATAGCCCTCGATGATCATCTCGGCGTCGGCCGGCGCAAGCACCTGGTTGGTCAACCCGCGCACCATCGGCACCGGCTCGCCGCGCAAGGTCGCGACCAGGCCGAATTCGTCGCCCGGAAGCCGCAAGCCCGCCGCCAGATAATCGAGCGGATGCGAACCGATGGCGAAGCTCGCCGGCAGTTTCTCGCCGCGGTCCACACAGGCGATGTAGCACTTCTTGAGATCGGACGGCTGGGAGAGGTTCGCGCGCATGGTGCGCCGGTCGCGAAACATTAGGCGGCGGCAGCCGACATTGGTGCGGCCGGTCGCGGGATCGACCGTATAGTCGATGCCCGACGAGATGTAGGGCGCGCCGTCGAGCTCGTGCTGGAGATGGAACGGCAGCTTGGTCAGATCGATCTCCTCACCCTTGAGAACGATTTGGTGCACCGGCGCGTCCGACGACGACACCTCCACGACCGGCTGCGGATCATTCATCCGCCGCATGTATTCGTGAATCATGTTTCGCTCGTCGGTGCCGAAGGCGGCGGCAAGCCGTCGTCGGCTCCCCGATACCGCCGCGACCATCTCGTATCGCTCGGCGCCGACCCGCTTGAAATATTTGGCTTTCGGCGAAGACTCGATCACCGCGCTGAGGTCGGCAAGCGAAACCGCCTCGTCGTGCACCTCCATTTCGCCGATGGCGATCAGCTTCTCGACGAAGGATCGCAAGCGGAACTTGTCGAGGTCGACGTTGCGGGGCGACATCGGTCATTCTCCCTTAGTTGTGCGCCTTGGGTACCATCTCGCTCGACGAATTGATCACCGAGTGGATGCTGCGCGCGAACTCGATCGCGCCGTGCACGTCCATGTCGAGGGCCGCGCGCGCGTAATCCTTGCAGCCGACCCGCGCCGGCCGCGGCGCCCGCATGATCTGCGCGCACAGCGACTCGACCGCGGCGTCGAGCTCGGCGGCCGGAAAAACCTCGCTGACGATGCCGGCCTCGCGCGCCCGCGCCGGGCCCACCACCGCGGTCGACCAGACCAGATAGGTCATGGCCTTGCGCGGCACCCGGTCGACCAGCGCCGACATCACCATGGTCGGCATGATGTTGTGCGCCATCTCGGGAACCTGAAACTTGGCGGTGTCGGCGGCGAGCGTGATGTCGCAGACCGCCGCGATGGCGCAGCCGAAGCCGAAGGCGCGGCCCTTGACGACGCCGATCACCGGGATTTCGCAGCGCCGGAAGGCGCCGTAGCAATTGAACACCACGTCGTTGCGGCGGCGAAGCTCGAGCGCCTCGGGCTGCGCCCCGGGCGGGCGTTTTCCCATGGTCTCGCGGCCGACGCAGAAATCCTCGCCGGCGCCGCGCAACACCACGATTTCCGAGCTCTCCCCCGCGCCGAGCAGGAG
>Ga0137375_10006689_pt1 | contig 13687 bp, 13 predicted proteins | sample SagtaG_24_FD_104936 | JGI IMG/M metagenome (GOLD analysis project Ga0137375, IMG submission 104936) | Vadose zone soil microbial communities from Sagehorn Ranch, Mendocino, California, USA - Sage1_R_113_16 metaG | ecosystem: Environmental > Terrestrial > Soil > Vadose zone | place: USA... | reverse complement strand
GAGCGCCATGTTCACGTTCTGCTCGATCACGAAGATCGTCGTTCCCTGCTCGTTGATGGCGCGGATGATGTCGAAAACCTCCTCCACCAGTCGCGGGGCCAGCCCCATCGACGGCTCGTCCATGCACAGGAGCGCGGGCCGGGTCATGAGGGCGCGGCCGATGGCGAGCATCTGCTGCTCGCCGCCCGACATCGTGCCGGCGAGCTGATGCCGCCGCTCCTTGAGGACCGGGAAGAGGCCGAACACGCGATCGATCTCGTCGTCCCAGCCCGGCTCCGCCCGCCGCGTGTAGCGGCCCATCTCGAGGTTCTCGAGGATGGTCATCCGCGGGAAGACGCGGCGGCCCTCGGGGACGGGGGCGATCCCGCGCTTGACGATCTCGCTCGTGCGGAGGGCGTGGATCGGCTCGCCGCGGAAGCTGACCGTTCCCTCGCTGGGCCGGATGAGGCCGAGGATGGTCTTCATGGTGGTGGACTTGCCGGAGGCATTCCCGCCGAGCAGCGAGACGATCTCGCCATCGCGGATCTCGTAGCTCACCCCCTTGAGCACGTGGAGGGAGCCGTAGTGGGTGTGGACGTCCCTCACGTCGAGGAGGACCGCGCCCGGCGCCGTCATGCCGCGCGGCGCCGGCGGCCGAGGTACGCCTCGATCACGCGCTCGTCGCTCCGGACCTGGGCGGGCGCGCCCTCGGCGATCTTGACGCCGTGGTCGAGCACGACGACGCGGTCCGACACGTCCATCACGACGTCGAGCTTGTGCTCGATGAGGATGATGGTGATGCCGAGGCCGCGGAGGGCCTTGATCAGGTCCATCAGCTCGAGCGTCTCCGCGGGGTTCATCCCCGCCGCCGGCTCGTCGAGGAGCAGGAGCTTCGGCCGCGTCATGATCGCCCGGGCGATCTCGGTGCGGCGACGGTTGGCGTAGGAGAGCCCGTACACCGGGTGGTCCAGGCGCGGCAGCAGGCGATTGCCGAAGATCTCGAGAACCTCGAGCGCGCTCACCACGGCCCGCCGCTCCTCTGCGCGCACGCGGGGGAGCCGGAGGATCGCGCCGAGCACGCCGGCCTCGAGGCGCGCGTGCTCGCCGACGAGGAGGTTCTCGAGCACGCTCAGATTGTTGAAGAGGCGGATGTTCTGGAAGGTCCTCGCCACCCCGCGCGCGACGATCTCGTGGGACGGCAACCCCCCGATCATCTGTCCCTCCAGGCGGATGCTCCCGCCGTCCGGCCGCATGAGCCCGGTGATCAGGTTGAAGAGCGTGGTCTTCCCGGATCCATTCGGCCCGATGACGCTCACCAGCTCTCCGGCCCGCACGCCGAGGGTGATGTCGGCGGCGGCGGACACCCCCCCGAAGCGCTTGGTCAGGCCCTCGATCAGGAGGAGCGGGCGTGCGGGCCCGCCGACCGGCTCCGGCCGCGCCCACGACAGCCGGACCGCCGATCCGCGCGCCGGCGCCGCCGCCTGCTGCTCTCGGGTGAGGGCCAACACCCGCCGCACGGCTGGCCACAGCCCTTCCCGCCGGAAGATCATCATCAGGACCAGGATGAGCCCGAAGATCAGCTCGAGCGAGGTGATCAGCTCCACGCGCTGGAGGAACGGGCTTCCCACCAGGCGCCCGAGCGCGTGCAGGTACTCGGTGAGGTCCTGGAGGATCACGGACTGGAGAAACGCCACGAAGAGCGCGGCCAGGACCACGCCGCGGATCGAGCCGAGCCCGCCGAGCACCACCATGACCAGCACCATCACCGACACCGGGAAGGTGAACATGTCCGGAGTGGCCGTGGTCAGCTTGGCGACGTAGAAGGTGCCGGCGAGCCCGCCCACCGCAGCGCCCATGGCGAAGGCGAGGAGCTTGTAGTGGACGTGGTTCACTCCCATCGCGCCCGCCGCCAGCTCGTCCTCGCGGATGGCCATCCAGGCCCGTCCGACGCGCGATTCCTGCAGGCGAATCGAGATCCACACGGCGACGGCGACGAGACCGAGGCCGAGGAAGTAGTAGGGGTACGGCGAGAAGCCGAAGTCGAACCCGAAGAGCTTCGGGGTATGGATGCCGCCGAGCCCCTGGGCGCCGTTGGTGAGTTCGTCCCAGTTGCGGGCGACCACGGGGACGATCTCCCCGAAGCCAAGCGTCACGATGGCCAGATAGTCGCCGCGCAGCCGCAAGGTCGGCGCGCCGAAGAGCATGCCGAAGATCGCGCAGACGATGGCGGTGACGGCCAGCATCGGCCAGAAGGAGAAGTGGAACTGGACGGTCTCGGGCTGGCCGGGGACGGCGAGGCGGCTCACCTGGCCCGCCCACTCGAGTGGAGCCCACAGGCTCGACCATCCGGGTTTGAGCTGGCCGGAGGCGGCGATGCCGTAGCCGTACGCGCCGATGGCGAAGAACGCCGCGTAGCCCAGATCGAGCAACCCCGCGAAGCCCACCACGATGTTGAGGCCGAGGGCCAGCAGCACGTACGTGAAGGCGTTGGCGGCGGCGTCCACGTTGCCGGCATTGCCGGCAGCGAAGGGGAACACGAGGCCGATCCCGATGAGCACCGGGGTGAGGATCTGTCGCCGTCGGGCCACCGGGAGGCCGCGCCAGCGGTGGAGCCCCACGCGCCCCCCGAGGCGCTCGGCGAGGGCCCGCATCGTCAGGCTTTCTGCGGCGTGTGGGCCCCGAGGAGCCCGTTGGGTCGGAACACCATCACGCTGATCAGGATCGAGAAGATGATCACGTCGGTCCACTTGACGCCCAGGAACTGGCCGCCCAGCGATTGGGTGAGGCCGATGAAGAGGCCGCCGAGCACGGCCCCCGGAATGCTCCCGATCCCGCCGAGGACGGCGGAGGTGAAGGCGCGCAGGCCGGTGGTGTAGCCGATGTAGTACGAGGTGAAGCCGTAGTAGAGGCCGAAGAAGAGGCTCCCCGCTCCGGCCAGCGCCGAACCCAGGAAGAAGGTGAGCACGACCACGCGGTCGACGTCGATCCCCATCATCCGGGCGGCGTCGGCGTCCTGGGCGGTGGCGCGCATCGCCTTGCCGAGCGTGGTGCGCCTCACCAGATGCCAGAGGGCCACCATCAGGAGGAGGCCGACCACGAAGAGCACGAGCTGCTTGAAGGTCACCTCGGCGCCGCCCAGCGGCCAGCGCCAGTTGGGCAGGAGCTGGGGGAAGCGCTGGGTCTGCGGGCCCCAGTAGAGGAGCATGACGTTGATCAGGACGAATGCGACCCCGATGGTGGTGATCATCGGCGCCGTCCCCGAGACGCGGCGCACCGAGCGGAGACAGATCCGCTCGATGAGCACGCCGAGGAGGCCCGTCACCGCCATGGTCACCACGAAGAGCACCAGCAGGGTGCCGACGAGCGATAGCCCGGTCAGCGAGGCGGAGACCGGGGTGACCCCCATGAGGTCGAGCACCACGAGCCCGACGAAGGTGCCGGTCATGAACATGCTGAAGTGGGAGAAGTTGATCAGCTCGATGATGCCGTAGACCATCGTGAAGCCAAGGGCGAGCAGAGCGTACATCATGCCGAGGGCGAGGCCGTTGACGACTTGCTGGAGGAGAACGTCCAGCGCGCTCATGGTGGGCATGCCCCGGGCGGAGGCATCGCGCGTCCGCCCGGGGCGCGGGATCCGCGCCTACTTCTCGGGGGCCACGGCGACGTACTTGATCTCGCCGTCCCGCCACTGATAGATCGAGACGGTCTTGGTCAGGATGTCGCCGTTGGCGTCGAAGGCGATCGGGCCCTGGATCGAGCCCACCTTCGTCGCCTGGATCGCGTCGCGGAGATTCGTCCGCGTCAGCGGCTTGCCGGCCTTGGCGGTGCGCTCCACGGCGTCGGCGATCACGTAGACGGCGTTGTACGCGGTGATCGCGTAGTTCGTCGGATCGCACTTCATGTCGCTCTTGAACTTGGTCACCCACGCCTCCACCTTCGGCGCCGTGACCAGCTCGGGCGAGGCTTGCGAGCAGAACCAGCCCTCGACGGCTTCCTTGCCGGACTGCTTCGGCCACGAGAGGTCGTAGACGCCGTCGGAGCCGGCCTTGATCGCGCGGGGCATCACCTCGTACGCCTGCGGGGCCAGCTTGGCGGCGGCTTGCATGACACCACCGTAGTAGAGCGCGTCCGGATTCAGCCCCTTGATCTTCGTGAGGACGGTCTTGTAGTCGGGCTCCTTCGGGTCGAGCCGGTCGCGCCCGACGACCTTGACGCCCAGCTCCTGGGCCCGGCGCTGGAAGCTGTCGGCGATTCCCACGCCGAAGGCGCCGCCGTCGTCGAGCACGTAGGTGTAGGGCCCCTTGCGAAACTCGCCCTCGCGCGCCTCGCCGTGAGCCCGAAAATGGCCACTCGCCTCGTGGAAAGGCGCCGCTCTAAACGGACCACACGGCGGCTCGTCGGCGGGTGAAATGGAGAGGGGCACCCCCTTCGTGCGCCGTCGAATGGGCTGATAGCTACACCCGGCGCGCCGGCCTTGTAAGGGCCATGCCAAGACCGCCGCCCTCTCGATCCAGTTCGCCATTCGGAGCGTAGTCCGCACAAACGGTGTCGGGCGCGGCCCAGGCCGGATGGCGCCGTCGGGTGGGGCGCCGCTTGACGTCGCGACAAGCCGCCCGTGCCACTCTTGGAAAATTCGCTGGGCTTCCTCGGGAGTCGGGAGGGCTCGGATCGTCATCAGATTGGCCGGAGGGACGAACGCCAAGAACAACGCCCTGCCCCCTCCTCAAGATCGCGGTGCTGAGACAGGATAGCTCGCTACCAATCTCATTTCTTGAGAAGAAGATCAAGCCCATCGGCGCATGCTCGGGCCACAGCATAGCCAGCCTTTTCTTGCCCGGGCATCTTATCCCAGCCACCTTTTTCAATGAACTCAGCTCTCTGCCAGCCATTCACTTCCCCGAGTGCTTTAAGTTTCTCTTCTGGGTTCGGTTGCTTCATAAATTGGGCGACGCAGATCGCCGCCTGACTCGCCAAGACGGCCTCTTTGGTCATCGTTTGGGTACTGCCGGAGGTTGTCCAGCCACCCCACGCAAAGCCGATGATCATTGTGATGACTGCCCCACAAACAAGGCCCCAAATTCCATACTTAATCTTCGCTGCAGTCTCTGGCTTCATTGACAAGACCTCCTGAACCTGGACTTCCGATATGGAGCCACTCATGGCGGCGTCCACCGAGCGGACCGCCCAGTCAGTCAACTCGTTCACAGCACGGCACTCGGCAACCAACTAAAGCTTGGCCGGACGACGACCCGCTCCAACTCCCACACGGCGAAGCAGCGGACGTGCAGGTGGACCTTGTCCAATCCGGGCACCGCGCCGTCGTGCGCGAACTGGATCTCGAACTCCAACTCGTCCCGTGTAACGGGCAGTTCGCACACCGAGCATGGGGCGCCGACGCCTGCACCGCCCCATGTGCGCCACACCGAAAGACGCCGGCGCGCCGTGCTTATCACGAGGGGGAGGATTGAACCAGATGCCACGGGGCGCGACGCCAGCTACGTCAACCCTACAAGCCCGTGGAAGGCAGCCTGAGTCTACCACATGGGAAGTGCTCACGCTCCTCGGCAAGAACTGACGATGATGCAGGGCTGGCGAACAGCCACGTGACGCGTCAGCGTGGAGGTCGCTTTTAGCGTAGCTTTTAGCGTACTATTACGGTACTTCGATCCAAAGGCCGATGCCTGCGGATGCGCATCAAACCAAGACAAAGGGAGGACGCACGATGGACGCTAGAGAGCTCGACGACCTGCAACACCGGCTCGCGGCCTTGTTCGGGCGCGCTCCGATCCGCCCGCCCAGCGGCAAGGAAGAGGCCCTGACCGTCGCGGAGTGGGCCCCGCTGGTGGATATCGTTGAACATGACACGGAGTACCTCATCAAGGCCGAACTGCCCGGGGTCAAGAAGGACGACGTCAAAGTGACGGTCCAAGATGATGTGCTCACGATCACCGGGGAGCGGACCTTCGAGAAGGAAGAGCAGGGCCGAAAGTATCACCGCGTGGAGCGGGCGTACGGCCGTTTTGCCCGGAGCTTCACGCTGCCGGAGGACGCGGATGGCAACAAGGTGGCGGCCGAGTTCAATGACGGGGTGCTCAAGGTCCACCTCCCGAAGGCGGAGCGGGCCAAGATCAAGTCCATCGAGGTGAAGATCGGATAGTGATCAATGGCGGCAACAGCACCACGGCGGAGATCGCCGTCGCGCCGTCCGGCCGCTTTGTGTACGGCTCGAACCGCGGCCACGACAGCATCGCCATCTTCAGCGTCGACGACGCCACCGGCGTGCTGGCTCCCGTCGGCTGGGAACCGACGCACCGGCGAGCCGACGATGCTCTCCCCCGAGGACGTCGTCGAGACGGCGAGGATGAAGACGGGGCGGATGCGTTTCTTCTACGGCTGCACCGGCCCCAGCACCGAGGCGACCATCGCCAACGTCCGCTTCGTCCGTGACCACGGCGCGGACGGCGCCATCCTCGCTGCGCCGCCGTACATCTGACCAGAACATCGCGTTCGACCGCGTGGAGGAGATGCTGGATCCCGACCGCGCGGAGACTCTCTTCGGGAAGCAAGGAGGATGCGCGATGCAGGTGAAGCCGACACAACAGGAAGAGGAGTACGCACCCTTGCCACCCCCCAGTTGTTGACGGCTTTTCGCCGAGCTCAAGTCTGAGGTCGGCGGGTCAGCCGTAGGGCTCGCTTCACCTACCGCGTCCCGCCGGTGCCAGAACGGCAAGGCGGCGCCTTCGTCGCAGCGTCCTGCATCACGACGCACGAAAGAATCTTGACTTAATGTCTTACGTTTGTATAGACGTAAGACAGGTGCGGCGCCACATGCTGCGGGCGAGGGGCCGTCAGGGCTTCGGCTGGAAGCGGTGGAGTACGGCGTGGGTCTATACGGTGCTCGGGGTCTTTGCTGACTACCGGGTGCGATATTGGGGCCCGGCCTGAAAGCGCGCCCAGCGCGATAGGTCGCATAAACCTTGACGCGAAGCCGGCAGGAGAGCGGCGTACGGGGAATCCCGTATGCGCCGTTCGAGCGGGCGGGGGCTGGAGACGGGCGCTTTGCGTACCGCGCCAGCCCTCGACCCTACATCAAAAAGCCGATGCCCACACTTCCCACAGGCCCTGCGACGATTGCAAGACAGTCTCCAGAAAAAAGGAGCGGGTCACTCTATGGGAGCACAAGTGGTCAACTTCTCGTTAGCGTCGAGGCCGTCATGCTCTACGGCGGGCGGCACTTCTTCACCGGGGCGTGGCGGGCCCTCAAGCACCGATCCGCGAACATGCACACCCTGATCGCGCTCGGCACCGGAGTCGCCCGGATCTACTCGACCATCGCGCTCCTCTTCCCCCGGATGTTCCCGTCGGAGGAGTTCGCCGACGTGTATTACGACGTCAAGGTGGTCGTGATCGCGCTCGTGGACCTGGGTAGAATAGCTCTCCGGCCTTCTTCATCGCCTCGACCATCGTCTCAGGCCGCATCAGGACCGTCGTCTTTGTGGCTCGGAAGTGCCCTGGCGCGATGGCCGCGAGCAGCATCGCCGTCACGGTGGCTTCATCGGGCGCATCGATAATCACGAAGCCATCATAGTCGCCGAAGGAGTAATACAGCGCCTCCACCTTCGCCCCGACCTTCTTGGCAAGATTCTGGAGTGCTGCCGTTCGATTCTCAGGGTTCTTCGTAAACGCTGCCCAGGCGTCTACGGTGTAAGCGAATTGCGCCATGTAGAGGGGCATGTTTCCCTCCCAGATCAAGCGTTGATTTACCACAGGCGACGCGGCGGCCACTCACTCCCGTCGCTTAGACCCCCCTTCCTTGAGAAGTCCTGCTCCTCCTTGGACCGTGTAGAAGCCTGGATCAGGTCTGTTCGTTTTCTCGTCGCTTCATCGGACGTATCGCGTGTACCCGACGACTTGCCAGGCGAGCCCGACGAGGAAGATCGCGGTGCCGACGGCGGCGAGCGCCCTGATCCGGGAACACGGACGTTCGCCGGCGAAGGGCTCTGGCCGGCGAGAGAGCGCGATCGCGGTGACGAGGAGCAGCGCCGCCCCGACGGCGGTGATCAGCAGGCCGGCGTTGACGCTCAGGAAGAACCGGTCATAGAAGGCCGCCGACTGGCTCATGGGAGTCCTCCCGGCCGGCATCCTACTCCAACTCCTCGCGCTTCACCACGGCGCGCAGAGCGTGGGCAAGCCGCCGGCGGGACGTTCAGGGCGGCGGCCGGAGACCTGGGGTCCGTCAAGCTGGTCATGGCCGACAGCGACGACGACGCTGAAGCATCCTGGTACGACCCGCGGGTGTTGTAGCCCGGCCGTCCTTCTGCTTTACCTTGTGCCGGAAGATCGATCCCTGTTGGCGGTGCATGGGTTTAGTGCGTAACTTCGAACGGACTCTTCAAACCTCCACGATTCTCCTCCAACTTGGCTTCATCTTTCATAACCTCGAATACCATTCTGCGAAGGTCGTAATCGGATCGGAGCCAATGGAAAAGCGCCCGTTTCATCGCTTCGAGATCGGTAGGATTCATACACCCTCCATGCGAATAGGACACCCGGGCTACTTGGCCACAGGGATCTTCCGAAGGGCTGAGGAATGGTGGATCGTCGTGTATCCTTCGTAGCCGCGTCGGCGCTCCCAGACCACCCGAATCCGTGTACCGCCGTCACGAACACCCGTTACCCGACCGACGGTGTCCTCCATCGAAGCCAGTAGCTCCACGAGATCGTTGACGTTAAATTTATCCACCACGACTTCGCCATTGGGCCAAGGGGCCGAGACAGCAGCGGGGAAGATCACTCCAAGCACCGGGGGGTCCCAGCTGGGAGATAACCGAGTGTGGCAGTGCGACTCTAGCACGAGCTCAACTCGTGCGGTCGGTCAAACTGAGACACTACCCCCTACCGGCGCCGCGGCCGCCTTGACGATCGCCCGGCCAGAGGCGCATGATCCGCCTACCGCATTCTCTCCTTCCTGGTCCTGGGGGTGGTCCTGCTCGGCGTCTCGCTCCTCTACCAGAAGGCGCGGAGCCCCGCCGGCTGAGGCGGCCGGCCGCCACTCACCTGCGACTCGACGCCGGTCACGCCTGTACCCCCCCGACGGGACCGCCTCCGGATACCCCGTTAATGATGGCTATCCTCCGCGCGGGCCAGGGCGGAAGCGAGATCTCCGTCAAGAGCTCGTCGGGTCTCAGCACGGTGGTCATCGAGGAAAGGAAGAAGTCCCCGGCAGCGACCGGGCGCTCGTCTCTGGCACTCCGCACGGTGAGCCGGGCGCCGAGCGCCACCATCACCGCCGGCAGCTCGGCGGCGGGATCGGCGTGCGCGAGAATGCCGCCGAGCGTGCCGCGCGCGGATCCGGGGGTGGCCGACGAAAGGCATGGCCTGGGCAATCAACGGGCAGCGCTCACGGATCAGCGGCGAGCGCTCGAGCGCGCGCTGGCGGACCAGAGCTCCGATCTGGAACTCGTCGCCGGGACCCGGATTCATGGTGGCCAGCGCGGCCAACGCGGTTGATGTCGATTACTTGGCCCGGCCGCGCGAGGCGGAAGTCGAGCATGGGCACGAGACTCTGGCCGCCGGCCAGGGTCCGGGCCTCGTCGCCGTGGCGGGCCAGGAGGCCCAGCGCCTCCGCGACCGTCAGAGGATCGTGATACCTGAACCGAGGCGGCTTCATCGCGGCGAGCCTAGGCCGCGGCCCCTGTCAGGAGCGCTGGCGGCACTGCGGCATGACCTTCTGGGCGATGTCCACCATCAGCGCCGTGATGCGCGCCAACTCTCCCGAGTTCAATGCCAGCACGATGTGCTCCACACCGGCGCGTTGGTAGGCTTGAATGCCGGCGATCATCTTGTCGGCGTCGTCTCCGGGGAGGCGCGCGCGGGTCGCCGCTCGCTGGGTCGACGCCCGGCCGCTCACCTCCACCTCCACCCGGATGGACATGGTCAGGGCATCCGGGTCGCGCTTCGCCGCAGCGGCCAGCTTCCGCACTTCCTCTCGCCCCGCACCGAACTCGTCGGGAGGCATGCCGGTGGGGTGCCACCCATCCCCCATTATGGCGGCGCGCCGCAATGCGCCCGGACTCGACCCACCGACCCACAGCGGGATCGCCGGCCGCTGCAGAGGTTTGGGGGCGAACTTGAAGCCGGCCAGGTCCCAGCGCTCGCTGCGATAGCGGGGATCGGGGCTGGTCCACAGCTCCCTCATGATCGCCATGCACTCGTTCGTCAGGGCGCCGCGCTGCCGGAACGGAACTCCCAGTGCCTCGAACTCCTCCGTCATCGCCCCGGCGCCCACGCCCAGGATCACCCGCCCCCCTGACATCTGATCCAGGCTCGCGGTGTATTTCGCGAGCTCCACAGGATTGTGGTAGGGCAGGACCAGCACGGAGGTGCCCAGTGTGACGCGCTTCGTGGTCGCCGCCAGATACGACAGCGTAGCCAGCGGATGATAGTACGGCTTGTCGTCGAGGCGTTCACGGATGTAGCCGCTGTTCAGCAGATGGTCCATGACCCAGACGGAGTCATAGCCCAGCGCCTCGGCGAGCGGCCCCATGGCCAGCACTTGCCGTGGATCCGCGATGCCCCAGTTGTTCGGGATGGTCACGCCGAAGCGCATGACTAGCTCAGCACCTCCCGGAACGACCGGATCGCGGCGATGTGCGCCTGCGGCGAGGTGAAGCCGGCGCGCATCGTATCCACGGCCACGTGGCTGGCCCCGAGCGCACGCCACGCCTCCACGCGGCGGCGCCATTCGTCCTTGCCGAGCCCCTGAATGCTGATCCAGGGGTCGATGCCGAACTGCCTCGGATCGCGACCGGCCGCCGTCAGATAACCGTGGAGCTGGTCGATGTACGCCTTCATGCGGTCGTCGGGCGGTCGGCCCGCCGGCATCCAGCCGTCCCCGATCCGCGCGGCCCGCCTGAGCACGGGTTCGGCGGCGCCGCCGAACCAGACCGGGATGGGACGCTGGATGGGCAGCGGATTGATCCCGGCATTGTCGATGACGTGGTGCGCGCTCTTGTGAGTGACGAGCGGCTGGGTCCAGAGCTTGCGCAGCACCTCGATCTGTTCCTCGACGCGGCGCCCGCGCGTCCGGAACTCCTGACCGAGCGCCTCGTACTCGACGTAGTTCCAGCCGATCCCGATGCCGAGGCGCGCGCGGCCCCCGCTCAGGACGTCCACCTCCGCGGTCTGCTTCGCCACGAGCGCGGTCTCGCGCTGCGGCAGGATGAGGATGCCGGTGACGAGCTCGAGTCTCGTGGTGATCGCGGCGAGGAATCCGAAGAACACCATGGGCTCATGGAAGGGATGCTCGTGGGTGTACGGCCCCGTCAGCTTCGGCTCACGATTCGGGTGAGCCCCGAGCACGTGGTCGTAGACGAGGAGGTAGTCATAGCCGAGCCCCTCGGCCGTCTGCGCGTAGTCCTTGATGGCCTGGGTATCGTTGCCGAATTCCGTCTGCGGAAACACGACCCCATATCGCATGGCGCGGTCTCCTCTGCTAGTGGCTCGGGTGGCCCTTCGGCGCGAGGGCGGCGAGCAGCCGCTCATCGGGCAGCGCGGGCATGGCCTCGTCGGGGTTGAGCGCCTGGATGCAGACATGGTCGGCGCCGGCTGCCCAGTGCTCGTCGACGCGCCGGCGGATCGTCGCCGCGTCGCCCCAGGCGATCACCGCGTCGGCCAGGCGATCGGAGCCGCCGCCGGCGAAGTCCGACGCCGCGAGGCCGAGGCGGAGCAGGTTGTTGCGGTAGTTCACCATCTCGAGGTAGCGGCCGAGCCAGGCGCGGCCGATGCGCCGCGTCCGGGCGGGATCGGTCTCCGCGAGCACGGTCTGCTCCGGGCACAGGAGCTTGCCCGGGCCCAGGATGCGGCGCGCTTCGCCGGTGTGCGACGGCGCGACCAGGTAGGGATGCGCGCCGTCGGCGTTCGATCCGGCCAGCGCCAGCATCTTCGGGCCGAGGGCGGCGATCACCGTCTTCGGCGCCTCGGCCGGCGGCGGCGCGGCATAGGTGGCGCGGCGCATCGCCTCCAGGTAACCGCGCATGGTCTCCACCGGCTTGCCGTAGGTGTGGCCACGCAGGCCCTCGACGAGCGGCACATGCGACACGCCGAGGCCGAGCAGGAAGCGGCCGCCCGAGAGCTCGGCGAGCGCGAGCTGTCCCGACGCCGTTGCCTGGGGATCGCGCGCGTAGATGTTGGCGATGCCGGTAGCGACGACGAGGGTCCTGGTATTGGCCAGCAACCAGCCGGCGATCACCAGCACATTGCGGCCCCGCGACTCCGGCACCCACAGGGCCCCGTAGCCCCAGGCTTCGACCCGCTGCGCGAAGCTCGCCGCCGCCGCGGCGGTCATCCCGTCCATCGAGGCCCAGACGCCGAGCCGGCCGAGGTGCATCACGCGTCCTCCTCCCCTGCAAGGGGATCTGCGCCCGCTCTCTCCTCGCATATCGAGGGTCGCGGCGTCACGACATCGTATCACCGGAGGCTGACTGTTGTGGGCTGCCTCTCGCCTCACGCCCGCCGGGCGTTCGCGACGCCTGCGTGCTATCGTGGGATCCCGAGGAGGACGCCGCTGGTCGAGGGCGAGCGCATCGCCGCATCGACATCGTCGATCCGAGCGCGGTTGCACCGGAGATTCGAGCAAATATCCAGCGAGAGGGGCTCCTGGCCAACTCCATCAGCGAGGTGACACCATCATGAAGAAGCTCCTCGTCGTCGGGGCCGGCGCGGTGGGCAGCTATATCGGCGCCTTCCTGTCCCGGGCCGGGCACGACGTCACCTTCGTGGACCCGTGGGCCGAGCAGGTGGAGGCCATCAATGCGCGCGGCATCGCCGTCAGCGGGCCGCACGACCCCTTCACCGCGCGCCCGCGAGCCGTGCACCTCCACGAGGCGGCGCGGCTGGCCGCGGACTTCGACATGGCCATCGTCACCATGAAGTCCTACGACACCGCCTGGGCGGCCCAGCTCGCCGTGCGCCACCTGGGCCCGCAGGGCTTCGTCGTCTCCGCGCAGAACTGCTGGAACGATCCGCTGATCGCCTCCATCGCCGGCGCCGACCGCGCGGTGGGGCTGGTCATGTCCAAGATCGGCGTGGCGCTGTGGAAGCCTGGCGAGGTGGAGCGCGGCGCCGAGCGCGGTTCCGCCTCCGGACACGACGTCTTCCGCGCCGGCGAGCACGATGGCCGCGTCACGCCGCGCACCAAGGCGCTGGCCGAGATGCTCAGCGTGGTGGACGGCGCCAAGGCCACCGACAACCTCTGGGGCGAGCGCTGGTCCAAGCTCTGCAGCAATGCCATGGGCAACCCGGTGCAGGGCATGTCCGGCCTCGGCACCGCCGAGGTCATGGCCACCCCGTCCGGCCGCGCCGTCACCATCCACCTGGCCGCCGAGTCGGCCCGAGTGGGGCTGGCGCTGGGCTATCGCGTGCCGAAGATCGGCGCCTTCCCCGCCGAGACCTGGGCCGCGGCCGACCGCCCCGAGACCTACGCCGAGCTGGATACGAAGATCACGCCGGCGCTGGGGCCCGGCCGCAACTGGCGGTCGTCGATGGCCCAGGACGTGATCAAGCGGCGCCGCACCGAGATCGACTACATGAACGGCTTCGTGGTGGCCAGGGCGCGCGAGGCGGGCGTGCGCACGCCCGTCTCCGAGGTGGTGGTGGACATCGTGCGCGGTATCGACGCCGGCACCCGCGAGCCCGGACCCGCTACCAT
>Ga0137375_10006681_pt1 | contig 13694 bp, 7 predicted proteins | sample SagtaG_24_FD_104936 | JGI IMG/M metagenome (GOLD analysis project Ga0137375, IMG submission 104936) | Vadose zone soil microbial communities from Sagehorn Ranch, Mendocino, California, USA - Sage1_R_113_16 metaG | ecosystem: Environmental > Terrestrial > Soil > Vadose zone | place: USA... | reverse complement strand
TGAAAACGCTCCGCGTTCACACCGTCGACGCAATGACGCCACGATACCTGCGCCTCCTGGAGCGCTGGGGCGAGATGTCAGGCGCGCCGGTGCTGGTGAACACATCGTTCAACGGATTTCACGAGCCACTCGTGTGCTCGCCGCGCGATGCGATTCGCGTGTTCTACGGCACCGGACTGGATCTCCTGGCGCTCGAAGATTTCATTTTGCGGAAGTGAGCTCGCACATACGACGCTCGCGCGCTACTTGAACATCTCGGGCTTGATCAGGAACTCGCGCACGACGCCGAGCTGGTCGCCCAGTTGTCCTCTGGCATGCACGTTGAACTTGGAGCCAGGCGGCAACGTCGCCGTCACGCGGACAATGCGCGTCTCTCCGGGCGCGAGTAACCCCACGACGGCCGGCTGAATCAGCACCACTGGCGCGCTCGCCTTCAGCGCGCTGAACCTGACCTCCGAGATGATGACGTCGTGGGCAAACCCGTCACCCACGTTGCTTACTCCGATATCAACCCAGGTGTCGCCTGCCGGCGATGCGTGAGCATCAACGATGCGTCCCGTAATCATGGGCGCACCGAGGTCGATGTAGGTGACCGATCCGTCGTGATCGGAAAGGCGAGCCGGACTGGTTGTCCCATACAGCGATACCGGGAAATCCGCATTGCTTCTGCCGTAAGCAAAGCGGCTGATCCACGGCAGCAGCGGCACATTCGCCAGCGCATGATCCAGCGTTTGCGCGTTGCCGTCGAACACGTACGAGTATCGCTGGCTCGGTGGCAGCATCAGGTTCAGGTTGCTCAGGTTTGGGTCGACCAGATCGAGACTCGCGGTGGCCACTTGTTCCGGAGGCGTCGGGATGCCGGCAATCGTGCCCAGCACGTCTACGTAGCCGTCGTTCACATCGAACGCGTTGAAGTCGCCGACGAGAAGGATTCGCGCGTCTGGATTCGTCGTCTGAAGATCCTGAACCAGGTTAGCCAGGAACTCCGCTTGCGCGCGACGCTTCGCTTGCACCCGTGCGGTGTCCACGTCATTGAGCGAACGCAAGTGGTTGGCGATGACCGTCAGCGGGAACGCCTCGCCCGTCGGTCGTATTGCCATCGCTTCCAATACGAGCGGCGGCCGATCGTTCAGGATGTCGTTGTTGCCGGTCACCGGGTTCACGAACGTCGCCTCCTTGCCGTACTGCGTGACGCCGATCACCGTAATGCGCGATTTGACGAGAAACGCGACATCGATACCGCCGATGTCGTTGCCTTCTTCGAGGAAGCCGACATACTGCGGATCGCTCGAGCCCGCATCAACCGCGTCCTGATTGATCCGTGCGGCCAATGCATCCACCGTCGACTGGTTCTCGATCTCGACGAGACTGATGATGTCTGGCGAGCCAAGAACCTCGCGAATGACACGTGATGCCTTCAAGAGGCGTCGCTGGTATGCCTCGGTCGTCAACACGGCCTCGTCGACCGCCGGATCATTCACATCGTCGAAGAACCGCTCGAGGTTGAGGGAGCCGACTGTTATCTCGGCCTCGTGCGCGACAGGCACTGGTGTGATTGCGGCACCGCCGCCGATGCCGAGCGCCATCGTCGGCTCAGGACCAATGGTGTAGGTGCGGAATCCATGATCGAGCGGACCGGTAATGCCGGTGATCACCGTGCCCGCGCTCACGTCGAGCAAGCCGCCACCGAGCAGGTTGCTCACGATGCGAAGACGCTCCGGGTTAGTGTCGAACGTCGGGATCGCGCAATTCACGCCCGCAGCGCAGGCAGGCTTCGGGTCGTTGACATCGATACCCGCTTCGCGGAAGGGCCGCGCCACACCAGTGACGACTCCGTAGAAGACGCCGTTGCCCGTCGCGGTGGCAGTCGGCTCCGTAATGTTGCCGAGTGTCGCACCCACTGCTGTTAGAGAAGGAACGGTGACGCGCATACCCTCGAGCGCTTCGAGCCGCGCGAGAGCGTCAGGACCAGTCGTCATTGACGCCGTGATCTCGGTCGGTGTGGGCAAGCTCTGACCTGAAGCGAGACGCGCCACGGTCAGCAGCCCGGCAATCTCCGTTAACGGTTGCTGGAACGGATCGGCGGCCGGAACGAACTCGGACACCACGCCGGTGACGCACACCAGATTGCCAACGCCAGCCGAGGCCGGCGGCACCGAGTTCGTGAACACGAACACACCGTCCGAAGTGGTCGAATCCCCATCGCCCACCGCCATCTGAATGTAGAAGCCATTCGACCGCCGCGCGTAGACGACGCCTTCAGTCGTGACCTGTGATCCAGCCAGCGGGGAGATCGCGCCGTTGCCTTGGATCGTTGCAATGGGCAGCACAGGATCGCATGAGGGCGGCGGACTGACCGTCAGCGCGATGCTGGTCGTGCCGATGCGACCCTGAGTGTCGGTAATGGTGACCGGCAGCGACTTCGCGCCGAGCGCTGTGCCCGGAGCAACCGTCACGGCCACGCTGAACACGTTGTTTCCGCCCGTCACATCGCCATTTGTTCCATCGTCATAGAACGCCTGCGTGGACGAGCCGCCGATTGCTGTCAGGTCGGCGACCACAGACGCAATTGGACTGGCGCCGGGAGTGGCTGTGACGGTGAGCAGGACGCTATCGCCGGCGAACAGATCGTTTGGTGTGGCCGCACCAACGCCTGAGGGAGTGAGCGGGTTCGGTGTCAGCGAGAAATCGTCAACTGCGAGACCGTCATCGGCGCCAGATGCGTTGAAGTCCATCCAACGAATCCAAAACGCGGCGCCGGCCGGAATGGACAGGCCCGAGATTGTCTGGCTGATGACCGTACGATTGGCCGCGGTGTTGCCGTTGAGTGCGCCAATCGCGCCTGTCGTGACGGGGCTCGCGAAGTCGAGCGCATCGACGTCGCTCCATGTTCCCGTCGTGAGTGACGTGGCGTTCAAGCTGTATTGGAAATCGAGACGGTCGGCCCGACCTGTGGTGCCGAGGCGCCACTGCTCGCCGGTGTACGCGACCTCGAGTCTCGTGATGGTGACGCCGGTATTGTTGATGAACCAGGCGCCGGTCGTCGGCGTCAGAGATCCGCTCAGAAGTCCGCCAAAAGCGCGCTCGTTACTGCCGGAGGCGCCGAAGCTGTAGGTATCCCCGGCATTGCTGCTGCCCGTGCCCGCTGTGTAGAGCGTGTTCGCGTTCGTGCCGCTTTCGAAAAAGGTCCACCCTGCTGGGACTGCGCTGCTGGTCCCACTGGTTGCCAATGTGTTGAAGTTCTGCGTGTAAGGCGTGCCGGCCGTCGTCAACGCGACGGGCTGCGCCCACGCGGAATTTGCCATCAGGGCGCCGAGGGCGGCTAGCACGCCCGCCAGCGCGCGTCTCATGCGCGGCGTGCGCGCAGCGGGTTCAGTCTGCGTTGATCTCATATGTATGAACTCCAACGGCGGCGAAAAAAGGTGACGTGCCGCGTTCTTTTAACACGCAACGATAACAACTTCGTGACGCGGACGGAAATCGCGCCGCAGTGGCATCGAGCGGCGGCTCGACATCGATACCGTTGATCTATACGGCTTGCCGGAGGTAATGGGGCTGGGCGCCGCCGGGCGCACTACTTGCGACCGTCGGGAGCGTGCGTAGTGGCGGGGCTTTAGCCCCGCCGAGTCGTATCGTCAACGCGCTTCGAGAACGGATACCATCACCTTCACCAACTGCTCTGGATCGACGGGTTTGACGATGTAGCGGACGAATCCCGCGGCAATGGCCCTTTCACGATCCGACGCTCGTGCGTACGCAGTGAGCGCAACAGCCGGCAGAGGGCGAGCCGCGAATGCTTCCATCGCTCGGATCCGTTCCAGGAGCGCATAACCATCTTCGTTTGGAAGACCGAGATCAGCCAACAACACATCGGGCGTGGCGGTCGCAATGCACTCGAGAGCTTCTGCGGTGGACGACGCAGTCATCACGTCTGCGCCGGCTGCTCCCAGCACGCTCGCGACCAGCTCCCGCGCATCGTCATGATCTTCTACGACGAGTACCTTGCATCCGTGCAGCGACGGTTTCACATCGACGGCTAGATCGGGTGCAATTGCCGAGCTGCCGGTTGTCGTAGCCGCAGTCGAACGATTGATGGGCAAGCGAATGGTGAATGTCGCGCCGTGCGCATCGCCCGCGCTGTCGGCTTCGACGGTCCCTCCATGCAGCTCGACAACCTGGCGAACGATGGCGAGGCCGAGACCGAGCCCTCCATGCGTGCGGCTCGTCGATGAATCCGCCTGCCGAAACCGGTCGAACACGAATGGCAACACGTCTCGACGAATGCCGACGCCGGTATCGGCAATCTGAATTTCCGCCCAGTCGTTCACTCGTCGCAGCGTGACCGTGACCAGGCCGTCCGTCCCAGTGAACTTGACGGCGTTGGATAACACATTCCAGAACACCTGATGCAGCCGGTGCGAGTCGGCTTGGATCGGCGGGACGTCCTCTGCGAGATGTGTCTCGACGCGCACGCGTTTGGCCTGCAACCCGGGACGCACGGCGTCGAGCGTCGCGCCGAGCACCGCACGAACGTCGAGTGGTTCCACCGCCAGCGTCATCTTGCCCGTGATGATGCGCGAGACATCGAGGACGTCGTTGATCAGCCGAATCTGCGCTTCGGCGTTCCGCTCGATCACGGCGACGGCATGCGCGGACTTCTCGTCGAGCTCACGCATGCGGAGGATCCGCGCCCATCCGTAGACGGCGTTGAGCGGCGTGCGCAGCTCGTGCGACAGCGTGCTGAGGAATTCGTCTTTGAGGCGATTCGCCTCCTGTGCCTCGCGGTAAAGCTCGATGCGGTCGAGCGCGAGGCGGCTTCGACGCGCGAGGTCCTCGACGACGATTCGGCCCGAGTCGGCGAACCGGCCGGCAGCGGCTGCCCCCAAGGAGAGCGCCGCTCTCAGCTGCCCATGGGCCACCAACGGCAAGACCGCGAGGCTGCCTATCCCGACCTGCTGCAGCAGGGGCACCGTCTCGCTTATCCCGACAAATCCGGCCGCGAGATCGTCGGTGGTGTCGGTGACGATCGTCAGGCGGGCCGTCGCGATGACCTGAGCGACAACACAATCGAACGGCAAAGAGCCGGACGCCGCGGCGGCAAGACTGGTGAGGATCGGCATGCGGCCTGGGTCGAGATGGTTGCCGGGCTCGGAACGAATCCTGCCGTCCTCCGCCAGGACGTGGATCATCGTCCAGTCCGCTGCAAACGGCACGGGCAAGGTCCGCATGACGTCGAGCAGCTGCTCGAATCTCACGACGGGTGCGAGGCCCTCCGATACCGCCGCGAGAAACGCCAGCACATCGCGTTGTTCGATGAGCGCGCGCTCGCGAGACGCTTCGGCGCGTTGCCGCTCGGCGATTTCAAGATGCAGGCGTTCGTTGGCCTGCTCGAGTGCGACGGTACGCTCTCGCACTCGCCGTTCGAGGTCATCATGCGCACTGCGCAGCGCATGCTCGTTTTCGCGGAGCTTGCGCTCGGCGACGATCCGCTCGGTGATGTCGATGGCGTGGCCGAGGACATACGGATGCCGTCCGGGTTCTTCGAAGAGCACGTTGCGGTACATCCAGACGCGCTCGCCGGCGTCGCGGGACATCACGCGCATCAGGCCAGCGTCCTGGCCGTTGTCGCGCATGCGTTGCAGGTAGGCCTCGAAGAGGTGACGCGTGTCGGGCGCAAGAAAATCGGCCAGGTTCCGGCCGACGCCGTGCTCAGGCTCGTAGCCGAGAGAGCGCGCGGCCGCGGGATTGATCGACTCCAGACGACCGGCTAAATCGTGCGTGCAGATGAGACCAAGACTATGCTCGACGAGGTCGCGATACCGCTTCTCGCTCGTCGCGAACGCGTCCTTCGCCTGCTGCCAAGCCGCGATGATCTCATCGAGCGAGTCGTGCCGGGCACGATCCGCAGTCCGCGACGTGCGCGCGTCAGCTTGACGCAGTGGTTCGTCAGACATGTCACTCTGGGCGAGTCGCCCTGGGAGCTTCAGAAGCAACGGATCGCGACGCGTGAATCAAGAGAGCGGATACGAACTAAAATCGGAGCGCGGGCTGCCCGTGAAACGCAGTTTGGGCACCACCCTAAAGATGATATACGCGCCTGAACTCACGAAAGGTCGTTTAATGAAATCGTTGTGCATCAAACTTCTCTCGTTTGTATTCGTCCTTATCCTGCTACCTACCCTCGCTGAAGCGGCCGCGGATCCGTTTTTTGCCACGCCCCTGCAGGTGGCCGACTTTACACCTTCGGGAACGAACACGCGGCCGTTCGGCATCGCCGCGGGCGATTTCGACGGCGACGGCATCATCGATCTCGTCGTGGGGCGCGTCAGCGGCAATGTCTCATTCCTCAAGGGACACGGCGACGGAACGTTCGACGCGCCTGTCACGTTTGCGTGGAAGCAAACGACCTTCAACGCATGGGCGTTTGCGGCCCTTGACGTCAACAACGACGGCTGGCTCGATGTCGTCTGGGGAGCGAATGCAACGACCACCGGTTGCACGGTATCGCCGCCGCCAGTCCCCTGCACGACAATCGTCACGGTCAACGATGGCGAGGTGCGTGCCTTTCTCGGAAACGGGAACGGAACCTTTCAGGAGACCACGTACTTCGTCAGCGGCGTTCGTCACAACGGAGGGGTCCTCCTGGCGCGGCCATCCAATATGGATGCCGGCAGCCTCGCGATCGGCGATGTCGACAACGATAGCGACAAAGACATCATCGTCGGCGCCGCAGACACCACAACGGGCATCAACAAGACCGCGATAACGCTGCTGCGGAATGCCGGCGGTACGTTTGCGGCCGAAACGATCGCGACGCAGACGATCACGACTGTCCAGACCGCGCCAATTTACTGGCCTGCGATCTCGACACAAAACAGTCCGTGGGGACTTGCACTGGGGGATGCCGACGGCGACGGTGATCTGGATCTTTGGGTGGGCGATCGCGCGCTCTACGTCTATCTCTATGTGAACAACGGCGGCGGCTCGTTCGCGCTGCAGATAGGCAACTCAGCGGTTGCCGATCGGCCCAATGTGTATCTGGGCCACGATTCGGCTCGGGCAGTCGTGGGCTTTACTCCGTCGCTCGCCTCGGGTGATCTGAACGGCGACGGTCGCGCAGATCTGGTGCTCGGTCTCCAGTCGGGTGCGCAAACGCCGGCGTCAAACACCGCGCACGACGGTGAATTGCTGGTCGACGTGAGCGCCCCCTCCGGACACGTCGGCCTGGGTTCGATAGCCGACGTCGGCACGATGGCGCGCAGTGTTGTCCTCGCCGATGTGGATGCGGACGGCGCGCTCGACATCATCGTCGGCGAGTACACCGGAAAGGTGTACGTGCTCAAACAGCTGCCGCCAATCGATAACGATGGCGACGGCGTTTCCGACTACGTGGACAACGCGCTGAACACGCCGAACGTGCCGCGTATCGACCTGAACACCGACGGGAGTCTTACGCATCGCGATCAGCTGGATAACGATGCCGACACGGTACTTGGAAATCCGCAGGATCCCTCCACCTGGCAGCGGCTGGGCGATCCTGACGATCCGGACGACGACAACGATGGCGCGGCGGACGCGAACGACAACTGCGCGCTCGTGGCAAACGGAGATCAGTCCGACGTCGACAACGACGGCATCGGCGATGCTTGCGATCCGTTGGACAATCGCGACGGCGACAGCGACGGCGTCGCGGACGGGCCCGCGCCGGGCGTGCCTCTTTACGATCTCGCGCATGCGGCAAAGATCAAATGGGCAGTGGGCAACACGCATTTCGTCATCCGGATCGACGCGCTGGGCCGGTTCTTCCAGAACGAGTTCACACAAACTCTGACGGATGCCGCGACGCTCTCGCCGGCCGATTGGGCTGCGAAGTGCTGGGAGAATTACGAGCCGACGGACATTCCGGGATATCAGCCGTGCGGCGCGAATCAATCGCTCACGCTGCCTGGCGGTCAAGAAGTTCCGATCACGCTGGTCACCATTCCAAAGCAGCTCTGGACCGATCCGCCAGTCGTTGCCTGGATCAACGATCGCCACGTCAACCCGCGGTTGGAGATCGGGCAACACGGGACGTATCACGTCAACAACATCCCAACCTCGGATTGGGCGAGCATGCCGGATCGCGACTTCTTTTCGTGTGAGCTGTGCGGCCTGAGCGAAGCGGAGAATTTCGAGCTGATGAAGGTCGGCACCGACACCCTTCTCGGGAACTACGCGAACAAGTGGGTGCGCGAGTCGGGCGCAACCGATCAGTCGCCGAAGATCGACTGGACCGCCTCGGCGTGGCCGTTGATCTCGTTCGCGCCGCCGTTCAACGCCTCGGATACGCTCGGACGCAAAGCCGTCGCCGAGCTCGGGTTCAAATCGTTTTCGGCGAGCGTGTTCGAGGAACAGGGCTACTACGCGCCGATTTTCACGCCTGAAGGAAGTCATCACGAGCAGTTCGATTCGTTCGGGATGTTCCATGCGTCGGCGGACGTCGAACTCGACCCGCCCGACACGACGGGTGACACTTATGATCCCGCTCAGTACGATGCCTACCTGCGGTCGCAGACCAACGACGGCGGGCTGACCACGTGGCTCATCGAAGAAGTGGAGTGGAGCGGCCGGCCGTGCAACAACGACGACCGTCTCGGCACCTGCAACGGCGTCTCGAATCGCGAGAACAATACGGTCTACCTCCCGCGATGGAATGCGTGGATGCAACTGCTCGACTACGTGAAGAGCTATCCCAACGGCGTGGCGATGACCGCCGGAGAAGTCGCGCTTGCCGCGGCGTACGACAATGCGCCGACCGTGGCGAATCCCGATCAGGCCGACGCAAACGGCAACGGCATCGGCGACGTCATCGACGGCGCGACGATCGCCGCTTTATCCGACAGCCTCAATCGCAACGTGGCAGGTACGCTGAGCGTCCGTCTCGCGAATGGCGCCGGCGCACCCATCGCCTCACAACAGGTCACGTTTGCGTTCGACGCAGACGGCAACGGAGAAGACGACACCTACAACGCGACAACGAGATCCGACGGTGTTGCGTCAGTGAACGTGACCGCGACGCGTCCCGTCGGGTCCGCGTCGTTCACCGCGAGCTGGGACGGCATCCGCCTGACGGCGAGCGGCGGTGGGTCGGTCGGAATTTTCGATGCGACGCACGTCACGCTGGACGCGACCAATCCGGCGGCTGGCCAGGTGACCGATGCCGTCGTCGTCGGCGGGATGTTGACGGACAGCGACAACGCACCGCTCGTGGGACGGACGCTCGCCTTCAGCATCGGAACGAGCTCGGCGTCGGCAGTTACCGATGCGGCTGGTCATGCGTCGGCATCAATCGTTCTCGCTGGTTCAGCCGGCGCCGCCACGCTGAGCGCGCAGTTCGTTGCTGTCAGTCCGTATGGCGGCTCGAGCGCCACCGCGGCGTTCAGCATCCTGCGGGAGGACACGACGGTGCGCCTGGGTGACGTCGTTGCGACGAAGAACACGCAGCCACTTGCGCGCGCAGTGCTGATGGAGGTCGATGGCGCTCCGCTACCGGGGCGGACTCTGACCTTCGAGATCCAGACGAAGGTGAAAAACGCAATCGTATGGGTTGCGATAGGCAGTGCGACGACCGACAGCGCCGGCGCCGCGTCGGTTGAAGTGCCGAGTCGATATCTCACGCCGACTCCGACGCCAATCCGCGCCGCGTTTGGAGGCGACGCGAGCTTCGTGGCTGCGACGGCCACGGCATCGGCGGTTCGGAGATAACACAGCGGGGTAGGGCGCTTTCTGGCGCGGCAGGCTGCGGTTCACAAGTCTGTCGCGCGAAGAGGCGCGACCAACGAAGTTCTGTTCGCCGCGTTAGCGTCGCTCTAGCGCTACGCGATCCCACGCCGCAAGATCCGCTGCCGCTTCGTATGTCGATTGCAGGAATTCGAGGAGGGCCTCGTCGGGCGTCGATGACTCGCGTACGCGGTCGTACGGCAGGATGAACTCGCGAAAATCACGGCTGTAGAAGGCGCCGCCGGGGCGGATCGGCACCTCCGCGAACCCCGATGGCTCGGGATACGCGTATGCATAGAACGCCGGGTAATCCACAGGAGGCGTGCCGGTCCAGAATCCGCAGCTGCTGACTTCGTGCGAGTAAGCCTCTCGCGTGACTCGATCCGGCAGGTTCGGGATTCCGCCGGGATGAGGCGGTGCGCGCCGGCCGGAGAATCGGGTGACAGCGAGGTCCATCGCTCCCCAGAACAAGTGAATCGGGCTGCACTTGCCGATGAAGCGCGCGCGAAACTGCAACATCACGCGTTCAACTTGTATCAGCGCCCGCCAGAATCGATTCGCAGCATGCGGATCGTACTCCCTGTGCAGTTCATCCTCGGGAAACGGGATGGCTTCCGGCACTTCGTTCGGTCGAGCGACGATGTGTACGGGAAGATCCAGCCGCACCAACTCGCCCATCAGCCGATGGTAGAAGGTGGCCACGCTTTGAGATTCGAGCGCGAACCCCCCGCTTGCGCCGTCGCTCGCCGTGATCGCGAGACGATGGCTCACGAAGTCCAGATCGATTTGAAACTCGCGGTTGCCGTGCGGAATCGGCGACGTGGTAAGCCCACGCGACGTTACATACAGCGTGGCGTGCCACGAATGGTTAATCCAAGGCGTCTTGATGAAACGCACCTTGCCGACGATCTGCAGCCACATGTGCAAGGTGTCGCGCGTCGCGAGCCAGTCGTGCAGATTGAGCACGGGCCAGTTGTTCTCAGCGGTTTTTTCAAGAGTCTCCATTGCCCGGTCGTCAAGCAAGTGTAGCGGGAAATTCATCAATGATCAGGCGAGCACAGCTCGACGATGTGCAGCCCCTGGCTTGAAGGCAACTGACGATCGATGCTTCGGGCGAAACATGAGCCACAGTCGGGTGACCGGCGCGGATCACGAACTGGCGTAAGCCGTGGTTCTTGAAGGACGGCGTGACCCGCGCGAGGTCGAATCGATTTTGTGAGCCGGCTTACTTCGGCGTGACACGGAACAGCCCGCCGGGATTGGCGTCTTCGAGCATCCACAGCGCGCCGTCGGGACCGACTTCCACGTCCCGAATGCGGTGCCCGACATCCCAGCGTTGGGCGGGCTTGGCTTCGCCCTTGCCGTCGAACGTGATGCGGTTGAGGGTTCGCGTTGCGATGCCGCTCATCAGCGCGGAGCCCCGCCACTGCGGGAACATCTCGCCGTTGTAGAACGTGAGATTTCCCGGCGCAATGATGGGCGTCCAGTAGATCACCGGTTTGGTCAGATCTGACTGTGTATCCGGACTGGGGATCGGCACGCCGTTGTAGTTGACCGCGTAGGACACGAGCGGCCAACCGTAATTCTTGCCGGGCTCGATCAGGTTCAGTTCGTCGCCGCCTCGCGTGCCGTGCTCCACTTCCCACAGCCGCCCGTCTGGCGCGAACGCCAGACCGTAGGGCGTCCGATGACCGCTGGTCCAGGTCTCCGACGGCGCCAGGTTCGGCTCGGCAGACGTGTAGGTGCTCACGACGGGCGCGGTCTTGGCCACTTCCGTATCGCGCGGCGGATCGATCAATGGAACGCTCGTCGCGCCCTTCTTTCCGGCCATCGGGTTGCCCGGTGCGGGCTTGCCGTCCAGCGTCAGACGCAGGATCTTGCCCAAGGCCTGGTTTGGATCCTGCGCGGGGGTCATGCGCTGTCGATCGCCGACCGTCAAAAACAGGTACTGACCGTCAGGCGAAAAGGCGATCTGGGCGCCGAACTGTCCGCCCCGGCCTTTGGGCATCTGCCGCCACAGCACCTGCAATTCATCCAGGCTCGCCTTGTTCTCGCCAAGCGCCAGCCGCGCGCGTGCGAGCACCAAGCTCGACCCGCCGTCGCCCGGTTCCGCATAGGTGAGATACAGGTTGTGGTCGGTTGCGTAGTGCGGCGAAACGAACACGCCGAGCATGCCGCCTTGGCGTTCGTACAGGACCGCCGGAACGTTCTCGACTGGCGTCTTCTCTCCTTGTTGACTCACCAGCCAGACCGGGCCGACCTTTTCGGTGATGAGCATGCGTCCATCGGGCAGGAAGGCAATGCGCCAGGGCAGCTTGAACGTCGCCACCTCGGTCATCGTGAATGGCAGGCTCGGTTCGGGTTTCAAGGCGCCCGCGTTGATCTGGGCGCGCGCCGTAACCGATGCGAGCGTGAGCAGCAGCGCCGCATTCGGGAGCGTCTTCATGAATGTCCTTGCCTAAAGGATAACTCGACACTTGGCGTGACCTGCTCGCTCCGCCGCGGCTCAACGCGTGAGCGGCTCGATCCCGACGCGGGCCAGGCGCGCGAGACTCTGCGCGACCTCAAGTCGATCGGTTTTAACGGCGTGCTCACGGACCAGAGTCGCTAATTGCAGGAAGGTGTTCCGCTGTGAGAACCGATCAGCCCTCCGTCGGACGGCCTCCAAAGCAGATGATGTAGCCGTCGGGATCCTCCACATAGAAGTCCTTCGTACCCCACGCGGTAGGCGCGAGCGGCTTCAGGATCGTTACACCGTTGGCCACGCACTGCCTGAAGAAGACCTCGATGCCATTTACGCCGGCTGCAGCGTCGAGGTGCTCATGGTCGCGTCGGTATTGGCGCTCCGCTTGGTTCTTCGGCGCTTCCTTAAGATGTAATTCCAATCCGTCTAGATGGCCGATGGCGTAGAAGCCCTCCCACGGCTCGTCGAATGTGAAGCCGAGCTTCTCGTAATACCCGATCGAGCGTTCGAGGTCGTCGACAAGAAACTGGGGAGCCAAGGACGTTACGCGCGGCTTCACCGTGGTGGTAGTCATCGATGCCTCCTTTCATCGGGCTAAGGGGAGCGCCTAAGCTGCGGCGCCGAACATGAATGATCACTACGCCTGAAACACGCGTGCAATCTCTCCACCTTCGAAAAGCTCAAAGTCGTATGCGAGCGCGGCGTGTGCAGCGGTATAAAAACTGTTGCCGAGATCCTGATGGGCCGGGTGATCGAGGTACGCGAGTAGATCCGCTTCCGAGTCGAATTCGATAATCGCCGCGAACGAAAAATCAGACGCGTTTTGCCGATCGTAAAAGCGACCGAGATTTTTTCTGGCTCCCACGCGCGCGCGGCGAACCTGCGGGATCTCAGTCAGTGCATGCACGACTGAATGCGCAAAGGATTCTCGTTGCGACGGCGAGAGATCGCTACGCGGCTCGAACAAGATGACGTGCGCGATCACTCGCCGCCTCTTGGCTTCTTCGGTCCTCGTGGCGGGCGTCGCGGACCACGCGCCGGTGATTTCTTCCGTTTCGCAAAATCACCCGCCGCCGCCGGTTTGCTGCCCCAAGGTCGGCGTGCTCCCCCTGGTTTACCACTCCATGGCTTCTTGCCGCCCGGTCGTTTGGAATCCCACCGCGGTCGATCGCCGCGCTCCGATTGCGATTCTCCGGACTCTGGCTTCGGCTTCCAGCCCTCGCCTCGCGGGCCTCTGCGATCCTGTTCACGGCTGCGCCAATCGGCTCCGCGCGGCGGCCCTTTCGGCCTCCGGCCCTCTCCTCGCGCGCCTCCGCGATCTTGCTCGCGGCCTCGCCAGTCACCGCCACGCGGCGGCCCTTTCGGCTTCCACCCTTCGCCCGGCGCGCCTCGCGCGCGATCTTGTTCACGGCTGCGCCAATCGGCTCCGCGCGGCGGTCCTTTCGGCTTCCAGCCCTCGCCTCGCGGGCCT